>ENA-UPTA01003995-UPTA01003995.1-activated-sludge-metagenome-genome-assembly--contig:-NODE-3995-length-14186-cov-50.270398_pt1 | contig 14186 bp, 9 predicted proteins | sample MGYA00238184_ERZ773361 | MGnify/ENA primary metagenome ERZ773361 (study PRJEB29100, sample SAMN05720205) | activated sludge metagenome | isolation source: anaerobic digester from wastewater...
GCATAAGAGGCGCTATGAGCCCGGTTAAAAGAATAGGCTGAAAATTTTTCCATCTTCTGCCACAGGTCCTGAATCTCAGCCTGAGCATAGCCGCGGCTTTCGGCCCGGTCAAAGAATTTCCGGCGCAAAGCCTCATCCACCCGGCGCTTTTTCAGCTGACGGCGCAGGAGCTCTCCTTCTTCTGGCGGGAAACCAGCCACCCTTTCTGCTACCTGCATTACCTGTTCTTCATAAAACATCAGGCCGCCGGTTTCAGGAAGAATCTTAGCCAGCAACGGGTCTGGAGGAGAAGCTCTGCCCTCGCGGCGTCTGAGAAAGGCTTCTTTCATCCCGCTTTCAGTCGGGCCCGGCCTGATTAAAGCCAGAGCATGGATTAAATCGCCCAGGTTTTCCGGCTTCATCCGGCGGAGAAGGTTCATCATGGCCGGACTTTCCACCTGAAAGCAGCCAATTGTCTTCGCTTCCCGGAGAAGAGCAAAGGTTTGACGGTCAGCAGGCGGGAGATGCTCAAGATGAAGAGCTTTTCTGGTCTCGGCTATAGCCGTCAGCCCGCGGGTAGAAAGAAGGTCAAGCTTAATAAGCTGGAGTTCTTCCACCGTGTCCCGGTCATAATGGCACATGAGGAGTCCTTTGGCTGATTTTTCAAGCGGCAGGTAGCGGTCAACTGGCGCCGGGGTCAAAATTACACCTCCGACATGGAGGGAAATCTCGGCGAAAACACCGGTTAGCTCAGAAGCCAGTCTCCAGATGTCCAGGCAACCGGCCTGAGGCGGCATCTGCCGCAAATAATCAGGCTCGGCAAACATCGGCACCCGCTTGCTCATTGTCCTGGCTTCTTCCGGCGAAACGCCAAAAGCCCGGGCAGTTTCATAAAGGGCCGAGCGCGCCCGGTAATTCTTCAGGCTGCAGACATAAGCTGCACCGGTTTCTCCTGTCCCGTAACGTTTGATCACATACTCCAGGATTTCATCCCGGCGGCTCGAGTCAAAGTCAAGGTCAAAGTCAGGTGGATCTGGCCGGCCGCGGTTTAAAAAGCGTTCAAAATAAAGGCCATACTCCACCGGGTTAAGACGGGAAATGCCCAGAAGATAGGCCAGATAGGAAGAAGCTCCCGAGCCACGGAGATTGTGGTAAATGCCCTGGCGGCGGGCAAATTCCACCACATCACAAACAACGAGAAAATAAGGAGCAAAACCGCTCTCCTCAACGACCTGAAGCTCCCGCACCGCCCGGTCTCTTTCTTCCCAGCTGAGATTTTTCAGCCTGGATAACCGGTCATTAATTACCTGACGCAGGGAAACAGGGAAAAGGTCAGGTGGAAGTGGTGGAACAATATCTTTAAAAGAGAAATCTATTTTTTCAGTAAGCTCCTGGTGGCGGCGGAAAATTGGTTTGACCCGGTCGCCATATTTTTTTAAAGCAATTTTTTCCTGCTCCGGGCCAAAATTTCTGAGAACCGATGAAAGCCTTTTAAGTTCAGGCGGATAAGGAATTTTTTTCTCTATTGCCCGAAGGAGAACAAGGCGGGGCGCACTGGTCAAAAATTTCAGCGGTTCAGTCCAGAGAAGAGGAATTCCCGTCTTCACCGAGAGCCACTCGCCGCCAGGCAGGTTGTTAAAGCCGCAGCCAAGATAAAAATCATTCGATACCCGCTCCCCAATCTGGCGAATAAAATTCACCCACTCTTCGAGCTCCAATTCCGACACAGGCAGTTTTTCCGGCAGGATAAAAATGGTAGCCAGTCCAGCTGGTTCCAGAAACTCCCGGCGGTTAAAAATCTCAAGCAACCGGTGGTAGCCTTTTTTCTCTTTGATGAGAAAAACATAGCGGCTGCCTTTAGCTGGAAAATCCAGTTCGAGTTCGCAGCCAAAGACAGGCTTAAAGCCGCGCCCCTCGCTCAGAGCCTGCCACTTACCCCAGCCGTAAAAAGCAGCCACATCGGTCAGGGCGACTGCCGGGAGACGATTTCTCTCTGCAAATTGTACGAGTTCTTCTATGGTCAGGCTGCCTTCTCCCCGGCTAAAGGCTGAATGAACTCTTAAAGGGATAAACATTTTCTGGCTCACCTGGTAAGAGAAGCAGTTTTCAGGATAAAGCCGCGGCCTTTATCTTCCTCATAAACTTCACCCAGCATTTTTTCCCGGCCAGTTAGAACCGCAGTAAAGCCGTATCTACTGCGCACCCGGTCAAGAGCCTGAGAGAGGCGCTCATCTTTTTCCTGGTAAAACTCAAATAGAGAAAGATGACGCTCCTCGACCAGCCGGCTGCCTTTAACCCCGACCAGACGGAGAGCCAGGCGCGATTTATCCCACAAGTCGAGAAATAATTCCTCCGCCACCCGGTAAATCCGGTTCATCTCCTGGACAGGCATCGACAGAAACCGGCGTTTGCTGACTGTCTTAAAATCCGAGTAGCGGGCTTTAACCTCAATCACCTGGGCATAAAATTTTTCCTGCCTTAAGGTGAGAGCCAGCCGGTCAGAAAGATAAGCTAAGTGAGCCAGCAGGAGATCCCGGTCCCAGACATCCTGAAGAAAGGTGGTCTCCCGGGAGAAAGATTCGGACTTCCCCCGGGTTTGAAGCGGACGGTAATCTATACCCCGGGAGAGAAGATAAAGTTCATCGCCCATCACGCCAAACAAGGAACGCAGGGTGGCCAGCGGCAGCCGCCAGAGATCGGCTATTTTATGGACATTGAGCAGCCGGAGCATCACCTGAGCTTTAGGGCCAATACCTGGAATGGCAGAAATATCCAGCTCACGCAAAAATTCTTCTTCCTCACCTGGCTGAAGCTCAAAGAAACCACCTGGCTTGGCTCGTCTGGTGGCTAACTTGGCTAAGATTTTGTTGGAAGCCGCCCCAACCGAAACGCTCAGACCAACTTCCTTTTCTACCCGGCGTTTTATGTCCTTAGCCACCTCTGTAAAAGAAGAATAAAGCTGGTTGCAGCGGGTAAATTCCAGGTAAGCTTCATCCAGCGAAGCTTCTTCCACATCAGGTGTGTAGTCGTGGAGAATCTGGAAGAATTTCTCGGAAAAAGCCTGATAGAGATGATAATTACCCCGGACAAAAATCGCCTGGGGACATAGCTTATAACACTCACGAAGTGGCAGACCGGAATGAACGCCATATTTACGGGCCTCATAGGAGCAGGTAGCGGCTACCCCTCTTTCGTGCGGCAGGCCACCGACCACCAGCGGTTTACCCTTGAGGGAAGGATTGAGCAGCACCTCAACCGAGGCAAAAAAAGCATCGAGGTCAATATGGACGATATAACGCCTTTTTTGACAACTGGAAAGCTGAGCACCTGGTAACCGCATCATTTTCCCCTGATTTTAAAGAATTAATACTTTCGAATCACACCGGCTACCCGGCCGACGATCCGGACTTCCTTGGCTTCAATCGGCTTAAAGGCCGGGTTTTCTGGAACCAGCAGTACCCGGTCTTTTTCCCGGCGGAGGCGTTTTAGAGTTACTGTGCCATCTTCAAGAAGAGCCACCACCATCTCGCCTGAATTAGCTGTCTCCGTCCTTTCTATGACCACTAAATCACCGTCATCAATGTAGGCATCAATCATGCTTTTACCGGTCACTTTCAGGCAGAAAAGATTGCCACTTTTCCGCCCGGCAAACCAGGCCGGGACCTCCACACTCTCACCTAAGGTATCAAACATCTCACGCGGGCTGCCGGCTGGAACCAGGCCAACTAAAGGCAGCCGGACCTGATTGACCGCATCCGGCAGATAAGAAAGCCGCAGCTCGCCACCTTCTCTCCTTAAATAGCCTTTCTTTTCCAGGCTGAGGAGGTGCTTGAATACAGCCGAAGGGTTGGTGAGGCCAGCCATCTGCCCTATTTCCCTCACCGTGGGGGCATAGCCGTTTTCAAGGATAAAATTCTGGATTTTATCCAGAATTTCCTTCTGCCTTCGAGTCAGTGTCTTTTTAATTCTGTTAACCATTTTGTTCACCATTTATAAGATAATACCGGCCAGTGCCTTTGTCAAGAGAAAATTTCGCGATAACCAACTTCCTGTTGGCTGCCACTTAAGGTAAAGCACCGGCCGGAGCGACGTGACTTTGTAAGGACAACCATTGAGGCAAATACTTCACTGCCGACGACCTTATGGCCTCGCTGGAGATTGCAATGACAGAGCCAGAGATTGTGCTCGGGATCGAATAAATAGCGATGCAGGATCAGCGGCTATAAGTTCAGAAGCGCCAAATGAATGGTTGCTGGCAATCCGACCTGCCCTGAGTAATTCTGAACTGACGCAGGTGTCGTAAGCTGAGCTTATTCCGACTCCAGCCGACCGCGACAAGATTCCTATTTGCAGACTGAAGGAAGATTGTTACTTGCTGGCTGAGGGGTCAACTACCCTGCCCATGAAAAGAATATTGCCGGTAGCTCTATCCTGAATGATAAAGATAAAAGGATGGTCAGCTCTAAAAACCAATTTTTTCACAACCATGGTTACCCCGACGACCAGGCCTGTCGCAGCAGCTGCCTCTGTTCCCTCCTCGTTGACCTCGACAAAAGCCTGGTGGACGACCTCGTTCAGATAAAAATCCCTCCGCCCATTGATCCCGGAAAAATCTGCTTCGGCCGGGGAAAAGGCGGTGGGCATGCCCATTCTGCCCAGGATTCCCTTTTTCCCGCCCATCATGTATTTAGTTTCAAATTTGAATTTCGGTAGATAAATATCAATCTTTTCGGATCTCAACTGCTTCTTATACTCATTAAGCTGGCTCGCTGTCAGGCGCGGCTCAAGGCTTGTGAGGTCATTTTTAGGCAGGAGAACCAGCATGGATATTTCCTGGCCAGCGTAAGGAAGTTCTACCAATTGCAGCTCGTCATTTTCCAGATAGTTGAATCGTTTCTCCCTGATGGACATCATCGGCACTTTAACTTTTTTCTCAGGGCTGACTATAAATTCTTCTTCTTTAGTGTTTTCCTTAGGAAACTGATTCTCCCATTTACCCTTAAAATAAATGGCATTGGTCAGAACCAGGCGGGTTAGCTGGTTAAGAACGCCGGGCGGAATTAAATCTTTAATCCTGTTATTGGTCTGTTCTTCAATCCAGCGGTTTATTATAAGGCGCGAATTCTCAGTTTCCCGGGCAAAGTCCAGGTCAGTCACCTTCCCGCCGTAATATTTTTCGACCGTGCTGACATATTCAGTTAAAAGCGGATACCCTTTCTGCGCCCAGAGGGCGTTGGCCGTGTGGAGTTCATATTGTTTGTCCTTTTTATTAATCAGATTAATAATCTCAGCAAATTCCTCTCTCATCACCTCGAGACTCTCAGGATAATGAAAAACCTGCTTGATTTCCTGGGCGGTTTGGCCGGCGGCTCCTTCATAGGTCATGGCCATGGCCGTGGACAGGCTAAAAGGTGAAAAGAAAATATTGTCTTCGCTGTCTTTAAGGTTCAAATAAAGATCAAAGGCGAATTGATTGGAAGCTGAAGCTATAAGGTTGGCTTCATCTGGAGAAAACTCCCTCTCACCCATCTGACTCTCCTCGTTAACCAATTTATTGTTGATTTTATGATCCACCGAACGTCCGGCAGAACAAAATATTGCCCCGGCGACCAGCCAGGGTAAAAGAGCCAGCGCCCAGATCAGTTTAGACCTATTTTTCACCTCTTGCCTCCTCTCATCTCTACTTTCAGTATATCAGCTTTGACTATTTTTCTAAAAAATTAATTTTCGCCCCCGTTTATTATATAATTTTAATGCTGGTTGAAGCCAAATCGTTACATCTGCCAGGTAATTACCTGGTAACTGGAGGTAAAAGAAAATTGCGTCCGAAAGTTGAGACCTATCTACTGTTGTCCATTTTACTTTTAGTTGGATCTGCTTATTCTCAGTCGGTAAGCCCTTCCTCCCCTTTTCCCCAGGAAAAGACAAAGGTAGAGGAGTCCATCGTCACCGTCAAAGTTCTCCCGCCTGAACGTCCTGTTCGCCCTGGTGAGGTTTTTGAACTCTCACTTGAACTTCATATTCTACCTGGTTTTCATCTAAATTCAGAAAAGCCAGGCGACGAGATGCTCGTTCCAACTTCTATCGAGCTCGAGAACATAGAAGCCTTCGAAATCAAAGAAATATTTTTCCCTGAACCTCAGGTTAAGAAGTTTAAATTTGCCGCTAAGCCTTTGTCTGTTTATGAAGGCCAGGTCAAGGTCAAACTTAAAATTGAGCTAAAACCGGCAGTCAAAGAAAGCACCGTTGAAATGGCTGGAAAAGTCCGCTATCAAGCCTGCAATGATGAAGCCTGCTTGCGGCCGGCTCGCCTGCCTTTTAAAGCAACCCTTCGGGTGGCAGGAAATTCCAGCTTAAGCCGCAGATAAAAATGGACCGCGGGGGTGGCCATCAAAAGGGGTCTTAATTATATGTCGCAGAAGATTTTTGCCTATTTGTCAAATGCTCGCTAATCTGAGATAATGTTTTTTTAAATGAAAGGAAATAAGATGAAAAAACCATTTTCTTTGTCCTTGACCCTGGTTCTGCTCGCCAGTCTGCTCATTGTTTGTTCTGGGAGCAGTTCTACTTCACAGCTGACCATCTCCCCGGTCAAGCCCAAGCCAGGAGATTCGGTGACTTTCTCTTATGTACCAGCAGACAAGCAGTTTCAAAGCAGTAGCCAATTTATCCTTTATGTCTATTCCTTTTCCAAAGAATTGCCATCAGTTACCCCAGTTAAGCTGGTCAAATCTGGCAAAAAATGGACCGGCAGCTGTTTAATCGATAAAACTGCTTTGGGCCTGGCAGCCAAGGTTAAACTGGATGAGAAAAATGAAGATACGAATAACGGTCAGGGGTATTTTTTCCCTCTTTATAATGCCTCCGGTCAGATCATGCCAGGTTATAAGGCCGGCCTGGCCCTGGCTTATACTTCCTGGGGTCAATTAATTGGAGTTGAGCAGGACTTGAAAAAAGCTTTGCAGTTGACCGAGGAAGATTTTCTGGCTAACCCATCTATCAAAAAGGACTTCATCAATAGCTATCTTCGTCTCCTCCAATCTGAGAAACCAGAAGACTGGGAAAAGAAAGCACAGGCTTTTCTGGATGAAGTCTCCAATTTGCCAGACCTTGATGATTCAGCCCTGACCACCATTTATGGCTATTATGCTCAGCAAGGAAATCAGGAAAAGACTATGGCCATTTATCAGCAGGCTCAGAAAAATCCCAAAGGCGATTTCTTCCAGGTTCAGGCCTTGATGCAATTCCGAGGCATCCAGGATCCTAAAGCCAGGCTTGATTTTCTGGCCAAATTTAAGGAAGAATTCCCTGACTCAAAATATATTGAATCGATTGTCGGCATGATGGCTCAATCCCTGATCCAGGAGAATAACCTCGAAGAAGCCGAGCTATTCCTTGAGGACAACCGGGATAAAGCCCAGCCCTATTATTTCTATGTTATTGCTTCTCAGGCCAGCCAGAATCCAGACCAGATTGAACTGGCTCTAAAGGCCATTGATCAAGGCCTGGCTCTAGCCAAAGAGCAGCTCAGCCAGCCTGATAAATTCAAACCTGCCTACTACACTGAGGAAGACTGGAGCCAGGATCTGGAGAAAAATCTTGTACCAATGTTCCTCGGTCTTAAAGGTCAGCTGTTGATGAAAAAAGGCCAGACCGGCGAGGCCCTTCCACTTTTAAAACAGGCTTTTGACTTGAGCGAGGGAAAGGACTCAAAGCTAACAGCTGATTATGCTCGGGCTCTCCTGGCCACTCAGGATTTCGCTCAGGCTACTTCGGTGATCGAGCAATATGGCCGGGGAATATTTATTAACTCGGAGTTAACTGACCTTCTCAAACAGGCTTTTCTTGGTCTCCACAAATCAGAAGAAGGCTGGGATAAATATCTTGCCGACCTCCAAGCCTCAGCTCTTAAAGTGATGAGAGAAGACCTGGCCAAGAAGATGATAAATGAGCCAGCCGTACCCTTTGAGTTGAAAGACCTTGAGGGTAAAACTGTTAAGTTGAATGATTATGCGGGCAAGGTGGTTGTGCTTGATTTCTGGGCTACCTGGTGTGGGCCTTGCCTCAGTTCATTCCCGGGTATGAAGCAGCTGGTTGAAGAATACCAGAAGCAACCGGATGTGGCTTTTGTCTTTGTTAACTGCTGGCAGGAGGAAGAAAACAAGGAACAGGTGGTCAAAGATTTTCTGGAGAAAAATCAATATCCATTTTATGTCCTGATGGATACTACTAATAAAGTAACTTCTGACTACGGCGTCTCTGGCATTCCAACCAAGTTCATCATTGATCCCAAAGGCAAAATTAAATTCAAGGTCATCGGCTTTGAAGGCGACACCGAGAAGATGGTCCAGGAAGTTAAGATTATGATCGACTTGGCCCGGGGGAAATAAGATAGAAACTTCAAAGTCATAGAGACTGATCTCTATGATCAAAAAAATCAATATTAGTGTTATTCCCAGGAAAGGAGAAGGACTATGGAGCCAAACGATAAACTGAGTTTAGAAACTCAGGTGATTCATGCCGGCTATGAGCCAGATAAAGCTACTCGCAGCGTCTCCCCACCTATCTATCAGACCTCGACTTTCGCTTTTGACAGCGCCGAGCAGGGAGCCTCTTTGTTTGCCGGTAAAGAAAAGGGATATATTTATACCCGGCTCGGCAATCCGACCATTGAGGCCCTGGAAAAAGCGGTAGCCAGCCTGGAAAAAGGTGTCGGGGCTCTGGCTACTTCGACGGGTATGGCCGCTGTTGCGACGGTTTATTTTTCTCTGCTCGAAAAGGACACTCACCTGATCGGAACGGCTGCCCTCTATGGGGCTTCCAGAACAATTATCGAAACCGAATTTGTCCGCTATGGGGTAACCTCAGATTTTGTTGATACTTCTCGCCTTGAGGAAATAAAGAAAAAAATCAAAAAAAATACGAGGCTTCTCTATATTGAGAGTCCGGCCAATCCCACTATGGCTCTGACCGATATCCAGGGCTGCGCTCAAATCGCTAAGGAACACGGGCTGATACTGGTTGTTGATAATACTTTTGCATCGCCAATTCTGCAGAACCCGTTGGAACTCGGAGCCGATGTCGTTGTTCATAGTGTAACCAAATTTATCAATGGTCACAGCGATGTAGTTGGGGGAATAATCGTCAGCAAAACAGAGGAGCTACGGGCTCGTCTCGCCCAGGTTCTTCACCTGCTGGGCGGAACCATGGATCCTCATCAGGCCTGGCTGGTCCTTCGTGGTTTAAGGACGCTTTATCTGCGGGTAGAAAAAGCTCAGGACAATGCCAGAAAATTAGCTTCCTGGCTCGAATCTCAGCCTAAAGTGGCCTGGGTTAACTATCCTGGCCTTGCCAGCCATCCTCAATTTGAACTGATGAGAAAACAGATGAAAGGCCCTGGCTCCATGATTTCTTTTGGACTCAAGGGTGGCTATGAGGCCGGCCTGAAACTCATTAACAGTGTCCGACTCTGTACCCTGGCCGTTTCTCTGGGAGGAATTGAAACTCTGATTGAACATCCGGCCAGCATGACTCATGCTGGAGTTTCAAAAGAAGAGAAAGAGAAAGCAGGCATAACTGATGATCTTATCCGTCTGTCGGTCGGCTGCGAAGCCTGGGAAGATCTTAAAGCTGATTTAGAACAGGCGTTGAATCAGTGCTGATTAAAGCGGGAAACCATCAATTTTAAATTAGTGGCTGATCAAATAAAAATGTTAAACAGGTTTAAGTCTGTTTAAGGTCCACTTTTCTCCAGCTCTTCAGCTAATTCTCCTTCGGCCCGGTAATAAATTCCATTCCCGGTGGCGATCAGTCGCCCATCTTCGGCAACCAGTCTGCCTTCTGTTAAAAAACCTTTACCCGGGCGCCTGGTCACCCAGCCCTCTGCTCTAATTTTCTCACCGATTCTTGCTGGCTGTTTAAACTCAACGGTCAATTTAATGGTCACAGCCAGAACTCCTTCAGACATGATAGCTTTAACCATGACTTCATCTAAAAGGCAGGAGATAATCCCGCCATGGACAATATCCTGATAACCCTGATACTGCTTTTCAGCTTGATATTCGGTCCAGGCCAGCTGCTTTTCCTCATCATAGAAAAAATCCAGCTTAAGACCTACGGGATTATCCTGCCCACAGACGAAACAGCCAGAATAATTAATTATTTTTTTACTCAATTTTTAATCTCCATGAACTTTAATAATATTCATTTCCGTCTTTTTCAATTCTAATGACCTGTTGCAAATTGTAAAGACTAAAGACTTAAGTTAGATCTTCTTTGCCATATTTTATCACGGCTTGAAGTTGCCCGACCTATTAGCTTCGTTACCCTTGCCAGCCAGCCTGGCCGGTGGTAAATTATCTGTTTAATCGAGGCTGAGATAAAGAGATGAAAAAGAGAATACTAATTTCTGCTTCTTTGTTTCACGCCCTAACCGATGCCGCTACCATCGTCACCCCGACTATTTTCCCCATCCTATACAGCCAGGCTTTCTTGATCAGAAAATATTCTGAAATCGGTTTACTCTCTAATCTGGGACTGATCACCACTCTCCTGCTTCAATTCTGGGTAGTCAGATTATCATTTAAATATGAATACAAATGGTTGATGCTCATCAGCGGGCTGGGTATTGCCCTGGCCAATTTCCTGATTCCCCTGGCTCAATCCTTCGGTCTTCTTCTTTTGCTATATATCTTCCTCAGGGCTGTAACCAGTTTTTATCACCCGGTAGTCATCGCCTGGATTTCCCGCTCGAGGGCTGGTTCCGGCCAGGAACTCGATGATGCCATGGGCATTCAGAGCGGTTCAGGCAATCTGGGGGCACTGGTGGCCTTTATTACCACCGGTTACCTCGCCCAGCATTTTGGCTGGAAAACTCCCCTCTATTTGTGGTCACTGATCAGCCTGGTTATGACGGCAGCCGGTGTTTCTGTAATCAAACAGGTCTCATCCGGCCAGGAGATAAAACCGGATCTGTCAGCGGCCAGCTGGACAACAGTCCTCAAAAGGATCAGCCATTTAATTCCGGGCTTTTTCCTGGCAGGCAGCGGCTGGTGGGTAACCATTACTTTTGCCCCGTCTTTGCTTCACAACAATTTTAATATTCCAATGGGCCGAACAGGGCTTTATCTCGCTTTCTGGATTGGCCTGGGAACAGTTACCGGTTCTCTTTATGGCCTGTGGAGCCGCCGTTTTGGCCGCAAAAGAGTTTTTCTGACCAGCCTGGCCGGGGCAACGATCTGTCTTTTCATCATCGGCTTTTCCACCAATCAGGTTTTGTCGGTCGTTACCCTGGTGTTGTTCGGTGGATTTATGCTCATGACCTACCCTTCTCTTCACACCTTTGTTGGCTCAACCGTCAAGGATGAGGAACAAACGTTGGCTTTTAGCTGGGTCTCCAACATCCAGCTTACTTCCGGGGCTATAATAACCTTGATCTGTGGCTTTTTGTCCGACCTGGTTAATATCAGATTTCCATTTATTCTGACCGGAGTTTTTGCCCTGCTTATATTTCTATTTTATTTGCCCAAAAATGAAAGATACTTTGGAGCCAAGTAGCCACCTATCATCTAACTCCCTTATTTTTGTTTTTCTGGCTTGAAATTGAGTCCCTAATAGCATTAAATAATGCTAAAGAGTCTATTATAAAGGACAAAACCAATGATCTCAAAAAAAACAAATCTTTCCTGTCTTGTCCTGTTTATTTTCCTCTGGTCAGTCTGGGTAGCGATTCTGCCAGCGAAAGCTGCCGCCCAGTTGACTGAGGAAGAGAAGAACACTATTGATGTTGTTAAGCGAACTCAAAACTCGGTTGTTTATGTGACCAATATTAAGCTGGTCGTTGACTTCTTTACCTGGACAGAAGAAAAAATTCCTCGAGGTACAGGTTCTGGTTTTATCTGGGATGATCAGGGACATATTATCACCAATTACCACGTCATCGAAGATGGCGATATTTTCAGCATCACCTTGCCCAATCAGGATCAGCGGCAAGCAAAGCTGGTCGGAAAGGAACCAGCCAAAGATATTGCAGTCCTGAAAGTTGAAGGCAACCTGAAAGGCTTAAACCCGATTAAAATAGGGGCTTCGGCTAATCTGCAGGTTGGTCAGAAGGTTATTGCTATCGGCAATCCCTTTGGTTTTGACCACACGGTGACTGCTGGCATCGTCAGTGCTCTTGGTCGAAGCATGCCCGGCACTGGCGGGGTAACAATCAGGGATATGATTCAAACCGACGCCTCGATTAATCCTGGAAATTCTGGTGGGCCACTATTAAATTCGGCTGGCGAATTGATCGGAATGAATACCATGATTATCTCGCCAAGTGGGGCCTCCTCAGGCATCGGCTTTGCCATACCGGTTGATACCATTAAAAAGATCGTCCCCCAGATAATCAAGTACGGAAGGGTGATCCGTCCTGGTCTTGGGCTGACTTACCTCCCTGATAGCTACACCAGACGATTAGGCATTGAAGGTGTGATCATCTACGAAGTGCCGGCTGGCTCTGAAGCTTATAAAAAGAGCATTAGAGGCTTAACCCGCGGTCGTTTCGGTCGTATCCTTATTCAGGATATCATCAAGGAAGTTGACGGGAAAAAGGTTACTTCTTTTGATGATCTTTATAACCTGCTCGACAACTATAAAATTGGCGATACCGTCACTTTGACCCTGGAAAGAAATGGACAGAAGAGAAAGGTTCAGCTGACCTTGGTTCAATCGGATTGAAGCTCAGCTGATTTTACGAGCTCTGATTTCATAATCTTCCTGCCAGAGAGTCAAGCCAGTAACCTGGCCGTTGTCATCCAGATTAAATTTGATACGGAGAAAAGGATCAACCGAAAAAAATATGGTCTGAGTTTCGACATAAAATTTGGTCGGAGTTTGACCTGTCGGATGAACCACTAAATAATAATCTTCAAAGCTGATATCGAGATAATAGGAACCGTTGACTTCATAACGGCCAACATATTGCTGATAAACAGAGGGATCAAGCCGGTATAAAGGTTTTTCTTCAGGCTTAAAATCAGGCCAGTCATAAATAACTGATAGCCCTTTGATAATTTCGTCCAGCAGCAGGCCGCCATTATCACTGTTGGCCATAATCAGCGCACCCTGCCCCAGGGCTGGATAAATAACCAGAACTGAGCGAAAGCCATGGGTTCTGCCTTTCATGTAGATCTTAAACTTTTCCCGTTCACCTTCCAGCCTGAAACCGAGTCCAGGTTGACGGGGATCAGCTGAAAGCATCCGCCTGGCCAGCTCAGGCGGCAGGAGACCACCACTTTTCCCCTGAGCGCAAGCCATAACTTCCAGCACAAATTTCAGGTAATCAAGGGGGTTTGACCACAGACCACGAGCAGCTTCTTCAGGATAACGATAATAGCCGCCTTCTACCGCCACGCCTTCCCTGGCATGACCGGTAGCCGCATCAGCTGTTTCCGGTAAATGCCAGCCAGTCATTTTTATCTCGAGCGGTCCAAATATATCTTCCCTCGCCAGTTCTGACAGCTTCTTGCCGGTTTTCTCTTCAAGAAATTGCTGCAAAAGAACATAATTGAAATCAGAATACCTGATACCCGCCTGCTGGTCGAAACCGCGCCAGCTAAAAAAATTGCTGGCCGGTCCTTCTCCCTTTAAAACCTGAATTAAATCGGGCAATTCAGCTCCTCCTGGATAACCGGCTGACGTCCAGGGATAAAAACCAGCTGAATGGCTTAAAAGCTGTGATAGAGTAAAAGATATTCTTCCCTGTGGCCGAAATTTCCGACCAGCAAAGATCAGATTTTCATAATATGAACCAACTTCTTCTTCGAGTTTCAAATGTCCTCTAGCCACCTCAGCCAGAGCGACAGCCGCTGCCACTGGCTGGCTGAGCTCGCCAACCTGAAAAACCGTGTCCGGTGTTAGCTTCTCGTATTCAATGATATCTCTGTAGCCATAGGTCTTAAACCAATCAACCCTGTCCTTGTCAACGACCGCCAGGCTTATTCCTGGAACTTTAAAAAACTGAAGGCGATCGGCCAGCTTAAGTTTTTCGGGCATCTGCCCTTTAAAATAAACCGCCCGATAGAGGCCCTTTTCCAGCTGCTCAATCCTGCTTTTTCTGAGTGACTCTTCAGTCTGACAGGAGAAAAAGAAAAAAACCATGCTCGCCAGGGGAAGAGCTAACAGATATAGTTTTCTCCAGACGACTGCCTTTTTAGCAGTTT
>ENA-UPTA01003997-UPTA01003997.1-activated-sludge-metagenome-genome-assembly--contig:-NODE-3997-length-14182-cov-3.906137_pt1 | contig 14182 bp, 11 predicted proteins | sample MGYA00238184_ERZ773361 | MGnify/ENA primary metagenome ERZ773361 (study PRJEB29100, sample SAMN05720205) | activated sludge metagenome | isolation source: anaerobic digester from wastewater...
CGACCTCTCCCGGTCGATTCGAAAAGTCTTTGTAAGCGGGGAAGGATTTCTTCCGGCGTCGCCCGACACAACGGATGCCACCGGAGTCCTGGATAATCTCAATGCGATCTATCCCCTGGATACCTTTTCGGACCTGCCCGAATTGGTCTCCACTCTGAATTGGCTCGATAAGAAGAAACAGGAAGATCTTTTCATCGCTCCCGGTTCGCGACCGGAGAGCATTGACCTGTCTCGTTGTTCGGACGTTGCCGGGTGCTTCATGACTCTCGAACGGTGGGATCGGTCACCGGAGGTCCTATACGCGCTTCTCAATCACGCCCAGCGAACCAAGACCTGGCCGGAACAGGTCGCCCCGGACACACGGCTGGGCTACGGAGAGATGCCGGATGCGGAAACGGCGGCGGGATATATCCTTCTCTTTCGACAGAGTCTGCTTTGGGAACAGAAGAACAAGCTGCATCTGGCGGCGGGCATTCATCGTTCCTGGCTGAATCCCGGCTGCACGGTCTCCATCGCCGATGCGCCCTCCCAGTTCGGTGTGATCTCGTTCTATTTGCAGCGGCTTTCCTGGGATACCCTTTTTGGCTCGATCACCATTCCCGAACTGAACCGCCCCATCCAGGTCCATCTCCATCTGCGACTGCCTGCCGATTGCGTTGTGGATGAGGCAATCTTAAACGGACAGCGCGTTCATGTCCGCGATGAGACGATTGCCTTCTTCAGTTCCGGCGGGATTTACGATCTTCACGCGGATATCCGAAGCCCCCAGGCACTCCCGTGAGAATTCACTGTTCTTCTGCTGCCGAATCGTCTTGCGGCACTCGAACCTCGTATACTCCTCCGGGTTCGACTTCAATCTTCTCCGAATGCTTCACAACTTCGCCATTCTGCCGATAGTAAACAGACACCTCGTGAGAACCCTCCAGAACATGGCCAATCTCGGTAGTTTTTGCGTATCCATCCAGGACGATGCTCCACAGATTCTCGTCAAGCGAATCCGGCAGGTGAATCAGAATCGTTCCTTCTCCCCGATGACCGAGTCGAGCCGCATCCGCCACTTTCCCTCCGAGCAAAAACGCCGAGATGCAGATCAGCAGCCAAGCCGCAAACCGGCCCCATCGCACCCGCCAATTCTCCAGAATATCGACGGCCAGAAACGCCATCGGCAGCCCGGTAAAACTGAACAGGTCCCAGTCCATTCGCCCGCGATCGGGATGCCAGATAAATGTAAATATCAAGAAACAAACCAGCGATAGAGTCACCGTCATGGACCAGAGGCTTCGCTGAATCTTCCGAAAAACCACTCCCGCCAACACAATCAGGGCCGTGAGATGCGAGCTATTCCAGGCAAACCACAGCCAGTCATAGCCATGGCTGAACGAGAATAGAGCATATCGCTTCTTGACACTTCCCGGCTTCACGTCTTCCGGGATGTGGAAGAGGGACATGAACCGGTCTCCCACCATTTCGCCATTACCGAGATCAGATCGGAACAGGACCAGAGTCAGCAGAATGGCCGGGGCCAGTCCCATGGCGAATTGGAGGGCGTCCCGTCTTCGATGACGACTCTGCAAGAGTAACGGAATGAAGATCGGGAGAAGAAACCAGAAGATCAAGTGAAAGAAAATGCCCAGCGAAAACACTGCCGCAACCGTAATGGCGCGGACTTGTCCCGCCAAGTAACGTCGACAGGTCAGAAACAACAGCATCAAACAGGCCATGGGCATGGCATACGTCTCAATATGCCCATAAAACAATTGCATGAATCCGCATGAACCGATCAGCCCCAGGGCCATCCATCGGCCATTCCCCGCCCCCACCAAACGCCACGTCCAATACACAAAGGCAAACCCGGCCAGGCAGGAGACCAGGTTGATCGCCCAGCGCCCGTCCCAACCCCACAGCCAGTGGGTGACCGTGTAAGTCAATTGCATCGTGCCGAAGGAGAGCATCTGCCGCTTGCGCAGCCAGATCCCGCCTTCGATTTCACGGAACCACTGGTCGCTGTCGCCGCCGGTCATTTCTACGGCACGGAAAAACCAGAACAGAACAAAGGCCGCAGTCGCCAGGAGAAGCGCGGTTCGGGAATCGCCTTGTTCAAAAATACCCTGTGTGTTGCCCGTCGCCTTTTCACAGACGCCAAGGAGAGAAGTTCCTTCCCCAAGATTAGGAGGGGGTTGACCGGATATAGCAGGACTCCTCGACATCCACTGAGCACTACTTTCTTGCGAGCGCGGCTCCGGCAGGGCCGGTGAATTGGTGAAGAAAGCGTGTTTCCCGCCCTTCTTTGTCAGGCAGAGATGCCTGACCTACTGGGTAGCTGCCAGGCAGAGACGTCTGACCTACTGGTAGGATAGGCCTCCGTGCCTGTCGATGGGCGGCGACGTGGCGATCTCAGACTTTGCCGAGATTCCTCACATTCGTTCGGAATGACAATAAGCCTGTCATTTCGACCGAAGGGAGAAATCTCATCCAAGACGGCAGATTTCTCAGGATCCACTGTCCTGGCTAGATCCCCTCAGCCTCTCTGTTTCAGCACGGCGCCATCGGCTGCGGAGGAAACCGACTCGGCATAACGAAGCATAACGCCGACTTTGATTTTCGCTTCGGGGCGTTTCCAGGCGACTCGCCGTCGCTGTATTTCCTCTTCCGAAAGCCGAACATTGAGCGACCGGTTGGGGATGTCGATGTCGATGATATCCCCTTCTTCCAAGAGGCCGATCGGTCCGCCTTCCATGGCTTCGGGAGAGATGTGCCCGATAGAGGCCCCTGTCGTTGCACCCGAAAATCGACCATCCGTAATCAGGGCGACTTTATCGGCCATTCCCATTCCCTTCACAACGGAGGTGGGGGTAAGCATTTCGGGCATTCCGGGGCCGCCCTTGGGACCCTCATAACGAATGACAACAACCGCGCCAGCCTTGATTCGGTTACCGAGAATTGCCTCGCAGGCTTCGCTTTCGGAATTGAATATCCGCGCGGGACCGGAGTGTTTCAACATTTCGGGCAGCACGGCGGAGGCTTTCACAATGCTCCCATCGGGGGCGAGATTGCCATACAAACAGCACAGACCCCCGGTCGCATGAACCGGCTTATCCAGACTGCATACGACCGTTCCGTCGCAGTCGGGCGCGCACACCAGGTTTTCCGCCAGGGTCTTTCCGGTAGCCGTCAATGTGCCGCCATCAATGAGTTTTCCTTTCTTCAATTCCTTGAGAATCACCGAGACGCCACCGACCCGGTGCAGATCCTCCAGATGCCAGGGACCGCCCGGAGCCATATTGCAGATATGCGGAGTCTGCGCACCGATTTCGTTGAATTCCGACAGGGCGAGGGACAAACCGGCCTCATAAGCCAGCGCCGGAAGGTGCAGCGCGGTGTTCGTGGAACCACCGAACGCTATATCCAGGGCAATCGCATTTTCAAACGCCTCGCGTGTCATGATCTGGCGCGGCGTGATCCCTTTCTTTACCAGTTCCATAATCTGTTCTCCGGCAGCCTGAGCGAGACGGATACGGTCGGCATGGACAGCGGGAATGGTTCCGTTTCCAGGCAGGGCAATCCCCAGAGGCTCTGAAAGACAACTCATCGTGTTCGCCGTGAACATACCGGCACAAGAACCGGCGCCCGGACAGGCAGACCGGCAGCTATCCTCATAGACCTCTTCGGGGATCTTGCCGGATTTCACGGCAGCGATTCGGCCAAATAGTGTATTCAGGTCAATCGTCGCATCCCCCATTCCCGGATACTTGCCTCGGAAAAGCCCCAGATCGAATCCCGCCAGCATCGGCCCGCCGGTGATCAGAATGGACGGGATGTTCAGCCGCAACGCCGCCATGATCATGCCCGGAGTAATCTTGTCGCAGTTCGACACAAGGACAATGCCGTCGAATGGATGGCCCTGGGCCATGATCTCCAAGGAATCGGCGATCACCTCGCGGCTCACAAGGGAATACCGCATCCCCAGGTGGTTCATCGCGATCCCATCACAGACCCCGATCGTTCCGAATTCGACCGGCGTCCCACCGGCCATCAGAATCCCGCGCTTGACTGCTGCCGAGATTTTGTTCAGATCGACATGACCGGGGATGATCTCATTGTAGGAGTTCGCAATCCCGATAATGGGCTTGTCAAGATCCTTTCGAGCCAATCCTGTCGCCAACCATAAGGACCGATGAGGCCCTTTTTCCGGGCCGGATTTCATCACATCGCTGCGCATTTGAATGAACCTCCATTCGCAACCTTGATTGCTCAAATTGGCTGATTCGGCGTACTTTCAACGCAACCGAATTATAGGAGTCTCTCACCGGCCTCGGCTTGGGTCAACGGCAAGGTCTTTTTCATTGACTCCGAACAATCTCACCGGCTGCTTCTCCATTCATCTTCGTCGCACTGCCGGGGTGGTGTAGAATAAGACAAGTCTGAAAGGTCGGACAAATTGGAACCAGAGGAAAGGAATCGACCATGCCATTTTCATCTTCCCGCAGAGAATTCATTCAGAGCAGTGTCGCCGCAACCTTGGCAGTTTCCACGCTTGGGATGAGTTCGCAGACAGCCCAGGCCATACCTCCCATTCAGCACGGTTTGAAAGGTCCACGCATGAAACTCAGCTGCGCCGCCTATTCCTATCGAGATCATTTCAAAAGCGGAATCATGACTATGCACGAGTTCCTGGAGGTCTGTGCCACAATGGGGTTGGATGGAGCCGAACCGACCTCTTATTATTTCCCGAATCCTCTCACCGATGAATGGATCATCGACTACAAACGTCGTGCCTTTCTGCTGGGATTAGATATTTCCGGGACCGCCGTGGGGAATACGTTTACCCATAATCCCGGTCCCGAACGGGAGAAAGAGATTTTACACGTAAAGAATTGGATCGACCATGCGGCCCTTCTGGGAGCGCCGACCATTCGAATCTTCGCCGGTGGCATCCCCAAGGGATCGGACATGACCCTGGAGCAAGCACGGAAAAATGCCATCGAAGCCACGCAGGAAGCGTGCGCGTATGCGGCAACACGAGGAGTCTTCCTTGCACTGGAAAATCACGGCGGCATTGTCCCCGACGCCGAAAGCATGTTAGCCATTATCGACAAAGTCGAATCGGATTGGTTTGGAGTAAACCTCGATACGGGGAATTTCCATACCGCCGATCCGTACGCGGAAATGGCGAAGGTGCTCCCGTATACCATGACAGTTCAGGTGAAGGTTCACATTCAGCCGCAGGGCGGCCAGAAAACCGAGGCGGACTTCAAACGCATTCTCGGAATCCTGGCCGATGGCGGTTATCGCGGATATGTCGCGCTGGAATATGAAGGCGCTAACGATCCCATCGCCGATGTGCCGCGATATATCGAAAAACTACAAACGATTCTGGCAGGAATGTGACCGATGAAACGCCGGGCATTTCTGCAGAGCGCCACGATTCCGTTGCTTGGATCGGCGACCGGCCTGGCCGGTTGTAGTTTTCAACAGAGACGAATGGAGTGCAACACAATGGCCGGAACAGTACAGAAACGTCCCTTCGGTCAAACCGGAGAAGAACTTTCGCTGGTGGGATTCGGAGCGATTGCCGTGATGAATGAGGAACAATCGGATGCGAATCGGTGGGTTGCACAGGCTGTGGAACGAGGCGTCAACTATTTCGATGTCGCCCCCAGCTACGGGAACGCGCAGGACCGGTTGGGGCCTGCACTGGAGCCGTATCGAAAAGGTGTCTTTCTTGCCTGCAAGACCGGCGAACGCGGCAAGGACGGCGCGATAAAGGAACTACACAACTCGCTGAAAGTCCTCCGCACGGACCATATTGATTTGTATCAACTCCACGGGCTGACAACTATCGAGGATGTAGAGCGTGTTACGGGGTCGAATGGCGCTCTGGAAGCATTCGTCGAAGCAAGAGAAAAGGGGCAGATCCGGTACATTGGATTTTCGGTGCATTCCGAGGAGGCCGCGGAACGGGTAATGGATGCGTATGATTTCGATAGCGTATTGTTTCCACTGAACTACGTTGCGTATTATCAAGGGCATTTCGGATCGAGAATCCTTCGGAAAGCGGAAGAAAAAGGAATAGCCTGTCTTGCGCTGAAGGCCCTGGCCCGCTGCATTCGTGCCAAGGACAAGCCGGACAGCACGGGACATCCGAAATGCTGGTATGAGCCGATTACCGATCCGGTGGAGCAGGAACTGGCGTTGCGCTGGACGCTGTCACACAATATCACGGCGGCGGTTCCACCGGGGCATGCGGATCTTTTCTTCCGCGCCCTGGACATCGCGGAACGATTCACACCGTTAGCCGTTGAGGAACAGGCGGATCTCGAACGCCGGTCGGTCGGTCTCGAACCGATCTTCAGGACGGAGGCATGACGGGCAGTAGGCAATTTGATGCCTTGACATCATGATTTCTGATGCTATGATGATAATATGAGAACAACACTGACCATAGACGACGATGTTCTGGACAAAGCGAAAGCGGTTGCGGCAAAGCTCAATGCGCCCTTCCGCCGCGTGGTAAATGAAGCGTTGCGCCTCGGATTGCAGGCGGTTGAGACTGCCCCACGAAGTCGGCCTTATCACACTCGACCCCACAAGATGGGGCTGAAACCCGGAATGAATCTGGACAACATCCAGGAACTCCTGGCTCAGATCGAGGGGGAGAATCACCGGTGATCCTCGTAGATGCGAATATCCTCTTGTATGCCCAGGACCAATTGAGTCCTTGCCACACAAAGGCGCGCGAATGGTGGGATTGCCAGTTGTCCAGCGCTTCACCGGTGTGCCTTTGTTGGACCGTTCTCGGTGCGTTCATCCGTATCGGCACGAATCCGCGCGTTTTCGAGCAGCCGCTGTCTCTCGATCAAGCGCTTTCCTGCGTGCAAAGATGGTTGGATCTGCCCTGCACACGCATCATTTATCCGACCACCCGACATTGGGCCGTCTTTAGGCGACTGCTCATCGAGGGCCAGGCAGTGGCAAACCTTGTGACCGATGCACATCTGGCCGCACTGGCCATCGAACACGGTTGCGAGCTGATGTCCACCGATACTGACTTCTCACGTTTTCCCGGTGTCAAGTGGCGAAATCCCTTGAAATAGGGGGATTTGGGAGTTGGCGAGTTCGAGGTAGAAGAACTCCTCATGAAAAGGTATCATGCGCTTGATGGAGGTTGTTGAATATGTTCGCAGAAAAAGATATTCTCAGTCTCATCGTCTCGGAGCGCATCCAACTTGCTCAGGATATTTGGGATAGTATTGCCCAAGTCCCTGAATGCGTCGATCTCACGGACGAGGAGAAGCTGGAGATTGATCGGAGATTGGATGCCTATCACAAGACTCCGGATATAGGCTTTCCCTGGTCTCTTGTGAGAGACCGGATCGAGAATCGTGGATGAGCCGCCAATTAATCATCCGAGAGTACAAGTCGGACTCTATTCCTGAACCACCGGAGCCGTCCGACCCCAATCCCCAGTGAACACGAACTCGCGGATCGGTCTGCGCGTGCGCGGAGCGAGTTCCATTTGTTTGAGATTGTCGGGCAGCGATTCAGGATCTCCGGGATAGCCGATGGCGAATGCGGTAATCGGCTCGAATCCTTCCGGGACATGATAAATCTCCCGCGTCCTGTCGGGAGAAAAACCTGCCATGGGATGCACGCACAGGCCCAAATCCACCGCCTGAAGGATCATGTTTTCAGAGGCCAGTCCGGCGTCGAAAAACGCATGACGGTTCGGTTGTCCGTTGAACTCCAGGTTGAGGGGCGCGACACAGATCATCAACACAGGCGCAGACCGTGCCCAGACAATATTCTGCTCCACCAGGCATCCCAGCATCCGCTCGAATTCCACAGGGTCATCTCGCGTAGCGACCAGGAATCGCCAGGACTGGTTGTTGTAACAGGACGGCGCCCACCGAGCGGCTTCCAGGACAATCCGCAGCTTCTCCGGCTCCACCGGACGATTGGAAATCGCCCGCGGACTCCAGCGACGTTTGATCACATCCATCACCGGATGATCAGTTTTGGCGATATTCTCCATTGTACGCCTCCGGGATTCTTGCATCACGTGGTTTCCGCTTAGCTTACAAAAAGCCCAATGCCTCGGCAAGACCGAGACCGCGAGCCGCTTCCATTGCTTCCCCGCCCCACGGTAACTACGATGTAATCCGCATATCAGAGGCCCATAATTCAGACTCCTCTCCGGGAGAGAGTCTGTCACATGGAAGTCGGATGATCACAGTGCAAGCAGGGAGTACTCCGTGAGTCCATCACAGCGGATTCGATGGGATGCGACCGGTTCCGGGGCAGCGTTGGGGGCGCTTCTGTGCTGGTCCACGGTTCCTCTGTTCCTGCGATCCTTCATTCATGAAATCGACGCCTGGACCGCGAACGGTGTCCGCTACCCGATTGCCGCGCTGTTCTGGCTAGGGCCTCTGCTGTATTTCAGCCGACAGGGCAGGGTGGACGGGATCTATTTCCGTCGCGCTCTTGTACCGACAGTCTTCAATCTGGCTGCTCAATCCCTCTGGGCCTGGTCCCCCTACTTTCTGGAACCGGCATTGATGGCGTTCCTGGCCAAGGTATCCGGTGTTTTTGCCGTTCTCTGTTCGTTTCTGGTTTTTCGGGACGAATCCAAATTGCTCGGCTCCGGGGTCTTCTGGACCGGACTCCTGTTTTGTTTTCTGGGATTCCTGGGAATGACCTTTCTGGGGCCGGAGATTCCACGAGGAACCACGCTGGTCGGGATCATCATCATTCTGTTCTGCGGGGTTTTCTTTTCGTGGTATGGAATCGCGGTCCGCTGGGCAATGACCGGCGTGGATTCCAGGATCGCCTTCGCGATCATTTCGATTTACACCTCGGTTGGCACGGTGGTTCTGATGGCCCTTTTCGGAGAGCCTTCCCGCTTATTCGATATGACCCAGGATCGGCATGTTCTCCTTGTGGTGTCTGCCCTGGTAGGGATTGCGTTTGCCCATGTTTTCTTCTATATCGCCATTGCGCGGATCGGCGTGGCGATCACTACCGGCTGCCAGCTTCTCTCCCCCTTCCTGACCGCTGTTGGTTCTTTTTTCATCTTTCACGAGGTCCTGACGTTCGGCCAATGGACTTCCGGGGCAGTCCTGCTGGCGGGGTGTGCGCTTCTAATGTGGTCCCAGGAAAAAGTCCATTCATACCATGCCGCACGGAAACAGTAGGGAGTCCGGACAAATGCGTATCTCAAACCTCCCCCTGTTTCTGTCCCGGCATCCGGCCTCGCCACTGTTTCTGGCAGTCGTTGCGATCCTTCTTACCACCCCATCTCTCCGAATCGGCTGGAATGTGGATGACTATTCCCAACGATTCCTCCTGTTGGGTATGCAGACGCGCATTCCGGGGGAATCTTTCTCCAAGTTCGATATGTTTTCTTTTCTGGATGGCGATCCGGAGAGGAACCGTCTCTTTATGGATGCGGGTCTCCTGCCCTGGTGGACATTCGAGGGATTGCGCCTGAGATTCTTTCGCCCATTGAGTGTGCTTACCCATATTCTCGACTATTCCCTGTGGCCGAATTCCGCATTCCTGATGCATCTGCAAAATCTGCTCTGGTTTGGTGGTGTGGTGGCCCTGGCAGCGATTCTGTATCGTCGATTGCTTGGACTAACCTGGGTGGCGGGTTTGGCCGCGTTGTTATACGCACTGGATGACGCACACGGTTTCCCGGCGGGGTGGATCGCAAACCGGAATACGATGATCGGAACCTTCTGGGGATTCCTCAGCCTCTATTTTCATGACCGATGGCGGCGGGATGAGTGGCGGCCCGGAATGGTTCTCGCACCGATCTGTTTTGTCGCGGGTCTGCTGTCCGCCGAGTTTGCTGTGGGTATCCTGGCCTATTTCCTTTCCTATTTTCTTTTCCTGGAGGAGAAGCCGTTACTGGAGAGAATGCGATCCTATTCTCCGTACTTGATTTTGTTTCTCTTGTGGCAAACGTTCTATCGCATCCTGGGCTACGGAACATTCGGATCGGAATACTACGTGGACCCCGGGAGTGAGCCATGGCAATTCCTGAATGGCGTTCTGCAGAGAGTTCCGCTGCTGTTTGTCGGTCAATGGGCCGGGCCGCAGCCGGGGATCACCATCATCTTACGGGAGAACGTGATTCGTGCTCTGTGGCTTTGGGGGATCTGTTTCATGGCGGTCTGGGCGGTGGCGATGGTTCCGGTGATTCGGCGGGATCGAATGGCGCGGTTCTGGACGGTTGGGATGGGACTGGCTCTGCTTCCGATCTGTGCGGTTTATCCGCATGAGCGGCTTCTCTGGTTTGTGGGATTCGGCGGGATGGGACTGCTTGCACAGTTTCTGGAGGCAGTTCGGGAACGCGCGCCGTGGTTATGCAAATATCGCGGCAAGAGGATTCTCGTCAAATCCCTGGCAGTCGGATTCGTGGCTCTGCACCTGGTTCTTTCGCCGCTGGCTCTTCCGTTGAGTTCCATCAGTCTTGCGATGTCAAAATACCTGATCGACTTCCCGATAAGTCGCATGGACCTCGGCCCAAAGATTGAGTCCAAAGACCTGGTGTTCGTGAATGCCGGAAGTTTCTTCTTTTCGATGAACCTTCAGTCCATTCGCGCCCTGGCGAATGAACCGCTGCCCCGAAGTGTCCAATTATTGTCTTTGGGAGCAACTCCGATAGAGATTACACGCGTGGATGACCATTCGCTTCTCTTGCGTCCGGAACGAGGATTCTTCAACACGCGCTTTGTCCGGCTGCTTCGTTCCCGTTCCCACCCCATGCAGGTGGGACAGACCGTAACGATGACCGGCATGACAGCGGAAGTGGTCTCTCTCACGGAAGGCGGCGATCCCGCTGAGGTCGTTTTTCATTTCTCCGAATCCCTGGATTCGGATTCCTTCTACTGGATGCAATGCACCCCGGAAGGCGAATACGTTCCGTTCCCGTTGCCGCGAGAAGGCGAAACCGTAACCCTGCCCGCCGTTCGGATGGTAATGTGACTCCCGTCAATAAAAAACGGCCCCGGAACGTCTTCGCTCCGGGGCCGTGTGCCAACCGTTCGCTTCCGATCTTACAGGCTCTTCACACGGATATTCCGAAATGAGGCCTTGTGCTTGAAACTCTTATGCTGAAAGGCGATTCCGCCTTCCTGACGTTTGTGCTTGATCCCCTCAAGCCCCTCGATATCCGTGTCCTGCACGGTCTCGCCGTTAAGGATAACAGTCAGATGGTTGTCTTTTACGGTAATCTCGACGGTATTCCATTCTCCGGCTGCCTTGATCGCGTTCTTTTTGGGTGCGAGGACATTGAAAATCGCCCCGGAGCTCTTCTTGCTTGCCTCTTGACCGGCATCATCACAGAGCTGAATTTCCGGGCTGGTAATGAAAACCTCTTTTTCGGGCGTATGGAAAAGAATCCCCGTGTTGCCGTCCTTCTCGATCAGGACTTCGCATCGCAGGGTGAAATTCCGGAACTTCTTCTTGCTGATGATGGCCCACCAGTCCCAGCCATCCATCTTCAGCATTTTATCTTCAATACTGGGCTTTTCTCCCTCCAGTCCCTGAATAACCCAGCCTTCCAGTTTCTCTCCGTCAAACAACAATTCAAATCCCGCTTTCTTCTCGTCCGCACATAAATCGGCACTCCCCGCAATCAGCGGGAAACTCAGCAACGCGATACAGCATCCGGTTATCAACAATCGACCTATCCTGTCCATGCACAGCTCCTTGATTCATCGGCTTGATATGCCGAATTTTTTCGGTTGGGATGTCCCGGCGGGTTCAATCCTCAACAAGCCACCGTCTTGCGGTTACCTACAATATATCTCAAATTACTAAGATTCCAAAAGCATGTACATTCCACCCCCTCCCGCCCTCCTCCTCACTTCTCCAACCGATACGGAATCAGCGTCACCGGGCCAATCAGCCCGGAAGGCAGCGGCGGCCAGGCGGAGGCGTCGAAATCCTTGTAGTCGATATTCACAAAGAAATAGGTTCGCCAGGGGATTTTTGCCCGGTCCATCGCGGCAATGCGATTCGCCATCAGGTTGGTGACTTCGATCTCCAGGATATTTTTGCCGGGTCGCAGTTTGGCCCCGATATCCAGCGAGAACGGCTTGCACCATGTCGTACCGAGCGGCTCTCCGTTGAGCACAACACGGGCGCTTTCATGCACTTCACCCAAGTCCAGCATCCAGCCATCTGCGCTCAAGTCCGGCGCAGTGAAAGTTACGCGGTATCGGGCCGTGCCGGAGAAATCCCTCGCAATGGGATTCCCGTTCTCCGTCCAGGAATACAATGTACTTGTCGTCCACGGTTTCGGAATTTGCGGGCCACCGTCGAGGAACTCAACCTCCCACTGCCCGGCAGCAATAGGGATAGGCGTTTCCAATGTCTTATTCGGCCAAGCCGGTCCCGAAACGGCTCCGAAAACGGCACGGAGAATCAACGAATCGCCCGGCTCCATCCGAAACCGGACTTCCGTAGTGCCCTCCTGGGTACGGCGGACACGGGCCACCCCGTTCGTATCCCGAAGCGGATCGAACAGAACGACCGATTCGGCTTTGGTACGGATCGGCAGCCACCCGTCAAACGACCGATCGGACCGATTCAGAATGAAATAATCCACAAAATCTTCATGAGCGCGCCGGATGAACGAGAGGCCAAGGTCCGTCACCGGTTCGCGGGAATCAGAGAAGAATCTTCCCACAAACGCCGACATATCCATGCCTGCAAGGAAACATCCGGTTCCGATATCGGCTTTTCGAATAGAGGTGTCAGGAAGCGCCTTGTAAGACACTGCTCTCAACAGGGAGTGAAGTTCTTCTCGCCGTTTGTCGAGGTTCCCCAAGCCGGGCACATCCCTGGGCGGATTTCCCATGAAGATGACTGTCCCGCCTTCGCGCGCGATGCGAATCAGAGATTCCAATGTCGGAATCGGCAAGTACTCGCAGGCGGCGACCACAATCGCGCGATAATTCAGATCGCCGTTGACGATTCCATCTTGCGAGCCATGAAGCGATTCTGCCATCATGCGGTCGGAAACATAATCGAACGAGAATCCCTTTTCCGTGAGCCATTGGGCTGTCTTGTAAGTCGGCTCCAGGTTGGTCCACAGCCAATCCTTGCTGTTGTGGACTCTGCAGTACTGAAGATAATCAATTGCGCCAAGGTCCTTGGACCATAAGTCATAGATCGGGAAATAGAGAAGGAAATCGTTGTCCGGCTTTCCGGCCTGCAAGAAAGACTGGCAGCGGGCGATATAGGCATTCAGCTGCGGCAAGTCGCGGGAAAACGTGTTCGTCATCTCGAAATCGGTAGAGGCATAGTAAAGCCATCCGGGAAAGACAGCCTTCTCCGGCGAATAGGCCATTCCGTGATAAAAAACGTGGTTGATCCCGGCCAGGAAATACGGATCGACCGCCTGTTTGACCCGCGCGAGAGAGCTCTGGAAATGCTCATCAAGCCAGGTGCAGGTCTCCGAGGACGTGCGCTGTTTCCCGGAGAGATGCGCGGCAGAGGAAGCGAACTTGGCAACGAGGATCTCCACGCCTTCCCGTCCGAATCCCTCGGTTTCGGGGATATCGGCAGCGGCGTACAGATCCAGGATATTGCCGGGAGAACCGTGGGCCTGGTTACGGGTCAGGCTTCCCTTTTGGTGACACCATTCCACCCACGGTTGCGTAAATTCTTCATATAACAAATTAAAAAGAGTCTCGCGGAAATCGCAGCGCACCCGCGCTACACGGTCTGGGAAATCCTTTCCGAGTAGCGCGGGAAGTTCTGTTTTCAGGTCGTATCCACGACGCTTGCTGAACTCTTCCAGAAAGTTATCCGTCCAGTTCGCGCGGTATACCTCAAAGGAATCGTTGTAGAACGCTCGAACCGGTTTCCCCGAATAGGACTGAAAGGCCGTATCGAACCGGGCAAGATAGTGTTGCAGTTTCTCTTTGGAGTAGTAGTCCAGCACATTGCCTTCCGCTCCGGGGGCGGCACGTTTGACCTGCTGCTTTGTCCAGCCTTGAAAGACCGCATAGATTCGGCAGCTCGCCTCCGGATCTTTCCAGACCAGTTTTCCGGAAGAATCCACCCGGTCGGTGATCTCCTCAACATGGGAAACTCCAGCTCCTGTTATCCCCCGTTTCCTGGGAGGCTTTCCCGATTCTGTCCAGAAAGCCATCACCGCACGCAGAAC
>ENA-UPTA01004000-UPTA01004000.1-activated-sludge-metagenome-genome-assembly--contig:-NODE-4000-length-14174-cov-4.860188_pt1 | contig 14174 bp, 7 predicted proteins | sample MGYA00238184_ERZ773361 | MGnify/ENA primary metagenome ERZ773361 (study PRJEB29100, sample SAMN05720205) | activated sludge metagenome | isolation source: anaerobic digester from wastewater...
TAATTCTTCAAGAAGCTGTGCCCCACTAAAGCCTGGATAACAAAAAGTAAAGTAGAAACCATCGGCAATAGGTACATCGAGATCTTTGTCATAAACAATGCGAAAACCATTTTGAAGGAATATTTTTTTCATAATGGCGGCTTTCTCCCCATATTCTTTCACTTCATTCAGAAAATGATACTGTCCATCATTCACAGATTTTAACAGATGTGCCAAGGCATACTGGGGTGAATGAGACGTGCCACTGCTGAGGGAATATAAAGTACCAAATACGAAAGCATGGCCAAAATTATCAGTGCCATAATATTTTATCAGATCGGCTGAATTGGTATGATATAATTTAGGTGAAATAACGAGAGCGGCAATTCTCTCACCTGCGTAACTAAATATTTTTGAACTTGAAATTAAAAGAACATACTTGTCATAATAATGTGATATACTTGGTTGATAAGGAGGCTCACCCGGCTTACCATAGTCTTGCCTGAAATCCATTCCAAAATAAGCCAGATCTTCAATAACGACAACATTGTACTTGGCAGCCATCTCTGCTATAATTTGCAATTCGTGTTCGTTAAAACAGAACCACGCAGGATTATTGGGATTAGAATAAATAATTGAAGCTACGCTACCATCGGATAGTTCTTCTTCTAATTTATCACGTAGCTTTTCCCCTCTATAATCATAAACATCAAAAGATTTGAAGGCTTGCCCTAATACTTTAACCTGTTGTTTGTGTACGGGAAATCCGGGATCGATGAAAAGAGTTTTGGTCTTACTTTCGATCATGCGGTTGACTGTTAAGAATGTTGCAAAGCTACCCTGCATGCTTCCTACAGAAGCAAAACAATATTGCGGATCAACATCTATATTGATAAAAAGTTTTAAAAAGCGAGAAATCTCTTTTTTAAGCGGTGTAATGCCCTGAATATCTGGATATTCACAAGCGACACCTCTTTTAAGCGCTTCTATCTGCGCTTCTACACCAAGAGAAGCTGGTGGTAAACCTGGATTACCCATTTCCATACGTATATACCTTTGTCCACTGGCCTCTTCAATATCATCAATCAATTTCTTGATTTCTCGAATAGAAGCATTTCCCACTGAAGTTAATCCATTTTTCGAGATGCAATTTCTAACAATCTGATAATCAATAGGGGTATTTTTCATATCCAAAATAGTTTTATATGGCTAAAATATGTAAATAATTTCTAACTGACAATACAATACCGCCCTGGCCTTGAAAAATTAACTTATTAATTAACTTGAATGAACTTGATGGAATGAGAAAAATTAAGCATACAAGGATTTGATTTTCATGCAAACTAATATAAAATAATAATGAAGCAGACTAATTCATTATACCAGATGTTGGCATGATGAGTTTATTCATTTGGATTTCAAGCAAAAGAGAGTACTCCTAATGCTTATAGAAATGAGGCTTATAAAAGAGAATAAATTTTTAAGCGTTTGCAGCAGGTAAATCTATGGGCAAAATAAAGCTAAAACGCGCCCATTGACCTGGTTCTGATTCTGCCGTAATGTTTCCTTCGTGTTTTTGTATAATCCACCATGTAAGATAAAGCCCTAAACCCGATCCTTTTCTATCTTCCAATCCTTTTTGTCTAAGACGGCTAAAACGTTTGAAAAGCATGCCTGCTTGTTCTTTTGTAAATCCAACTCCGGGATTGGTAATACTAAATCTGAAGAATTTATCTGTTACCTGATATTCGATATCGATTTCGCTTTCTTCGAAAGAATATTTTACAGCATTATCGATAAGATTAGTGAGCACAATTTTCATCAAGTCAGGATCGACGGTGAGATAAACCTCTTCTTGGGGTGAGTGAATTTTAATTTTAGACTTGTGTTCGATGATTCTGGCATCGATGGTTTCAATTACGAAATCAAGCAATTCGGAACGAAATGCCACATGAGCTAAAGGACGAAATTTCATCTCACCCGTTTCTAAGGACGACAGGCCTAAATAATTCTGAATCATATTCATTAAATAACCAGAAATGCGGATAATTTTCGTCATTGTTGTTTTTCCAGCTTCATCAATTGGCCCTAAATAACCGTCCAGATAGGTATATCCCATAGTAGAAATTGTAGCAAGCGGACTTTTTAATTCATGAGCCACAAAACTCAGGAGGTTAAGATAATCTTTACGTGCTTTTTTCAACTGATCGATAATATAAGCCTTTTCGATGATGGCCGACATTTCCGATAATAATTCCATAAGTATATACGCATGATGCATATCGAAGGCATTGCTATGGCGAGAGCTGTAAAAAAGGAAACCTATCTTTCTATCAGCTATCATTAGAGGAAGAGTTATATTAGAACGAACACCTTCGGCAACTAAGATCCGACTGCTTTTAGAATAAGGATGATCGTCGAGATAATGAGGCAAATCGTGAATAATTCGAATTTTACCTTCATTTATAATGGGTTGTAGGCTCGACATGGCCAAACCCCCGGAATAAGAATCATCGAGAAGAATGGGTTTATAAGTGGCTTTGTAATAAATTGAGCTTAAGGTTTGACCATCATTTTCGATAAATGAAAGACCTATGCGGTCGCGTGGAATAAGGTTGGCCGTGTTTTCCCAGATAAATGACATGGCTTCATCAAGAGATTGGCAAGCTAAAATCTCATGTTGAAAGTTATGGATCGACTCTTTTTCAGATGCAGTTAACTTATCATTGTAAGATATTGAATTACAATACAAATACTCTATATAGGAAGAAGTCATTCTATGAAAATTTTATCCAAAAAAAATCAAAAGGGTGTAAAGAAAGAGGGATTTGAACATTGAAAGGCTTTTCAGTAAAAACATCAGTAGGATGTTTAACAAATTCGGGCCAAACAAATTCGCCATTGGCATCGGCAAGTTGATGAATTACGAGAATTTTTTCATTTTGATAGTAACGCACATAAGCCATTATGGCTTGAGGAAGATTTTCGAGCCAATCTATTGTTCCCTGACCAAAAGCCTTGAAATCTTTTCTTATGCTGAGCATTGTCTGTAAACCCATAAAAATTTTTGAAGAAAGAGAAGAAGAATCTTTCAAAGAAATTTCTATTTCTTTCCAATTGAGGGGGCCTCTCACATAAAACCTACTATCGGGATAACCTGAAAGCGTTTTCATATATTCGAACCATTCTTCGTCGTTGCCTTTGCCAAGTTCATCTCCATAATAAATCACAGGCGAGCCTGGTAATGTGAGCATAATGGAAAAGGCTTGCAGAATCTTTCTTTGGTCGAATCTAAAAAGCTCGGCCAGACGTGCCGATATACCTTCTCCTTCTCGAAAATTCCAACGGATATCATGACGGTAGTGTGTATTCATAATTTCACGTTCTTCGGGGGTAACCATTTCGAGGGTAAGTTCGTCGTGAAGTCGAAGAAAAGTAACCCACTGACAGATTTTGGGAATTGGGGGAGTAACTTCAGGTCTCAATATTTTTTGAACCGGCTGTCGATCGCCCAATGCCATAGATATGAATATCTGAGGCATAAGTGGGAAATGATATCCCGCATGGCATTCATCACCCTTGCCAAAATATTTAACGACTTCATTAGGTGGTTGGCAAGCCTCGGCCAATAAAAGTGAACCAGGTCTTATCGCATCAATAACTCCTCTGAAAAATTTCACAATAATATGTGTCTGTGGCAGATTCTCACAATTAGTTCCATCTTCTTTCCATAAAAAGGGAATTGCATCAGCCCGAAAACCATCTATTCCTTGCGAAAGCCAAAATATTAAATTGCGACTCATCTCCAGTAAAACATTGGGATTATGGTAATTTAAATCGGGTTGAAATTCATAGAAACGATGAAAATAATACCACCCATTATCATACTCCCAATTACTTGGACAAAGTCCTTTAAAAAGCAAACGGGTTTCTTTATACTTATTTGTATCTTTATTCCAGATATAATAATTACGGTAAGGATTTTCAGGCCCTTTACGGGACTCCTGGAACCATTGGTGTTGGTCTGATGTGTGATTCAAGGCTATATCGAAAATTACACGAATATTTTTCTGATGCGCCTGGCTTAAAAATTCTCGAAACAATTGCTGTGTAATTTCTGCAGGAGCATCTTCGGGCAAACTAAACAAACTTCGACGCATGCTGCGATAATCACGAATATCGAATCCAGCATCCCTCATAGGTGAATCTAAAATGGGTAATAACCATAAACAATCAATTCCGAGTTGCTGCAGATAATCCAGTCGCTCGCTCAAACCCTGAAAATCTTTGTTAAATAAATCAACATAAGTTGAATAGATTACGGCATCTTTATACCATTGTGAGGGCAAGGCAGCTAAAGATAAATTCTTGGCTGTTGATTCAAGTTCCTCCAGAAAATCTTCGAGCAATCCTAAAAACTTTTCCTCATAAAGTTGAACAAAGTAATACCGCAATAAATCCTTAAAATCCATAAAACATTATGATTAGAGTATGAGCAAGGTTTTGCGAAAATACACAATGAAATAGAAATATCTGAAACTATTTTGAACTCGGACAACAGAAATAAACAGAAATAAAAAGTATGAACGCATCAATAAGCTATGCTCAGGGTTATTCTTCCCCATTTATGCCAACGTTTTTGCTGGGCAAATTCAGGGCTAAGAATATAAAAATTAGCACCCAGGCTTATTCCTTTAAACATGGTAGAAATACCTGCGCTACCCATCAATACATATCTTTCCACATCTTTTTCTTTAATTGTATATGGGCTTGAATGATTAAACATGCCTCCCTGTAAAGTAGCATCATAAAAAACAGTAGTACCTTCTACCTTGGCAAAGAAATCCAATTGTGCCCCTTTTTTAAAATCCTTCCATTGGGCTGTTTTGTTTCTTTGAGGCAGATCATTGCCATAACGCCTATCGAAGCGGGCATAACGATAAGCAAAACCTGCCGAAAGCTTATTGTAGAGGGTTCCAGCCTGTAGTCTGCCTTCAATGGTTATATCATGATTTGGGACAAAAAACAGCGACTTTTCTATCTCGGCCTGATATTCTAAAACAATATCATCAAGGATTTGATGCTTCCATCCGACTGGTTTTTTCTTTGAACTATGAATAAAAGTTTGCACTTCCTGCCCCAAAGAACTAGGGCCTAATACTCCGGCATCGAACTCAGTTGTAATACGCATGCGGCTCACTGGAAAATTCGAAACCTTAAATTCACCCAAATATAGGTAAGAAGCAAAAGGCCTGTCATTGTATTGTATGTCTTCATACGTATTATAAATGGGGGTGTAGAAGTTTTGTCTAATGAGCAAACCGTAATAATCAAAAGATCTCCCCATCACCGGATGCAGCATAAATGACAAAGGATTGTATTGCCATGAAGGATTGATCCAACTAATGTTAGCTCCATTGGTATACCACATATCAGTTCCAAGAAACACATCATTATCAACAAAGGCAATAACCACTTTTTGAGGAATTACTTTTCCATAAAAAGCCGCTTTAGCCGAAGGACCTTCAAAGGTAAATTCACGTGGTGGATGAAAAATTTGGATCATTCGGGCTGATAAACGCTTAAGTAATGAAAGTGAATCGGATAGTCTTTGGCGTGAGTCCGAATCATCTGCAGAAAGTGGTTGAGCGTGTTCTATTTGTTTTTTATGTCCATATAGTTTTGGTGGCAATGGCTTCATTAAATGATCAACTTGTTCATATTCAGGTGGATGATTAACGATTTGTGGATTTTGAGGATATCTAAAAAGGATTATCCCCCAAGGTTGGTCAAATCTAGATGGTTCAATGCGATAGAATATTCCCTTAGGTAATTTAAATTCTATCCCTCTTGCTTCGGTAACTAATTGTTTAAGATGTAGGCTTTCTGCCCATTTATGCCATTCGAAATTAAAACGGGTAAGGCTGTCTCTTAAGGCGTAATATTTTTCTATTCCGAGGGATTTTTTCAGGCTATCATCTAAGATACTATCTGGATAAAAGAAAACAATTGCCGAATCCTCAACAACTAAGGTTGATGGGGTTGATAGTTTTTCTGTTTCCTGTTTGCAGGCGATGAATCCAAAGATAATAAAAATGAAGAGGATTGCAAAATAGATAGTGCGATGCATTGCGAATCAAAACAGTCAAAAGAATTGTTGGAATGGGAGGCAAAGGTAAGGGGATATATGCAAATATTACAGTAGAGGGTTAAAACAATTAATGAGCGGGCGCTGGAACTTTGTTCCAGCGCCCGCTGATGATAACTTATCTCCTTTCAACCTTACCAGAATATAGCATATATAACCGTCAAAATAAGAATAACAACGGTAGATAAAATGTTAAATATAGGATCAGTATAAAAAGTACTCTTCTTTAAAGGAATTCCCTTGGCATCGTTAGCACCTTTTGTTTCGAAATAACTATAAATAGCCATAACCAACATAGTACCCAAACATACAATGAGCATCTGGTCCATCCATGGAAATGATGGGAAAAGTCCTGCAACAGAAGTACCGGCTAACCAGCCATTTTGTCCTACTTTGAGATAGAAAGCAAAAACAATACTAAAAAGAGCTCCAAAAATAGCCGAACGGTTAGTCGCTTTTTTATAAAACATCCCTAAGAGGAAAATAGCCAAAATACCCGGACTCACTATGCCGGTATATTCCTGTATATATTGAAATGCCTGTTTGATATTTCCAAGCAATGGAGCCATAAATATGGCAATTATCAAAGCAACGCTTGAAGTAATCCTACCTACTCTAACTAATTCTTTTTCAGAAGCATTCTTCGAAAAATAAGGCTTGTATATATCGAGAGTAAAAATTGTACTCGTTGAATTCAGCATAGAAGCCAGAGAAGATACAATAGCTGCAACCAAGGCAGCTACAACGAGCCCCTTTAATCCAGTGGGTATAAATGTTTTTACCAGCCAAGGATAAGCTCGGTCATTATCTACTGCTCCCATTGCGTTAAAGAAGGTTGGGTCAGCACTTTGGGGAGTGATGTTTCCACTTGGATCGGCATTTAAAACAAAGGCAATAATTCCGGGAATTACTACAATTAAGGGAATCAAAATCTTCAGAAAAGCGGCAAAAACAATTCCATGCTGGGCTTCTTTCAATGATTTGGCAGCTAATGTCCTTTGAATTATATACTGATTAAAACCCCAATAATATAAATTTGCTACCCACATACCTCCAATTAGTACTGCTAAACCAGGTAAATAGCTATATGCATCCTCACCATTAGGAGTAATAATTTCACCCTTTTGTAATATCATGCTGAATTTCTCAGGAACTGCTTCATAAACATGTTTAAATCCAGAAATAATGCCTCCATCGGGGGATACATCACTCAGAGCAAGAAATGTTGTTACCAAACCTCCTCCAATAAGTAATACCACTTGAATGACATCGGTCCATGCCACTGCCGAAAGGCCACCATATAACGAATAAGCTGCAGCAAACAATGCTAGCCCAATAATGGAGTACATGATTAAATCTCCATTACCCGTTCCGATGATAGTATCCAGAGCCTTACTACCAAGAAATAAAACAGAAGTAAGGTTCACGAAAATGAATAGTGCGATCCAGAAAACTGCCAAAATAGATTTTAATTGAGTGCTATAACGCTTCTCGATAAACTCAGGAATGGTGTATAAACCTTTTTCTATGAAGACTGGAAGGAAAAACTTCCCTACAATTAGTAAAGAAACGGCTGCCATCCATTCATAAGAAGCTATAGCCAAGCCAATAGCAAACCCTGAACCAGACATTCCGATAAACTGCTCAGCGGAAATATTGGCTGCAATAAGTGATGAACCTATTGCCCACCAGGGTAAGGCCTTACTCGCCAGAAAATAATCCTGAGAAGTTTTCTGCGTCCCCTTTTTGGTACGCGATACCCACAACCCTACACCTATGATGGTGAGTACATACAAGATAAATATAACATAATCAATAGTGCCAAATTGCATGGTTTTCATAATTGGTCATATTTATTTTTTTATCAATTTTGGGCGCAAGATATAAAATTATTTTTTACGTTTAACGCTTCTTTCTTTTTCTGATTGTATAAAATACAATAATTCGACATATTTAACCCCAAAATCCATGAAAAAAAGTTCTGTTAAAACAGTCTATTTGCTTGTTATTGTGTATGTTACACTTACATGTTCTTTCACTTCTTGCCATAATACGAAATCCAACACTACTATGAAAATTTCAGAAAAATTGTTTGGCTTTACAGATGGAAAAGAGATAAAAATTTTCACACTCGAAAACCCCAAAGGGGCTAAAGTTAATATTATTAATTATGGTACCATAGTTCAATCATTATATATCGGTGACAGAGAAGGCCGTTACGAAGATATCGTTTTGGGTTTCGATAGCCTGAAAGATTACATCCAGCAGACCTCTTATTTTGGAGCCATTGCAGGTCGGTATGCCAATCGAATAGCTTTTGCTCGGTTTGCTCTCGACGGAACAACCTATCAACTAAATGCCAATGATGGAAAACATCACCTACACGGAGGATTTAAAGGTTTCGACAAGGTGGTTTGGGATCCAAAACCTTTTATCGACAGCAGTGGCGCTTGCCTCGAACTTCATTATATCAGTAAGGATGGAGAAGAAGGCTACCCAGGTAGGCTTGATGTCTATGTAACTTATTGTCTTACAAATGATAACGAACTAAAGATCGATTATCGTGCTACAACTGATCGTCCAACCATCCTCAATCTCACTCATCATAGCTACTTCAACCTAAGCGGTTCTGTTAGCCGTAATATACTCGATCAGCAATTGATGATATATGCGGATTCGATGACGGTAGTGGATAGTACTTTAATACCTACCGGAGAAATTATTCCGGTTGAAAATACCCCCTTCGATTTTACCACTTTACGGCCAATCGGTAGTAGAATCCAAGAAGTATTTAATATAAAAACCGGTTATGACAACAATTATGTTTTGAACAAAACAACATCTTTACTTCATCAGGCTGCCAAAGCGTATGATCCTGAAAGCGGTCGTATTCTCGAAGTTTTTACCGATCAACCAGGGTTGCAATTTTATTCCGGCAATTTTCTAGATGGAAACATTAAAGGGAAAAACGGTAAAATGTATCAACAATATGATGGATTTTGCTTGGAAACACAACATTTCCCCGATAGCCCTAATCATCCTGAGTTTCCTTCTACTATACTTCGACCCAATCAAATATTCCATTCGCTAACTATTTATAAGTTTTCTACGGATAGATAGAGGGGTGTCTGGTGTCTGGTGCTTGGAGGATAGTGTGTAGAAAGTCTGAAAGTCCATAAAGTTGAAAAGTGGCTGGTGACTGAAAAATAGTGTCTGGTGGATGGATATCGATGTCTAAATAATTAAAAGGCCCAACAGATATAAACCTGTTAGATCTCGATTCGTTAGAGGTGAGTAATTTTTTCCTGGATGATTTATAGCTGCATAGTGGCGAAAATCTATGTATAAAAATAAATCATTTATTCAAGTCAAGAGTTGCGGCGCGGCGACATCTAAAAATTAATCTATATGTTATCAAGCCTTAATCAATGGTTTTGTTCCAGATGCAGGCAGGCAGCTTCCACAAAACTGATGAACAATGGATGAGGCGCAGCCACAGTACTTTTATACTCTGGATGGAATTGGACACCTATAAACCATGGATGCTCTGGAATTTCTATGATCTCAACCAAATTCTCCTTAGGATTGATTCCGGCAGCAATCATTCCGGCTTGGTCGAATGGTTCAAGATATTTATTGTTAAATTCGTAACGATGTCTATGACGCTCGAGTATAAGAGGAACCTTATAAATATTTCTTGATTTTGTTCCTTCCATCAATTGGCAGGGGTAAGCACCCAATCGCATGGTTCCTCCCATACCTGAAATTTTTTTCTGTTGTTCCATGATATCGATTACGGGATCGGGTGTGCGTGGATCGAACTCAGTAGAATTGGCCTTCTTGAGTCCCAAAACATTTTGGGCAAACTCTATCACCGCACATTGCATGCCTAAACATATTCCCAAAAAAGGAATTCCTTTTGTTCGGGCATAATGAATAGCCAAAATCTTGCCCTCAATGCCACGAATACCGAATCCTGGAGCAACTAATATCCCATGTAGCCCTGATAATTTTTCTAAAAAGTTTTCTTGGGTTAAGAATTCCGAATGTATCATTCGCAATTCAACCTTTACTTGATTATAAGTTCCAGCATGAACAAAAGATTCGACTATTGATTTATAGCTATCTTTAAGTTCTACATATTTTCCAACCAACCCAATTTCAACTGAATATTTAGGATTTTTCATTTTGTAAAGAAACTCTTCCCAACTCTTTAGGTCGGGTTGCCCCTCGAAAGGAAGACCACATTTGCGGAGCACTTCTTTATCAAGGCCTTCATCTCTTAATTTTAATGGGACTTCATAAATAGATTCCATATCAATGGATTCGATTACGGCCTGAGGAGAAACATTGCAAAACAAGGCTATCTTATTGCGTAAAGCCTCATTGAGAGGTTTTTCGGTACGGCAAACAATAATATCTGGTTGAACTCCTTGTTCGAGTAAAGTCTTTACAGAGTGTTGGGTAGGTTTTGTCTTCAGTTCACCGGTCGAAGAAAGATAAGGAACCAGTGTAAGATGAATCACTACGCACAAATTGCCCATTTCCCAACGCATTTGACGCACGGTTTCTATGTAAGGCAAAGACTCGATGTCGCCAACCGTACCTCCTATCTCGGTGATAATGAAATCATAATCCTTATACTTAGAAAGCAGTTTAATACGGTATTTAATTTCGTCGGTTATATGAGGAATAACCTGAACCGTAGAACCCAAATAATCTCCTCTTCTTTCCTTTTCGATAACTGCTTGATAGATTCTTCCAGTAGTTACGTTATTTGCCTGGGAGGTAGGTTCGTTCGAAAAACGCTCATAATGGCCAAGGTCGAGGTCGGTTTCGGCTCCATCCTCGGTTACGTAGCATTCACCATGTTCGTATGGATTGAGAGTTCCTGGATCGACATTGATATATGGATCGAGTTTCTGAATAGTTACCTTATAGCCTCTGGCTTGCAATAATTTGGCCAATGAAGCTGAGACTATTCCTTTTCCCAATGAAGAAGTAACACCTCCCGTAACGAATATATATCGTGTTGTATGCATAATTGGCTTTTTAATTACGTTACGGGGCGGCAAGTTACAACAATTTTTAAAAGGATCTTTCGAAAATCCATAAATCTTAGTTATCTTGTTAATATTTAAATAATTATATTATGATGGAAAATTTCTTCCCATCACATATCTATCCCATCTTTCGATAACCTCTTGAAAATCGGCAGGCAATTCTGATTCGAAATATACCTCTTGATGGCTCGAGGGATGAATAAATCCTATGGTTCGTGCATGAAGCGCTTGCCCCTTCAACAAGCTGAAACTATTTTCGACGAATTGTTTATATTTTGAATACAATGAGCCTTTAAGTATTTGACGACCTCCATAAGCAGTATCTCCAAAAAGGGGATGACCAATAGATGCAAAATGAGCGCGTATCTGGTGAGTTCGACCTGTTTCGAGGCTGCAATTTACTAATGTAACATAATCCCATCTTTTGATGACACGATAATGTGTGATACTTGCTCTACCTTTTTCAGGATCTTCATAAATAGTCATTATCCTGCGGTCTTTCTGACTGCGATTGATATATCCTTCTATGGTTCCTGTTTCATTTTCCAGATCACCCCAGACCAAAGCAGTATATTCTCTTTTGATCGAATGTTCGTAAAACTGATGTGAAAGTATAGCTTGTGCCAATTCATTTTTTGCAATGATCAATAATCCAGAGGTATCTTTATCGATACGATGAACTAACCATGGAAATATTTTTTGTCCGGCTTTGTCAGTTTTCCCTAAAAAGTAGAACAACAATGCATTAAATAGTGTGCCTGTATAATTAGCATAGGCCGGGTGGACAACCATACCCGAAGGTTTGTTTACAATCAAAACGTCTTCATCTTCGTAAATAATATTTAGAGGAATATCTTCCGGAATATTCTCTATTTCATGAGGTTCTCCAGGCAATAAAATGCTGATAACATCTTCTGGTTTTACTTTATAATTCGGCTTTACAACTCTATTGTTTACCAGAATGTTTCCTGCTCTTGCGGCATTTTGGATTTTGGTGCGCGAGGCATTTTCTATCCTGTTTACCAGAAACTTATCTATACGTAGTAAGGATTGACCTTTATCGACGACTATCCGGTAATGTTCGAATAAATCTTCATTGAAATCCTGTTCAGGATTCATTGCTTAATTTTTAGAAACTGCCAGTTTGCTTGTGTAAACAATATTTCCGTTCTTTCCTCTAATTTGAAGAATATATATACCATTCGAAAGGGAAGAAGGTAGCTCGAGACGTGATTTTAGGTAAGTTTGAAAAACGAGCTGTCCGGTGGAATTGAATAGGGTAAGTGTAAGATTCTCATTTATACCGTTTAGCAGTAGATCACTACTTAAATAAATAACATTGTCATTAACTGGATTGGGGAAAATTATCAAGTTTTTTAAATTTTCCCCTTCTCTCGATAGATTCGAAAGTGGCTTGCCAACAATGGGTCTGATCATCAGAGAGCCTTTATACTGAGAGGGTAGCCATTGTCCGTCTATGTTGAACAGATTCATTGCTGAGCTATTGCGTGAACGGTCGAAACCTATGTTTAAATTATCATCGGTAGTAGTAATAAAACCTACATAAAAAGCATTTCGAATAGGAATGGGTTTTTCGAAGACAAAGGTTTGAAAATCATAAATTTCGTCTGAAAAATCGGGTTTTACGATGGTATCGTAAAGAAGGTTTTGTGGTAGGCCATTATTATCGTCCCAAACGCATAAATAGAAATATTGTTCGTTGGCATTACTGCGTGTAGGATTAAAATAAATTTTAACTGCTCGTAAAGTATCTTTTATATTGAGGCTAAATCTCACTGCAGCCATCGATCCAGATGGTGTTACCCCATAGCCAGCTTCGGGAGTTCCGTCGTCGTAGGCAAAATAGTTTCTAAAAATTTGTTTCACTTCTAAAGTATCGAAAAGACGGTCGTCGGGGGTATAATCTCCTATGATTACATGCCTGACGGTAAAATCTGCCGAATCCTTTAGTCCTAGAGGATCAATGGGAAGTATAGTAGTGATTCTGGGACAAGCAAATGGTTTGTATTTTACATAACCCGAATCATAAACGGGATAGACAGGATAACTTCCACCCGTATAACTCATGATTTGTTGATGATTTCCATCGAAAACGGCATAACTATAATTGGAAGGATGGGCTACTATATCGAGATTGGAGATCACCGTATAAAGCGTATCGTTCATTTCTTTTACCGGATCGTTGCTATAGTGGGTATAAGGCATAGAGTTGTAAGCTTTGAGCATGGAGGTCGAAACGTCTACAAAGCCTAGATCGCGGTAAACTGTGTCACCTCGGTAACGATTCTTATTCAAATAGATATAATCGAGATTCCAGTGGTCCATGCTGCTTTGCCACGAAGGCATTACATTATTGGCCAGGCTAGCATAATTTACGAATCGAAATCGAAATCCATCATGATAATATTGTGCACTATCACTTATCCAAATATTTACTTGTTTCCACCATGATTTGTGGTGAGTATAAAAAGTATCGAGTGGCATTCCGGGCGAAGCCCATATTCGGTTCCAAATACTATCGCGAGAATTGTAGAAATAAAGAATTAACGAATCGTTATTTTGAGGAGGATTACCTTGGCCCTGTGGCTGGTAGAAAAAACTGAAATAAATAGAATCAGCCCTTAACAACGCACGAGGTGCAGGTGAAAAAATAGAATCGAGCCTTATGGGAAGTGAAGTGAAGCGATCGGCTTCGAAGGGAGTATAAGTAGCATGAGAATAAACTTTACCGGTAGAATCTAATGCATCTAATGTAACCACATGATAATTAGGAGGATTGTATGCAAATCCCTGATTCACATAAACATTATTAGCATCCCAGAGATCAGGATTAGGAAAAACTTCAGATTTACTAAAATCATCGAAAAAAGGAAGAAGCAAGGAAGATGCTTTCTGAGTGTTTTTTTTCAGAAGAAAGGTCTTAGATTCTTTGGCTACAATTGGATTATATTCCAGGTTTGATA
>ENA-UPTA01004002-UPTA01004002.1-activated-sludge-metagenome-genome-assembly--contig:-NODE-4002-length-14168-cov-3.313045_pt1 | contig 14168 bp, 11 predicted proteins | sample MGYA00238184_ERZ773361 | MGnify/ENA primary metagenome ERZ773361 (study PRJEB29100, sample SAMN05720205) | activated sludge metagenome | isolation source: anaerobic digester from wastewater...
ACGAGGATTACCAGATTATAGGGAAAACAAAACGCCATTTTGACGACAGGGAGATGGCTTTAAAATATATGCAGGAGAGAAAGCGGTGAAGGCTGCGTTCTCTATTACATCGGGAGAGATTGCTGCTGTCACGGGCGGAAGGATTCTGTGCGGCGGCAGCGGGATCAGTGTTGGCGATGTCACCACTGATTCAAGGGAGCCTGCCGGCCTGTACATTCCGATTATTGGTGAAAATTTTGACGGCCACGACTTTATCGAGGAGCTCTGCAAGTCCGGAAACGTAAAATGCTGCATGACCATGAAGGCCGGCTACGAAAGCATTGCGCAGTCCGCAGGGTCCGGGCTGATTTTATGCGACGACACGCTGAAGGCGCTGGGTGCGCTCGGCAGGCATCACAGGGAGAAGTTCAGGCCGCTGATGACCGGCGTGACCGGTACAAACGGCAAGACCACAACCAAGGAGCTGATACACCTGGTACTCTCTTCGCGCTTTAAAACACTCAGGAACGTGAAGAACTATAACAATGAAATCGGTGTGCCTTTCACGCTGATGCAGCTTGATGATACTTTCGGCGCCGCTGTGATCGAGATGGGAATGAACCACGCGGGAGAGATTGAACGACTTGCTGATATGGTCAGGCCCGACATAGCGGTGATAACCAGTATAGGCGCGGGGCACCTTGAGTTTCTGGGGAGCGTCGAGAACGTGGCCTATGCCAAGTGCGAGATAATGAAGGGCATGAAGCCCGGTTCCACCCTTATAGCGAACAGGGACACTGAATGCTTTCATATAATCGAACGCCTGGCATCTGATCACGGGCTTGTAACTCTTACGTACGGTCTTGATGCCGGGGCGCAGGTTAAGCCTGAGAGCTATGAGCTTTCAGAAAAAAGCACCACCGTTGTCTACAAAGAAGTTAAAATAACCGTGCCGCTCTACGGCAGGCACAATATACACAACATTCTTGCCGCGCTCGCAGTAGCAGAAACTGCGGGCATAAGCCCGGTTGAAGCCGCATCCGCCCTTTCCTCTTTTGAAAATGTCGGCGGCAGAAGTGAAATTATTCACAGCCTCTATACTGTAATCGATGATACTTACAATTCAAATCCGCTCTCATCTCTTTACGCGCTTGAATCGGTGTGCGATGTTTTTAGGGGACAGAGAAGGTTTGCCGCGCTTGCGGATATGAAGGAACTGGGTGAGTCCTCTGCCCTTTACCATATAAAGGTGGGAGAATTTGTGGCAGACAGAAAGTTTGACGGGCTCTTTCTGTTTGGTGAAATGTCGCAGTATTATGCCGATGGTGCAGAGAGAGTCGGGATGAGTCCTGAAAAGATAAAAATATTCGAAAGCAAAGATGATATGTCGGCGCACCTTAAGAGTTTTCTGAAAGAGGGTGACGTGCTGCTCGTGAAGGGATCGCGTTCCATGAAGATGGAAGAGGTTGTGAACAGTATTGTGAAATGAGGTAAAGAGGATGTTCTACCATTTTGTTTTCCCGCTCAGGGAATATGTATCATACCTGAACCTTTTTCAGTATATAACATTCAGGTCTGCCGCTGCTGCAGTAACAGCGCTCCTGCTGGTGCTTATTTTCGGCGGGCCTGTAATCCGACTGCTGCAGCGCATAAAGTTCGGCGAGCAGATAAGGAACCTGGGTCCCGAAAGCCATAAATCAAAGGCCGGCACTCCGACCATGGGCGGAATACTTTTTCTTGGCGCGGTGGTGGCATCTATAATACTATGGGGGAATTTTTCCAACCATTACCTTGTTATACTTATAGTCTCTACAGTCCTGCTGGGCACGCTCGGGTTCATGGATGATTATATAAAGGCAGTGAAGAAGAGAAAGGATGGTGTTAATCCCCGGGGTAAACTGACAGTGCAGATAGGTGTCGCTGCAATAGTTTCGGCTGCGGTCTTTTTATTCCCCTCTAATCCCGGCGAGTGCACAACGCTCTACATACCATTTATCAAGCGTGCCATAACCGACCTTGGTTGGACATGGATTTTTTTCTCGATCTTTGTCATAATCAGCTACTCAAACGCGGTTAACCTTACGGACGGACTTGACGGCCTCGCAGCCGGAACAGTCGGTATTGTTACTGCAACACTTGCGATAATGACATACCTGACGGGCAACGTGAAGATTGCCGAATACCTGGGAATACCGTACATAGCCCATGCTGCCGAACTGACTGTTTTTCTATCCGCGCTCACAGGCGCTCTAATAGGTTTTCTCTGGTTCAACAGCAATCCCGCGAGCGTATTCATGGGGGACACCGGTTCGCTCGCGCTTGGCGGTGTCATCGGTATAGTTTCGATTATGATTAAAAAAGAATTCTTTCTCGTTATAGTGGGGGGGATTTTTGTTTTTGAGGCATTATCTGTTGTTATTCAGGTCGGGTCATTCAGGCTGAGAAAAAAGAGGGTCTTTAAGATGGCCCCCATTCATCACCACTTTGAGCTGTCGGGCTGGCCCGAGCAGAAGGTTGTGGCAAGGATGTGGATTATAGGGATTGTCCTTGCGATCATGGGGCTTGCATCGCTGAAGATACTGTAAGGAATGCTGATGAACGATACTTATAGAAAAGCGCTTGTCGTAGGCCTGGGGTACAGGACAGGGCTGGCTACCGCGAATTTTCTTGCGGCACGCGGGGTTGATGTTGCTGTAACCGACACGAAAAGCGCTGATGAGCTTGCAGATATAATCGCGAAACTCGATACTTCAGTCCGGGTTATCGCCGGTAATCAGGAGCCTTCAATTCTTGATGAAGGATTTGACGTTGCCGTACTCAGCCCCGGCGTTCCCCGGATTATTCCTCTTGTCCGCGAGGCTGAAAACCGCAGGATACCGGTTATCGCCGAGATCGAGCTGGCGTACAGAAACATGAAGGGATACACCGTGGGCATAACCGGCACTGACGGCAAATCCACAACCACGAGCCTTACCGGCCATATTTTGAGTTCACTTGGATTCCATACACTTGTTGGGGGCAACATCGGGATACCACTTATATCTCTCGCGCAACAGACAACTGATAAAACTGTTACTGTAATAGAACTGTCATCGTTTATGCTTGAAACCATAGATACCTTTAAGCCCGACGTGGCCGCCATACTTAACGTTACACCGGACCACCTTGACAGGTATAACGGCATGGACGAATATTTCGCTGCAAAAAAAAGAATATTCATGAATCAGTCTGATGATGACTGGTTTGTATACAACATGGACAGCGACATGCTCATGGCGGCACGCGGTGAGTATCCGGTAAATTCACTCTGTTTCTCAACCGGCAACAACGAGGCAGACGCTTTTATTTTTAACGACCGCTTATATTTTTCCATGCTTGGTGTTGATCTTCCGGTTGCAAGACTGGATGATATTCCGGTACTCGGAATTCATAATGTTCAGAATGTACTGGCCTCGGTTCTAATGGTTATAGCTCTCCATAAAAAGACGGGGACATCTCCCGATCCCGGCAGAATTGTCGATGCGATACGCACGTTCAAGGGGCTTGAGCACAGGATGGAACAGGCCGGCGAATATATGGGACGTACGTTTGTGAACGATTCAAAGGCTACTACGATCGGTGCGGTAGAGATGGCCGTGCGGAGCATAAAGGATAAGGGTATTCTTATAATCGGCGGACGCACTAAAGGTGACGATTATTCAAGGCTTCGCGATGTAGTCATGGAGAAGGCAAGGGGGATAGTGCTCATAGGCGAATCGGCGGAGATGTTTGCCTCAATATTCAGCGGCATGAATTTTACAAAGGCTGCAGACATGGAGGACGCGGTTGTCAAGGCAATGCGGATGTCTGCCGAGGGGGACATGATCCTTCTTTCACCGGCGTGCGCTTCGTTCGACATGTTCACAAGCTACGACGAGCGCGGCAAGGTGTTCAAGGAATGCGTCAAGAAACTGGCGGGGGGTAAAATATCCTGGACCTGAACAATGTGATCGATACAAGGAGAAGGGGGGAACCCGATCTTCTTCTGTTCGTTGCAGTCTTTGCACTTGCTGGGATAGGCATTGCCATGAGCTACAGTGCCAGTGCTGTTATGGCCTACAGGATATACGGGGATTCATTCTTTTTTCTTAAAAAACAGGTGCTCTGGTTCATCATCAGCCTTGGTGCCCTGCTTGCGGTTCAGAATATTGATTACAGGAATTACGCAAAGTACACGAAGCTGATGCTTCTTTTGTCGCTCATTTTTCTGGTAATGGTGCTGGTGCCTGGCATAGGTACGGGGGCCAAGGGATCTCCAAGATGGCTGGTGTTTGGCCCCATGAGAATTCAGCCTTCGGAGTTTGTAAAACTTGCGGTAGTAATCTACCTGGTAAAGATATATTCGGCAGATGCGAGCGAGAGCCATGTTATGAGGCTGCTCATACCGATGATCGTTCTTACGACAATTTTTATACTGGTAATGATGCAGCCCGATTTCGGCACTGCGATCGATCTTCTCTTTGTCTCTGTGTTTATCATGTTTGTGTCCGGGTTTCCACTGCTCTATATGATTCTGCTGGGTGTAATAAGCGTGCCGATGTTCTACCTTCTCATATACCAGGTAAGCTACAGGTGGGACAGGATTATTTCATACCTTGACCCCTGGCATGACAGGTACGGTCTGGGGTACCACGTAATTCAGTCCTTTACCGCGTTTAAAAAGGGGGGACTTATAGGTACCGGGCTTGGTTTCGGCACGCAGAAGATAGCACGCCTGCCCGAACCGCATACCGATTTTATATTCGCTGTAATAGCCGAAGAGACAGGCCTTGCCGGGACAGTGAGTATCGCTCTTCTTTTCTGCTTCGTGTTCTGGCGCGGAGTGCAGATAGCGCTTGAGGCTCCCGACGATTTCGGCAGGCTGCTCGCGCTGGGACTCAGCCTGCTGATCATTGTGCAGGCGTTCATAAATATGGGTGTGGTTACCGGGTCTCTGCCTACTACCGGGATACCCCTTCCGTTTATAAGCTACGGCGGGTCATCCCTTCTTTCAAGCATGATTGCAGCAGGAATACTGCTTAATATATCCAGGTACAGGGACGCTGCGTACCGCGAAGTATCATTTGACGAGGTGTGGCACAATGAGTAAGAATATACTTATAACCGGGGGTGGAACCGGGGGGCACATAAGCCCCGGTCTTGCCCTGTTCGAAAAACTTTCAGAGGATGGCAGCATGAACCCCTTTTTCCTGACCGGGAAAAATGATCTCAGGTTTTCTACTTTCGGTGAACTTGACAGCAGCAAGCTGCTCACCTACAGGGCGCCTGCCCTGACCCGCAATCCATTTAAGCTGCCCGGATTTGTGATCAGTTTTATCCGCGCCCTGCTGCGCGTAAAAAGAATTATCAGAAAGAAAAATATTTCGGCAGTAGTCGGCATGGGCGGGTACGTTTCAGCGCCGGCGCTCGCTGCGGCAAAGTTAAGCGGCACCCCGTATTTTCTCTGCGAACAGAACAGTGTGCCGGGCAAGGTTACAGTCTGGTTTGAAAAAAACTGCGCCATGGTTTTTTCAACCTTTGCTGAATCAGCTGAATATCTGAAGTTCCCTGAAAAGTTTGTTCATTGTGGAAATCCCATACGCAACAGCGTACTTGTATCCGCGGGTAAAACAGAGGCAAAAAAAGCTTTTCATCTTGAGCACTGCAGTAAAATTATTCTTGTCATAGGGGGAAGCCAGGGGGCAGTTAAACTGAATGAACTAACGCTGGGACTAAAAAACAAGTACCCGCATGAATTCAAAAATACCGGGATAATATGGAGTACCGGCGATCTTTCATTTGACGAGTTCAAGAGAAGATCGCAGAGCGAGCCCGATGCCGGATCGATTTACATTTCGCCATACATAAAGCGTGTGGGCAAGGCTTACAGGGCGTGCGATATAGCAATATCCAGGTCCGGTGCCGGAGTCATGATGGAACTTGCGGCAGCCGGAGTGCCGTCTATTCTTATACCTTATCCATTCGCGGCAATGGACCACCAGGATAAAAACGCTGACGCCTTTGTTAAAGCGGGTGCCGCAGTAAAGATAAGCGACAGCGATGCCGTTGCAGAAAAGGTGGCACCTGTACTCTTTGAGCTGCTCTCGCACCCGCGCAGGCTTAAGGATATGGCTGAAAGCGCGAAGAAAGCGGCGATGACAGATGCCGCTGACGTCATAGTTAAACACATAAAAGATACATTGATTAACAGGGGTTAGACGAATTGTTCAGAAAATCTAAAAGAATGCATTTTATAGGTATCGGCGGTATCGGCATGAGCGGAATCGCCGAGATACTTATAAACCTGGGCTACGAGGTATCGGGTTCAGACCTGAAGTCATCGGATGTAACCAGGAGGCTTGAGAGCCTGGGCGCGACCATATATACAGGCCACTTTCCGTCGAACATAGGTGATTATCATGTGGTGGTTTCATCAAGCGCCATTGACCTGGCCAACCCGGAAATAATTGAAGCCCGCAGAAGGCGCATACCAATTATCCACAGGTCCGAGATGCTCGCGGAACTTGTCAGGCTTAAGCACGGCATCGGCGTAGCCGGTACTCACGGCAAAACCACAACATCCTCCATGCTCGCCTCGGTGCTGAACGACAGCGGAATGAACCCCACTGCCATTATCGGCGGCAAGGTATTCAATTTCGGGTCAAATGCCAGGGCTGGCGAGGGTGAATACATTGTGTTCGAAGCGGATGAATCGGACGGGTCCTTTCTGAAACTTCTGCCCAGCATAGCGATTGTGACAAACATAGACGCGGATCACCTTGACCACTACAAGTACTTTGAAGGGCTCAAGGATGCGTTCCTGACATACATGAACAACATACCGTTTTATGGTTATTCGGTGCTCTGCATTGATGACAGCGTGGTGCGCGAACTGCTTCCTCGGGTGGAAAGGCCGTATTACACCTACGGGTTCAGCACCGACGCTGATTTTGTCGCGCGCGATGTGCACCGCAGCGACGGAATGACCTGTTTTACCTGTGATCACAGGGGGGAGGAGATGGGGAAGTTCAGCCTGGCGCAGCTGGGTAACCATAACGTGAGCAACGCACTTTCAGTAATAGCAGTTGCGACTGAGCTTGGCCTTCCGGTTGAAAAGATAAAACATGGTCTGGCCAACTTCCGTGGCGTTGGGCGCAGACTTGAAAAGACAGGAGAAAAGAGCGGAATAACAGTCATGGATGACTATGGTCACCATCCGACAGAAATACGGGCAACTCTCTCCGCTTTAAGGAGCCTGGGCAGACGGATTGTTGTGGTGTTCCAGCCCCACAGGTATTCAAGGACAGAGCTGCTATGGGATGAATTCGGACAGTCTTTTGCCGGCGCTGACGAGGTCTTTATGACCGGTATTTACCCTGCGGGTGAACAGCCGATCGAGGGTGTTTCGACTGAGCTTATATGCCAGGCAATGGAGAAGCATGAAAACAGAAGGCCTGTGGTTGTGAACAGGCTTGATGATATACCGGCCATGGTGGTTCCGGTACTGCGTGAAGGGGATGTTGTGCTCACGCTGGGGGCCGGTGATATATACAAGGCCGGACCAATGATACTGGCGGAGATTAAATAGTTCATGACAAAAACCGGGTTACATGCGTTACTCTGTACTCTACTGGTAATGCTGTGCGCGCTCCCGGCAATGACAGAGACGGCATTATTCCCTGGAAAGATCGAGTTCAGGGGAGTGATCAATGTATCAGGCCGTGATATAGTCCGCAGGGCAGGGATAAGTCGTTCGGGCAAAGAGTTTTCGGTGGATATGGAGAGACTGAACAGGGTGCTGGGCAGTGACGTGATGATTGATAGTTACGAAATCGTTGCCGGGAATGGAAACCTTGTGGTAACTGTGCGCGAGAGGTACCCGCTCTTCATGTTACTTGTTGTTGATAAAGAGTTGAGTGTACCGGTACTTGTTGACGATAATATGAATGTAATGGTATCGGGCAGTTTTTTTGAAACGGATATGCCGATAATAATTGTCAGGAGGCATGATTTTGACAGGGGCCTTGAGAACACTGAGCTCGCGAGCCTCCTGGGGAGTCTGAAGCAGCTTAAGTCGGACAGATCAGTTTTGTGCGGAGAGCTGCAGCAGATCGAAATAGCCGGGCATAATACCCTGAGGGTGATGCTCCGGAGCAGAAGAACGGTTTTTACAATGTGGAACAGTATGGCCGGATTCCGCAGGCTGGACAGGACAGCGGCATTGCTGGACCAGGCCGGCAGGTATCCCGATTCGGTAGATCTCAGGGATGAATCAGTTTTAGTGAAGTAAAGTTGCGGGGGAATGACGGATGGAAGACATTATAGTCGGGCTTGATATAGGAACAACCAAAACATGTGCAGTGATCGGTTTTCTAAACGAGAACAACCAGGTTGAGGTTGCCGGTGTGGGAGTCGCCCCCTCCACTGGAATGAAGAACGGAGTCATAGTAAATATTGACAACACGGCCGCATCGATTGTCAAGGCTGTGGATGATGCCGAGCTTATGGCCGGTTACGACGTAACAAGTGTTTACGTGGGGATAAGCGGCCAGCACATAAAAGGTGAAAACTCCAAAGGTGTGGTTGCCATAGCCAACAGGAACAGGACCATAAGCAGCCAGGAGGTCAAGCGTGTAATCGAGGCTGCGCAGGCGATCGTGATACCGGTCGACAGGGAGATAATGCACGTCCTTTCCAAGGAGTTCACCGTGGATGACCAGGCCGGAATAAAGGACCCGGTGGGGATGAGCGGTGTGCGGCTGGAGGCCGAGGTGCATATTATAACAGCAGCCACGACCAGCATACAGAATATGATAAAGGCTGTTGCCAAGTCGGGGCTTCAGCACAGGGATATTATTTTTAATCCGCTCGCGTCAGCGGACGCGGTACTGGCAAAGGATGAAAGGGAGCTTGGTGTTGCCCTTGTAGACCTGGGCGGCGGAACAACTGACCTTGTGGTTTACATGGAGGGGGGAGTTGCCTATTCTGCAGTCCTCCCGGTAGGGAGCATACATGTGACAAACGATATATCTATAGGACTTCGCACATCCATTGAATCTGCGGAGATGATTAAGAAGAAGTTCGGGTGCGCCGATCTTTCGCTTGTGGATTCGGCTGAGATGGTTGAGGTCCCTTCGGTGGGCGGAAGGGCGCCGCGCAGGCTGTTCAGGCAGGAACTGACCCAGATTATTCAGCCGCGTATGAGCGAGATCATGGAGATGATTGATCATGAACTTGTCAGGAGCGGCAAGAAGGAGATGCTTGCTGCCGGTGTGGTTCTCACGGGCGGCGGCAGTATGCTGGACGGTTCGGTCGAGGCGGCAGAGCGTGTATTCAATATGCCTGTACGTATAGGCATACCCGGAGACATCGCGGGTCTTAAGGATGTTGTTGCAACACCGCAGTATGCGAACGGTGTGGGCCTTCTTAAGTATGGGGTCAGGATGAACAGGTTCAGGAGCCAGGGGAGATTTGGAGTCTCTAAACCGGGATTAATGTCAAGGGTAAAGAAGATACTCGAAGAGTATTTTTAGGGGTCAGAGCATCATTGAAGGGGGTACGGGGCGCTGCCCCGAAAGGGCCCCGCAGGGCTGCACTGTTGCGGCAAAACAGCAGTTTTGTACAAAAAAGTGAAGTGATATTCAGTCATTAATGGTGCTGCAGGATTGCAGTAAAATTATTGAAAGCAGGGGTCAGAGCATCATTGAAGGGGGTACGGGGCGCTGCCCCGAAAGGGCCCCGCAGGGCCGTACTGTTGCGGCAAAACAGCAGTTTTGTACAAAAAAGTGAAGTTTTTTTCTTTTATTAATGCAGAAAAACAAAAACGATTTGACAAATGAAATTAATGTTTTAGATATAAATAGTTTAGTGGTAATGATGGGGATTAATTCTATTTTAATTAATTAATACTGTCGTCTAATGAGACATAATACGTTCGCGTATCACACATATACAGCTTACCTGGAGGGTACATGTTCAAACTTGAAGAGGATAAACCATTAACCACTATAATCAAGGTTATCGGCGTGGGGGGAGCGGGAACCAATGCCGTTAACAGGATGATCGCAACAGGGATGCAGGGGGTTGAATTCATTGTTGCCAACACAGATGCCCAGCAACTGGGTGACAGCCTGGCACAGGAGAAGATTCAGCTCGGGGCAAAACTGACCAGGGGTCTGGGGGCCGGGGCAAATCCCGAGGTTGGGCGTGAGGCTGCGAACGAGGACAGGGACAAAATTACAAAGGCTCTTAAGGGAGCTGACATGGTTTTTATTACTTCAGGTATGGGCGGCGGAACAGGTACCGGGGCAGCACCTGTTGTTGCGGAAATTGCGAAGGAGGAGGGCGCACTTGTTGTAGGTGTGGTAACCAAACCCTTCAAGGTAGAGGGAAAGCGCAGGCAGACCCAGGCCGAAGAGGGTATCCGTAACCTTAAAGAGCATGTAGATACATTAATTACAATCCCCAATGACCTTCTTCTTAAAATAATTGACCGCAAGACGCCTATAGAAGATGCTTTTAAGCTTGCTGATGACATCCTGCGTCAGGGTGTGCAGGGGATCGCAGACCTGATAATGGTAACTGGCCTGGTCAACGTGGACTTTGCCGATGTGCGCACGGTAATGAAAGAGACCGGAGATGCGCTCATGGGTGTGGGCATTGGTACTGGCGAGAACAAGGCAATAGAGGCAACGCACATGGCAATCAAGTCGCCTCTTCTTGAGGAGACAAGTATCGAAGGGGCCAAGGCTGTACTCATAAACATAGCGGGGGGCAATGACCTTTCGCTGCATGAAGTCCACGAAGTAACAAGTGAAATAACGCGGCAGGTTGATCCTGACGCAAACATAATATTCGGCACCACCGTTGATCCGGCACTTGACGAGAGGGTAAGGATCACCGTAATAGCAACAGGTTTTGACCGCAAAAAGAATATGCTCACGTCAACACCTGTTAAACCCTCGGTGGCCTCAACTCCCACTGGAACATCCCTTACACTTATTGACGGTAAGCATGATGTTCAGAAGCAGGGCGCACCTGCGGCCAGAAGAACTTTTACCCTTGACTACGAAGGCAGAAAGAAGGGGAACTTCCAGAACGAGGACCTTGACATTCCCGCATTTTTACGAAGGATGAGCGAATAATAAAAGTCTTCCGCTGGAAAATGCAGCGTTTTAAAAATTTTCTCCCGGGAAGGTGCGCGACCTGAAGATATCTTTAGCCGGGTATCTTCTCTGTTCACCGGGAGTTATTTTTGTAATGATTTTTTTGTCCCGGATTGTCCCTTAAAACAGCAGCCTGCGCACTGCGGGTTTCCAGATATCGGGTGACCATACTGAAAAATAGTGTACCCTGCGTCTCAGTTTATTCGGCGGCGTTTCAAGCAGCTTTTCCATATCATTAAACAGCTCCGGGTGCAGGGATGTATCAATTATTTTTCCGTGCGCGGGAATTATCTCTTTGCACTTCAGTAATCCCAGCCTGTGGTACGAATCCTTCATTCTATCTTTAAATATTACAGGCAGCGGCAGGTTGAACCTGCCCTTTACCTCGACTATGCTGTCGCCGCAGTAGAGTGTTTTTTTACCTGAATGGTATATTGCCATGTCGTGCGCGGTATGTCCCGGCGTGTAGATAACCTGCCAGTCCGGGAAAAGGGGGAGTTTGTCACCGTCATTCATCAGAAAATCCGGGCCTGTGATGCGCCGGCTGAATACCTGCCGTATTTTTGTCTTCTGTTTTGCCGCAACAAGCTGTGCCATAAGGCAGTCCAGTTTGTGCTGAATCCAGCCCGTGGGGCCGGAGTACCATTTATCGATGTTCTTATAGGCGGCAATTTTTGTGCCGTATTTTTTGCGCAGTAAAGGAGCGCAGCCCGAATGGTCAGGGTGCATGTGTGTTACAACCGCAAGTTTTATGTCAGGAACAGGCCTTTTCAGTCTTATTTTACAGAAGTATTCTATAACATCAAGGTCTGCAGGTGACGCTCCATCCATAAGCAGCAGGCCATGCTCATATTCGGCAATATATAGAGTGTTTATGTATCCCTTTAACGCGTGAATTTTCATACAGCCTCTTTAAACGGCGTATTTATTATTGAACAATGTTTAGTATAATAATATGTGTTTAAAAAGTCAAATGGTATTTAGCGAAAGAAATGAAATTTATTACGATATTTTCTTGCAATAATTCGGATATAAAATAATTTTATTTGAATAGATTCCGGTAAGGGGTTTAGGTGAATAAGTGGGTATGAACCCTGAAATCTGCTCACTCAAATAAAAAGATATCTGACTTAAGCACAGGGACGCAATGACAGAACCAGGAAAATTTACAGACCTTAAGGAACAGGAGAAGCTTCAGAGAAAAAACCTGATCCTTGACGTGGCAGAGAAGGTTTTTTCACAAAAACCTTTTGACGACGTGAACATGCGGGACCTGGCAAAAGAGGTGGGCATATCACCGGGTTCAATCTATACCTACTTTCCCGATAAAGAGACCCTTTACGTCGAGGTCTCGCTGCGCGGTTATGAACGTGCCATAGGGATTATGAACGAGATGGTCAATTCGGGCAACGATACCCTGGATAAGGTCGCGGTGCGCTACATGGAGGAGATGATCGACAACTACGACTACATGCGCATTGTGCAGCACTGCGTAATGGATGGAAAGTTCAGGACGAAGGAATCTATTGATCAGCTTAAAGAGGTCTCGAGGGAACTTTTCGGCATATTCGACAGGATACTTTCAAAGGAGACCGGCGCTAAGGATCTGCGCCTTATGACTCACCTTATCTTTTCAGTGCTTAACGGCATAGTCTTCACATTCGGCAAGTACCCGGGCAGATCAAGGGAGGAGGGTGTGGCCCACATGAAGCGCCTTGCCCGGCTCTTTATTACCCTGCTGAACAGGGATGGCAGGGAACACTGATGCAATCCGGGACTAAGCGGGTTGTAATACTTGGTGCCGGTTTCGGCGGACTCTTCGCGGCCGGAACCCTTGCCGGCAAAGATATCACGGTGACCATAATTGACAGGAATAACTTCCATACATTCTACCCGCTCCTTTACCAGGTGGGTGCCGCGGAACTTGAACCAGCAGATATAGCATACCCCGTGCGCTCGGTGCTCCGCACAAGAAAGAATATCCGCTTTCTCATGGCTGAAATTACCGGCATCAGTACGGCCGCGAATCTTGTTAAGACCGATCGCGGCGACGTGCCCTACGATTACCTGATTATAGCCACAGGGAGCAGGCCCGATTTTTACGGGATTAAAGGCGCAAGGGAGCATACCCTTAACCTTAACACCCTTGACGACGCGATCAGGCTGCGTAACCATATACTGGGCTGTTTTGAAAAAGCCTCACTCTGTAATGATCCGGCCGAAGCGGCGCGGCTGCTTACCTTCGCGGTTATCGGAGGCGGGCCCACAGGCGTTGAATTTTCCGGGGCCTTTGCAGAACTTGTGCGCGGCCCCCTGTATAAAGATTTTCCCGACCTTGACCTGGGGCTTGCAAGGATAATACTGATCGATGCCGCGCCCGGGCTTATACCCGGCTACAGTAAAAAGGCTTCGGCCTACACCGGTAAAATTCTGGAGCGCATGGGAGTAACTGTTATGACCGGATCAGCGGTAAGGCGCGTAGACGCCGATGCCGTTTTTCTTTCGGACGGGGCAGTGATAAGGGCTGCAACAATCCTGTGGACAGCGGGAGTCAGCGGCGAGGATGTGCGGGCTGACCGGAAATTCTCTTCAAGGCCCGACCGAAGGATTGAGTCTGCCCGCACCCTGCAGCTTAAAGATGCTGAAAATGTTTTTGTATGCGGAGACATGGCCTGGTTTGAACAACAGGGTAAGCCCCTGCCGATGATGGCACCGGTCGCGACGCAGCAGGGTGTTCATGCTGCAAAAAGTATTCTGCGCATGGTACAGGGTAAAAAGCCACTGGAGTTCAGGTTCAAAAACAGGGGATCAATGATTACAATTGGCCGCAATTCAGCCGTTGCCAGGATAGGGTCGTTCGAAGTAAAGGGGTTCCCCGCATGGATACTCTGGCTGGGCATACATATATTTTTTCTTATAGGATTCAGAAACAAGATTTTTGTTCTTATCAGGTGGTTCGGTGATTATATATTCTTTGAAAGGGCGGGTCGCATGATAATCCCATCG
>ENA-UPTA01004008-UPTA01004008.1-activated-sludge-metagenome-genome-assembly--contig:-NODE-4008-length-14163-cov-4.708392_pt1 | contig 14163 bp, 9 predicted proteins | sample MGYA00238184_ERZ773361 | MGnify/ENA primary metagenome ERZ773361 (study PRJEB29100, sample SAMN05720205) | activated sludge metagenome | isolation source: anaerobic digester from wastewater...
GTGTCGTTGAACGAGGTTGTACCCGCGGGCAGCGACTGGATCAGATAGTAGGTTGAGTCAACATTCGATGAAGCTCTCCATATTTCGTAACCGGCGGGGTTTTCACCCTCGAAGAGTGTCCATGAAAGTGCAACCCTGTCGCCGCCCGACTTTACATCGAGGATCTTCGGAGGTTTTGGCGGATTTGGAACCGTAGCCCAATTCGCGTCAAAAGCAGCTTTGATGCGGCGGAAGGTGGCCATGAGGGAGTCTTTCCCCTTCATAACTTCCTGGTTTTTCTGAAGTGCTGAGATAGTGCCATTCTTGAATCTTTTTCCGACCTCAAGACCGGCTTCGTACCCCATGCCGGCGGCAGCTTCAGCCCAGATAATGGTAACTGAATCGCCGGGGGCAAGGGTGTAAGGGCCGTAGCCGTTGAAAGCTGAAGTACCACCGGTACCGGTGCCGTAAGGAGCAGCCGTCTGAGCGGCGTAGTTGCCGTCAGGCTGAACCGATTTGGCGTGTCTCGGTGATTTGTGTCCGGCGATCATAAGGTTGTATTCGCCTTGCATCCTGTTAACATTGAACGCGTTGTTACCGGCGAGGAACTCGTTCCTGTCGGAGTCTTCCCACAGTGTGGTCGAAGGCTGGAGGGGGTCGTCGGTCTTGTCGGTTGCTGATTTATCGGCATGAAGAGTGATCGCGCCGAGGAACTGCCACGCGGCAAGTCTTCCCACGGTGTCGCCTTTGTCAAGGTAACGGGAAGCGTTCGAGTTGATCGACCAGATCGGCCCGCCGATATTGTCGTATGTCACCTCTTTACCGGGATGATAACCGTGCCATGCAAACTGTGCTCTGAAAGATTCCGACGGAGGATCCACTTCAACACCGTCACCGCGGGTGTCAACCATGGTGTTGATACCCCATCCGGAGGAGTTACCGATCACATAACGGGCTTGTTTGTTAACCGCCCAACGGTACATGAAAGAGAAGTAAACACCGTTAAGTGTAACACCCGGAAGCTCGATAGTGGTCGGGTCAGCATCGGTGTTACCTGTGTTTTTGTAAGTGTATTCATTAACGATGAAGTTATCGTAACCCGGCGCGCTGAACTGGTAGATCCTGCGGTGCATCGTAATACCCAGCTGGGTGTGAACGATGTTATCGAGCATCCTGTCCCATTTCATTGTGGGGTCGATCCTGTCGATCGAAACATCTTTTTCGTACGACTGATTACCGTCAACATTAACGATAGGAGCTTCATATTTTGAAATGAGCTCGAATTTCTCAGGGAAAGCCGCCCAAAACTGAGGGTTACGGGGTCCGAGAGCCACAACTTTAACCGGATAGAAGTTACCTTTTTCGTCGGTAAAGTTTGCGGCACCGATCCAGTGACCCTTCATGGCCTGCATATCCTGATACCTGTAGATGGCGGGGTAAGCCATGCCATCCTGCTGGGTCTTGATGAAGCCCTGCTCTTCCAGTTCACTTCCGATCTCGGAGTACCAGTTATGCAGGGAACCAACAGACATCCATTTGTTTCTGAACTGCGCGTTCGCGTCTACTGCCAAAACAACAAGCAGAAGCAAAAGAACAGATAAAAATTTACGCTTAAAATCTTTTTTCATTTTTTCCTCGGATTTGTATTCCATTCCTCGTTCTGAAAATTACTTGATCTCGATCATGAGTCTAAGACCCCAGTATATAACTCTCGGGTTAGTGAACGCGGTATAGGAAAGATTAGGCATGTCGATATACGACTTGTTCTTTTTCCACTCATCTTTCTGAGCTTCACTCGCGTTGTTATCCCAAGGGATGTACTCACCGGTTCTGATGTCGCCCGGTTTGTCGTCGCCGACGATATTGCTGTATCCAAACTTGCTGAAATCTTCAGGAAGATGGAGCGACTGCATGTAGGCGTCATAGTCTTTCGCGTCAACGAAACCGGCTCTGTAGTCGAGGTATTTAATGTTGAATACATTCGAAATATCAGCAAAGAGCTCGATAGCCGCAGGCCCGAATTTGAAAGTTTTCGAGATCCTGACATCAACATTCCAGAAGTCTTTCCACTGGATGTTGTTCGAGTAGCCTGGGCGTGTGCCGCCCGGACCGGTCCAACTGAAATAGCCACCCGATGACCACGAAGCAAGGAGGTTGATCCTGATATCTTCGAGGAGGTAAACGCCGCCGAGCTCGGGGCCGAACTCCATTGGAGTGAAGATATCGATGTTGGCTCTGCCGTACGGCTGAGGAACAGGTTTAACCTGATCGAAGAGGGCTGTGTTTCTCTCCGATTCCCTCTGAAGCGCGGGGTTCTCATAATAGGTCGGGAGACCGAAATAACCGTATGAACTAACCATGTAGGTATAGTTGATGAAACCGGTAACCCAGTCGCCTCTGTTCTTGGTCAAGGTAACCTCGAAACCGCGGATATCACGGTACATGTTCGGTTCGGGAACGCTGTAAGAAACCGAGTTGTCGCGGCTGACATAACCCACGAGTCTCGACTCATCGGTAACATCCTTGTAGTAACCGGCAACTCTGAGGAGGAACATGTCTGCAAGGTTGTGCTCGTAACCAAGCTCGTAAGCAACTGTTTTAGGGAGCGGATTGTTCGGGTTGGCGAGCCTTGAGATGGCATTGTTCGACTGATTTCTTCTGAGAAGATAAAGGTTCTCAGGAGCAGGCATCGATCGGAAATGGCCATAGTTGAAGAAGAGCTTGCTGTTAACGGTGATCGGGAAGGCGACACCGAGTCTCGGGCTGAGGGTGATGATCTTTTCAGTCGGCTCTTTAGGAAGAAGCTGATCGATCTGAAGCGAGTAAGCACCGGAGAAAGCCTTGTTGTATGGATCGTAAAGGAACCACTCGCCGCCGGCGTGTGAATAGTCGAGGCGGAGACCGATGTTGGCGATCATTCCTTCGAACTCGAGTTTGGTCTGGCCATAGATGGCTCCCCTAACAGGGTAGGTCTGCCAAACTGAACGGGAGTTGCTTGTAGGAAGTGAAGGCTCGATAAGAGCATAGTTAACATTGTTGTCCGTGTAGATGAACTCAACACCTGCTTTGATCTGCATGATCTTGTTAAGCTGGCTTGAGTAGTCGAATCTTGAGCTCCATGTGTAAACTTTTGAAGTGTCTCTACCGTTCGAGTAACCGAGACCCATGTTCATCGAGCTACCGATACCTGAAGAGAAACCTGAGAAGTAACCATAAGGTGACTCGTCATAATAGTTGTTGCCGATCTTTATGACCTGACCGGTGTTTCTGGCTGAACCCGGGTTGGTGCTGTACTCTGAACCAACAACATTAAGTTGAATTTCGTAGAATGTGGTAGGTGAAAGAACATGCACGAACTTCGCGCCGAGCATCTTTCTGTCAACTTTTGTTGGTGCCCAGTAATCGGTCGCGAAAACCCTCGCGTCTGAGTAGCTGGCGCCCGATCTGATATCCATTTCCGAAAGGATCGAATAAGCGGAGCGGAAGATACCGGGGCCGCCGCTTCTCGAGCTGCTGGTACCGGTCTGTTTGCCCAACAAACCTTCGATGGTGAACTTCATACCCTGAGCGATGTCAGAGGTTATCTTGACATGGGTGCTCCAGTCCTGATACGCGTTGGTAGCAAGTGGGATAACATACATGTCTCTTGAAGTTCTGTATGAAGCGAGGAACCTGAGGTCGCCGAGCATCGAGCTCACGACGGGAACAGGACCGCTGATCGAGAAGTCCATGTCGTAGTCAGGCTGAGTAACGCCCATCGGTTTTCTGTGCTGCCACAGGAAGAGCTGCTGAGCGGCTTCGGGAGTAAGATCGTTCGAAGGGTCATCGTCAGAGAGGAGTTCCTGCGAAACTTTGTCCCATCCTCTGAATTCCTGATACTGGGCCTGAGTGTAGAGGTCCCAGGCACCGTTTTTAGTGCCGGTGAAAGCAACGGCAGGATCGATGTAAGGGCGGATATAGTAAGAATTCGGGTCGTTTGGCATATCACCCCAGTTTTTCATACCGGCGGGGCGGTAGCGGCCAAGGAAAACCACATTGTATTTATCGCGTTTACCTTCAGTTGTAACAACATTCACGAGACCGGAACGGATGTTACCGTATTCGGCATTGAAACCACCGGTCTGTATCTGGATCTCTTCAACAGAAGTGAAGCTGATGCCGGTGTATGAAGAGTTGTCTCTTTCATCCCTGAAAGTGATACCATTGATCATGAAGGCTGTCTGATCTGAACCACCACCTCTGATGGTAAGCCCCTGCACACCAGCCTGAAGACCGATAACACTGGCCACACTAACGATGGGGAGTGCCGCGACATCTTCCATGGAGATGTTAACAACGCTCGACGACACATCTTTCTCAATAACAGGCTTGGTGGCTACTACCACAACTTCCTGAGTAGTGATCGATTCGTCTGCGAGGGTAAAATCGAGGGTGGTTGTCTGGTTGATGTTCACATCAACTTCCGTTACGGCTTTGGTTCCGTAACCGATCATCGATGCTTTAACCGTGTATTTTCCCGGGGGGACATTCAGTATGGCGTAGTAACCTTCATTGTCAGATTTGGCTCCGAGCTTGGTGCCTTCGACAATTATGGTAGCCCCGATGAGGGTCTCGCCTGTCTTCTGATCCTTCACGACACCGGTTAATTTACCGGTCTGTGCCAGGATCGGATAACTGAAAAGGAGAAAGGTTATCCATAAAATAGTATGCTTTAGCCGCATATACTGACTCCTGTATGTATCTTTTAACAAAACTAAATAAGCAGTACCGCTAATTTTTGTTGATGGATTGTAGAAAACTCAATAATATGTCAGTAAGTGATTCCTGATCGATTGTAAGATGGAATCCGCACGGATGCGGAAATCCATCTGACAAATTTAATCAAAATTTCTGATATGGTGAAGTGAACACCAAAAATTATAATCGAATATTTATTTTCTGTTTAATTCTTCCTCAAAAAACGCGATCATCGATTTAAAGAGGTGCATCGTAGTCCCCTTCCCTTCACTAATGCCGTGTGATCTGTTCGGATAAGGCATATAGCGGAATTGTTTTCCCGCGGCTACAAGTTTATCCACCAGGTATTCGGCGTTCTGGAAGTGAACATTATCATCGCCCGTGCCATGAATAAGGAAGAGCCTCCCCTCAAGTTTATCGGCAAATGTTACCGGTGAGCAGAGTTTGTAAGCCTCGGGATTCTGCTGCGGCAAACCCATATAGCGCTCTTCATAGATCGAGTCGTAGAACCTGAGATCGGTAACGGGAGCGACCGAAATACCGAAATGGTACATCTTCGGGTATCTGAAGAGCATGTTCAGCGTCATCGAGCCGCCGCCGCTCCATCCCCAGATACCGACTTTATTGGCATCGAGGTAATTGTGTTGGCTTAACAAAGCTTCAAGCGCGCCCGCCTGATCTTCGGAGGAGATAACGCCGATCTTCTGATATATCGATTTTCTCCATTCCCTCCCCTTCGGAGCGGGAGTGCCGCGACCGTCGACACTGACGACCACGAAACCGAGATCGGCGATCGCCCTGTGGTAGAGCCCGAAAAAGCCGTCGAATTTGTCGTTAACCGTGGTGCTGGCCGGTTCATTGTAAACATAGAAAAGAACGGGGTACTTCTTTGCCGGATCGAAGTTATACGGTTTTGTCATCCAGCCGTCGACAGAAATGCCCGATTTGGTGGTGACGGTGAACAATTCGTAATTGTAACCGGCGGTTTTAAGCTTTTCGGCGAGTTTGGCGTTGGTGGTTTCCTGTTTCACGAGATCGTGGTCAGGAAGCTCAACCAAAGCAACCTTGTTCGGGGAGTTTATTGCCGAATATGTATGGTAAGCAAACTTCCCGTCAGCGGAGATCGAGTATGAATTGGTGCCTTTGAACTCTTTCGGGGTGATCCTGACGGGATCATATTCCTTGTTCAGACTGGCGGCATAGAGGTATTTCTGCGTCGCATTTTCAGGTGAAGCGTAAAAATAGACGGTGCCGGTGGCTTCAACCACCTTAACCACTTCCATCGCGTCATAGTTACCGTCGAGGAGGTTGGTCATCTTTCCGTCTTTCAGCGAGATAAGGTAGAGCTGATTGAAGCCGTCTTTATCGCTTACCCAGAAGAGGTGAGAGTCGTTGTGCACGAACTTCCAGTCATCCACCACTTCAATCCAGGCATTCTGCCTTTCGTTATAGAGTCTTTCAACTTCACCGGTGCGGGGGTCGGCGAGGAAAACGGACATTTCGGTCTGAAGTCTGTTCAGGTGCTGCAGGGCGAGCTTGCCCGTTTTGCCTGCCCACTCCATTCTCGGGATGTAGTTGTTCCTGGGGTCACCCTCGATGTTTATCCATGTGATCTCCTCGGTGAAGATATCCACGGTACCCACTCTGCACGCCGAGTTTGTCTCCCCTGCTTTCGGGTACTGCACGGGGATGGTGTATGAGTAGAGTGAATCGGTATTGTTTATCATCAGGAAGTCACGAACGCCGCTGGCGTCGAGCTGCCAGAAAGCGATCATTTTACCGTCGGGGCTCCAGCGGAAACCGTCCCGGATGCCGAACTCTTCCTCGTAAACCCAGTCGAAAGTGCCGTTTATTATGGTTCTGCTTCCGTCGAAGGTAAGTTGCTTTATCGCGCCCGTTTCAAGATTCTCGGCATAAAGGTTATGCTCCATTACGAAGGCCGCGTATGTTTCAGTGGGGTCGAACTTCGCGAACTGAAGTGTCGATGGTTTTGCGCCGGGGCCGCCGAGCTTACGGAGCTTGCCCGTTTCAAGATTCAGCACCCAGTAGTCGCCTTTTGAGTTAACCCGCCAGACTTTTTTGGTATTGGTATAGATGAGCATCCACTTCCCTGATGGAGAGAACTTGTACTCTTTCAGAGGGAGAGGGGTCGATTTCCCTTCCGGGATCAATTGTTTACTTGTGACCAATAGCTTTTTTTCACCCGTTTTTATGTCTTCTTTGAAGATGTATGTGCCGTCGGCGCTGTCATCCATCTTGTAGAAAAGATGCCCTTCCTCTGCCCACTTTACGGGACGGAAGAACTCACCGGAGAACTCGCCGCCGAACGCCCGGTCGAGCGTGATCTTCTCCTGAGGAAGAAGTACAAAACTGAATAAAACGAATACAAAAAGGATTCTGGGAACTAACTTCATTCTCAACAACTTTCGATTTTGTTCTTAAACACCTTTAATTTCCTTTATTTCCGCCATACTGAAGAGTGGAAGGAGGTTCAAACCCGCCTCAGCGAGGTTGGCGAATGCCTTCTCTTCACGGACGATGACGCAAAGCACCGATGCAGTGGTGGCGCCGTTATCACGGATGTCTTTCGCGCTGAGGATTATCTGCCCGCCGGTGGTAACCACATCTTCAACGATGCAGACCTTCTTGCCTGAGAAATCGAGGCCTTCAGCGACCTTGCAGGTGCCGTATTTCTTGGCTTCTTTTCTAACGAATACCGCGGGGATGCCCGTTTTCAGCGAAAGCACAGTTGCCAACGGTATGCCGCCCATTTCAAGGCCGGCCAGCACTTCAGTGCCTTCGGGGATCAGTTTCACCATCTGGTCGCCGATGGCATCCAAAAGTTTGGGATCCGACTCAAACCTGTATTTGTCGAAATATTCGTTGCTGATCTTTCCCGACCGCAACAGAAACTCACCCGTCAGGTGAGCCGTGTCAAATATTTTTATTGCCAGTTCTTCTCTGTTCATATCGCGTCTTTTTATTTAATAAATTTCCATCCCCGGCGCTAAAGCACCGGCTATTGTTAGCCCCAATCCGCCCCAGCGGACCAAATCCCCCGGCCAATAACATTTCACATTTAACATTTAACATTTTCTAAGGTACCGGATCATGCCCATGACCGCCCCAGGGGTTGCACCGGAAGATGCGCCAGATGCCGAGGGCAAGGCCTTTAATTGGACCGTGTTTACGCAGGGCTTCGATCATATAGTTAGAGCATGTCGGAGTAAACCTGCAACTTGGAGCAAACAAAGGGGATATCAGCACCTGATACACTCTCACCATCGCCACCAGCACAGCTACAAACGGATAACCAATAATTCTTAAAATCTTTTTAATATCATACCTCATACCGCCGCAGGCGGATCATACTTCATACCTCACCCTTCACCCCTCCCCTCACATCCAACCCCCAATAGAGTTTATTGCGCAGTACATTGAAGTAATTGGAGTCTTTGGTTCTAACGAGTCTGAGGGGGTCTTTCCCTTTGGAAATCTCGATAGTGAAAGGTGATGTGAGTTCGTTAACCCTTTGTCCGTCGCAGTTTATCGAGAACTTAACGGGGTGCGAGGGCACCTCCACCCTGATCGACATATCAGCGGGGAGGATGATAGGCCGCATTGTAAGACTGTGGGGACAGATCGGACTGATAACAATAACCTCCGCCCGGGGGTTAACTATCGGCCCTCCTGCCGACATCGAGTATCCTGTAGAACCGGTTGGAGTGGCAATAATAAGCCCATCGGCGGAAAAACCCGATACGAGATCACCGTTGGCGTAGAGGCTGATCTCCATCATCTTGGGCCAGCCCCCCTTTTCGATCACAATATCGTTGATGGCGAATATCTCGCAATTGCCCGTCTGGTCGCTCCTCCCCTCAAGGACGATCCTCTCCTCGATCGAGTAGTTGCCGGCCTTTATCTCTTTTATTGCTTCGTGGAGGGTTTCTTTTTGGATCTCGGTAAGGAAGCCGAGCTTCCCGAAGTTTATGCCCACGATCGGTTTGCCGCTGTGGAGGGTTTTCGAAGCGGTGCTGAGGAGGGTTCCGTCGCCGCCGAGTGAAATGATGATATCAGATGAACCCACGAGGGTTTCATCGTCGGCGAAACAGTGGTTCCGCGACAATTCCTCCGGGAAAAGGGGTGTCATGGTGTCGCTGATGCAACACTCGAAACCTTCGGCGGTTAGCGCCTTGGCAACCGTTATAACCGCGTCGGCGATCTTTTCCTTACCCGTGTTGGCTATTATGCCGGCCTTCATTTCGCTCCAGGAGTTTCACATATTTGGTGAAAACATAGTTCATTGAATAAAAAGAGAGAATAAAACCGCGCGCTCCATCGAGGAACCCGGTTTTCAGAAAATACATTTTCAAAAATACAGATAAAGCCCGTATATAAGCAGAGAATATCCCGGCCCTTTTCCCCTCTTTGAAGAGTTGATCGGCGGCCAGCGAAGTGTAGTGGTTGAACTTCGAATAGTAGTGCTCGGAGGAGGGGTCGGTGAAGTGGTCGAGCGGTTGCTTCAGTTCCCCTTCGGTGCCGTTATGCTCGAGCCCTTCGTGCACCATGTTGTTGTTGAACTTCACTTCCTGCCTGTTGAAGAGGCGGGGCACCCTTCCGGGCCACCAGCCGCAATGTCTGATCCATTTACCGAGGAACCACGCCCGCCGTGGAACTGAATAGATAACATGCCGCGGGGTTCCGGCTTTCCACACGAGAAGTTCCTCTCTCAGTTCAGGGGTTATCGCCTCATCGGCATCGATCCAGAATATCCAGTCGTTCGCGGCTGAGTTAACCCCGGTCTGTTTTGTTTTGGCATAGCCTTGCCACTCGATCACGGTGTAAGAAACTTCAGGGTACTCCTTAACAATATCTTCGGTTGAATCGGTTGTTGAAGCGTCTATAAGAATATTAATATCGTCGATAACCCCGAGTTGCGACTCGATGCACCGCCGGATGTTGGCTTCTTCATTCTTGGCGAGTACGATGGAAGAAAGTTTTATCAAGCGAACACCCCGTCGATCACAGTGCCGCACTTCGCGCAAGCGTTGCCGTGCATGTTGATGGAGAGAACAGAGTGCCAGTCGCGCGTTATCACTTTTCCGCCGCATCCGGGGCAGTAGGTGGTTTGCCCGTTGGGGTCGTGGACATTCCCCGTGTACACATATTTTATCCCCGCCTCGAGCGCTATATCCCTCGCCTTTTGAAGTGTCGCCGCGGGAGTGCGTTGCCTGTCGGTCATCTTGAAATCGGGGTGAAAGGCGGTGAAGTGGTGCGGCACCCGCGTGCCAAGGTTCTCCGTTATCCATTTTGACATCGCCTTCAACTCTTCGGTGGAATCGTTCTCCCCCGGGATCAGAAGCGTTGTTAGCTCGAGCCAGATGTTTGTTTTCTCTTTCATCCAGACGAGCGTGTCAAGCACGGAATGAAGATCAGACCAGGTAAGTTGCTTATAAAACCCTTCGGTGAAACCTTTAAGGTCAACATTGGCGGCCGCGGCACCCCTGAAAACCTCTTCCCGCGCGCCGGCGGTAACATACCCCGCCGTAACGAACACGGTGTGTATTCCGGCTTCAGTGGCAAGCTCAGTAATATCTGCCGCGTATTCGCCGAAGATAACGGGATCGTTATAAGTGAAGGCTATCGATGGGGTGTGGTAATGTTTCGCGAGACCAACCACATCTGAGGGGGTGGCGTATCGCGAATTAAGATCGTCGAGCTTGGCCTTGCTCATAGTCCAGTTCTGACAGAACTTGCACCCGAGGTTGCACCCCGCGGTACCGAACGAGAGTATTTTTGAGCCCGGGAGGAAGTGGCTAAGGGGTTTCTTCTCCACCGGGTCGATGGCAAAACCGGTGGGCCGGCCATAGCCGATGCTGACAAGGCGGTTCCCTTCGTTCTTTCTTATGTAACAGAATCCGTGCTGTCCCTCCCCCATTTCGCAGAACCGGGGGCAGAGGGTGCATCTTATTTTGCCGGTGGCTGAGGGCTCCCACCACTTCGCGAGTACCGGACTGTGAATCTTCTCCATCACTTCTTTTCTTTCATCCTGTCACCGGGGTCAGATGATGAAAATCTTAAGTTTGTTTGTCCTGCCCGTTTCTGCCACAGGGGTGCCCGAAGTGAAAATAACCACATCACCCTGCTTTGCCAGTCCGAGCTTTTTGATCATCTTCGAGGCTTCGGGGATCAGAATCTCCGAGTCGCGGGTGAGGTCGGGCATGAAGAGGGATGAGACGCCCCAGTAGAGGCAGAGCTTGTTCATCGTCTCAAACTTGTCTGAAATGGCGATTATCCTGGCATTTGGCCTGTACTTCGAGAGTTTCCGGGCGGTTCTGCCCTGATCTGAGAAAACCACTATGGCAGTTGCTTCCACTTCCCTGCTCATCTGAACGATACCTTTATTAACGGAATCGAAAAGCCTGTCGGTGAACTCGGCAGGCTCGTCATACTTAACCGCGCGGTTCCAGTAGGCATGGTTGCCGGCGTTCTCAACGATATCGTTCATCGTTTCAACGGCACGGACGGGGTATTTACCGACCGATGTCTCCGCGGAGAGCATAACCACATCGGTTCCGTCCCAAACCGCGTTCGCAACATCGGAGGCCTCCGCCCGGGTGGGGATGGGGTTGTTCACCATCGACTCAAGCATCTGGGTGGCGGTTATTACCAGTTTACCGGTGGCATTGCACCTTTTAATTATGTTCTTTTGGATCAGTGGCACCTCCTGCGGAGGGAGCTCGACCCCCAGGTCGCCGCGGGCAACCATTATTCCATCTGAGACGGAAAGGATCGCTTCAAAATTGTTCACTGCCTCCTTCATCTCGATCTTCGAGATTATCGGGGCGCTGAATCCCCTCTCTTTCATCCAGCTCCTTAAATTGGTGATGTCGGAAGCACTTCTTACGAACGAAAGCGCTACAAAATCGACCCGGTGTTTGGTGAAGATGTATTCGAGGTTTCTAAGGTCCTGTTCTGTTACCGATGGGGTTGAAAGTGCCATTCCGGGGAGGTTCATCCCCTTCTTCGGCTTCAGTATTCCACCGTTAACTATTTCGCAAACCACAGCCTTCTCCTCCTTGGAGGCCACCGTCAGTTTAAGCAGACCGTCGTCGATCAGGATAGTGTCGCCCACTTTGGCATCATTAACCAGGAGTTTGTACGAGGTCGACACCACTTCAGCGGTACCTTCGAGGTCTTCGATCGTTATCCTGATCGTATCCCCCGTTTTGATCTCGATCTCGGGCCGGGAGAGCTTCCCTATCCTGATCTTGGGTCCCTGCAGGTCGGCCAGCACGGCAAGCGAGGTCGACTCAGCCTTGCACGCTTCGTGGACGCTATAGTAGAGGTTATCGAACGACTCCCAGGAGCCGTGAGAGAAATTCAACCGTACGCCATCCATCCCCGCGCGTATCATCCTTTGCAGGGTGTCTTTATCCGAGGTGGCGGGCCCGAGAGTGCATAAAATCTTCGTGCGCGCGAAGTGGTAGCTTGAACCTTGTTGCGTTTTCTTCTGCATAACTGCTTTATCTGGTTGTTGATGGATCTACAGGCACCCATTGTCGCGGGCACAGCCGGTTAAAAAAATCTGTAAAGGATTCCTTATAATTTAATGAAAAAACCGCGTAGAGTCAGGAATTTATTTTAAATCTCACTTGTTGAAAAGAAAAGTAAAAGAGTGGAAAGAGAAGTTTTTTATGATCTGAGTCATTATTTCAATCTATTATGAGTATTTGTGCCCTGAATTACAGATATGCTTTATAGAAAAGTATATCTTTGCACAGTTGATTTAAATAATTAATAGATAAATTTAATACCATCTCAACATTATAATCGAAAGCGGGTCTCCATTCAACCGTCTGAAAACGGTTGTGGTCAGGAAAATGTCTAACAAATTGAAAAGCGCGAATGAACAAAAATTATTTTAACTGGGATGTAAAGACAGGCGACTACCTTAGAGATGAGGAGTACGATAAACTTTACCTTAAGAACAAGAAGCATGAGAAACTGGTCCGCGTGCTGTCATGGCTCGGAGCGGCTTCCGTCGTGGTAGCGGCCTACTTTTTCATTTTTCACAGTGTTATAAAAATATAGCACACCACTCCCACGGGGCAAACCTTGCCCCGCCTCCGGGGATCACCCCGGAAAATCTTCCTTAGCTCTCTCCTCAAAACCTGAAAGCTCAAGGTTGTGAATCAGGCCCCGAAATATTGATGGAAGAAGGATGCGGCATAATCTGCGTACCGTTTGTGGTCGCGGTGGTTTTATGCCCTTTGTTCAGTTTAAACGGGTCTTTCACAAACATATACATCTTCTTAAGGTTTTCGGCAGCTATTCCATAAATGGTATTGCGCGGGTAGCAACCTTCGTCGTTTCTCTCGCCGGCTTTAACGCCGAGAAGTATCTCGAGTGCTTCAGAAAGCTGACTGACCGGCCAGATGTGGAAATCGCCGGCGCGTGCGGCTTCCTGTACTTCATCGGCTAGCATGAGATCTTCTATGTTCGACTCAGGTATTATCACACCCTGGGTCTTGTTCAGTCCGCGGGCCTTGCATGTTTTGAAGAACCCTTCTATTTTTTCGTTCACGCCGCCGATCGGTTGCACGATCCCTTTCTGGTTGATCGACCCCGTAACCGCGATATTCTGATTAACGGGGAGTTTGGTGATACCCGAGAGCACCGCCGCCACTTCAGCTATCGAGGCGGAATCGCCGTCGATATTGCCGTATGACTGCTCAAAAACTATATTCGCGGTAACCGAGAGGGGTGTTATCTGCGCGAAAGTCTCCCGTAAAAAACCGGAGATGATGTGGATGGCTTTGTCGTGAGTGCGGCCGGAGAGGCCTGACTCTTTCTCCACATTTATAATTATGCCGTTGCCGGGCGCGACTGAACTTGTGATCCTGACCGGTTTGCCGAAAGCGACAAGCTCGTTGCCGTAAACCGCGAGGCCGTTAACCTGGGCGACTTTCTTTCCCGAAGTGTCGATCAGTACCCGGTCGGTCGTGATCATCTCGGAGAGTTTCTCCTCCCAAAGTGAGTGCCTTTCACGGGCTGATGCGAATGCCTCGCGCACATGCTCGGAGCGGACCTTCGTGGATTCATCCTCCGCCGCCCAGAACGATGCCTCACGGACCAGATCAGCGATCATCGAAAAGCGGGAGGTAAGTTTCCCCTTCGATCCGGCGTAGCGCGCGGCTATCTCCATCACGGAAGCGATTGCTGACTTGTGAAAATCTTTGAGGTTCTCCTCTTTAATGATCTTCTTGATCACATGGGCGTATTGCACCAGCACATCCTTCGAGCGCTCCACTTCATAGTCGAACTCAGCGAGCACTTTGAATATCTTCTTGAAGTCGTCTTCCCTGTCGGCAAGCAGAGAATAAAGGTATGAGTTACCGATCAGGATCACCTTCAGATCGATGGGGATCGACTCCGGTTTCAGCG
>ENA-UPTA01004011-UPTA01004011.1-activated-sludge-metagenome-genome-assembly--contig:-NODE-4011-length-14157-cov-8.410013_pt1 | contig 14157 bp, 11 predicted proteins | sample MGYA00238184_ERZ773361 | MGnify/ENA primary metagenome ERZ773361 (study PRJEB29100, sample SAMN05720205) | activated sludge metagenome | isolation source: anaerobic digester from wastewater...
TACACACCGCTATACACTCTTTCCCTACACGACGCTCTTCCGATCTTCCTGGCCACGTCGCTGGCCGTGGGCAGCGGCCTCACCCTGGGCTTCCACGTGCCGTTCATCGGCGACGCCGCGGCCCAGCCGGCGGGTGCCGACGAGATCAACGCCTGGGTGGTGGTGAACCCGGACGACACCGTGGTGATCCGCATCGCCCGGTCCGAGATGGGGCAGGGCACGCTCACGGGCCTCGCGCAGCTGGTGGCCGAGGAGCTCGAGTGCGACTGGGCGCGCGTGCGCACCGAGTACCCGACCCCCGGACAGAATCTCGCGCGCAAGCGGGTGTGGGGCAACTTCTCCACCGGCGGCAGCCGCGGCATCCGCGATTCGCACGAGTACGTGCGCAAGGGCGGTGCGGCCGCCCGGATGATGCTGGTGCAGACCGCTGCCGAACGCTGGAACGTGCCCGCCGCCGAATGCTCCGTGGTGAACGGCGTGGTGATGCACGCGGCGACCGGGCGCAGCGCGTCGTACGGCACGCTCGCGGCCGCGGCGGCCCGCCGCACGCCACCGACCGAAGTGGCGCTGAAGGACCCGCGCGCGTGGCGGATCGCCGGGCGCCGCAAGGCGCGGCTCGACACGGTCGACAAGACCACGGGCGCGCAGGTCTATGGCATGGATTTCGTGCTGCCGGGCATGCTCAACGCGGCGATCCGCGCGTGCCCGGTGTTCGGCGGCACGGTCCGCCGGGTCGATGCGGCGGCGGTGCTCGGGCGGCCTGGGGTGCGCAAGGTCGTGCGGGTCGGTGACGCGGCGGTGGCCGTGATCGCCGACACCTGGTGGCGCGCCCGGTCGGCGCTCGAGGCGCTGCCCATCGAATGGGACGAAGGCCCCGGCGCGCGCGCATCGAGCGCGGCGTTCGCCGAGGTCCTGAAGGCCGGGCTAGACGCGTCCGACGCCGTCGTCGGCAACGCGGTCGGCGATGCCCCCGCGGCGATCGCCGTGGCGCCCCGTCGCATCGAGGCGGTGTACGGCTACCCGCACCAGAACCACGCGACGATGGAGCCGATGACCGCGACGGCCCGCTGGACGCCGGAGCGCTGCGAGGTCTGGACGCCCACGCAGAACGGCGAGGCCGCGCTCGCGGCGGCGGCCGAGGCGTCGGGCCTGCCGATCGAGCGCTGCGAGGTCTACAAGCAGATGCTCGGCGGCGGGTTCGGACGGCGCGGCGCGGTGCACGACTGGGTGCGCCAGGCCGTGGTGATCGCGCGCGAGATGCCCGGCACGCCGGTGAAGCTGATCTGGTCGCGCGAGGAGGACATGACGCACGGCCGCTATCACCCGGTCACGCAATGCCGGATGCGTGCGGGCCTCGACGCCCAGGGCAACGTGACCGGGCTGCACATGCGCATCTCGGGCCAGTCGATCCTGGCCGGCGTGTTCCCGCAGAACGTGCGCGACGGGCGCGATCCCTTCGTGTTCCAGGGGCTGAACGCCTCCGGCCCCGAGGCGTCGATCGGCTACACGTTCCCGAACCTGCTGATCGACCATGCGATGCGCAACCCGCACGTGCCGCCCGGGTTCTGGCGCGGCGTCAACCTGAACCAGAACACGATCTACCTCGAGTGCTTCATCGACGAGATCGCCCATGCCACGGGCAAGGACCCGCTTGCGCTGCGCCGCACGCTGATGCGTGATCATCCGAAGCATCTCGCGGTGCTGAACGCCGTCGCCGAGCGCGTGCGCTGGCACGAGCCGCCGCGCGCCGGCGTGTTCCGCGGGCTCGCGCAGACGATGGGGTTCGGCAGTTACGTGGCGGCCTGCGCGGAGGTGTCCGTGAGTGCCGGCGGCGACCTGCGCGTCCATCGCATCGTCGCGGCCACCGATCCGGGGCACGCGGTGAATCCGCAGCAGATCGAGGCCCAGGTCGAAGGCTCGTTCGCCTACGGGCTGTCGGCGGCGCTGTACGGTGCCTGCACGGTCAGGGACGGACGCATCGAACAGAAGAACTTCGACACCTATCCGGTGCTGCGCATGGAGGCCATGCCGGCGGTCGAGACGATCGTGGTGCCGTCGGGCGGCTTCTGGGGGGGCGTCGGGGAGCCGACCATCGCGGTGGCGGCGCCCGCGGTGCTCAACGCGATCTTCGCGGCGACCGGCAAGCGCATCCGCGAGCTGCCGCTGAGCCGGCACAGCCTGAAGCGGACCTGACACGGGACCCCGTCGATGGGCAGGGTGGGGTGGATGCTCGCCGCGGCGCTGACCGGCGGGGTGCAGGGGGCCGCTGCGCAGACCGCGGACGCCGCCCCTGCGATCGTCGGCGATGCGATCCCTGCGTCGCTGACGGGGGTGCCGGGCGATCCGGTCCGGGGTCGCGCGCTCGTGGTCGGTCGACAGGCCGGTCTGTGCCTGCTGTGCCATTCCGGCCCCTTCGACGAGGAACGCCAGCAGGGAACGCTGGCGCCCGATCTCGCCGGCGCGGGCGCGCGCTGGACCGAAGGGCAGCTGCGCCTGCGGCTCGTCGCGCCCCGCCGGGTGTTTCCCGATTCGATCATGCCGTCGTATCTCGCCACGGACGGCCGCGTGCGGTTGGCCGCGCCCTGGCAGGGACGTCCGCTGCTCGATCCGCAGCAGATCGAGGACGTGGTGGCCCTGCTCCTCACGCTGCGTGATCCGCGATGACCGGTCGCCGGCACGCGCTGCGGATCGGCGCGGGACTCGCGGCGGTCGCCTTCACGCGGCGGGCGGCGGCGGCGCCCGACACGCTGGCGGGCGCGATCGCGGCCTTCACCGGGGGCGCGCCGGCGACGGCGGGCGGCGTGCGGCTCGAGGTCGCGGCGCTGGTCGACAACGGCAACACCGTGCCGATCACGGTGTCGGTCGACGAGGCCCTGGCCCGGGTCGAGTCGGTCGCCGTGTTCAACGAGCGCAATCCGGAGCGCGACGTGGTGCGCTTCGTCTTCGGACCGCGGGCGGCGCGGGTGCGGGCGTCGACGCGCATCCGGCTGGCGACCTCGCAGAAGCTGGTGGCGGTGGCGCGTCTGTCCGACGGCACGTTCCGGTCGGACACGGTCGACGTGGTCGTCACCCTGGCGGCGTGCATCGAAGGCGAAGGAGGGTGACGTGGCGCGCGCACTGATCACCGTGCCGAAGGCGCCGCGCCGCGGCGAGGAGATCGAGATCCGCGTGCTGATCGCGCATCCGATGGAGACCGGCCACCGCGTCGACGCGACCGGGCGTCGCGTGCCGCGCAGCCTGATCCGGCGCTTCACCTGTCACTACGACGGCGAACTCGTCCTGGCGGCCGAACTGCATCCCGCGGTCGCCGCCAATCCCTATTTTGCGTTCTACACGATCGCGCGCGACAGCGGCACGCTGACCTTCGTCTGGCAGGGCGACGACGGCTTCGCGCGGACCGAGTCGGTGCGCATCGACGTGACATGAGTCGGCGCACGCGCGGCGCGTGCCGCGGGACCCGCGCGCTGCCCACGGGGCGCCGTGGCGACGCGGTCGCGATCGTCGCGTCGGTGATCGCCGGGTGTGCAGCCGCGCTCGTCTTCTCGGGCGCACGGGCGGACACGTCGGGGCCCGGCACTGCTGCGGTCTCGGCGGCCGCTCCGGAGGTGTCCGCCGGCGTCCGCCGATCGGGGCTCGAGGACCTGCAGCCCGCCACGCGCGCCATGCAGCTCGACGACGGTCAGAACCCGGGGATGCTGTGGGTGATCGAGGGCGAATCGGCCTGGGCGCGCCGGCCCGACCCCGCTGCACCCAGCTGCGCCGACTGCCACGACGACGCGCGCCGCACGATGCGCGGCGTCGCGGCACGCTACCCGGCGTTCGACGCGGGCCTGGCCCGCCCCGTCGACCTCGGTCAGCGCATCGACCTGTGCCGGACCCGTCACCAGGGCACCGCACCGTTCGGTCCCGAGACCGCGCCGCGGCTGCAGCTCGAGGCGTTCGTCGCCCACCAGTCGCGCGGGCTGCCGATCGCCCCGCCCGACGATGCCCGTCTGGCCGAGTTCCGTGCGCGCGGTGCGCTGCAGTACCGCACGCGCATGGGGCAGCTCGATCTCGCGTGCGCCGATTGCCACGATCGCAACGCCGGGCGACGCCTCGGCGGAAGCCTGATTCCGCAGGGGCATCCGACCGGGTATCCGATCTACCGGCTCGAATGGCAGGCGGCCGGCTCGCTGCAGCGCAGGCTGCGCGGCTGCCTCACCGGCGTGCGCGCGCAGCCCCATGCGTACGATGCGGTCGAGGCGGTCGAGCTGCAGCTGCACCTGATGCGCCGCGCGGCCGGGATGCCGATCGAGACGCCGGCCGTCCGGCCGTGAGGCCGGACATGCATGGAGAATCCATCGGTCGCGTCGGGCGCAGCGGTGCCGCGCAGGAAATCGTCACCGGACGTGCCGTGGATCGTGTTCATCGAGGGCTCCCGTCGGGGTCACTCCAGTCGGCCGCCTGCCGCCTCGACCTCGATCCACTGCATCGGATCGTGTCCGTACAGCACGCGGGTGCCGGCCTGCTCGCCGAGCCGGCGCAGCTTCGCCATCGACTCGAGCATGGTGGTGGCGTCCCAGCGCACGGTCGGCAGCACTTCGCGGTCCATGTGCTCCTTCGAGTAGCAGGCGTCCGCGGTCAGCACGTAGCGGCGATCGCGCGACACCTGCACGACCAGCGACTGGTGCCCGACGGTGTGACCGGGCGTGGGGATCAGCATCACGCTGCCGTCGCCGAAGATGTCGTGCTCGCCGTCGACGAGCTGATAGTCGAGCGGCAGATCCCACAGGCGCCGGTCGTAGGTGCTGCCGGGCGCCCGGGCGGCCTCCATCTCGGCGCGCTGCACGAAGATGCGCGCGCGCGGAAACAGGCTGTTGCAGCCGCAGTGGTCGAAGTGCAGGTGCGAGCTGACCACGTGCGTGATGTCCTCGGGCGCGAGCCCGTGCAGCGCCAGTTGCGCGATCACGTTGTCGGAGGCGCCGCCGGTGAGGCGGTAGAGGCGGGCGATGCGCTCGCCGAGCAGGCCCGCGGGATCGCTCGCGGCATTGCAGGCGATGCCGGTGTCGAACAGCAGCTTGCCCTTCGGGTGGATCACCAGGTAGCCGGGCACCGGAACGGTGGTCTGCACACCGGGGGATTCGTCGGGGAAGAAGAGGCTGCGGTCGAACGTCAGTCGACCGCAGCACAGGGCTTGCAGGCGCGGCATCGGAGGCTCCGGAAGGGTGAGTGATGGATCTTCGGCTTCCGCTACGATAGCGCAACGAACCGGCGCGGGCGGTGCCCGGGCGCGCGCGCCGCCCCCGCCGTCCTTCCGATCCACGTCGTCGTGCGGGGTCGCCGCTGCGCGCCCGCCCAAGGAGCCCCGATGTCCCGCAACGCCCTGCTCCAGGGAATCCGGATCGCCGACCTGACGTCGGTGTTCTTCGGCCCCTACGCCACCCAGACGCTGGCCGACCTCGGTGCCGAGGTCATCAAGATCGAGCCGCCCGAGGGGGACACTTCACGTCTGGTCGGAACGCCGCCGGTCACGCCGGGCATGGGCCCGGTGTACATGCGTCTGAACCGCGGCAAGCGCTCGGTGGTGTGGGACCTCAAGAGCCCGGAGGGCAAGGAGGCGATGCGCCGGCTGATCGCGTCCAGCGACGTGTTCATCCACAACATCCGCACGGATGCGATCGAGCGCGCCGGACTGGGGTACGACGCGGTGCGCGCGATCCGGCCCGACATCGTCTACGTGCACTGCACCGGGTTCGACGAGCGCGGCCCGTACGCGGGTCTTCAGGCCTACGACGACATCATCCAGGCCGCGACCGGATCGGCGTCGCTGCTGTCCAAGGTCGACGGCAATCCGCAGCCGCGCTACGTGCCGATGGCAATGGCCGACAAGGTGTCGGGGCTGCACGCGGTGTATGCCACGCTGGCGGCCGTGATCCACCGGCTGCGCACCGGCGAGGGCCAGCGCGTCGAGGTGCCGATGTTCGAGTCGATGGCCAGCTTCAACATGCTCGAGCACCTGTGCGACAAGACCTTCGTGCCGCCGACCGGGCCCGCCCTGTATCCGCGCCAGATCGACCCGACCCGCCAGCCGATGAAGACCCGTGACGGCTACATCAGCTTCGCGCCCTATCTCGACGAGCGCTGGGTGCGCTTCTTCAACGCGGCCGGCCATCCCGAGGTGCTGCTCGAGGAGCGCTTCATCGACAAGCCGACGCGGCGCAAGAACATGTCGCAGATGTTCGAGGTGATGGCCCGGATCGCGCTCGAGCGCACCACCGACGAGTGGCTGGCGCTGTGCAAGGAGGCGCACTTGCCGGCGATGCGGGTGAACCAGATCGACGACCTGCTCGAGGATCCGCAGCTGCACGCCAGCGGCCTGCTGCGCCGGCGCGTGCACCCCACCGAGGGCGAGTACGTCGAGGTGGGGTTGCCGGTGCAGTTCTCGGCCTACGACTACGGCGAGCTGGCGCACCCGGCGGGATTGGGCCAGCACTCGGAGGAGGTGGCCCGCGAGCTGGGCGTCGACCTGGGCGCAGGCCGCGCGGCGGGCGGCTGAGCGCTCAGTGGACCGTGCCCTCAGGGCACCGCGCGGGCGCCGCCCTCGAGCCTGAATTCCGACACCGTCCGCGCCAGCCGCGCGGCCTGCTCGCGTGCGCTGGCGGCCGCCTGGGCGGCCTGTTCGACCAGCGAAGCGTTCTGGCGCGTCATCAGATCGAGCTCGCCCATCGCGTGGTCGACCTCCTCGATGCCCGCGGTCTGGGCGTCGCCCGCCTCGCTGATCTGAGCGATCAGGGTCGTCACGTCGTGCACCTGTCGCACGATGTCGTCCATCGTCGCCCCCGTCGTCTGCACGAGACGTGCACCGGTCTGCACTTCGCCGACCGAGGTCACGATCAGTTCCTTGATCTCGCGCGCCGCGCCGGCCGAGCGCTGGGCGAGGTTGCGCACCTCGCTGGCGACGACCGCGAACCCGCGTCCCTGTTCGCCCGCACGTGCCGCCTCGACGGCCGCGTTCAGGGCGAGGATGTTGGTCTGGAACGCGATGCCGTCGATCAGACCGATGATCTCGGAGATGCGGCTCGAACTGCTCTCGATGCCGCTCATCGTCGTGGCCAGCTGGCCGACGACCTCGCCGCCCCGGGCGGCGGCGGCCGATGCGGTGCCGGCCAGCGCGCGTGCGCGGGCGGCGTTCTCGGCGTTGCCGCGCACCGACTCGGTCATCCCGCGCATGGAGGCGGCGGTCCGGTCGATGCTGTCGGCCTGCAGCCCGGAGCGTGCCGACAGGTCGTGGTTGCCGGCGGCGATCTGCCCCAGCGCGCCGGCGATCGATTCGGCGCCGGACCGGATCCCGCCCACCATGCCGTTGAGGGCGCCGCGCATGGCGTTCAGCGCCGCGAGCAGTTCACCGAGTTCGTCGCGCCCGGACGTGTCGATGCGCACCGACAGGTCGCCCGCCGAGATCGCCGTCGCCGCGGCGGTGGCCTTGGCGAGCGAGCGCCGGATCGAGCGCATGGTCAGTGCCATCACGGTGCCGAACAGGACGACGCCGGCGGCGGCGAGCGCAATCGCGGAGCCTGCGAGCGTGCGGTTCTGTTCGACCGCGTGCTCGTACCGGCCGCGCGCGTCCTGCGCCTCCAGCGGGATCAGCGACTGCAGGGGCTTGCCGAACGCGATGTGGGCGCCCGCCCACTCGTCCTCCAGCAGCGTGCGCATGGCCTCCGGGTCGTTCTTCTCGTAGGCCGTCTCGATCCGGCCGAGCAGCGCGGCCACCTTCTCCCATCCCTTGACCAGATCCCCGCGGAGCGCCGCGCGCCCGGCATCGTCGTCGGCGGACCCGGAGGCGATCTGCCCGACCAGGCCGATCACCTGCGTACGCGTCTCGCGCAGGTGCTTGAGGGCGCCGGCGCGCGGGATCATCTCCGCGACGAAGGCGATGGCCCGGTAGCGGATCTCGCGCAGTTCGGATTCCACCCGCTGCAGGGCGAGGACCTGCTGCAGGCTTCCGCTGTACACGCGCTCGAGCGCCCGCTCGCTGAGGCGTCCCGAGTACAGGGTGAAGCCAGCCAAGGCGGTGGTGACGATCATGGCGGCGATCGTCGCCAGCAGCAGCTTGGTGCGGATCTTGATGCGGTCGAACATGGGGGATCCTTCCGAAGCGCGCCGCCCCCCGGTGCGAGACGGGGGGGCGGCGCCGCGGTTCACTGGGTCGGCAGGCCCTTGGCGGTCCACTCGGGCATGCCGCCGCGCAGCCAGTGCACCTGGGTGTAGCCCGCGTCGCGGGCGTACACCGATGCCTTGTAGCTGCGCCAGCACTCCACGGGTCCGTTGCAGAAGAACACGACCGGCTTGCCCTTGTCCTGCGGCAGCTTGCCGAGGTCGAAGCTGTCGACCGACTTGTCGAACTCCGGGGTCTTCGGGCTCTTCTCGCGGTAGGTGATGCTGATCGCGCCCTTGATCGTCTTTTCGGCGAACTCGGCCGCGACGCGCGTGTCGACGATCGGCGCGCCCTTGGCCTGCAGGTCGCGGGCCTGCTCGGCGGTGACGACCTTCACCCGGTCGATGCTCTCGGGCACCGCGGCGTGCGCCGTGGCGACCAGGGACGCGCTCAGCGCGCCTGCGCGCAGGAGGTGCAGAAGGGTCCGATGCATGATGCTTCCTTTTCGGTGGTGGACAGACGGGAGGCCGGCGGGGGCGTCAGCGCCCCTCCGGTGCGCAGGCGGCGGCCGGCGCGCAGGGCGCGGCGACGTCGCCGCGGCGCGGCATGGAGAACTCGGTCTCGAGGCGCATGGTGCGCGCCCCGCCCGACATCCAGCTGCGGGCATCCTGGGCGCCGGCACGCGAGCCGCCCAGCATCCGCGGGTTCAGCGCCGCGAGCCCGCCGAGCGATCGCTCGAGCATCGCCGTGCCGTCGCCGTCGTACACGACGGAAAACGTCGGGGCGGCGACGGACAGCAGGAACCGCTCGCGCGCGGCTTCAGGCAGCTGCCTGGACAGCCCGTACAGCAGGCCGAACAGATACCCGAGCGTGAAGTCGTCGCGCAGCGCATGACGCCGCTGATGCGCGCCGAGCGTGCGCAGCTGGTGGGCCACGACGACGGGCATCGCCTCGACGATGGCGCCGGCAAGGTGCTCCGCGCCCTGGGGGCCGGAGCGGGGGCTGCACTGCAGTGTCGTGTCCATGCGTACGGTCGAATCCGATGGGGGAATGGGCCGGATTCTCCCGGCGCACCCTCAGGTCGGAATCGGCGGAACACGCTGCCAGCGCCGCCTCATATGGCGAAATTCGTGTCTATTAAGTACAAAACAACCAAAGTGAATGCGCGTTCCGATGCGCCGCATTCCATAAAGCGCGCAATCTCACGGGGCGCCGTCGAGCCTGAAGCGCCGGGCCGCCGCCGCCGCGGCCGTGCGTGTCTCGACGCCCAGCTTCTCGAAGATGTGTTCGAGGTGCTTGTTCACGGTCCGGGGACTCATCCCCAGGATGTCGGCGATGTCGCGGTTGGTCTTGCCGCGGGCGACCCACAGCAGCACTTCGCTTTCGCGGGCGGTCAGCCGCGGCAGTGCATCGGCACCCGGCATCTCGCGCCCGTCCGGCGCCAGGGCGGCCACCACGAGCGTGCCGTTCGGCTCGGCCACCCGCGTGGCGCTCAGCGCGCGCCCCGCGAGCGCGAACTGCATGCGTTCGCCCGCTGCCGGTTCCTCGGACAACGGGATCAGCGCTGCCGCCAGCTGCCGGCCGGTGTCCGGGGCGTCGAGTCCGTGCAGCAGGGCGCGCGCCGCCTGGTTCATCCACAGGATCCGCTCGCCGTCGCTCGCGACCATCGGCTGCGCGTTCGCGTCGAGCGCTTCGCGGGCGGCACGGGCCAGGCGCGCCGTGCGCGTGTGGGCGGCGAGCCGCGCGATCACCTCGGGCAGCGACAGCGGCTTGGTCACGTAGTCGTTCGCGCCCGCCTCGAAGCCGCGCACCACGTGCTCGGTGTCGCCCAGCCCCGTCATGAACACGATCGGCAGCTCTTCGTTCCAGGCGCGCAGGCGCGCGCAGGTCTCGAACCCGTCGAGCCCGTGCATCACCACGTCCAGCAGCACCGCATCCGGTGTGCGCGTCTCCACCGCCCGCAGCGCCTCGTGGCCGTCCCGGGCGCAGCGCACGCCGTAGCCCGCGTGCTCCAGCGCGGTGCGCAGCAGTGCGCGGGTGTCGTCGTCGTCGTCGACGACCAGCACTTCGAGCGACGCATCAGCGGCGCGCTGCGGCATTCAGCACCTCCATCAGTGTGTCGCGCAGCATCCGGCTGTCGCGTGCCTGCAGGGACGCGAGACGCCGTCCCCAGGCGGCCAGCGCGTCCGATTCGTCGGCCATCTCGGCAAGCCGCGCGACCAGCGCCCGATGATGCCCGCGCGCCGACAGCGCGAGCAGCTCGCGCGCGACGTCGGCGGGCAGGTCGGCCAGCGGCGGCTCGGGCGAGGCCACGGGCGCGAGCGTCCACGTCAGTCCGAGTGCGTCGCGGATCGCCTCGAGCAGGTCGGTCTCGGCGAAGGGCTTGGCGACGAACCCGTTCACGCCGGCCGCCGTGCGCGCGGCGGGCGTGTTCTCGTGCACGTTGGCCGACACCATCACGATGCGCGGCGCGTGCGCGTGCTGGCCGCGCAGGCGGCCCGCCACGTCCCATCCCGCCGCATCGGGCAGGTTCACGTCGAGCAGCACGAGGTCGGGCTGCAGCGATCGCGCGCATGCGAGGCAGCCCGCGCCGGTCTCGGCTTCGTACACGTCGAACCCCAGCGGCGCGAGGGTCTGGCGCAGCACCGCCCGGTGCGCGGGCTCGTCGTCGACCACCAGCACCGTCTGCCGGCGGCCCTGATAGCCGGTGATGCCGGTGCCCGCGGTCGGCGACACGTAGCCGTCGATCGCCGGCAGGTACAGCCGGATCGTGAACCGGCTGCCCGCCCCGGGCGCGCTGTCCAGGCGCAGGTCGCCGCCCATCAGGTCGACCAGCAGGCGCGTGATCGTCAGGCCCAGGCCGGTGCCTTCGATGGCGGCGCCCGACGGCAGCCGCTCGAACGGCTGGAAGATGCGCTGGTGGTCGGCGGCCGCGATGCCGATGCCGGTGTCCGCCACCTCGATGTGGGCGATCTCGCGCAGGTAGCGCACCCGTACACGCACCGCGCCGTGGCGCGTGAACTTCACCGCGTTGCCGAGCAGGTTGATGAGGATCTGACGCAGGCGCTTCGGGTCGGCGTTGACCCAGGGCGGCAGCCGGCCTTCGATCTCGAAGTGGAACGCCAGCCCCTTCTCCTGCGCCTGGGGCTCGAACATGCGCCGGATCTGGGCGAGGAAATCCGCCAGATCGAGCGGCTCGCGCTCCAGCCTGAGCTTGCCGGCCTCGATGCGTGACAGTTCGAGCAGTCCGTCGACGAGGCTGCCCAGGTGCTCGCCGCTGCGCCGGATCGTGCCGATCGCGGCGCGCTCCTCCGCGCCCAGGCGGTCCTGGCGCAGCAGCACCTGCGAGTAGCCGAGGATGCTGTTCAGCGGCGAGCGCATCTCGTGGCTCATGCCGGTGAGGAAGCGGCTCTTCGCGAGATTGGCGCTCTCGGCGGTCTCCTTGGCCGCCTGCAGCAGCGCATCGGTGTGCCGGTGCGCGTCGATCTCGCGCATCAGCAGCTGGTTCTGGCGCTCCGACTCCTGCTGCGCAACGTGCCGCGTCTCGTTGACGAGCACCAGCCACCAGGAGGCGACCGCGGCCAGCATCAGCAGCGCAGCGAAGACCTTGAGGAACAGCGCGTCGAGATGCGGGTCGAGCGCCGCGGGCACGGCCGGGGTCGCATGCGCGCGCAGCGCCTCCTGCGCGTGCAGCAGCCACAGCGTGGAGCCGATCACGGTCACCATGCCCCCCAGCACCAGCAGGTACAGGCCGATGCGGCGCACCATCGTGGGGGTCGTCTGCCCGGGCAGCAGGCGCGCCAGCAGGGGCGCGATCTGCTCGTGCATGCGTGCGCCCGGTTTGCAGCGGTCACCGCAGCGCGCGTCCAGCGTGCAGCACAGCGAGCAGATCACGCCGCCGTACGCCGGGCAGCGTGCCATGTCGTCGGCCTCGAACCGGTTGCGGCAGACCACGCAGCGCAGCGTCGCGTGCCGGGCGCCGAAGTCGGCCGGCGTGCGGGCCATGAAGAATCGGCGCCGCGTCACCGCCGCGATCATCGGCGCCAGGCACAGCGAGGCGCCCAGCGCGATCGCCGCCGACGCCGGCCGCAGCGTGTCGCCGAACAGGCCCAGATAGACACCGACCGAGAGCGCCGACGCGACCAGCATCGCGCCGAACCCGGAGGGATTGATGTCGTAGAGGTAGGCCCGCCGGAACTCGATCTGGCGCGGCGACAGCCCGAGCGGCTTCGAGATCGTGAGATCGCCGACGATCGCACCGACCCAGGCGACGGCCAGATGCGCATACAGGCCGAGCACCTGCTCGAGCGCCTCGAACACGCCCATCGCCATCAGCAGCATCGAGATCAGCACGTTGAACACCAGCCACACCACCCGCCCCGGGTGGCTGTGCGTGAGGCGGGCGAAGAAGTTCGACCAGGCGAGCGACCCGGCGTACGCGTTGGTGACGTTGATCTTCACCTGGGACACGATCACGAACACGCCGGTGGCGGCGATCGCCAGCATGCCGGGGCCGAGCGCGTACTCGAAGCCCGCGAGGTACATGGTGGTCGGCTCGAGCACCCGCGCGATCGGCACCTCGTGCTGGAGTGCCAGGAAGGCGAGAAAGGCCCCGCCGACCATCTTCGCGGCGCCCAGGAGGATCCAGCCCGGGCCGGCCACGATCACGGCCAGCCACCAGCGCACGCGGTTGCGCGGCGTCGGCTCCGGCATGAAGCGCAGGAAGTCGACCTGTTCGCCGATCTGCGCGATCAGCGACGCCGCCACCGTCGCGGCCGCGCCGAACGCCGCCCACGAGAAGTCCGAGCCGTCCTCGCTGCGACCGTTCAGCGAGCCGAAGCGCACGAACGCCCCCGGGTCCTTCAGCGCCACGGCGACGAACGGCAGGGCCAGCAGCGCCAGCCACAGCGGCTGCGTCCACAGCTGCAGGCGCGAGATCAGCGTGATGCCGTGCATCACCAGCGGGATGACGGCCAGTGCGCTGACGAGGTAGCCGATCGGCCGCGGCATGCCGAACCACAGCTCGAGCGCCTGCGCCATGATCGCCGCCTCCAGGGCGAAGAAGATGAACGTGAAGCCCGCGTAGATCAGCGAGGTCAGCGTCGAGCCCAGGTAGCCGAAGCCCGCGCCGCGGGTCAGCAGGTCCATGTCGAGACCGTGGCGCGCGGCGCGGTAGGCGATCGGCAGACCGGTCAGGAAGATCACGAGGCCGACCACGCCGATCGCCCACATCGCGTTGGTGAAGCCGTAGCTGAGCGTGATCGCGGCGCCGATCGCCTCGAGCGCGAGGAACGACACCGCACCGAACGCGGTGTTCGCGACCCGGAAGGCGCTCCACTTCCGGAAGCTGCGCGGCGCAAAGCGCAGCGCGTAGTCCTCCAGCGACTCGTCCGCCACCCAGCGGTTGTAGTCGCGGCGGATCTTGCTGATCCGCTGCACGGGTCGCGCCGCTTCGATCGTTTCGCTCACGGGCCCTCTTCGATGCGCGATGGGGAGATCGCCCTCGGACAGGCAAGGCGCGTGCCTGCGCAGATCCCCGCCCGATGCCCAGCGAGTGTGCGTGGCGCCACCTGCCGGTGCAGTACGTCAATCGACGTATTCCGGGCCGGGAGGCGAGTGCGCATGATGCAACGCAACAAGAACGCATTCCGCCGCGCAACGAGCCTCTCCGCCAACGCACTTCCAGGAGCACCGACGATGGACACCTTCGACCCGAACGACTTCTCCTCCCTGCGCCGCCGCATCCTGCAGGGCCTGTCGGCCATGCCGCTCGCCGGCCTGCCGGCCTGGGCGCTGGCCCAGCAGTTCCCGACCGCCAAGGTGAACACGACCAAGCTGGCCGTGACCGACGCCGAGGTGACGGTCGGCCAGCTCCACTCGGCCACCGGCACGATGGCCATCTCCGAGACCGGATCGATCCAGGCCGAGCAGCTGGCGATCGACCAGATCAACGCGATGGGCGGCGTGCTGGGCCGCAAGATCAAGGTGATCAAGGAGGACGGCGCCTCCGACTGGCCGACCTT
>ENA-UPTA01004018-UPTA01004018.1-activated-sludge-metagenome-genome-assembly--contig:-NODE-4018-length-14132-cov-6.428998_pt1 | contig 14132 bp, 13 predicted proteins | sample MGYA00238184_ERZ773361 | MGnify/ENA primary metagenome ERZ773361 (study PRJEB29100, sample SAMN05720205) | activated sludge metagenome | isolation source: anaerobic digester from wastewater...
TGATCCACATATCCCCGTTCTCGTCGAGAATCGAGAGGTTCCCGCCGGAGGTCGTCGTCATCTTGTACCGGTAGATCCGCTGCATGGTCAGAACCAGCTCGTCTCGCGGATGTAAATATTCGTATCGCATGCTGTGGCCTTCAAATGAACATTGTCACTTTGATGTCTCTATATACCACTTGATAGACAAAAGTTCAATCCGATGCACCTTATTGCGACAAATGCGTCAAAGATGTTCCCAACCTTGAAACATCCTGTGACAAAAAAACGCCCTGGCTGACGCAAAGGCCAGCCAGGGCATGTCATAACTTCAGTAGCTATCAGGCCTTGCGGCCCTTGCGACTCAGTACTCTCGATCTTTCACGATGCCCGGTTGTGGAACAGGGTATCGGCCATTGGCATCGGGCTGCAACGGAGCCGGCGAATCCATTGTCAGCTTGTCCAGACCCGGGGCCATTTCGTGCTCGCAGTTGAGCATCTGCTCGAACGTGATTTCCTGCCCGGTGTGGGCGGACATGCGGCCCATGCTTGTCACGAGGCTGCACTCAACGCCGTACTTGGTCTCATTGTACGGCTTATCCGCGCGGATCGCGTCGACCAGATCGTTCCACTCGTTCTGGTACGGGTCCCGCTGGTCCATGGGGATCTTCGATTCCCAGACCGCGTTGGCCCTCGTCGGCTCCTGGCCCTTGTGAATGCTGGAAGGCAGGCCGCAATCGCCGCTCTTGGACGCGATGGCGACGCCCTTCGTGCCGTGCACATAGCTTGCATAGGGGCTCGCACAGTTGTTCATACAGCGGCCGTCGAAGAAGAACTTCGAGCCGTCGGCATAGGTGTACTCGACGGAGTAGATGTCGAAGTTCTGGTCCACGTAGGTGATGCCTTCGGGACTCTGACGATAGTGCCTGCCGCCCAGGCCCATTGCCTTGACCGGCCATTCGCCTTTGATCCACCCCAGATGGTCAATGATGTGGATGTAGAAGTCGCTGAAGTTGCCGCCGCTGGCCCAGATGAAGCTGTGGAAACGTCTGATCTGGTAGCACAGATCGCTGATGTCTGCCGGCTTGGGCGGGGAGCTGAAGAACCCGGCAGGGCCGTGCATGCGGTACCCGCGTTGCAGAATGATGTCGCCGAGTTCCCCATCCTGGACGCGTTTGACCAATTCCGCGAGCGCCCGGCTATGGCGGGACATCAGGCCGACGCCGACCTTCAGATTCTTGGCCGATGCTTCTTCTCCCAGCTTGAACATCCGCTTGCTGGTCGGGCCGTCGACGGTGACCGGCTTTTCCATGAAGACGTTGAGTTTCTTCTCGATGGCATAGGTGAAATGCACCCAGCGGAAGGCCGGCGGAGTCGCGAGGATCACGATATCGCCCGGCCGCAGGCAATCCATGGCCTTGCGGTACGAGTCGAATCCAAGGAACTTGCGATCTTCGGGCACATCCACCTTGTCCCCAAACTGCCCTTTCAAGCCGGCATAGCTGTCCTTGAGCCGGTTCTCGAAGGCATCGGCCATGGCGACCAGCTTGACCGGACCCTTCTTGACGTTCATGGCGTTGGCCGCTGCGCCGGTGCCGCGTCCGCCGCAGCCGACCAGGGCCACCTGGATCGTGTTGTTCTCGCCGGCATACGCTCGGGGCGAAATCCCCGCCGCCAGCGCCGACACTGCCGCCAGCCGGCCGGTGTCCTTGAGAAACTCGCGGCGTGACGTGCCCTTGCCAATGATTTCACTCATAGTGATCTCCTCTTACGATTTGCCTTAGCCCTTGTTGATACACATCCGCGACCCTGGCCATGGGGTCCCGATCGAATGCCCTTTCCACAAATGCAGAATCCTGCCTGTCCTGCTGATCTGCCATTATCGACGATGCGCCGGCTTTCAACAACCATTTTTCCCAGGACAATCGCTTCGGATCCCTGCTGTGGGCTCGTGGACCGAGATTGAGGTGGCGGGGGGAGGCCGCAGCGCGTATAGTGATGGTCCAGTGTGTGGATGATTGGAGCTGGAACCGGCAAGGAGTGAAACGACATGGCTACAAAACGCATCCGATCGATTGCTGTAATGACAGGCGGCGGCGACTGTCCCGGATTGAACGCCGTGATTCGTGCTGTAGTGAAGACCGCGATCAACAAGCACAAGCTGGACGTGTGGGGAATCCAGGACGGCTACCTCGGTCTGATCGAGCATCGCATCGATCGCCTGGACTACAATGATGTGAGCAACATCCTCACGCTCGGCGGGACCATTCTCGGCACGAGCAACATCGCCAATCCGTTTCGCTATGCCTACAAGACCGGTCGCGGCCTGCAATACAAGGACGTGTCGAACGACTGCATCCAGGCCCTTCAGGAGCGGGAGATCGATGCCCTGGTCTGCATCGGAGGCGACGGCACGATGGCCACCGCGGCGGCGTTCGCGAAGAAGGGCCTGACCGTCATGGGCGTTCCGAAGACCATCGACAACGACCTGTACGGCACGGACGTCACGTTCGGCTTCGACACCGCCGTGACGACAGCGACCGAGGCCATCGACAAGGTTCACACCACCGCCAGCTCGCACCATCGGGTGATGATCGTGGAGGTGATGGGTCGTTACGCCGGCTGGATCGCCCTGCACGCGGGCGTCGCGGGCGGAGCGGACGTGATCCTCATTCCGGAGATCCCGTACGAGTTGCCGAAGATCTGCGACTACGTCCTCGCCCGGTCGAACCGGGGCAAGCGATTCAGCATCATTTGCGCTGCGGAGGGGGCGAAACCCAAAGGCGGATCGATGGTGGTCAGCCATCGAGTTGCGAGCAGTCCCGATCCTATCCGCCTGGGAGGCATCGGAAACAAGCTGGCAGCCGACATCAGCGACAAGACCGGTCTGGACTGCCGGGCCGTCGTCCTCGGGCACGTCCAGCGGGGCGGCACTCCCACGCCATATGATCGGACCCTGGCGACGAATTTCGGAAATACCGCCATGGAGCTGCTGATGAAAGGCGTGAAGAACCACCTGGTCGTCCTCAAAGATGGGCAGTTCACGAGCATCAGCCTGCGACAGGTGGCCGGCCGGACGAAGACCGTTCCTGCGAATTCCGGGCTGGTTCGGGCGGCCAAGGCCGTGGGGACCAGCTTCGGAGTCTGATGTCCGGCTGATCCGTACTCCATTCTCGATTCTCGCAACGGGGAAAAATCTCGTTTCTTCCGGACCGATCGCGGTCTGCGCCGGACCGTTCGAATTTCTCTGCGCGCCTGCTTAAGGCCCCTCCTGATTCGGTCGATGAACCGGCAGTGGCACGAGGCCACAGGTGACCCATAATAGTGGAGATTCGAGCAATGAAATGCAATGTGATGGATCCGTTCCGATTCGATCTCACGGAAGAGCAACGGCGGCTGTGCGACTGGATCGCCCGGCAGGCCCGGACGGGACCCCGCCGAATCCGCTATGACGAGGCGAAGGCCGCCCTGGACGTTCACGACGAGCAGCTCACGCGCATGTTGAGAGACGTGCGGGAGCGGCTCGACGAGATCCACGAAATGGTGGAGGCGCCGATCGTGAACACCTGGACGCCGTACTTCGAGGTCCCGTTGGAGGCCCGCTATATCTGGGATAGCTACTGTCGTGCCGAGAAAGAGACGGAACGGCCGCCCGTGGAGGATTGGCTGCCCAGAGAAGTCGCCGTCTCGTAATGACGCAAATTGGCCGTGAAGTCCCGCTGGGCGTTCGCCATGTGGAGACGAATGAGCCTGGATTGATGAAGAGAGGGTACCGATGAATGGCACGAAGACGAAGCCCGGCGCGCAGGACCAGCAGTTGAGCTGCTATCGGCTGTGGATGAAGCCCAAGGTCGCGAAGAAAGGCGACAAACGCAGCCACATGATGCTCGGGCAGTATCTGCTTGGGATCAAGAAGTAGGCGAGGGCCATACAGCCGCCAGCCGGCTCTGTACAATCTCCGAACCAGTTGGTAGTATAGGGCCCATGCCGAGCGACGGAATGCAGCGTGGTTTTCACAGGAGGTGGCTCATCGCCTCGCTTTTGAGCCTGGCGGTGGTGTTGCTGCTAACGCATATCCCGCAGGACGCGATGCCGCGAGTGTTGCAGGTGCACATGCTCGACAAAGCCGAGCACGTCGGCGCCTACGGGCTGATTGCGATCTTCTTTCTCCTGTCGCACCCCAAACCCGTGCGAATTGCGTCTGTGGCGGCCGGCCTCCTGCTGTTGGCCGGCGTGGGAATCCTCGACGAGACGACGCAACCGTTCGTGAACCGGATCGCCAGCCTGGGCGACTATGTGTCGAATCTGATCGGCATCGGTCTGGCCTGTGTGGTTTACGCTCTATGGATACGGAGGCGACAGTGACGCTGCGTAACGAAGCGAATCGCAAAGCAACGGGTCCCTATGTGGGAATCATCGGTCTGGGGTATGTGGGTCTGCCGCTGGCGAGGGAATTCATCCAGGGCGGCGCCCGCGTGCTCGGGTTCGACATCAACTCGAAGATGGTGGCCGTGATTAATAGGGGACGAAGCCCGATCAAGCACATCAGCCACGAGTCGATGGCTCAGACGGTCCAGTCGGGACGGTTCCGCGCCACCGACGACATGACGAAGCTGTCCCGGCCGGATACGCTGATCATCTGCGTGCCCACGCCGCTGACGAAAAACCGCGAACCCGACCTCCAGTACATCGAATCGACCGCCCGGACCATAGCCAAATACCTCCGTAAGGGCCAACTCGTGGTTCTGGAAAGCACGACCTATCCCGGCACGACCCGCGAAGTGGTGTTGCCGATCCTGGAGCAGTCCGGCCTGAAGGCGGAGAAGGATTTCTTCCTGGCGTTCTCCCCCGAGCGGGAGGACCCCGGCAACCGGAAGTTCCGCACCGCCACCATTCCCAAGGTCATCGGCGGCTACGGCAAAGAAAGCCTCCGCCGTGCGATGAGCGTGTACAAGGTGGCCATCCAGACGCTGGTCCCCGTCGAGAATTGCGAGGTCGCCGAGGCGGCGAAGATCCTGGAGAACACCTACCGCTGCGTGAACATCGCGATGGTCAACGAACTCAAGATGCTGTTCGACCGGATGGGGATCGACGTGTGGGAAGTCATTCGGGCGGCCAGCACAAAGCCGTTCGGGTTCAGCCCGTTCTATCCGGGGCCGGGCCTCGGCGGGCACTGTATCCCCATCGATCCGTTCTACCTCACCTGGAAGGCGCGTCAGTACGGCATGACCACCCAGTTCATCGAGCTGGCGGGCCAGATCAACACCGGGATGCCGCATTACGTCGTCGAGAGGGTCATTGATGCGCTCAACGACCGCCACAAGAGCCTTCGCGGCTCGAAAGTGCTCGTGCTCGGCCTGGCCTACAAGCCGGACATTGACGACGTGCGGGAGTCCCCGTCGCTCGAACTGATCGAGTTGCTCAAACACAAGGGCGCGAAGGTGGACTACAACGATCCGTATATTCCACAGACGCACAAGCAGCGCGAGTACGACCTGCAGATGAAGAGCAAGAAGCTCACGGCCGGGATGCTCAGGGGCTACGACGTCGTTCTGATCTCGACAAATCACAGCGATTACGATTACGCCTGGATCGTCAAGAACTCGCAGCTTGTCGTGGATACTCGCAACGCGACAGCCAAGGTCCGCATCGGCCGCTCGAAGATCGTGAAGGCGTGATCCCGTCGGGGATCGTTGCGAATCGTGGACCAGACGGATGGGTGTTTCCGGTCGGGTCCTGCCCGGTCACGCAAGGCTCGTGGTCAGCGAGTCCAGTTCGGCCTGTAGCGCATTGACTTGCAGCGCGTACAGACAATCCGGGCAGAGCCATTGTCCGGAATCGATCTGTTTGAAGTTCATCGCGGGGATGTCTGTCCTTCCACAGCATTCGCAGGGACCGACCTCGGCTCGTGTCTGATTGTCCTCGGTCGCGGCTGGGCAGGGGGCGGCGGCCCGCAAATCCGCGGGCAAATTCCACCCTCCGGGCGATGGGACCGTCGCCTTGTGTCCCACGTCCCCGGCCTCCAATCCGGCAGCCTGGATGATTGCGTTCAACTTGCTCTCGATCTCGGCCCTCGCATCGGCTTCGGCCCGGGCCTTGGCGGTCGCCGATTCGACCCTCTTTGTGAGTCGGCCAAGCTCGTCGAGGAAATGCGTTTTGAATCGTTCCACTCTCTGGGTGCAGTCAAAGAGAATCCTCGCGGTCGTCTCCCGCACGAGGGCCTGTTCCCACATCTGGACGGCGGCCTTCTCGGCGATCTCGGGATTGCAGACGGCGGTCCCGTCGTCGGGCGTTCTCACGAGATGAGTCTGGACTGCATCCTCTCCAGGCAGTCTCACCTGCCACCACCACTGGCCGGCCCGCTCGAACATCGAGCCGGGCAACGTCACTTTCCGCGATTGTTCCTGCATGATTGTCATCCGTCCTGTTCAGTTTTTTCCGCAGTCGTATAGGAGGGCAGCGGGGCCCTGAAATCGTTTTCCTGATACGCCTGTGTTTCGTCCTCGGTCATCGAAGGCGGCTCCACGATCCACGGCGTGATAAATACGAGAAGCTCGCTGTCGATCGTCTCCTCCGCCTTGTCTTCCATCGTGATCGGAACTCAAAGCTCCGGACGACCACCTCGGGACCCCGCAGGCCGCAGACAGCGAGCTTGTCGTCGATGTCGCGATTGGAAAGGCCCTGCCGGATCGCGCCGAGGGTGTGGATTCGACGCAGCTCTGGATCATCCCCCACGGGGCAATCTCAGTCGAGCGCGCGCCGCCGACCGCGTATCCGTTCTCCTCGCGCCGCAACTGGACCATGCGCACGGCCGTTGTGTCGATATCCAAACCAACGAGATTCTTCTTGCGGAGTCCGAACATATCTCGTTTCTCAAATGCGTCAGGATCCACAGCATGGTGTATTGGAGGTCCCGATGCCCGAGGAGATCGCGATCAGGAGCCGGCGCTTATGCCATTCGTGAACACCTGGCCGCTGGAGTTGGCCGTGAGGGTCATTCCGGAAGGACTCTTGGGTACGCCGTCGCGCTGCGATTGTGTTGCATCGCAAGTGATGGTGAACGACACCACGCCGCTGGAGATGGCGACGTTGGAGATGGAATAGCACTGATTGGTGAAGTAGGCGCCGTCCAGTTCGGCACTCGAGATTCCGAGATCGGAAAACGAAGGTGTTCCAGAGACCCCGTCGTTGCCCTTCTCGGCGGCATAGGCTCGGACGGCGGTGGCAATGCTGCCCATAGTGACCTTGGCTTCAGACCATTTTGACGCATCGGCTCGTTCGCTCATGAGGGGCACCATGACCGCGGCCAGGATACCGACGATCAGGACTACGACCATGAGCTCGACCATGGTGAACCCTGTGCTATTCTTCATACAAACCTCTCGATAACGAGACTCTTGTTGATCTGTGGTCTTCCACCGAGGATTGCAGGAGTATCGTGGCCCTGCCTGTGGAGATCGATAGTCAGATATCAACCGTTGCCAGTCTTTTATCGTCTGTGGGGACTATCGGCTTTACGGCTCAGTGGCCCGCGTCCGAAATAGTGAAGATCGGCAGGTAGAGGGCGATGACGACGACCAGGACGACGGCGTCGACTATAGCGATCATGACGGGTTCGAGCCGCCGGGCGAGGGTGTCGATAGTCACCGTGATCTTTCGTTTGTAGTGGTCGCTGGTCTTGCGGAGCATCGTGGGCAGTGAACCGCTCTCCTCGCGGGCCTGGGCCATTTTGACGACCATGTTGGGGAAGAAGCCCCCCCTCGTCGCAAGCCGGTGCGATCTCACGCAGTGTACGTATAGCTGTTCATCGTTCTCAAGTCCCGCTCATGGACGTCGTCCTGATGACTTCGTCCGCGGTCGTTAGTCCTCGCAGGACGGCCCGCGCTCCGCTGTCCACGAGATCGCCGTACCCTTTGTTCCGCACGGCCTCCCGAATCTGGGCTTCGCTCTGGCCGGCGATGATCCGTTCGCCGATGTCCCCGTCTACGGCAAGGAATTCGAAAATGGGAAGCCTTCCATGATAGCCCGTATTGCCGCAGATGGGACAGCCTTTGCCCCGGTGGAACGCCGCTCCGGCGGCGTCCTTGGGATCGATTCGCAGGCGTTCGAGGACTTCCCGCGTCGGCTGCGCCGGTTCCTTGCAGTTCTCGCAGATCCTTCGTACGAGTCTTTGCGCAACGACCATGTTCAATGTGGACGCCAACAGGTACCGCTCAATTCCCATGTACGCCAGCCGGCTGATTGCGCCGGACGCGTCGTTTGTGTGGAACGTGCTGAGGACCATGTGGCCGGTCAGCGAGGCTTTGATGGCGATCTCGACAGTTTCCCGGTCCCGGATTTCGCCGATCAGGATGATGTCCGGGTCCTGCCTCAGGATGGCGCGGAGGCTCGATGCGAAATCCAGCCCGATCTCGGGTTTTACCTGGATCTGGCTGATGCCCGCCAGGCGGTATTCGACGGGGTCTTCCGCCGTTGTGATGTTGACGCCGGGGGCCTTGAGGTGATTCAACGCCGCGTACAAGGTCGTGCTCTTACCGCTGCCGGTTGGACCTGTGACGATAAACATTCCGTGGGGTCGGGCCAACATGGATTTCAGTTCGACCAACGCGGCCGGCTCGATGCCGAGCCGATTCAAGTCGTGGCTGACCCCGGCCGTGTCGAGGATGCGCAGGACGACTTTCTCCCCGTAGATCGTGGGAATGGTCGAGACACGCACATCGATGTCGCGACCGGCGATCCGGATTCGCAGGCGGCCATCCTGCGGGAGCCGGTGTTCCGCGATGTTCATTTGGGCTAGAATTTTGACCCTCGTGACCACCGCCGCGTGCATTGTCTTGGGAGGCGGTACGACCTCGCGGAGCACGCCGTCCACGCGGATGCGCACCTGAGTCGATTCCGCCTGTGGCTCAATATGCACGTCGCTGGCCCGGTTCTTGACCGCCTGTCGGAGCAACAGGTCGACGAAATGAATGATCGGCGTCTGGTTGGCCGCATCCTCGCCGTCGGCTTCGGCTTCAACAGGGTCTTCCACGACCGGATTCGCGTCGATCTCTTCTTCGACGTCGTTCTCGGTCGCAACGAGGTCGCGGATCTGGCGTTCCTCGATATCAGAGCCATGATAGATGGTCTCGATCGTCCGACGGATCTCTCCGGGAGCGCTGATGACGGCCTTGATCGGACGCTGCATATTCAGCATCACAGTATCAATGGCCACCACGTCGAGCGGATCGGCCATCGCGGTCACCAGCTTGCCCTTCTCCTCCCGCAGAACCAGCAGACAGAACCGTTTGGCAATGCTCTCCGGCAACGCCCTGGCGATCTTCAGGTCGATCTGCGAGGGATCGTCCAAGGCGACATAATCCATGGACAGATGCTCGGCCAGGATCGTGCTGAGGGTCAGATCGTCGAGGAGATGACGACGAATGAGCACTTCGCCTATGCGGCCGCCCCTCTCCCGTTGCTCGTCGATCGCCTGAATCAACTCCTCCTGTGTGATGGCGCCCTTCTTCACAAGCAACTCGCCGAACTGGTGGCGGTCGCCGGTTTCCAACGCTGCGGAACTTCGCGATATCGTCTTCATGGCCCGACCGAGATCCTGTACCTCTAATGAATCATCTGATCGAATCCGACCTCTCCGAACAGAAACTGGAGGCGTATCCGTAGCGTTCTCTTCGGCCGGCTGATCTCTGTTTGTCGTCCCTATCGGTCGTATCGAGAGTCTTCTTTAGCGAGTATCTGTCCAGTCTACATCTTATGACGCCGCCGCACGTTGCGAACGGCGCAAAAGAAAAGGGCTGCGAATGTCCTCGCAGCCCATGGAGATTCTTTGATCTCGAACAAGAGAGTCTACATCCTATGACGCCGCCGCAGGAATCCAACGAGGCAACTGCCCAGCACGCCGAGTGCGACGGCGCCGGGAGCCGGGACGGTCACCGTGACGAGCATGTCCTGGTTGCGGTACTGCTCGTCCTCGGCATGGTCCAACTTGTAGGTGTTCAAGACGCGGACATTGCCGAGACCGACCCATTCGCCCGAATTGACCGCGGCCTGTGCGGCCGTGAGGAACTGGTCCTGAAGCGAGCCGACGTCCCAGGTCCTGTCCATCTCATCCTCCAGGTACCAGATCACGTCCTGAAGGGCTTTCGCCGAGTTGATTCGTGGCGGGCCCACGGTGTAGTCGTACCCGGCCAGCGTGCCGGCCCGGAAGTGCGAGTACAGGTACGCCGTCCGCGAATCGAGCGGATCGCCGCCGCCGTCGCCTGCGGGGCCGTTGTTGTTGCCGCCCAGAATGGCCTCGTCATTGACGACGACGCTGTAAAGGCTGCCCGGTAGGGCAATCTCGGACCTCTCCAGGCAGAAGGTCTGGAAGGTCGTCATTTCTCCCGTCCTCTCCGTGAGATCGAGGTTCGGCGTGAGGGTGAATTCGCCGCCGTCGCCTGCATAGTAACCATAGACCTTCAAGACGGCGACCGTGGGCCCGGCCACCGCCGACCCGGCTGTCAGCAGACATGCCAACAGCGCGCATAACTGGATCTTTGCCATTTCATCATCTCCAACACAGGATTCTGTACTGTCGAAGTTGACAGACTTCGACGGTTTTCAAAGTCCGGTCAGTTTCCTTACGTTGTGTGATCCCCCCCGAGGGGAAGTTCCCTGTCTATCGTGGCACTACAGGGTTCCGGGGCATTCCCCGGTTGTCTGCTCGCTACCATCCGATGGCGATATTATAGACATGAGTATACCCGATTTTTCTGCTGTTGTCAAGAAGGCAAGGGGAAGACGACAATGCGACGGCCTGTCGCATCTGGCTGTATGGGTTGCTCTGCTCTATGCGGCGTTCTTATCGGAACTGCGAGGGTGCGAAGTTGGGTCGCGTTGATTTTGCCTCGACTATTTTTTGCATTCACCGGGATTTCTGCATGTGTCGACGCGCGTGGGCGAGGAGGTTCGGAAACGAGCCCGTCGGATCGGTCGGAAATCACGTACTCAGAGCATGCCCGCCAACAGCCATGCCCCGGCGACCGCGGCCGAGATCGCCAGGAGAATGAAGGCGGCGAACAGGGCGATGGTTATGGGACGATCTTGCGTCAGCCCGGACCAAAACCACTGCCGAATCGAAAGGCCCTGTCGCTCTGGGATGGCTTCAACTCTCCTCCGGCTCCTTAACGTGCGGCGGCCTCCCGATGACATGGCCCGCCCCGTGCCGGGGCGGGGCGTTGGCTCCCGCAGAGGGACTTGGCCGGTGAGGTCCTGACTTCTCCGGTCGGAGCGCGTAGCCGTCGAGCGAGCAGCGTCTTGCAGTTGCGGCCGACCCCGGCGATCATCCCGCCGGTCTCTGGCCTCGGCGATCGCGGCCACGTCGGCTGTTCTCAGCAGTCTGTGCGGTCCGTCGCGGAACTCGCGGAGAACGCCTCTTCTCAGTAGAGTCTCCATCTGTTCCGGCGTCGCAGCGAGTTGCTCGGCCGCTTCCTTGAGCGTGCAGAACCTGCGAACCATGGTGTTGCTCATGCCTGTCCTCATATCTGCGCATCGGTAAACGCACGATTTCCGCTGGATCCGAGGATTGCCGCGGAATCGTTCTGATTTCTTCGGTGGTTTCGGGGACCGGCTGTACAGAAAGCGGGCCGCATGTGGCGACATCGCGTCATTACGGCGGCAACGGAGGCGTTCGAGTCGGCGAAACGGTTGCGTCTTATCGGACGATGGATGATTGTCCTGAGGATTTGTGCAGGGCCTTATGGTGCCTTGCTTCGGCCCCATATCGGTCCAAGAGGAATCGGCCTCAATCCATCGGACCAACGGTCGATAATCTTGCAGATGGATTTGGACAGATTGCGCGCGATCGCGTCTATGAGGCGTCTTGCCGCGACGTTGACAGGTAGTCGGACCAATGATAAGATGCACCGGCCTTGACCGGTTCAGCCGGGGGGCATTGGGGGTGGGTGAGACAGCGGCACAGACGCCGATCGACAGCAGGTGGATATCGCGCATTGTATAGGATCAGGGTATCCATACAGTCCTCGGACGAGGGCTGGGAACACTTGTGGGCCGGGGTTTATGTTGAGCGTTCGTATAGACGGTCGCGAAGTGGAGCTGACGCCCGCCTCTCTGGCGAGGCTCGTGTTTGACGGCAGGGTGGACCGCTACAGTCCGTCGAAGACGCCGGGCACGACTGCCGAGAGGCCGCTGGAGCAGTCTCTCGAATCTCCGCATTGCGAGGCCTTGAGCGATGAGCTGCTTTGCCGGCTGCGATCGATGTACGCCTCCCAGTCGCCGGCGGTCGATATTCATGCGCTTTGCGAGCAGGTCGAACGTCTGTGTCAGTGGCGATGGGCGAGTCCGCATGTCGCCGCCCGTTTCGCCTGGGCGGCCGCCTGGCTCAACGACGTGATGGACCGCATCGAGACCGCCGCGGAGTTTTACAATACATTCCTTCAGACCTCGTGCCGGGAAAGTCACTTGCGTCTGCTCGCCTACAACAATCGAGGCGTGCTGCGCATCCGCATGGGGCGTCTCGAAGGGATTCTGGATCTGCTTCGAGCCGCGGTCCCGGATGGCGCATCGCGAGCGGATGGCGACGGGGCGGAGGCGAATCCTGCCGCAATAGACCCGCAATCCGTCGGACTGCCGGCGGCGGGTTTCAACCTGCTGAATCTCATCAATGCCTCGTTCGGCTCCGGACACCTGACGCAGGTTGTCGATGAGGAACTGGTGGAGTTCTTCTCGCAACTGCCCGACGAAGCGAGGACCGCGTGGCTTGGCCGTGAGATTCCCGAATCGGGAGATGGACAGTCGGAAGGGCGGGGTTTGACGATTCTGCGTGACCCGACGCATCGCTGCCTCAACACGCTGACGACCTGCCTGGCGTCGCTTGCGGGTGAACTACCCGGCGACGGACCGGCCTCGACAGTGGGCCGGTTGTCCGCGGCCGCGTCGCGATTGACCCTCTGGGAGTCCCGCTCCGACGGCGACGGTCTCGCTGTCGATGCGGATCGATTCTCGCACGCGGCGCACGGCGGCTACGCCGAAGCGGCGAGTTTCCTCTTGAGCGACGATATTCCTTCTTCTCTGGCGAGAGTCGAGAGTCCGCTGGCTCGCGCCGAGCAGTCGGTGCGGGAAGACCTGGCGAACATCGAGGGATGCCTGATCCTGGGCCAATACGATCTCGTTCGGTCGCGATTGCAGGTGCAGCGACGAATCCTGTCTTCGCTCAGTCGTCGGGGGCGGCTCGCCGGTCTGATCTCGCGCATCGACGCGCAGCTCGACCGAGTCGATTCCCTGCAATCTCAGAGCGAGCAGCTCGATCTCCAGAGGACGTGCGCCGCATTAATTTCCGCCGTCGAGCAGTTTGGCCGGTTGACCGATTTGTGTCGGGCCGAGAAGGAGTACGACGAACTGGCGCCCAGAATACGCCGCGTCAGGTCCGGCCTGGACTCGCAGACCGGCAACGAAGCGGCGGTTCTGCTCGACGAGCTGACGGTCCGCCTGGACCGTCACGTTCGCAGGCTGAAACGTCTGGAGATCCGCCGGACAATTCGCAATTCCTGGCGGTTCCTTCGCCGCAACTGGCCCGAGGATTGGTCTCGCCCGGTCCCGGAGTCGGTCTATCAGGCCCTGGCCCAGTGCCGGTTGGGCGATCCGCAGAGCTGCGTCGAGGATTGGGCTGCCCTCCAGGATCGGCTCGACGCTCACCAGGGACAGTACCATCTGCACAAGGTTCTTGCCCTCGTGCAGACGGGACAGCTCTCCTGGGACTCGATGGGCGAGGACCTGGTGGAGGCGTTGGCCCTGAAGCCGGACCTGTGGTTGGCGGTGGCTCCGCTGTTCGGACTGCTGGGCCCGTCGGAGGAGGACGGTCTGTGTGAGACGGCCGCGGGCGTTCGGATGGCGATGCAGACCTCGGCGAGACTTCTATTCGATGGAACGTCGCAGGGATCGGAGGGCTCGCAGGGCACAGGGGATCGCACGCTCATGCATCGAGCGGGCGAACTGCTCGGATGTGTCCTCGAACGGATGGAAGGCCCGGCGAACCGTTGTATGGAGTTGTGGCGGTGCGTCGCGGCCACCTTGGCCCCCGTCCTGGAAAGCGAGAGTCTCGACGCCATCGCCCAGGTCAGGACCCTGGCCGAGCGATGTCTCGACTGCTGGCCGAC
>ENA-UPTA01004020-UPTA01004020.1-activated-sludge-metagenome-genome-assembly--contig:-NODE-4020-length-14125-cov-7.441933_pt1 | contig 14125 bp, 9 predicted proteins | sample MGYA00238184_ERZ773361 | MGnify/ENA primary metagenome ERZ773361 (study PRJEB29100, sample SAMN05720205) | activated sludge metagenome | isolation source: anaerobic digester from wastewater...
AATATAACAAGCCTGAATGCGTCCTGTGCAGCGGCAATAGTTATTTTTGAAGCGGTAAAACAGAGGAAAATGGTAAAATAGGTGCAGACGGAATACCTGCTGGTTGATGGTTACAATATCATAAACGCATGGCGAAGCATATTTGACAAAAACAGTTCCCTTGAGGACAACAGAAAAGCATTATGTGACCTTCTGTCAGATTATCAGGGATATACGGATTTGAAGATTGTAGTTATATTTGATGCGCATCTTGTTCCTGAAGGAAAAGGTTCCCTTATAAATCATGATAAGATTAAAGTTATATTTACAAAGAGTAACCAGACAGCAGATAATTTTATTGAAAGATTTGTAGTAGATGCGCATTATGGTGAGAAAATAACAGTTGTCACCAATGACTATATGGAGCAGAAGACAGTGTTGCTAAAAGGCGCGCTTAGAATGACTGCATCAGAACTTCAGCATGAAATATTCACTAGAAGAAAGAGCGCTTCTGTAAATACCAAAGAATCGAACTATATAATAGATAATCTGGATAATGAACAGAAAAGGAAGCTATTAAGAATTAAGCATGAAGACGGATTCGTTAAATAACATAATAGAAAAGGCTAAAAAAGGAGATAATTCCTCCATGGATTATCTTTTAAAAGAATATTCATCTCTTGTAAGAAAAAAAGCATTAGGTCTTTTTCTGATTGGAGCAGATAAAGACGATCTCCTGCAGGAAGGAATGATAGGACTTTTTAAAGCAATACTCAGTTATGATGAGAAAAGGGAATCTTCGTTTGATACTTTCGCAGCATTATGTATTAATAGACAGATGTTTTCTGCAATAAAGGGAGCGAACAGAAATAAGCACAAACTGCTTAACGAATACATTTCTATCTATAGAGATGAAGACCAGGCAGACGAAAAAGAGCATATGGATATAGCTATACCTGATGAAAAATTTAATCCTGAAATAATGGTAACCGAAACAGAATCATTGGAGAATCTTGAAAGTATCATGCATGAAAGATTAAGCAGTATGGAAAATAAGGTTTTAGATATGCTTATTGAAGGACATACCATTGCTTTTATGAGCAAATCATTGGAAAAAGATGCAAAATCCATCGATAATGCTATACAACGCATTAAAAGTAAAGTACGTAACATTTTAAAAGAAGAGCATTGAAGTATTAGTTATATATGTTATAATAGCCTAGTCGCTGACATAGCTCAGTCGGTAGAGCACCTCATTGGTAATGAGGAGGTCGGCAGTTCGATTCTGCTTGTCAGCTCCATAAGAAGGGTATGATACAAGGTCATACCTTTTTCTTTTACCTGTCTGTGTTAAGAAGTATCAACATTTTCAAATAACATTTTGCGTCTTAAACAGAGAAATAAGAAAGCAGGCACTTTACCTTATACGACGGAAATTTACCGAATACGACGGGAATATTGCATATAAAAAGATATACATTTATAATGAAAACAGCCATGAAAGGAAAGGGGCAATAGGTTTGTGAGTGTAAAATTTCGCTTTATTCATGACGATGCACTGGGTAATGATATAGAAATTACCGTTCGTAGCGCAAAGAAAGATGAACGAGTGGAAAAGCTGTTATCAAAACTTGCGGAGAGTTCCGGCCAACAAATATCCGGTCAGATTCTTTCGGAAAAGTACGATATAGACACTTCCGATATCATTTTGGTTATGCGCGACGGTCGTTATGTAACGGCAAAAACAGTCAGAGGAGACTATATTATAAAAGATGCACTGACACGCGTGGAAGAAAGCCTCAACCCCACATGGTTCGTAAGAATATCGCAGTCGGAGATAATAAACCTTAAGTATCTTAAGAACTGGGATTTCGTTGGCGGAGGAATAATTCAGATAAAGATGGAGAATGGAATAATAACTCACTCATCGAGGCGATATGCTACACAAATTCGCGATATGCTTCTTAAGAGGAGGGCAAAACGATGAAAAAACGTTTGATTATCAGATCTCTTATCGGACTTGTTGTCGGCGCACTGGCAGTACATGCAATTACTCTGTTTGTCAATTATATAAGCAGAGGTGAAATTTTAATCTGTATGCCGCAACTTATAGAAAAGCTCGGACTTACCAAAGCCATAATTGTTCAGACCGTACTCGGTGCGCTGATCGGTATTATAGCCATCGGCGGAACAGTTCTGTTTGACATAGAAACATGGAGTTTACTGCGTGCCACTGTGGCGCACTGTGCACTTATACTGTTTTCATATTTGACGGTAGGAATGCTGTTAAATTGGTTTTCTTTCCACATAATCCCTATCCTCATAATGACGGGCGGAACTATAATTGCCTATGCGTTGGTATGGCTTATAATGTACGCCATATGGAAAGCGGAAATACGAAAAATGAACCGTCTTACGGAAGAGTATAAAAAAGATATAGAAGCAAGCGAAGATCAATCCTCATAAAAAGAAAAGCATATAACAAAAGGTCGGCCGGAAGGGTCGATTTTTTTGAGCAAATTTTTTCATTAAGACTCTATTTTCCCACTATCTTTAACCGTTTATGATGGGAAATAACCGAATGCGACCAATTTATTGAATGTGAAAAAAACAACCGATATACTCGAATCAGATTTCAACGATTTTTTAATCGATTTAATATTTGTCGGAATGAGGAGGATGAAAATGAAACACATGGCAAGAAGATTATTTGCACTACTGATGACATTGGTAATGTTACTTACCATGATACCCGCAACGGTAACAGCCAATCCGGGTGAGCCGGAAGTTTTTGTTGTAGCGGGAAGAATAACCGATAGTGTTACAAAGAAAGGCTTAAGCGGAGCAACGGTAAGATTGGGAGAATTCTTTGATACTACCGATGCTTTCGGGTATTATCAGATATATGCCCATGAGGCGGGAAATTATGAAATATCCGCATCGCTTAGAGGCTATACTACGGTTACGGAAAATTTTGAATTGAACGGCACAAAAGACTGGTTTGCCGAACTGACACTTGATTCAGACCCTTGCATAGATATATATGCATCGGTCAAGTGTGTTTATTCAGGTATTGCGCTTGAGGGAGTAGAGGTTAGGGCAAGACACAGCAACGAGGGACTTTTTTACGAGTATACCGACAGCGACGGAAGTGTAGTATTCTACAATTTACCCAGAGGAACCTATACTTTTGAGGTAAACATAAACGGGCAGCCGGGATGGGAAAGCTATACATCAGGTGAATATTCCGTAACACAGGACCAGTTGCTCAACTGTTCTTTAAAGCCAAATTATCAAAGCCTTACGGTGGAAACCTACGGCTTTTGTGCTTTTACCGAACAGGCTGACAGTCCTTTACGTAATGTCTATGTAAGACTTCACGGCTTGGATCCTAATGATCACGATGTGGAGCTCATATCGCCTGCACCGATAAAGACGGGAGAAGACGGAACGGTGGTATTTGATGAACTTGTACCTATTGATTGGTTAATAGAAGTATATTCACCGGGATATGATCCCGAAGAAGCAATAGTAAAAGCTATGCCTGACGGAACATTTGACCAGGACACAGTCCGAATGAATATGGTATTTCATCCCGGAACATTGATTGCAAATCTTGATTCGATATACGATGACAATGAGATATATTCCGGTCTGGAAGTACATCTTTGCGGTAACAATGATACCGTAACGGAAGGTCTGACACGTACCGTCACTCTCGGAGCAGGGGAGACAGCTGCTACTTTCGGAAACCTTTTACCGGGACAATACAAAATTTACACTTACGGAAGTTGCGAGCGCAATGTACCCATACCGATACAAGGCCAAAATATCTATAAACATCAAGGTTTAAGTGCATGGAATTCGCCTGAAAGGGTATTTTCCGTAACTTTCCAGGGTGAGACACAAGCTGTTGCAAAAATGGATCAGCAAATAGATACGAACTTGCCTTTGGATGTTGAAAAGGCAAATTATTCGGGTTTCCTGCAAAAAATAGATATGGATGAGAAAGGCGCTCTTGTAACTTCGCCTGCCGCCAATACCGTAATGACATTGCATCCTTCGGAATATTATCCTCAGAATCCCGAATACGGCAATACCAATACCGTGACAACCGATGAGTTCGGTTTCTATTCTTTCAATGTATACCCCGGATTATATGGTGTGACTGTTTCCGATATGGACGATTACTGGGGAGCTTTTGCAAACTACCGTCAGTGTTACGGAATGGTTGAACAAAGCGGAGGAACCTCTACCCCTGTAAAAGGAGGCGGATGGCCTTATTATCAGAAATGGCAAGGCAGCTACGAGTCGGCCTTAGCTTACATGGGATACGGTCCGTATGGTAGATACAAAACGGGATATGCGGACTTGGGAGGTATGCCGCTCTCCTCCGGAATTACCGAGGGAGACCTGTTTATGAAAGAAAAAGTCTGTTCCGTGTATGTGGATACGTCCTATTTCGGACAGAGCGCTTGGTGGCAGACTGTTTCCGGCGAGATAGATGATGATAACGATTATCCCGGTTATAAGTTTTCAAGAACATGGTTCGACCCTGCCAACTTCAGAACGGAGACATCCTGCGGCGAGATTATAGTTGATAACGATATATCTCCTCTTCCGCACAGATTTCTTAATCTCCAACCGGGCACTCATAATGTCAATATAACTAAAAAAGCCGGTGTAACGAGAACACCGCAATATATATTAAAGCGCAGAGAATTGGACCAGGAAGGTATATTACAGATTTATGACTGGAACGGTACAAATGTCATGTTTTATGATTTTCCTTCACCCGGCATACTTCCTGCAGAATTTCCCTCTGATTACTGCAGCACGCCCGATACTGTCTGGCCTTGCGGGGAAAATTATTTGAATATTATAGTAAACGGTACAGACATGCAATGGAACTGGAGTGGCTTTACTGCACATATTTATCGTGAAACAGAAGATGAAGAAGGTAATCGCTATTATGAAAGTCTGGCAGAAGGCGGGGGGTATTTGGGTTTTAATATATACGGATGGAGTTCGGATATAATTCCTAATCGACTTTTTAATACCGTGATGCAGTATAGTTGGAGCGAGGATGAGGATCATAAAATTGTCCTTCCGAATATACCGCTCACCCTATATTTCCACAGTTACTACAAGGACCCCTGTGAATGGTTTGAGATGGAATATAATCCGAGTACAGGAGCGGGAAGTCCTAAAATATATCTTGACGGTCCTAAGAAAAATACACGTTTGGGTTTAGGTGCGGCTCCTGGAATATTAAAACCTTTCACGGCAAAAATAAGGGCTAAAAACTACTATACGGGAGAATACATAACCGGCATATCTTTTGTTAATGAAGAGACGGGAAAGGTCTATGTTTCGGGAACCGACTATCCTAATGAAATATTTGTAAAGGATACATATTCAAGGGATGAAATAAATGCGGGTGATAAAAACCTTATATATTCTTATGCCGTCTTAGAGCGAGATTATTCAGGAGACAACTATATAGTCACCCTTACTTTATACATGAAACCGAATATAGATCTGGATTTAACGGTTAAAGACAATAACGGTAATCCTATCCCGAGTGCTACGGTTCAGTTGAGGAGTCCAAAAGGTTTTGATGCACTTTTTAAAACAGGTGCAGATGGCTTGGCCAGAGGATGGAGCCTCAAAGACGAAAACTTTACCTTAGTTGTAGATGCTCCGGGTTACAACACATATACGTATGAATTGACAGCCGATATGTTACAGCCTGACGGGAGAGGCTGGATGGTCTTTATACACGAAGCAATATTAACACCGATAACAAGACCGGAAGTTTCCGATGAAAGCTTTGACCGTTTCGGAGGATTTTTACCCAATGTCAGTCGTATGAAAGCACAAGATACATATGAGCTTGTTACGGGAGATACACCTGCAGGCGAAGCTCTTACACTGACGGTGGAAGCCGTTTTGAAACAGCAAAAACAAGGGGATGTTTTCGATAAGGTTGTGGGCGTATACATTGTGGATGCCAAGAAATTTGAGACAGATGATAAATCCCGTGAAGGGGAATATACCGAGTTTACCTCGTTACCCGATCCGGGATGTCCGATTGCTATGAGAGAATGGCTTAGAAATCTTAATAATCGTTCAACCGGTTTAGAAAATGTATTCTTCCAATACTTCGATGCGGAAAGCATTACTCAAAGAGATGACGATTCCGGCATGGCCGACTTTAAAGGCGAGATTATGTTGTACAATCTTCCTGCAGGTCCCTTCAAACCGGTATTCATAGTTGTATCGGAAAAAGGTGCCTATGATGTTTATGCACCGGATATTGATGAAGATAAACAACTTGTGGGCTTAAGAAAGAGCGGATTTCTTTCCTTCTTCATAGCTGCAGCGGATATGTATGCGGTAGCACAAACCGGACCTGCCGTACCGCTACACTTCATACTTCCTTTACTGGAAATTACACCTGCTCTTAGTGAAGCGGGAGAGATGTTGGAATTTGATGCTACAATAGATATAGATGACTACAACCCGGGATATCTTAATTATGAATACAGTATAGGTGTTAACTGCGATGCGGGAACATCCACTCCCGGAGGAGCTCCGGGTTCGGCATCATCTTATCTGCCGGCCAAGTTGTCATTGGAAGTAGGAGGCTCGATAAGCACATCGGTATCAGGTAAAGATTTAACTATTGAAGATAAATTTACCGCTAAAACCGGAGCATCAGCCGATACCGATAAATACCTGCCGGCATTCATAAAAGACTTAGCTACTATGCAGGTAAAGGCTACTGCACAAGCCTTCTCCACAGCCGCTATAGAATACAAAAACGATGCCGAGATTAAGTCCCATGAAAACAGCATAGGTGTTACCGGAGAATTGGAAACCAAGACCAATGTCAGCGGGGTAGAAGCTGCCGGCAAATTCTTAGCCGGGGGCGTATTGGCACCTGTATTCAAGGTAATTAAAAAATGGGGTATTGATATAGGCGGTTGTATAGATGCAAATGCAGGTATAGGGGCAACCGTAAAATACGGCCTGGATGCATATACCGACGGCGGAAACTTAAATTCAATAGCAGCTGATATAGACTTCGGTGTAGCGGCTAAGTTAGGAATTTACGGCAATGTTTGCGGAGGTAAGTACGGCGGTGCCAGAGGAACCTTAGGTTTCGGCGGCAGCCATTCCAACTTCGACAGCTCCATGATGACACTTACATTAAAGTTCGTCTATGATGTCAAAGAGAATGAATTCCGTATGGAACCTGCGGAACTTATCGGTATGTGCGAAGGTGATTTTGAAGCCTTCTTAAAGACACCCGTTAAAGACTTTAATATTAAATGGCATTTCCCGGTATTTGCGGTAAATATGCAGTTCGGTACGGAAACCAAGTTTACACTTACACCGATAGGTAAAGTATATAGAGAGGTAGACCGTGAAACATTCGGAACATCCACCTTCATGGCTGATGAAACATCAGGCATAATGGTAAAAGACTATCTCAGTCTTGCAACTTATGCCACAGATGAAAACAGCGGTAACATCCTCTACACCGACCTTGCAAGCAAAGGCGGAGATATGAGGTTACAGCTCAGTAACTACAGTGAAGGAATCTGGAAGCAACCGATAACGATACTTACAACCGACGGAACATTAGGCAGTTATGATTTAATAACCTTACCTAACGGTAAGATATTGATAACATACAACTTAATATCTAAAGGACATATGAACAGTATGTTCCCCGATTCCCAAACCAAATACACATTAGGAACTATAGGTGCAAACGGATGGGTAGAAGAAGCCTCAGGCACAATAGAACAATTAGCAGGTTCTTATGCTTTCAGCTGTGATTTGGCAGGATCTTACTTAGTCTGCCGTTTAACAGGCGGTACAGGAGCGGAAGGCTTCAAGATAGTAGGTTACAAATGGAACGGAACAGGCTTCGGTGCTGCACAAGTACTGGGATATGCCGCTACTTATGACATGAGTGTTGCGGCAACCGATAACGAATTGGTAGTTACCTGCATTGACGAATGGAAGGAACTGCAGGCAATCAGCTGGACAGGTGATGTAACAAACACAACGATAGCAGAGGATGTAGGCTTAGTTTTAGCCATGACATCCGATGCAGGCGGATACTATCTTGTTTACGAAAATGGCGGAGCAGTGGACTTCTACACAAGAGGTATTAATCCCGGCTCTGCATGGACAAAGAAAGGTACCCCCGTTTCCAATGTAAGTGCAATTGAAATGGACCTTGCGGTTAACGGTGACAAACTGGTATTAAGCTTCATAAAGCCTTCCGAAGCACACTTTGATGCCGATAACAAACTGGTAGTAGGAAACGAAGGTATTGCAAGCGTTACACTTAGCAAAGACGGAACGCTGTATGATGAACAGAGAACATATTTGGAAAACAGTCAGTTCTATAGAAATCTTAGCATAGTATGTGTCAACGGATTAGCTTATGCATTTGCAGAAGATTTGTATGAAGATACGGCGGACTTGGTATTTGTTAAGATTTACGATGCCGATGCACCCGTAAACTTCTTCGGTAGAGTTACCATAACGGGAACCGAAAGATTCAATCAGCAACTTACTGCAGCTGTAAGTGAAGATAACAGTGTTAGCAAGAACTTTACTTACACATGGAAACGTGACGGAGCAGAAATAGCGACAGGAGCCACATATACAACGGAAGCTGCCGACATAGGAAAGACACTTGTCTGCGAAGTTACAACGGATGACCATCAGGGCGTGATAAGAAAAGCAACAGGTGTAATAGCCAAAGCGGCAGGACCTGCGGCACCCGCAGGACTTGCAGGTGTGGCACCTACCGTTGCCGGAGGTAATGACGGTAAGATTACCGGAACAAATCAAACCATGGAGTTCAGTCAAACTGCAACAGGAGTATATACTGCTTGTAGAGGAGTTGAGATAACGGGACTTACTGCGGGAACATACTATGTCAGAATTGCAGGAAACAATACCACAGAAGCGGGAGCATATCGTACTGTTACGGTAGGAGCCGGAGCACAGCAACCGGATGATCCTCCGATTCCCGATGACCCTGTCATTCCGGATGCCGGAGCGGGACAGGATGCATCAAAAACCATTCCCACAACAGACGGTAACGCTCAAGTGGATTATGCTCAGACGGAAGAGGTTGTAACGCTGGATATATCAACCGACAAGGCTGAAGAGATTATCAACAAGAGCAAAGACGGAGATGTAGGATTTGACCTTTCCGGTGTTAAAGATGCCAAATCTGCTGAGTTGTCTAAAGAGGTATTGGAAACATTCGGTAAAGCCGATGTATCGGTAACTGTTAAGTTGCCGGAAGGATCGGTGACCATGGACAAAGAAGCCGTAGATTCCATTGCGGAGCAGGCAGGAGGAGATACGGTAAGTGTAGAACTTGCACTGGTAAAACCGGAAGAACTTAACTATCTGCAGGAACAGTCGGTAGGAGCGGATGATCTGATTATCGATGCCAATATTACCGGCGGAGACGGTAAGAAGATAAGTACCTTCAACGGTGAACTGATAATGCGTATACCTTACAACGGTCCTCTGCCTGTAGCTGTCTGGTACTTAAATGATGCGGGAGAGCTGGAAAAGATAGATTGTGATTACGAAAACGGTATAGTTACATTCCGTCTCAACCACCTTTCGGTATACATATTAGGACAGGATGTAAGCAGAGAAAGAGACTGGACCAATCCGTTTACCGATGTTAACAAAAATGCCTGGTACTACAGTGCAATAGAATACATAAACAAGAACAAACTGATGTACGGTGTAGGAGACAATCAATTTGATCCTCACGGACATATGGTAAGAGCAATGATAGTAACGGTATTACATCGCTTGGAGAAGATGCCCGAACCGAAAGCATACAACACATTCGGTGATGTTGCGGCAAACAGATACTACAGCAAAGCTGTCAACTGGGCAGCGGAGAACAAGATTATAAACGGTTACGGTGACGGAAACTTCGGTCCTAACGACCCCGTTACAAGAGAGCAGCTGGCAGTAATCTTTATGAACTATGCCAAGTACAAAGGCTATGACACATCCAAGAGAGCCGCACTGGAAACATTTGCAGATGCAAAGAGTATATCCGGCTGGGCAACGGATGCCATGGCATGGGCAAACGCCGAAGCTCTCATATTGGGTGACGGCACAGGCTTGAATCCTTCAGGTAAAGGAGAGCGCTGTCATGCAGCAGCAATATTCCAGAGGTTTATTGCCAACATAAGATAAAATATTTTAATAATTATTTTCTCAACAACAAGGGTACCACGCCGCCGCCAAAGGTGTGGTACCTTTGCTCTATGCCTAACAGTAGAAAGGTGATAATAAGGTTTTGAGATTTCTTTATATGTCCTGTTTTTATATAGTTATACAAAGGCTTGCTAATGTGCTTACATAAGTAGCATAATAAGGTAGGGGGGTGTTGTAATGGCAAAAACAGCAAATGTATATGCAAGGATAGAACCGGGACTCAAGAGGGAAGCAGAAAAAATCTTAGATGATTTAGGCATCCCCGCTTCAAATGCTGTAACTATGTTTTATAAGCAGATTGTCCTGCATAAAGGTTTACCTTTTGAAGTAAAGATACCGGAACCTAAAGTAGACTTTAGCAAGCTATCTCAAGAAGAGATAGATGAGCAGTTAAACATAGGGCACCAAGAATATCTAAGAGACGAGACTGTTCCTGCACAATATGCTTTTGCAGAGATACGTGAAAAATATGGAGTTAAACAGGATAAATAAATTTTTGCATATACCGTTTGTTTGAAACCGATAACGGACTGTATTACAATCAGCGTGGCAAGCATTTATATGTTGATTAATTAAGCGCATAACTAAAGGAAGTATTAAAATGAGTGATGTATTCTATGTTTCGGATTTTTTGAAAGCGGGAATAAGCGACAGTCAGGCAATAGAAGATTGCCTGAACTCTGCTAAAAGCTGTGATGAAAGAACAATAATATTTGATAAAAAAGACTACTATATTGATGAAGCAATTACCTTGCCTTCCGACACCACCGTTATGATAGACGGGATAATGATTAAGCAGAATGATTTTGTGCATGACAATGTATTCCGTGCGGACAATATGGAGACAGATCCCGATAATCCTTACGGTTATCCTTTATCTATAAAGGCGGCTAAGAATATTAAGATTATAGGGAAGAATGATGCGCTGATAGAAGGACCGGAGAAGCACACAAGTTTTTGGCATCCCCATTTTAATGAAGAACAACTTGCCATAGGGGATTACTGGGGTTGGTCCGGGTTCCAGATATTGATTTCCCGTTGTGAAAATTTTGAAATTCGTGATATTACTTTTAAAAAAGTGAAGAGTTGGACGATTTCCGCAGACCGCTCCAAAAATCTGCATTTTTCCGATTTGCGGTTTTATTCCACAGTAAAAAACGGAGACGGTTTGAATATAAGGGCAGGTTGCAGTAATGTTGTTATAGAGAATATATCCGGGGAAACAACAGATGACCTTATTGCTATTAACAGCGCCACCGATGTCAATCTTGTCTTTCCTTTCAGGCAGTATGTCTTTCCTCTTATTCCGTCCAACATATGCAAAGATGAGGAATCAATAGAGGACAGATACATTACCGATGTATCGGTGAGAAATGTATACACCTCCGGTGTGTCCGGAGTGGCTCTGTTATCGCGACACGGCAATAAGATTAAGAATGTTCGTATTGAGAATGTCATAGATACCCATACCGGACCTTTCATACATCCTCTTTATCCCAATGCAACCAATTTAAAGCTTGTCTACTCCTATGCGGGATACTTCGGAGAAACATATACTCCGGGCGATATATCGGGAGTAAGAATAAGCAATGTCCATTCCAGGTTTTTCAAGACTACGGTGTTTTTCGGCGATGTAGTCCATGATGTATGTATTGAAAATGTTATGCAACAGCGCAGCGACGGAGAGCTTATTACTTTGCATGAACAGCAGGATCCGAAAGAGATAAAGGTCTTTTGCAAAAATGGTACGAATAATTCCGGTTTTACTGCAAAATCCATATGAATAATTTAAAAATAGTTGCAAAAACCATACGAATAGCTTAAAATAGCGCTATGAAGAGGTGACCGACTATGAAAAGAGAGATTATGAATGACCTCATTTCCTGGAAAAACAAGAAAAACAGGAAGCCGCTTCTTTTAACGGGAGTGAGGCAATGCGGTAAGACATATATTTTGAGAAAATTCGCCGAAGAACAATTTGACAGTTCGGTTTACATCAATCTGGAAAGAGAATCTCAAATTTCCGATGTATTTAACTATGATTTCGACACCAAAAGAATCTTGGAAGATATATGTAATTTAAAAATGCTACCGAAAATCATACCCGGTGAAACCCTTTTGTTAATAGACGAAATTCAGTTAAATCCCAGAGCAATAACAGCTTTGAAGTATTTTCGGGAAGATATACCTGAGCTGGCAATAATTGGAGCAGGCTCTTTGTTAGGAGTATCTATCAGAGAAGAAGGAGCATCATTTCCTGTGGGTAAAGTAGACAGGTTGGAGATGTATCCTATGAGTTTTAAAGAGTTTTTGTCGGAATCCGACAGCAGGGAAATAGCAAAGAATATAGAAAGTAATGATAAAACAAAACCTTTGCCCGACTATATTTTAGATAGCCTGAATAGAGAATATATAAACTACCTTTTAGTAGGCGGCATGCCTGAAGCGGTTAAGAGTTGGTTTGAAAGCCGGAATTTATTGGAAGTTAATGAAATTCAGGACAACATTATTTTAGGTTACGAAAGAGATTTTTCACGACATTGTCCGAAAAATGAATTAACCGATATAGAACTGATATGGAGATCAATTCCCGAACAGCTTGGCGAAGAAAACAACAAATTTGTGTTTTCCAGGGTAAAAAAATCAGCCAGAGCTAAAGATTTGGAAAAATCAATAGGTTGGCTTATCGATGCCGGTCTTATCCATGTAGTTGCAAAAGTAGAAAATCCGCAAGTTCCTTTATCCTTTTGCAAAGACTCTTCGTTTTATAAAGTCTACTTATGTGATGTAGGTCTTTTATCAAGAACTGCTAATTTTACACTTAAATCCTTACTTGAAAAAAACGAGCTCACAGGCGGGTTCAGGGGCTCTTTAGCTGAAAACTACATAAACAATGAACTTGTTTCTCTCGGGTATAAAACATATTTTTGGCGTTCGGATAACATAGCCGAGTTGGATTTTTTGATTGAAGATGACGGCAGAATTATTCCGATAGAAGTAAAAGCGGATGTTAATACAAAAGCTAAGAGTTACGGTGTATTTGTTAAGAAATACAGGAATGAGGTAGGTTTTAAGTTTTCACTGAATAACATCGGAGAAAATTTGGTCGAAAACACAAAGACATACAGTTTACCGTCAGCTTTAGCCTACAGGATTAAAGATTACTTAAATGATTAGTTTTAGACATAAGAGGCCGGACGGATGTGCAAATTCTTAATCCGGCTCATGTTATTGCCCGGTAGGTTTTTAAAAAGTGACAATATAAATTGGCTATGTATATCAAGATGACAAAAAGCTTGAGTTTTAGTGACAGTTGTTTTTTCACATATCTTTTTGTAAAATATATTAGTGTTATGAGAAGTTACAGAAAAGAGCTATATTTCAATATCGGTACAAGAAGAGGGTTTGTGAATATAACAACGGAGCTTATGCAGTGCCTGAAAGAAAGCGGTATAAGGGAAGGATTGCTTTTATGTAATGCCATGCATATAACCGCTTCGGTATTTGTTAACGATGACGAGAGGGGATTGCATCAGGATTTTGAAAAGTGGCTGGAGAAGTTAGCTCCGGAAAAACCCTATTCGCAATATGCCCACAACGGCTTTGAGGATAATGCCGATGCACATCTGAAAAGAACTATAATGGGCAGAGAAGCGGTAATAGCGGTAACCGACGGAAAACTTGATTTAGGCCCGTGGGAGCAGGTTTTTTACGGCGAGTTTGACGGTAAGAGACCTAAGAGAGTTCTTGTTAAGATAATAGGAGAGTAAAATGAGGAAAACCATTACATTTATTTTGATCATTGCTTTATCAATATCCATCTTCGCTGGATGTGAGAACAAACCTTCAGAAATAATAA
>ENA-UPTA01004023-UPTA01004023.1-activated-sludge-metagenome-genome-assembly--contig:-NODE-4023-length-14122-cov-15.061491_pt1 | contig 14122 bp, 10 predicted proteins | sample MGYA00238184_ERZ773361 | MGnify/ENA primary metagenome ERZ773361 (study PRJEB29100, sample SAMN05720205) | activated sludge metagenome | isolation source: anaerobic digester from wastewater...
ACAGGAGCAGGAGATAGTTTTGCTGGAGCTTTTATGAGTTATCTGGCTTCTCAAAACTCACTGAATAAAAACACCATTCGTTCTGCTGTGCGTTATGGAACTGTGCTGGCGGCTAAATGTGTGTCCGCTTTTGGAGTTCAGGGCTTGATTCATCAGGATTTCTCTGATTTACAAATGATGGTTAATCAACTGGAAAGCTGGACTTAAAATACTATGAATAATAATAAGCTTGATTATCGCAGTTCTGGAGTTGATATAAAAGCAGGAGAAGAAGCAGTAGAAGCAATTCGTGATATGGTTAAAAGCACCTATAATCCTGATGTATTAAGTGAATTGGGAAGTTTTGGAGGTTTGTATAGATTTGATAGTTCTTCTTATACAGAACCAATTCTCGTTTCCAGTACTGATGGTGTGGGAACTAAATTACGAGTTGCCATTCAAGCACAAAAATGGGATACTATTGGGCAAGATTTAGTAAATCATTGCGTTAATGACATCCTGGTTCAGGGTGCAGAACCTTTATTTTTTCTTGATTATATAGGTTTAGGAAAAATGAATCCGGAAAAAGTGAGCATAATTATCTCTGGAATGGTTAAAGCCTGTAAAGAAAATGGATGTGCCCTCATCGGAGGTGAAATGGCTGAAATGCCAGGATTCTATCAGGAAGAAGATTTTGATTTAGTTGGCACTATCGTTGGAGTAGTAGACCGTCCTTCTTTGCTTCCACGAAATATTCAGAAAGGAGACCTGATAATTGGTATTCCCAGTTCCGGTCTGCATACCAATGGTTATTCTTTGGTGCGAAAAATAATCTTTGAGAATTTGAAACTTAATATTGATAGTTATATTCCTGAGCTCAAGTCTACTGTAAAAGATGCCTTACTATCCATTCATAAAAGCTATCTTCCTATTCTTCTTCCTTTCTTATCTAAAGAATATCTTCATGGTCTTGCCCATATAACTGGTGGCGGTATTTGCGGTAATCTTAAAAGAATTATTCCTGATGGATTGGCAGCTTATCTAAACATAAAGGACAAAGATATTCCTCCTTTGTTTCACTGGCTTCAAAACGCAGGAAATCTTAGCTGGGAAGTTATGCTGGAAACTTTTAATCTGGGAATTGGTATGATAGCAGTAATAGAAGATAGATACAAAACTGAATTTTTATCTGCTTCTTCTGCAAAAGTTCTGGGCTATATTGATAAAAGTTCAGCTAACAGAGAAAAAGTTGTGGTTAGTTATAATTAACCATCGCTGAGTTTTTATGGTATGCCTTAAGACAATATAAATAAATTGAATTGAGCTTGATTTTCAGGGAAAATTAAAAAATTGGATTTAATAATAGAAAAAATTCTTGACGATTTTGCCTTATTACCAAAATAGAATTTTACGCTTCAAGTAAAAGAATAAAGTTGCGTTTTTATTTAGAGAATAATGGTTTACAATAAGGGAGGTTCATCGATGCGAAAAACTGCATTGATCCTGCTGATTTTATTGATTGGTTGTATAGGTTTATTAAATGCAGCCACAACTGGACGTTTAGCAGTCCGAGTACGCGATAATAATAATAAACCCTTAGAATTTGTTAATATCGTTGTTATGCGTGGGAATCAACGCATTACTGGAGGACAAACTGATTCCAAGGGTTTAGCAATATTAATCAATATTCCCCCTGGGGTATATACGGTTAAACTTACTCTTATAGGATACGACCCTATAACCTATACCGATGTACGCATTCAAGTTGATGAGACCACTAATATCAATGCTATTATGAAAAAAGCAGGGATAAAATTAGCACCTGTAGTTGTTACTGCTAAGAGTGATGTTGTAGGTAAAACCCAGATTGGTTCAGTGCACCAAATAGAAATGGAAACAATGGGTGAAATATCCGCTACCGAACTTAGTGAAATCGTTTCTCTTCAAGCTGGAGTCACAAATGTTGGCGGTGAACTACATATTCGTGGTGGAAGATCTAACGAAATAAATTTCACTGTGGATGGTATGTCTGTTTCCGATCCAGTTGATGGTGGAAGTGCTCTACAGGTTGATACGGATGCAATTGCAGATATGAAGGTTATGACTGGTGGGTTTCCTGCTGAATATGGAAATGCTCAATCTGGAGTTATTAATATTGTTACTAAAGACGGTGACCCTTTTTATTCCGGGAAAGTTGAATATAATACGGACCACCTTATTGGTGAAGGCAGAAATTCGGATGTAACTAAGTTTGCTCTTGGAGGCCCGGTATGGCCCCTTGGTGGACAGGATTTAAAAGAAAGATTCACTTTTTATTTGAATGGAGGGGGAGAATGGCTGGATGGAAGATTAAAAGATTATTATATTGCAGACCCTATGTCTGATTTCACATTTAATGGCATCAATATACTGGAAAATGAATATCCTCCTTCTAACCCTTATGCTAGCCGAAAAGAATTTCTGGGTATTGATCTGGGGAATAGAAATTATAATACCTATAATATAAATTTGAAATCCAAATATGTGTTCAATCCCGCACAAAAAGTCACCTTTGCCGTTCGTGGTGACCGTTCTTTGAACTATCCTCTATCTTATGCCTGGCGTTATGCTTTAGACCATTATGCCTATGACGAAACTATCCAAAGACAGTATATAACTACATATGACCATGTTTTTAATTCCTCTATGAATCTATCCGTGAAAGCCAGCTATTATCAAAAAGATAGTAATTCTGGTCCTCGGGGAATTCAGCGTTCTAACTATATTTATATGTATAATAATCTTGATCCTAATAATCCTGGAGTAGATTATGTGGATAATGTTTTAATGGGCAATGAAGGGTGGAATACGATTGACCATGATAGTGATGGGGTTTATAGTCCAGATTATAATGGCGATGGAATTAGTGATGCTGAGTACCTTCCTGCTTCTTTCTGGACTTATCGTGTAGCTGGATTAGAAGATCCACGCTCTATTCCTGGCTTTTTACCACCTGGGACAGTATATCAATATTTTGTGGATGATATCACAACTATACTAAGTGGCAGAGCCGATTTTGAATGGCAGATAAATGAAACACATTTAGCTAAAACAGGATTGGAATTAATTAAACATAATATTAAAAAGAACCAGTTACAGAACTTCCTTAATATCTATGAAGATCGTTATCAAGCAAGTCTGAAACGGGTTTATGATATGGCAAATCTTGGATGGACACCCGATCCAGAAGCTCCTACAGATACAACATATTATGGAATTGTGGATGAATTATATGCTATATATGTAACCGAAGATGGAGCCTTACTCCCTATTTATAAACCTACTGACTATTATAAAGCTGCACAAGAAGCTTCCGGTAAACGTGATGGTTATCAAGCCTTCCCCTGGCAAGCAGCTTACTATATCCAGGATAAAATGGAATGGGAAGGTATGATTGTAAATGCTGGCTTGCGTTTTGACCTCTGGTATTTAGGTTCTAAATATAAGGTCTTGCAGGATAATGGTTCTTATCGCACCGTAACCTTTGATCCCGATGAAAGATTGCAGATAATGGTTTCTCCCCGGTTAGGTGTTTCTCATCCTATAACCGATAGAGATGTGATGCGTTTTGCTTATAATTATCAGAATCAGCTCCCTCAGATGCAATATATATTCACCTCTAAAACTCCAGCTGATGCCTATATTTCTGACCAGATAATAACTGTTGGAAACACTCAATTGGAACCTCAAATTACCGTTACTTATGAAGTAGGTTTATCACACCAACTTTCTGATGATTATGTACTTGATATGACTGCCTATTATAAGAATATTTATAATTATGTAAGCACAATTAAAGAATATGACCCTAATGAACCTCAGGTCTACTGGTATAAATATATATCTGAAGACTATGGTTCTGCTCGTGGTATTGACATACAGCTGGAAAAAATGATGTCCAATTTTACTAACTGGTCTATTGCCTATTCCTTAGCTTGGGCTCAGGGAAATAATTCTACCACTGTTATTCAAGATGAGGCTACTAATCTTAGAGAATTCCCTCTGGATTGGGATATACGTCATAATATTGCTATCAATTTTACCTTTAGAATTGGAAGAGGAGAAGAATTCTTTGTTCCTTTCACTAATTACATTTTGCCTTTAGACGATTTCACCGCTAATTTCAATTGGTCATTTGCTTCTGGTGCTCCCTACACACCTCAATCATTACTAGGTGATAAGATGCTGGATGTTAATAGTGCACGCAAAGACCCTACCCATCAACTTAATATGCGGTTAACTAAAGGATTTATGCTCTCTAATAAGATGAATATTAAAGTCTTCTTAGATGTAGAAAACCTTCTCAAAACCAAAAATGTGCTTACCGTCTATCCTAAGACAGGATTATGGTATGATGATGGAGCAGACTTAGCTGATTCCAGTACAGGCTATGTCTATCCAGAAGTTAAATTCGTTCACGATTTATATACCCGCAACCCCGGATATATTAATGATTTCCGGGGCGTAACGCTTGGTATCTCATTCAACTTTTAGTAATATCCATGGAGGAAATATAATAAAATGAGAAACAGAATATCAAAAATACTACCACTTCTGCTTCTAATGAGTGTCTTACTCATTTCTTTAGCCTATGCCCAAGATAATGCGACTGCTACAGCTCCAGATACAGCCGTTACTACAACGACTACCACAGAACAGACATCTCCAACTGAAACTGAAGCGGTTCAAAAGTCATCCGGTCTAAGATCGGTAGCTGAATTTCTGTTTGGACGTGCTTTAGTGCAGGAATTCTTGAATGGTGGTTGGGCTATGTGGCCCATTCTTGCCGTATTTATTTATGGAATTGCCTATTCTATCTGGAAATTTATCTCTTTGATGTATGCTAAAATCAATCTGAATGATTTCTTAAATCAAATTGTCCCTCTAATTAAAGAAAAGAAAATCAAGGAAGCAATTGAAACTGCAAAAAAGACTCGTGGACCAGTTGCAGCGGTTGTTTTTGCCGGTTTAGAAAAAGCCGAACAAGGTATTGAAGCTGTAGAAAAAAATATGGAAAATGCCGCTATGATTGAAATGTCTTATCTGGAAAAGGGATTTGTGGAAATGACTTCTACAATTGCAATCTGTCCTATGTTAGGATTCTTGGGAACCGTTGATGGTATGATTATTGCCTTTGACGCTATATCTAAAGCCAGAGCAGTAGATGCTACTATTGTTGCAGATGGTATTAAAGTAGCTTTGATTACCACAAAGTGGGGTTTAATTTCTGCTATTCCTGTGCAGCTATTATATAATATATTCACCACTATGGTGGATGGTATTGTGGTAGATATGCAAAGAGCTTCAGAAAAGGTTACAGAAGCCCTAATTGAAGCCTAAATCGAGGTTACAATGAACGTAACTCGGAAGATAAGACCACGCGCCAGTATTCCTACGACATCAACGGGAGACATTTCTTTCCTACTTATAGTCTTCTTTATGTCCACCACCAAATTTGATGTTAAAGAAGGCGTTAAGGTCCAACTAAATAAAGCTGTCCCGGAAGAACAAGTTAGAACCACTGAGATAAAACTTACTGAAGCAGAAATGACCAGATTGGAAATTCTACCTGATGGAAGAATAAAAGTTAATAATGAAGAGCCCAGAGTTTTCACTGATGAGGAGTTGGTTAACTTGATTCAAAGTAAGATTGAGATGCGAGAAAGACTTAATCAGCAAAGTAGTGACCCCGAAGTGAGAAAAACAAAGATGCTCTTTCTGGTAAAAACAGATAGCGAAGCCAAATATAGCGATATGGTTAGAGTGGTAGACCATCTCGTTAGCTTTAGAGATAGGGCAATGATTTCAATTTCCACCCAATTATAGGAGTATATTATGGCTAAAATACAAAAGACAAAAAGACCTACTGCATCTATCCCAACAACTTCTACGGGTGATATATCTTTCTTGCTCCTACTCTTCTTTATGGTTTCTACTGTTTTTGTCCAGGAACGCGTTTTTTGGGTTCCCCGTGAAAGATTACCCTTCGCTACTGAAAACATAGAACGCATAGCCCGAAATGAAACTGCTACCATCTATATTACCCTCAAGGGACAAATTCTTATTGATGACTTCCCTTATTCAGTTGAAGATGAATCTATAGTTGAGACTATGCGAACAAAAGCACGTGAGATTCCCACCCTTCAGGTCTGTTTCCGAGCTGATAAAGACTGTCGTTATCAATCTATCCGTGATGTTATGATTCGCCTTCAAGACGCAGATACCCGTAATGTGGTATTTGAAGTCCAAAGGAAGTTATAGGAAGGGGGAATTATGGAAAACAATAAAATTTTCGATTGGAAAGACTACTGCGATGCTCAATTCAGCAAAGCTGTTGCCTTAGCTATAGCGATTATGCTATTGATTTATCTCGTTGCCCCAAAAACTGAGACTCAAACCAAAAAAGAAATCATTTCACAAGTAGAAATCGCTGAAGCACCTCCCGACACCAGACAAAAAGAAGAAACTCAAACCGAAACAGAAATTGATATTGATATCCCCGTTATCAGTGAAGAACTTGCCACAGAAGATACACCTGAATTAGCTGAAAAGAGAGCCTTAGCTTTGCAACAGTTTGGAAATCTACAGAGCACCACCAGTTCCACAATTCAACAATCAGGTGAAGAGCGACCCTTTGATTTTGTCCCCTGGGATGATCCTCCTGTCCCTATAGGAAGTATAAGACCGGTTTATCCTGAATTTGCAAGAAGAGCGGGAATTCAGGGTACTGTTAAACTTGAAGTTGATGTCTATAAAGATGGAACTGTTGGAAACATTAGAGTCGTCCGTTCCGTTCAACCCGGACCTGGAGGTTTAGATGAGGCCGCTATAGAAGCTGTTCGTAAGGTCCGTTTTCAACCGGGGAAAAGTAGCGGAAATCCTGTAGATACGACCGTTATAGTCCCAATTGAATTTAAATTGAATTAATCCATATAGGAGCTTAAAAATGAAGTTTAATAAATTTATCTTTTGTTTGCTGCTTGCCTTATTATTCATTGGAATTGCTCAAGCAGCAATGGTAGACAAACCTTCTGGAGCTAAGAAACTTGACATAGATCACTATCATAATGTCGGTAATATGTGGTTGAGAGTAAGTAACTATGGCTTCTTTGGTTCCGGTGATGATGCTGTCCCGCAATATCCTTCTCTGGAATACCCTGGAGGTCAAGGAATAGATTATCTTTATCAGGGCGCTCTTTGGTTCGGTGCAAAAAAATACCGAAGAGATAGTGCTGGTAGAAAACTTTACTGGCGTGCTCTCAATCCAAGCGCCGATAGCTCTCAGACTGTTCCTTATGGATCTCCTGATTGGCAACCCTGGATGAAACCTGTAATGGACACCCTGGTTTCTGTTGGTTTTGATGGTGATTGGGACATATATGAGTTCTTACCTGCTTATAATCCTTTGGTTTCTGCAAACACTAATCCGGAAGTCACAGCTATGTTTGGTATATACAACGGATTAGATCGTATGATTACCTCAAGTACTCGCACCCAAAAAAGAGGAGTAGATGATGATGGTGATGGATGTATAGATGAGGATTTTGTTGGTTATACTTTCCCTTTGCGAAGAGCAGATGAGTTACCAATTCAATTCCAACCCTTTGGTGGTCAGTTTATAGCAGACACTAATAATTATAATATAATCAATACTGGCAATAATATGGAGATTTGGTTCCCTTTAGGTTTTATGGACCTTTCCGATACATCATTTAGAAGTTATTGTTTCTCTATGCCCTATGATGATGATAATGACGGACAAATTGATGAAGATGGTGCTCCTGTCTCAGAACAAGATTTTATAGGATATTACTATGATTATTGCCCCTTTGGAACCCCAGGTGACCGTGATTATGGAGGTTCACGTGGTTCAAGTAAGCATTTTCCACTTAATGTGCGGGTAAGACAGATGTCCTACCAATGGAGTTATGAATACATCAAAAACCTGGTGTATGTGGAATTTGACATAACCAATATGAATACTGTTTATATGGATACTCTTTTTGATTGTGCAATGGGAATTTATATGGATTGTGATTGCGGTCCTCAGGTCTGGGGTCGTGAAAAGGCTGAAGATGATGTTTCAGGTTATGTTAAAGGTTCTGGTTATGAATTTGCTTACACTCGTGATGCTGATGGAGATGGTGGTCTAACCACTGGATATGTTGGTGCACGAGTCTGCACTCCAGACCCAGAACAACTTCAATTCCATTGCTGGTATTGGAAAGTGGGAAATGGTCCAAAAGATACTGATCCTCTTAATTTAAATTATGCACCTAAAAAAACAGCTAATGAAAAATACTGGTTACTGACGGGTAGAAACCCTGATGAAACGAAATTTGACCCTCTGCGCCCTGAACAAATAGACCAGATGGAGTTTGAAGAAACAGTTCCTAAAGATACACGTTTTCTATTTGCCTTCTATGGTGATCAGAATGGTGTTACTGCTCCAACAGAGAATTCCTGGAATCTTGCTCCTGGAAGAACTATGAAAATTGTTGTAGCGGTTTTCCCTGGTGATAACTTGGAAGATTTAAAGAGCACTGCAACCTTCGCAAAAATGATCTATGGACAAGCTCAAACTTTAAATACTGTCGTATTACCTGATACTTTCCCACATTATTCTCCTCCAGAACCTCCAGATATTCCAAAACTTTTTGCCGAAATGACTGACGATGGGAGTCGTATTGAACTTTATTGGGATAACAGAAGTGAGTTTTCTTATGATGTTATGACTGTAAGTAGTTCAGTTATCGGTTGGCAAGATCCCAATAGCCCATTTTTAATTCCTGGAATTGATAGTGACCCCAATTCTGTTGATTGGTCTAATTTCCCTGATGAATTCAAACCTAACCCAAATAATTATAATATGAATGCACGAGTGAATCCTTTCACTGGTTACAGGCTAAGGCACGATTTTCAAGGTTATACTACCTGGGGACGAAGCGGTAGTGGTTCTCAAGAAGATTGGGTAATGCAAGAACGCTGGGATAAAATTGATACCCCACAAGACCTGCTGGATTATAATGTGAATATTGGTACTGAATATTATATTAATTATGGTGGATATCTGGGCATTGACAAAGGTCTTCCCAATAAGAACCAATGGACTGGTGATATTACCAAATTCTACAGATATGATGAGACCTATCAATTCGTACCCTATGAAAATGGTGATGATTTTTATGGCTGGCCTATTTATAACCCTGAGGTAGAATGGAGTCTTGAATTACAGCAACAGGCTGCACAAATTGAAGTGGATTATGCAGATCTACCTCCTTCAATAGTTAAAAATCTTAAGGCAAGATTATTTAAGCACCCCGAAATTCGGGATGATATCTTTGATGCTATTTATGACCCTAAAATGATTCCCTTACCTGGTTTTGGCGGTCAAGTTTATATACCTACTAATCCTAATGATCAAAGCCAGTGGGAGAAATTGACCGAATTAAAAAAGCAACGTCTTGCCCGTAGATACTATCATTCCGCTATTTTATATCCACCCAAAGGAATTGAATATTATATAGCAGTTACCACTTTTGACCGTGGTATCCCTCTCAATCACATTAGTTCTCTTGAATCTGGACGTGATGAAGATGCCAATATGCAAGTGTTTTTCCCCGGTCCTTTAGCAAAATCTGATATGGATAACATTTATGTTGTTCCTAATCCCTATATTGGAAAGAGTAAATTTGACGGTAGAAGGGAAAAGGATGAAAAAGGTGATAAGAGTCGTCGTCTCTGGTTCATCAATCTCCCTGAAAAATGCAAAATAAAAATTTATACCCTCGCGGGTGACTTAGTAGATGAAATAGACCATAACGGTGCTTATCAAGCTGATATTCTTACTGTTTCTAAAGCTACTACGCATGGACTAGCTGCCAGTGGTATGCATGATTGGGATTTACTCTCTAAACATAACCAGATTATTGCACCCGGAGTCTATCTCTATTCCATAGAAAACAAAGCTGACAACAATATAAAAGTCGGCAAATTCGTGATAATTAAATAAGGAGGAATGGTGAAAAAGCATTTAATATCCCTGATAGTATTGAGTCTTGTCTTGATTCCAACTCTAATATCAGCTAAACCATTCGGAAAAGTAGGAACAGTAGCCTTACAATTTCTCAAATTGGGTATTGACGCCCGTGCTATTGGTATGGGTGAAGCTTATACTGCCGTATCAGATGACATCTCTTCTGTTTACTGGAATCCAGCTGGGTTGGCTCCTTCCTACCAAAATCAAGCTTTTGTTTCTCATACCAACTGGGTTGCTGATATTATGCATGAATTTGCCGCTTGCTCATTTACTAATGGTGTTTCCACTGTCGCAGCTTATGGCTCTGTTCTACATATGGATAATATGGATATCACCGACGAAGAAACTTTCGGTCCCACTGGTGAAACATTTACTAATAGTAGTATGGCTTTCGGTGTGGATTATGCTCAACAGTTTACTAATAAGTTCTCTGCTGGAGTGGGTATTAAATATCTCCGCGAAAACCTGTATGAGTTCTCTGTCAATAGCTACTCTGTTGATGTGGGCTCTATATACAACACAGGTTGGAGAAATGTTAAAATAGGTATGGCTCTCCGTAATTTCGGTCCGGATATCCATTATTATGTTGATGACGATGAAGATGGCGGAACCGATGAGGACCCCTTTGACCTCTTTGATAACGATGGCGATGGGTCAATTGATGAAGATGGCCCTGAACTGGATTCTAAGATACCTATGTGCTTTTCTTTAGGTGTTAGCGGCGATATTATGCGCAGCTGGAATGAAAATATCCCCCCAGAAGATAGAACTTCCTACAATTCCATTAATCATTGGATTGCTTCTATTCAACTGGATAATGTAATTGATCGTATGGAAACCTGGAATATCGGCACCGAATATAAATATGGTAATCTTTTTTTACGCGCCGGTTATCAAATTAATTATGATGCAAATGGCTTTTCTGCTGGCGTTGGTTATCAAATACCAACTCGTTTCGCTATTATTAATGTTGATTATGCCTATACAGATATGGGCGATTTAGCAGAAAGTTTCCTGAAAAGTGCACATAGACTTTCTATAAAACTCAGATTTTAAATAACCTAATAAAATATGGAGGTAAAAATGAAAAAAACAGTAGTGATTATATTCACACTTTGCCTTATGATGTCTTTAGCTTTGGCTAATGACCTGGAGGTTCCAACTATCCTTAAACCAATTGAAATCCAATACAATAAGGCTATCGTCCCCGCACATCGTGATGCTCCAGCTTATACTTTTACTAAATTACCAACACCTATAATCACAAATTACTATGATTATATGATTGGCAGTTACAATGGATTACCTTTAAAAGTAATCCCCCAATCTGCTGGTGGTGGATATTTTATGACTTATCATGGACGTCGTCAAGCTAGTGGTAATCGCCGGATATTTTACACTTATATTGATGCCCAGGGTAATATTCAAGCTAACAACGAAATAACACCTCAACAGAATCATGAAGGATACTCTACTTTAGAAGTAGATATGGTTGGTGGCAAACCAATATATGCCTGGCATGCTAATAAAGATGCTGATGCTCCACTTGAAGTAGAGTATGCTGCCGATGGTTTCATAGATGGACTTACTGGTCTATTTTATTATGGTATTATTATTGATAATCCTATTACTATCACTGCTCCTGATGGTACTGTTACTAATGACAATGAATTCATCTGGCCCAATGCTCAAATCGGACCCTCTCCTATTGCAGGAAAACAAAGAATTTATGTCTTAGCAAGAAATTCAGTTACTCATAATACTGCTAATGCTCCTTCAGAAAATCCTTATATTGCCTATGCAGATTTTGAACCTGATGATATTGTGAATGCTACGCCACTTAATTGGCAATATACTAGCATTCCTGAGATGAATCAATGGAATGTTGATGAAGAATGGCGTCGTCCTTTTCATGCTATAACTGCTGATAATGCTGGTAATATTTATTACGCTGGTTATCATTTTGCAACCGAATCCGATGCTACTACTAACATTGATGAACCCGATATGGATGTCTTTATCTGCCCCAACTATGGTGAAGGAACCTGGAGAAGAATCTCTGACTATAGTAAATTCCCTATGTGGAATCCCGATTCTTCACCTACTGACACTACCGGTTATTTTGATTCACCTGTTAGCGGTGCACCTTATGGTGATAATGGAGAATTATATTTCGCACTTGCTTCTGGCAATACAAGTCATATTAATGCTACATTTGATAATCTGGGAAGAATTCATGTATTTGGCGTTTGGTCTTTGCAGAACATTGATGGATACTATTATCCTGAAATGGAATTCGTTAAAGAGTTTGTCTTTGATCCCGTCACAGAAGAATTCTCAATACGAGAAGTATATCCTCAAAAAGACCCGAATGATGATTATAACACAGCTTTCTGCCCCTGGGATTTCCAACCTCCTTTCGGAGAAGTGGATGAGTATGTCCAAGATACAACTGGCGCTTGGGGTATATCTGTAGCTACTGCCTGGCCATTCCCTCACTGGGATGATACTGCCCATGACGATGCAATGGAATTCCATTATAATAATTGCAAAATCACCATTGCCAATGAAGAAGGTATGATGGCTGCAGTATGGCAGGATAGCAGACGTGCTCGTGATTATAATTACATAGGCGACACTGAAATGATTGACTATGCTAATACCCCTGAAATCTGGATTTCTCTTTCTTCCGATAATGGAAACTCCTGGAGCGAGCCTATCATTCTTAACAATGTTGATACGCCTGAATTCTCAGGAATTAAACCTATGTGGGTTTATCCTGCTGATAAAATTCAATATGTAGGTACTGTTGACGGTCAGAAAATTGGCAAACTAGGATTTATGTTCTACAATGATTATACCTGGGGTGCTAATGTTATTGACCCTCCTTATCACCAAAATCCTGATGGCGGACAGGTTATGTTTATGGAAATGCAATTCTCAATGCCAGTTCCTAGTGATGATCCCGCCGTTCCTAATGTAACATATATGTTGCACCAAAATTATCCGAACCCCTTCAATCCAGAAACTACTATCAGTTTTGATATGCCTAAAGCGGGCCTTGCTAATCTCTCCATTTATAATGTGAAAGGACAGCTGATTAAAAATCTGATTAATGAAAATCTTGATTTTGGAAGACATAGTGTTGTCTGGAATGGAACTGATAATAATGGGAAACCTGTCACCAGTGGATTATATCTCTATCGTTTGACCACTAATGGTGTAACTGAAACCAAGAAAATGATGCTGATGAAATAAACCATCATCAACATACATCAAATATTACAACTAATCCGGGTGTTTTAATTCACCCGGATTTTTTTTATTCTTTTTCCTTACTCTAAGGTCTATTTATTTTAGTTAAGCTTTAATCTATGAAAAATACATAGCTCATTCCCCTCTTGTAGATGTGTGTCCTGTAAGGACGGGGTATTATTCCCCTCTCTTAGAGGGGTGTCCTGCAAGGACTGGGTATTATTCCCCTCTCTTAAAGTGATGTCTTCTAAGTTAACCTCTTGATTAAAAAAGTTTTTTACTTTTTCAATAATAGCCAGATGAAGAATGGACATCCAACAGCAGAGGTGATAATTCCTACTGGTAATTCAATGACAGCTATATTTTTAGCAATCAGGTCGCAACACAATAAAAATATACCCCCCGTAATAAGTGAATACAGAAATATCTTTTTCTGTCCTGAAGGAATGAAAAACCTCACTATATGTGGAATAATCAATCCTACAAAACCTATTATACCAGCATAAGAAACAGTGATGCCAACTAATATGGATGTGAGTAAAAAAAGCTCTTTTCGCACTTTCTGGACATCAATTCCCACACTGCCAGCATAAATATCTCCCCCACTCATAATATCCAGGGCTGTGGAACGAAAATAAAGTCTGCCTAAAATAATGATTGATATCGCAAATAAAAAGAGAAAGAAATGCCATTCATTTTCGGTAAATATATGCCCTAAATTCCCCATTAAAGTGCCCAGAATTATCATTGTATCCTTCTGAAAGAGATACATAATTAAAGAAATACCAGCAGAAAAAAACATCCCTACAA
>ENA-UPTA01004024-UPTA01004024.1-activated-sludge-metagenome-genome-assembly--contig:-NODE-4024-length-14121-cov-21.625480_pt1 | contig 14121 bp, 12 predicted proteins | sample MGYA00238184_ERZ773361 | MGnify/ENA primary metagenome ERZ773361 (study PRJEB29100, sample SAMN05720205) | activated sludge metagenome | isolation source: anaerobic digester from wastewater...
GGGCTAGGATGTGATTTTTATGGATAGGCAACGGTGAGGGCGGCTAACTATGATGATGTCTGCGGGCAGCTTGTCTCGGCTGGGTTGATCCTCGGCCCGGAAGGGATTCTGATCGATACGCCGAACGTCGTTCGGTGCAAGGTCGAAGGGAGATCCCAGAAACCGGGCTGGTATCGATTGTTTGAAGTTGGTGATGGTTCTTCGTCGGTGATTTTCGGCGCTTACGGAATCAACCAGGGCGGCGACCATGGCACGCAGAAAATTGTGTTGCGCAAGGACGATCGACTGATTCTCACCGCTGATCAGCACGAAGCGATGCGGGCGCGCCAGAACGCCATCCGGCTTGCAGGTGAAGCGGCTTTGCGCGAGCAGTATGAGAAGGCGTCGCGCAAATCATCTTTCTGGTGGCGCAAGTGTCTGCAATCAGGAGAAAGCGCGTACCTGATGCGCAAGGGATTGCCGCCTGGGAAGTTGTACGGCGCAAGGCTCTCTCCCAGCGGGAATCTGGTGATTCCGCTGCAGGATCACACGGGCAAGATTTTCGGCCTGCAGGTGATCTATCACGATTCAGAGATCGTGGCCAGAAAGCGCCGCGACAAGGATTTCACTCCGGCCGGACTGGCCAAGAAAGGCCACTGGTTTGTGATTGGTGGCCTGGCCGTTGGGGCGGTCGCGCTGATCTGCGAAGGGTTCGCCACGGGGGCCAGCTTGCACGAGGCCACTGGCCTGCCGGTCGTTGTGGCCTTCGACGCCAACAACCTGCTGCCCGTCGCACAGGAAATTGCCCGGCGTTACCGAGGCTGCAAGCTCCTTTTCTGTGCCGACGACGATTACGACTGGCAGCAGATCGGCAAGCCGAACGCCGGGATGCTGGCCGCCAACACGGCCGCTCTGGCGGTGGATGGTCGCGTCGTCTCCCCGATCTTCCCGACTGATCGCCCGGTTCTTACGCACAAGGGCCCAACCGATTTCAACGACCTGCACACGCACCCGTCGGGAAGCCTTGCCATGGTGCGGGCGCAGGTACACGCCGCGCTATCGGCTGCGGGCTGGGGGGTTGCCCGTCGGGCGAGCAACCGGGCGCCAGAATCAGAGCAGGGGAGGGGGGATGCATTGCGCGCTCCCATGCGCGGACTCTATACCCTCGAAGAAGCCTGCGATCGGTGGACCCTTCTCTATGGGGCGGATGGCGCTTTTTTCGACTCGGTCGAACACATGATCGTCAGCAAGTCCGATGTGCTGGCGCTGATTCCAGACCACGCCGCGCGTGACTGGAAGCTTCGCCCGGATAGAAAAGTCGCCCGCTTCAAAGAGGTGGGATTCGACCCGACCGAACGTGATCCAGATGTCGTGTGCAACCTCTGGGGGGGCTGGCCAACGCGGCCGAAAGCCGGAGATTGCGAACCCATTCTTGACCTTTTGCGCTTCCTGTGCTCGCTTGAAACCAACGCGCAGACCGCTTACGAGTGGGCGCTCCGCTGGCTCGCTTTTCCTATCCAGCACCAAGGCGCCAAGCTCAAGACCACCCTGGTGTTTCACGGAATGCAAGGCGCCGGGAAGAATCTGTTCTTCGATGTGGTCGCCTCGCTCTACGGAGAATACGGCGGCACCGTGGATCAACTCGCGGTAGAAAGCCAGTTCAACGACTGGGCGTCCAGGAAATTGTTTCTGGTGTTCGACGAAGTCGTCGCGCGTAACGAACTTTACTTCCTCAAGAACCGGATCAAGTCCCTGATCACGGGGGATACCATCCGGATCAACCCCAAGAACCTGTCCGCTTGGACCGAACGCAACCACTGCAACGGCGTTTGGCTATCGAACGAACTGCACCCAACCGCTGTTGAACTCTTCGACCGAAGACACTTCATCATCTGGACCCCTCCCGTTCTCAGCCAGGAGTGTTACCGGGAAGTCGCTGCGTGCATCGCCAACGGTGGCCGAGAGGCCCTGCACGACTACCTGCTGAATCTCGATCTGGGAGATTTCGACGAACACACCAAGCCGCCGATGACCGACGCCAAGCTTCGTGTGCAGGAACTGTCCTCCGGCTCTGTCGAGCGGTTTTTCCAGGCATGGATTTCCGGGGAATTGGATGTTCCCGTTTGCCCATGCGGATCGGGCCACCTTTACCGAGCTTATTCTCGATTTTCTGTTTCTGGCGGAGAAAAGCCGCGCTCCCATATCCATCTATCTGGATACATCGCCGCGCAGCCAGGGTGGGAACTGAAGAAAAAAGACATCTTTGAAACCGCCCACTACGGGGGAAAGATCAAGCAAGCGCGCATGGTGATTCCCCCTGATCAACTTCTTCACGGTCACGGATCGGAAGACTACCGGAAGCGAGCCAACCAAACCGAATCGCAATGGGCTACCGACGGATATTTCTCCTTCGCCGACGCGCTCAAGGACGACAAATGACTGCCTATCACGTACGAATCGGACAGTACGGACAAAAGCCCCGTACAGATAAAACCCTTGCCGTGCAAGGCCCCGGACGCTACGGACGCATTTCCGCGCACGCACTACGCGCGACGCCACGTGCACGCACAGCCAAAAAACAGCACGCCACGGGCGCGCGTATGCTACCACCTGTACGTCTCGTACGTAGCGTCCGGACGCAGGCGCAGCAAGCATGTGATCTGTACGTGGGTGCGTACGCAACCCGCGAATACCTGTACGTACGCGCGCGCGCGCCTTTTTCTTACCTTCTTTTTTAAAGAAAAATGGAGAGAGAGACCGCCGCCGCCTTTGCCCGTCGCCTGGGCGTCAATCGGTCCACGGTCAGCCGCGCGCTTGCCGATGGCCGGCTGATTGCGGTTGACGGATGGCTCGACATCGCCCTCAATCTGCAACGCTGGCAAGACACCAAAACCGGCGCCAGACCGGACGTTTCCGCGCGCCACGCCGCGAAACGCGGAGCGGGCGGACCCAACCCTTCCCTGGAAGCAGAAACCGCCCCACAGCGCGAAATCACCGCCTTGCTGAGCGACCTCCTTGTCGAGGATTCCCCGGAATCGGGAATCGCCGAAGACCGCGACAGCCAGGCCCTCGACGCCACCGCGCCGCACACCCTGCAGCACTATGCCGCCCTCAAGCTCGCCGCGCAGAATGATCTGGTTCGCCTCGGCATGGCCTTGCGCGCGCATCGGCGCTATCCCCTGGAAAAAATCCGCAAGGAGGCCCAATCGTTGGGCGGCACGCTGCGCAGCGCCCTGGAACGACTGATTGACCAGACCGCCCCGCGCCTGGCGATGCTGCCGGGCCCGGAAAGGGTCGCGCTTCTCGCCGAAGAAGCCGCCAAGCTGCGCCGCCTGCTGCGCCGCGAGCCCCTGCGCGCGCTGCGCAGAATCCGACAGAACTGAGGAGCACAAACGGCCATGAGCCCACCAATTCAACCCTTCCGGACCTTCCGCCAGGACATGCCCAAAGTCGCCGAATTCATCGACGCGGTGAGGGAATCCTTCGGCGGCGCAATGGTCAGCGCCGCGATCCGCAACGGCCTGGCCGGCGGCAGCGATTTCCACGCCACCGAAAACGGCCACATTATCGGAACGCCGGCCCCCGCGCCGGGCGCCCGGTTTACCGCCAACCAACTGCTCAGGGACCGGCCATGAAGATCGGCGTCGAAATCCAGGGACTCAAGACTACCCTGGCCCTCCTGGGAGATCAGGCCCGGCAAGTGCCCTTTGCCACCGCCCTAGCCCTCAACGCCACCGCCCGAGGAGTCAAGGACGCCGGCATCGACAGCATGCGCCGCGAGTTCGATCGCCCGAAACCCATCACCCTGAACAGCCTGTTCATCAAGCCCGCCACCAAGGCCCAACCCCAAGCCGAAGTTTTCGTCAAGGATCAGCCGCTGGCGAAAGGCGCCGGGGGTGGCCTGGCGGAAGTCCTCGGCCACCAGTTCGCCGGCGGACAGCGCACCCGCAAGCGACTGGAAACGCATCTGCAACGCATGGGGTATATCGGGCCATCGGAGTATGTCGCTCCCGGCCCGGATGCGCGCATGGATGCCTACGGAAACATCTCCCTCGGCCAGGTCCAACAAATCATGACCGCCCTGCACCTCCACTTTGCCGCCTACCAGAACGCCACGAGGAGCAAACGGAGCCAACGGAATGCCAAGGCTGCCGGGCACCTGTTCTGGTCACAAGGGAAGGACGGCAAGCGCCGCGGCGTTTGGGGCACCGACGCCCAGAAGAACCTGCGCCTGATTCTGGTCGTCATCCCCACGCCGCGCTACAAGCGCCGAATCTTTCTCGATCGCCTGGCCCAGGAGGTGGTCGCGCGTGACTGGGCCAGCAATTTCGACTCGGCGCTGGCGCGCGCCCTCTCTTCGGCCAAGCCCTGACCGCCCGATGACCACCACCCTGACCGACCTCCAAACCGATCGCGCCGAACTGGCCGCGCTCGCCGCCCAGCGCGAACTGGCCGAGGCCCTGGCCGCATCGCGCCCGGCCGAAGCGCTGACCTCGGCCGCGGCCGCCGTTCAATCCGTGATCACGCGCGCGCTCGCCGCCTTGCCAGACCGCTTCGCCCGCGCCATTGCGGGAGAAAACGACGAAACGCGAGTCCATTACCTGCTCTCTGATGCCGCTCACGATCTGCTTGACGAGATCGGGCGCCAGGCCGAGCAGGTCGCTGCCTCGTTGCCCGAGTTCGGCGAACGATTCCGGAAAGGTGCCCGGCCGCGCGATCTGCTCACCGTCAGTCAGTGGGCCGACCGCGAGCGCTGGATTACCAGCGGCACCAATGCCCCCGGCCAGTGGAATACCGCGCTCACCCCGTACCTGCGCGATATCATGGACGATCTTTCCGAGCACTCTCCTGTGCGCACCGTTGTTTTCCTGAAAGCCTCCGGTGTGGGCGGCACGGAAGCCCTGTTCAACTGGGTCGCATACGTGATGGCGCACCTCGGAAACCGCGACATGCTTGCGGTGTGCAGCACGCTCGAACTGCGCGACCGATCTTTCAACCCCCGACTCTCGAAGCTTTTCCGCGAAACGCCCGCGCTGACCGACCTGGTTTCGCGCGCCGCGCGCAATGCCTCCAACCGCGCCGACGTGCTCGAGTACGGCCCAACCGCCAAGCTGATCAAAGCCGGCGCCAACAGCCCCGACTCGCTCTCCTCCGATCACATCCCCTACGTGGTCTGCGACGAAGTCGACCGCTATCCCTGGGATGTCGGCGGCGAAGGCGATCCCATGACCTTGATTGCCAACCGGCAGCGCAGCTTCACCCGCGCGAAAACCTTCCTGCTCTCCACCCCCACCAACGCCGACTATTCCAGGATTGATCAGGCTTACCGAGAAAGCGACCGCCGCCGCTATCACGTGCCTTGCCCGCACTGTGGCGAATTTCACGTCCTGGAACGTCAGCACCTGCGCTGGCGTCTGGCCCTCGATCCCTTCGCCGCCACCGCCAAAAAATCACAGACCGTCGAAGCCGCCTGGTTTGTCTGCCCGCACTGCGGCAGCGAAATTCACGAAGGCCACAAGACCGCCATGCTCGCCGCGGGCCGCTGGGTCGCCGAACGCCCGCACCTCAAGCTCACGCACGGCTACCAGATCAACGGCGCCTATGCCCCGATCGGCCTTGGATTGTCCTGGAAACAGATTGCCCAGCGCTGGGTCAGCGCGCAGGAGGACACCACCAAAAAGCGCGCAGTGATCAACACCGATTGGGGCGAAGTTTTCCGCGAGGAAGGCGAGGGCGCCGATGACGCCGCCCTCGCCGCGCGCTGCGAGCCCTATACGCGCGCCGATCTGGAGCGCGCCGGCGTCCTCCGCCGCGTCACCGCCTGGGTCGACGTGCAGAAAGACCGGCTCGAATTTACCGTCTTTGGCTGGGGCGACGGTGAGGAAGCCTGGGTCGTTGAGCATCACATCCTTCCCGGCGATACCGCGCTTCCGGACACCTGGGAAGACCTTGGCGCCGCCCTGGCACAAGCCCGCGTCGATGTCGCCGGCGTCGACGCCGGATACAACACCACCCTGGTGCTTAAATTCTGCGAGTCGCGAGCGTGGTGCACCCCGACCAAAGGCGTGACCGGCACCGCGCGCCCGATCATCGAGGATGCGCTGCGCCGACGGCAGCGCCTGCGCCGGGCCCGGCGCAAGGGAAACCCCATTGAGCCCATCGGCGTGGACCAGGCCAAGGCGATCCTGTACGCGCGACTCAAGCAAGAAAAGGCCGGCCCCGGCTACCTGCATTTCCCCAAAAATGGCTCGATCGATTCCGAATACTTTGCGCAGCTCGCCGCCGAAGAATTGCGCATCGTGCTGCGTGCCGGGCGCCGTTTCCCGGAATGGGTCGCCATCCGACCGCGAAATGAAGCCCTCGACTGCGCCGTCGGAAACCTCGCCGTTTGCCGGCTCGCCGGCCCGCTGCCGAAATCCGGCAGCCCTCGTCGCAGCGCCTGGAGCGCGGAAGAGATTGCCGAGGCCATCAGTCCCACCCACCGTCCCCCAGCGGACACCCCGCAGCAACGAGAACCTGCCCCGCCACCCAACCCCCCACGCCGCACCGCCCCCCAGCGGCCCATCGCGCAAAGACTCGGCTGGTAAAAAATGGACATCCTCTCCTTCGCCCTCGACCTCGTCGCCGCCGAAATCGGCATTGCCCGCGACCGTCTGCAGCCACTCGAAAGAAAAATCCGCCGCGAGCAGGGGGGCGACCGGCACTATATCGCCAGCGCTCAGGCCCTCGACTGCCTGCAAAAGCACGAGTCCATTCGCGCCGCCGTTGCCGCAGGCGCGCCCGCCAGTGCCGTGGCGGATCGCTTCGGCGTCACCCGGCAGCACGTCTATCGGATCACCTCCAAAAAGAAAAGCGCGTGACCTTGGCCTTGGTGTGCGTGCTGGAGCAGCAGCGATACAGGCCGGGAGACCAAGCGCCCGAGGGCTACCTGGCTTGGCACGAATGGGCCGATGCGCAGCATAAGTCCGGGCTTAGGCAAAAGAAGTGCGGCCGGTGCGGGCTGTATTACTACCCGCAGGAGCTAAGTGATACAGCCGACAGCACCGAACTGACTGGCATGAGGAAGCGCACGCAGACGCGCGTGACGGTGGAAACGCCGGTATGCAACGACTGTAACAACGCTTAAAGATTCGCATGAGGGGCCGACCTCAAAGCCTTCTGTCACCCCGCTCGCCTTACCCAGGTGACAGCGCGCGCGTAAAAAGCGCGCATGAGCTACCCTATCCCGAATTCCCCCCCCCGCACGCTGCGCGCCGGCGACACCGTCACCTGGCGCCGGACCCTCGAACACTATCCGGCCAGCGAAGGCGGCACCCTGAGTTACGTGCTTGTCCGCTCGGGCAGCCAGATCGTCTTTTCCGCCACCGCCGACGGCGACGACTACCTTGTCGAAGTCCCCGCGGCCACGACCGCCACCTGGACGACCGGCAGCTATGCCTGGCAAGAGCGCATCTCGAATTCAGGAACGGTCTACACCCTTTCCACGGGAATCGTCGACGTCCTCCCCAACCTGGCCGCCGCGACCAGCGGCCTGGACACCCGGACACACGCGCAGAAGACGCTCGAAGCCATCGAAGCCTGGCTTGAAAACGGCAATATTACCGCCGCCGAATACCATATAGGCGACCGACAAATCAAGGCCATCTCGATCACCGATCTGCTGATTCTGCGCGATCGCTACCGCCGGGAAGTGCAAGCCAGCGCCGGCGCGCCGAGATCCGGCCGCGTTTACCTGAGATTCTGACCCATGCCCAAATCCCCGGGATTTGCCGCCCGCCTGGGCGCCGCGTTGCGCCGCGTCCTCCTCCCCGCGCAAGCACGCGGCTTTGCCGCCGCCAGACTCAACCGGCTGACCGATAGCTGGCGCCTGACCGCCGAAAAAATCGACGACGAAATCAAAAACGACCTCGACGCGTTGCGCGCCCGCTCGCGCACGCTTGAATTCGATAACGACTTTTTGCGCCGCTACCTCGACCTGGTCGAGACCAACCTGATCGGCGAAAGCGCCCCGCGCCTGATTTCCCTGGCCGACAACGCCCCCGGCCAGCCCGACACCGGCGCCCGCTCGGCCATCGTCAAAAGCTGGCTCGAATGGGGCAAGCCTGGACGCTGTGAAGTCTCCGGCAGCTACTCCTTCACCAGCCTCTGCCAAGCCATCGTGCGCGGCACCGCGCGCGACGGGGAATGCCTGGTGCTCCCAAAGTATGGCGCCGCAGCCGGCAACCAGTGGGGTTTTGCCCTGCAGCTCCTCGACGTCGACCGCCTGGCCACCTGGAAAAACCAGACCCGAACCGCCGCACAAAACGCGATTGTCGCCGGCGTCGAGCTCAACGAATTCGGCAAGCCGATTGCCTACCACTTCAACACCGGCCCCCTGACGGCTGTTCATGCCCGCTCCGCCACCCGGGTTGACGCAGACGCCGTGCTCCATCGCTTTGTCGCCCAGCGCCCGGAACAGCGCCGCGGCGTTCCATGGGGCCATGCCGCCATGCTCTCGATCTACTACGCCGGAGAATTCGCCGTCAGCGCCTTGATCGCAGCCAAGCACGGCGCTGACCACCTGGGATTTTTCGTCAGCCCGGACGGCAGCGCCCCGCCGCTGGGGTCGGAGAGCGAAGACGAGCCCGGCGCCCGCATCGCCAGCAGCGCCCCCGGCACCTGGGACACCCTCCCGGTCGGCTACGACCTGCGCAGCGTCGACAGCAAATACCCCAACGAAGTCTTTGGCCCCTTCCTCAAGTCCGCGTATCAACGGATGGCCAGCGGCCTCCCCGGCGCCAGCTATCCCGAGCTGTGCAACGATTACGAGGCCGTCAATTTTTCATCGATCCGCGCGGCCATCCTCTCCTCGCGTGACGAGTGGCGGAAAAGGCAACGGTGGTTCGAAGAAGCCTGGCTTGAACCAATTTTTGCCGACTGGCTGCGCTTCGCCCTCGCCAACCGGGTGATCTTGCTCGATAACGGCTCCCCCCTCCCGATCGCCAAAGCCGAAAAATTCGCCGCGCATGCCTGGCAGTTCCGAGGCTGGGCCTGGGTCGATCCCCTCAAGGATATGCAAGCCGCGCGCGAAGCGCTGGATTTGCGCATCACCTCGCGCACGCGCCTGGCCCGAGAAGCCGGCAACGAAATCGAGGACATCTTCGACGAGCAGCAAATCGAAGAGACCCTGGCCGCGAAATACGGGATTGACCTCACGCTCGGAACGCCCAAACCCCCCCCCGCGCAGAGCGTGGAAGAAACGCCGGCATGATTCCTGTCACCTGCTCCGCCTTATCCAGGCGACAAGCCCCGCGTAAAAAGCGCCCATGGAGGATTTCATGAGCCCATTCCATTCCGAGAGGTAAACCATGACTATTATCCTGTCAAAGCCCATTCTCTACGGAGGTATCCAGCTCGAAGAGGGATCCCAACAGAGTTTCCCGAAAGACATCGAATCCGACCTGGTAACCCGGAAATCCGCCGTTTATGTTGTCGAACCGAGTATTTCAACGTCATCGCCCGTCACCTCATACACGGATTCGACCGGCGTTTCCAGACTGTCGACCGGAAATTTCGTGCAGCCCGACATCGAGCCGAAGGCGGCTTTGTCAAGCACCGTTTTCATGTTTCGAAACCCAGTGACACAGGTCACCAGCCTGATTTCAGATCAGCGAGAAATCTACATCCCTACCGAGAAATCAGGCGTTTATCTGGGGGCGTTTTTCGGAAAACGCATCAAAACGCACACATCGGAAACGCTGACCGATCTCGGACTATTCCGTGCCGGGCTGCATACCTGGCACGGCAGCCTGACCAAATTGGGAACCTGGACGAACAGCCCAACCGGGGTTTCCACCGGGGCATTCCAGGCAACCGGGGCAATCTACTCGCAAACGGCTGGCGATACCTGCTCCGGGGCAGTGACCGGGACCGCTGTAGGCATCAGACTCTTCCTGACCAGTAACGGAGGGTACGCCATCGTCGCCATCGACGGCGACTATACGCTGGCCAAGAAACTGTCGATTTTCAACAAAGCGGACTATGACGCGGGCAGGTGCCGGGCAACCGACATCGGCAAGCGGTACTACTCTTCCTATTCCTCTGCGCCAACAAGCGACCTGATCTGTCTCGCCGACGATCTGTCTGCCGGGACCCATACCATCACGGTCGAGGCCACCGGAACCAAACCCTCCGCATCTTCCGGCACCCGTGCATGGGTGGAAGGTTTTGCGGGCTGCAATGGAGAAACGCTGGGCAACGCCAACGTCTACGCCGTCCCCGTGCAGTGGATCTATCACGATTTGCTGGCGTGGTCTGCGTTCGATATCGTCGCTCAATGGGCGCCCAGCGGATCCTCGGATTATCAGTTCCTCGGCAATATTCACGGCGACAACACCCAGTCTAAAGAGGTCACGACCTCATTAAGCTGGACCGTCGGAGCGACCGACCAGACCTCATTGGCCGCCGGCACCTGGGCATCCGGACAAATCATCCGATGCGATCACGTATCCACCCTGGCCCACAAAGTCAACACCGCCTCGACGGTGGCCACAAAAACCCGACACTGGACCATGGCGCCCTCGCGAAAGCTTCCCATCATGTGCGATTGCGGAATTTCATGGGCGACCGCGGGCGCAGTGAACATCGAATATCCGGTCATGCTGCCCGTTGGCGAAGTCATCGGATGTGCGGAAGGGATGAAACAAGATGCTTTTGCCGCCGTATCAATTGGGCACCTGGATATTCCCATTCCCTACGCGCACGACAATGCAATCACCTATATCGCGACCGATACCTGCAGAATCGTCGCGACCGGAAGAAAGGTCAAGGCATGGGCCGAGCTGAAAGCAGAAATTCCATATCGTGGTGGGCTATGTGCCTCCTACCAAGGAGCACTACAGGACAGAAACACCAAGGACAAGAAGTTCTACGCCATTTCAGCGTTTGGCCCCACTCCGTATGCCTCCGGAGATGCCCAGCGCTTCGTCATGGGTTGGGGCGCAAAATTGATGTAAATGGAGTTGTCGCTTAACACGCCTTATTGAGGTGACAATCCCCGCGTAAAAAGCGAGTCACGGAGGATTTCATGAGCCCCTTTTCTCTTTCCCGACAGACCACCCTGCAGCGCGCCGCATCGTCGGCCGACGCCCCGCCGCCTGAACCCGGCGCCGACCTCGTCATTTCCATCGCTTTCGCCAGCGATCTGCCTTACGAGCGCTGGTGGGGAATCGAAATCCTCGACTGCTCCCCTGAAGCCGTCCGCCTCGACCGCCTCAACGATGGCGCCGCCATTCTGTTCAATCACAACTGGAACGACCTGCGCGGCCACCACGTACCCCGATCCGTCGTCGCCGACGGCCACGTCGTGCGCGGCGACGCGATCATCTCCTGGACGTGTGACGACGGCAGAACCATTGCCCTGATCACCAAAAACCATCTGACGAAAGCCAGCGTCGGCTACGAGGTCCATGCCGTGATCGAGCAGACCACCGGCAAAAACGGCGAACAAATTTCAAGAAATCTCGACGGTCGCCTGTTTGGCCGGGTGCTCGAACGCTGTCAGCGAGAGAGTCCCGGCGATCTGGCTGCCTTCCGGCGCGCGCTCGACCACGCCGCCGGGCCCCTCGAACGGGCCGCGGACGCTCCAGCAACCTATCGCGTCATCGACTGGGAGCCCCTGGAAAACTCGCTTGTGACCGTGCCCGCCGACGCCAGTGTCGGCGTCGGGCGCATGGCCGACCGCGACACCGCAGATCCCCCAAGCCACGCCGGCGCCGCCGGCTCCCATCCTTCCCCCGGAGAAAAACACGTGACCCCTGAAGAAATCGCCGCGATCGAATCCGCGGCAAACACCGCCGCCCTGAAGCGGATCAAGAATATCGAAGACCTGGCCAAGCAATTCGAACACTTCGAACTGGGCGACATGCCCGCGCAAGCCATCCGCAACGGCGTGAGCGCCGAGGACTTCACCAAACAACTGATGGCGCACATCGCCCAGCGTGGCAAAGTCTGGTCGCCGGAAATCGGCCTGAGCCAGCGAGAAACGAGCCGCTACTCGATTGTCAAAGCCATCCGCGCGCTGCTCAGTAACGACTGGACCGGCGCCGGTCTGGAACGCGAGGCCAGCGTCGCCTTTGCGGAAAAGGCCCAACAAGCCGGCATCCAGCGGCAAGCCGAAAAGAGCTTTTTCTTGCCGCTTGAAGTGCAGCGCCGCGACCTGACCGTCGGGACGGCTTCCGCCGGCGGCAATCTGGTCGCGACTGATCTGCGCCCGCAGGACTTTATCGAGCTTTTGCGCGCTGCCACCGTCTTGAAGTCCTTGGGCGCCCGTACCCTCGGTGGCCTGGTCGGAAACGCCGACATCACGAAGCAAACCGGCGCCGCCACCGGGTACTGGCTTTCTACCGAGGCCACCGCGATTACCGAAAGCCAGCAGACGATCGGCCTGCTGCAGCTTCGCCCGAAAGTCCTCGGCGCCTATACCGAGCTTTCTCGGCTGCTGCTGCAGCAGAGCACGCCGGACGCCGACATGCTGGTGATGGAAGACTTGGCGAAGGTTCTCGGCCTCGCCCTGGACGCGGCCGGCATCAACACCGGCGGCGCAGGCGCCCCGGTCGGCATCCTCGGTACCGGATCGATCGGCGCCTTCACCGGCACCTCGCTGGGGTTGGCCGCGCTGATGGACGCGCAGACCGATCTGGCCACCGCCAACGCCCTCAACCCGCAGTGTGCTTTCCTCACCACGCCGACGGTCGCCAGCCTGCTGGCGCAGCGCCAGCGATTCGCCTCGACGGACACCCCGCTTTGGGTCGGAAATATCCTGGAAGGCACCGTCCTGGGATTCCGGGCGACCAGCTCCAACCAGGTGCCCGCGGCCACTGCGATTTTCGGCGACTTCAGCCAACTGATTTTTGCGGAATGGGGTGTGCTCGAGATCGCCGCGAATCCTTACGCGAATTTCGCGGCCGGAATCACCGGAATCCGAGCCTTCCTGACCGCAGACGTTGGCGTGCGCGTTCCCGGTGCCTTCACCGCGGCCAGCACAATCACGTAATGGCCCCTCAACCGATCGAGTGTATCACGCTGTCCCCAGCGTGGTACGAAGGGCGCCCGGTTGATCCGGGCACCCTGATCGTTTTATCTGAATCTGAAGCCGCTTACGCGGAGTCAATCGGTCGGGTCGTTCGCGTGCCCGAGCCGGAACCCGAAGAACCCTGATGAGCTTTCCCTCCACCCTCGACACTTTCCCGGTTGTCCTCCCCACCGATCTGCAAGACGATGCGGGGAAAGAGCTGGACGTCCTGTTTAACCGCGCGACCGCTGGCCTGGTCGCTGTCGAGACCCGCCTGGGAGTCACCGGAAGCACCGACCCGACGTCGGTCGAAGCGCGTCTTTCCGCCAAAGCGCCGCTGGCCAGCCCGACTTTCTCCGGGACGGTATCCGGGATCACCGCCGCCATGGTCGGCGCCGAACCGGCCGGCGTATCGGCTGCCGACATCACCGATTCCACCGCCGCCGGCCGCGCCCTGCTGACCGCGGCCGACGCCGCCGCGCAGCGCACCGCGCTGGGAGTCGGCGCCGGGGGGGCAGTCGCCTCGACGGACATCACCGATTCCACCGCCGCCGGCCGCGCGATCCTGACCGCCGCCGACGCGCCGGCCCAGCGCACCGCGCTTGGCTTGGGCAGCGCCGCGACCAGCGCTTCCTCGGCTTTCGCCGCCGCGGCACACGGTCACGCCTCGACCGACATCACCGATTCCACCGCCGCCGGCCGCGCGCTGCTGACCGCCGCCGACGCCGCCGCGCAGCGCACCGCGCTGGGAGTCGGCACCGGGGGGGCAGTCGCCTCGACGGATATCACCGATTCCACCGCCGCCGGCCGCGCGATCCTGACCGCCGCCGACGCGCCGGCCCAGCGCACCGCGCTTGGCTTGGGCAGCGCCGCGACCAGCGCTTCCTCGGCTTTCGCCGCCGCGGCACACGGTCACGCCTCGACCGACATCACCGATTCCACCGCCGCCGGCCGCGCGCTGCTGACCGCCGCCGACGCCGCCGCGCAGCGCACCGCGCTGGGAGTCGGCACCGGGGGGGCAGTCGCCTCGACGGACATCACCGATTCCACCGCCGCCGGCCGCGCGATCCTGACCGCCGCCGACGCGTCGG
>ENA-UPTA01004026-UPTA01004026.1-activated-sludge-metagenome-genome-assembly--contig:-NODE-4026-length-14118-cov-6.829482_pt1 | contig 14118 bp, 13 predicted proteins | sample MGYA00238184_ERZ773361 | MGnify/ENA primary metagenome ERZ773361 (study PRJEB29100, sample SAMN05720205) | activated sludge metagenome | isolation source: anaerobic digester from wastewater...
GGGTCGTGAACTTGGCGGCGGCGAACACGTCCTCGTCGAACAGCTCGACCTCGTCACACCGCAGCTTTTGGACGTGGGTGCCCCGGACGCTCGTCGGTGATTGCGTGAGAACCTCGACGGTCGAGCCGTTGACGAAGCGGCACTTGCCCTTGAGGATCTGGCCCGCGAGCGATTGCTCGAACCCTCGCCGCATGAAAGCGACGAGGTACTCATACATGCGCCCGGATTGCTCCCCGGAGCCGCCGAGGATGCGAACGTGGCAATTGCGCTTGAACACCGCGTCGAGCAGTGTCGCGACAGCAGCCAGCTCGGTCTTACCTCCGGCCCGGTTCGCCCAGACGATGGAATCTCCTGATTGATAATTGATGATGGACAATGGATGATTGGGCGTGGAAGGCGGAGTGCCCGACAGTGTCTCGGCACTGCCCTGCGTGGGCAAATCATCCTTCATCCATAATCCATCATCCATCGAAAAGCTGTGCCAGAGGTAGTCCATGGGGCTGCTGTGGTCGGGACAGATTCGCCGGTCGGGGACCTCGACGCCGAGGAAGACCTTCACGTAGTTCTTCAGGTCCTCCCTCGTCGCCGGCCGGGTACGGCGCAGGGCCTCGTAGACGCCGGCTGCCTTCGCAACGTCGGGAATCGTGTGTGTCTTCACACACGGATCGATCGAGTTCGTCATGGTCTCTCTCCTTTGGAAAAGAACGTGGCTGGTGGTTCGTGATTCGCATCGTACGTCGTGTCGGTGATACGCGTGCCTGTGCACCGCATGCCCGACCGAGGCTTGGATAGGGGCGCGATGCATGTCGGTGGGTAGATCCTCTCAAGCCTTGGGCATCGACCGTGTCATTCCTGCACCACGCAGGAATCCACAAACCGCAGGACCCGGCACACCGTGGATCATGCATTCGGAGACCTCGACCGGGTCGAGGGCAGGCGCTGCGCGGGAATGACAAAGTCGACGTCGAACGGCGCAATTCAGAGCGAAGCAGAATAGAATCTACCTGCAAACGTGACCTGCACCCCCTTGGACAGTGCCTTCCATCTTCCCTGTTGACGTGCGGAGATGGAAACCCTAAATTTTGGGCGGACTGAGGGGTGCAGGGGCACGTGGGCCCGGACGATGATGACTGGTTTGCTTGGGAAGGAAGAGAAGTCATGAGGTACAACTCGCGCAGCGTTATCACAGCGGCTTTGGCAATTCTTGCAGTTTCCGGCCGAGCCGGGGCGGCGCTCGATGAATGGGCCATCGGGCTCAAGACCGGAACGCTCGGGATCGGCGGCGAGTTGACGACGGACCTGTTGCCCAACGTGAACCTTCGCGGCAGCGTCCAATGGCTCGACTTCGATTTCGAAGCGGAGTTCGACGACATCGACTACGACGTCGATGTGGAGTTCCTGAACCCCCTGCTGATGATCGACTGGTACCCCTTTTCGGGTGGTTTCCGCGTCAGCGGCGGCATCCTCTTCAACGGCACAGACATCAGTCTGGACGCGACCTCGGCGGCGAGCATTGAGATCGGGGGCACGACCTACTATCCGGATGAGATCGGTACTCTACGGGGCGAGTCGGATTTCGACGATATTGCGCCCTATGTCGGCATTGGGTTTCACAATCCATTGTCCCGGAATGGGCATTGGGGATTCACAGGCGACGTCGGCGTAGCGTTCATCGGATCACCCAATGTCAACTTGAGGGTCACCGGGCCCTATGCCGATGATCCCGGCCTCCAGGCGGATCTCGCGAAGGAGGAGGCCAGGATCGAAGATGACCTGGATGGGATCAGATTCTACCCGGTTCTCTCGGCAACTCTGTACTACCGGTTCTGAATCATGCCGCCGCTTCCGTCGGGCGCCGACTCACCTCGCAGACCTTGGGATGAGGTGATCGGACAACGCGGCGCGTCCGAAGCAAGAAAAGGCCACTCGTTCGGAAAAAATACCTACTTGTACGGATAGTAAGCCCCCAACAAACACGGTACTGTGGACCCCATTGGATGGTCGGCATAAGGATAACTGAAGACCCGTCCATCCGGCAGACCCGTGTGTACGCTGTGTAACAGCCGTGTTTGCGATGTATCGCTATGAAACGCAGATCGCGAAAGCGCATCTACTGCTATGGACGGGGGGCACAGATTCGGCTCATGCTCGAGCCTGTGCTGAGCTCGGAGAACGTGCTGCTCAGTCATTTCGCGGAAGCGCCGGACTGCCTGGAGAGACTGCTGACGAGGCCGTGTGATATTCTCATCGTCGAACTCAAGGACGATGACGTGGCGGGCTTGGACCTGCTCGTCCAAGCGCGGCGGATGGCCCCGTGGATCTCGACGATGGCCATCGTTGAGAACGGCGCGGTGCCTGCGGCCGTGAAGGCGATCAAGGCGGGCGCCGCGGAGTGCCTGGAGAAGCCGGTGCACGCGGACCGGTTGTGTGAGGTGGTCGAGGGACTGTTGATTCGGATGGCTTCGTTGCCCCGCTCGCACCGGGCATTGACTCACATGGAGATTCAGATCCTCCAGTTGATCCTCGCCGGAAAGACCAGCCAGGACATCGCCGTGCACCTGCATCGTTCGAAGCGGACCATCGATGTCCATCGCAAGAACATCATGCGCAAAGTCCAGGCGTCCAGTCTGGTGGACCTCATCAGGCGGGCGCTTTCCATGGGTCTGGCGGAAGAGCCAGGGTGCGACGCCGCCCTTGAAGCAGACGACCGTTGACCGGCGAGGTCCTGAAAAGAAAGCTCGTTATGCACTTGTCAAGGAACGCGGACGGGAGATTCCCTATCTGTCGCGTGGGACCTGCTGGCTGCAATCCCGGTCCGTCGCCAGGAACTCGGCGGCCATACGGGTCAGCGCGGCGGCGCGTCTCGTGGCCCGGGTCTGCCCCTCGCACGAAGGCGCTGCCGTCGAGATTGCCTCCTCGATCTCCCTCTGCTGCTCATCCGTCACGAAGAATACGATGGGAATCGCAAACGTATTCCCCTTTTTGCGAACCGCGGTGATGTTCGGCCCCGCGGATGCGAGCCGCTCGATCTGGCCGAGTGTCTGCGGCAGCAACCTGGCCAGCTTGCGGGCTGGGATTCGTGTGCGAAGCCGCCGAAGGAGGGCCAACTTCTTGTCCAGCGTGTCTCGACCGCCAAGACGGTTCAGGGTGGCCAACAGGATGTCGGTCTGCTCGTCATCGACATTCCAGACGGTGGCCTCGGCCGTGGTGTGGCCCAGCTTGCGGAGCGCCTCGCAGCGATGGTGCCCGTTGATGATCTGAAAGAAGCCGCGGCGCTTCGGGCAGGGTCGCACGACGAGTGGCTCGTACCGGCCTGTCCGCTCGATGTTGCGGACCAGCTTCGTGAAGTTCGTCCGGCTCATCCGGTTGGCGTTGCCGGGATGGGGCACGAGCCGGTCCAACGGGATGTGTCTGATCGCATGACTCATAATTGCGTGACCTCCCACGTGAGATGTTGACCTGCTGCTGTTCGATGATGGGCTGGGCAAGGCGTAGACAGGGAGCCTGAAGTCCCCCATGCGGACTCATTCATCATCGATGGATTGAACCAGATGTAGTAGGCCGGGCGGTGGGTCAGCTTGCCGAGGAGATAGCGGGTCCGCTCGATGTCGGGCGGCATGGTCCGTCGGGTCCCGTGGCTCTTGAGGAAATCGGCGATGTGCCGCTCGATGAAGTCGGCCTGTGCGCAAGGCAACGCATCGAGCCGGCCTTGGACGGTCGCAGGGGATACGAGGTCCGACTCCTGGATTTGCACCACGCTCAGCGCCTCGATCAGCTTGACGTGCTCGACCGGCACTCGCGGTGCGAACGCCGTCATGCCCGCCCGTTCCAGGAACGGATTCACCAGCGGCATGACGCCCAGCGCTTCGATGATCGGGACATTCATCTGCGGCATCGTCTCGCGGACGAGCCGAGTGGCCAACCCGATGCCCCGCAGTCGTGGCTCGATGATGACTCTGGCGATGCAGCGGATGCTGCGATTGAGCAATTCCAGCTCGGTGTGGCGGTCCAGGCCGGCGAACCGGCCGCCCGTGGCCACGGTTCGCAACTGGACGCGGGGGTTGGGCATGGTATACACGATGACGCCCGCCGGCCTGTGCCCGAGCGATCCGAGTGGCTGCCTGGGCCGCAACGCGTACACCGCCTTGACGGCGACGGGCCGCTCGCCGCGATAGTGATATGCAGCCAGTTGCTCGTAGTCGCCCGTGTCGCCCGGCACGATCTCAAGCTCCTTGTCGATGGAACACGTGTGTTGCCGCATGGCTATCTCCTGCATTGGTAGATGACCCGCGCCTCGCCGGAGAAGTCCTTGTCGATGAGTACGTCCGGGGCCAGGTCGATCAGGATGTCGTCGCGGCTGGAGGCCAGGATCAGTGTGGTCCGGACCGGCTCGGGACTGTGCAGGACAGTGTTCTTGACGAACCGGTGGACGTTGAACGCGACGGTCGCTGCGGTGATCCGGTCCAGTTCGCCGCCAAACTCGTCGGCGAATACGAAGGGCCGGCCCGAGACGAGGGCCCGGGCCAGGCGAAAGCGATATTTCTGCCCGTCGCTCAGCCGGGAGGGCCGGTTCAGGATACTGAAGACGTCGCCAAGACCGACCATGTTGAGCGTTCGCAGGCTCGCAACGAGGTCCTGCTCGAAGCAGTCGATCACGGTCCTGTCGTCCGGAAGCTCGACGCCGGCCAGCGAGATTCCGTCCGAAACGGGCACGCATCGCTGAAGCTCCCGCAATAGGACGCTCTTGCCCGCCCCGGAAGGCCCGAGGATGCAGACGATGTCCCCGGGCGCGATATCCACGGTGCAGCGGTGGTTGGGGGTGCGGTCGGTGAGCCGGTCGATCGTGAGCCCGAACATTCGGCATATCTGAACCGCCCGTTCGCTCAACGGCCCCTGCCAGGTGAATTGTCTGGAAACCGTGTAGGTGCTCATGTGCGTTCCCTCCTGCTCTCGATTGCGTGCGGGCCGCGTGCCGTCCTGTGAAGCCGCGCCACGTGCCGCGCCCTTTCGACGATCGCGCGGGCGCGGTAGTAGCAGAGGTCGTGGTCTCTGCAGATTCGCTTGAGGGACAGGCCGCGGACGAAATGGTCGCGGATGACCGCCTTCTCCAGGTCGGTGAACCTCCAGCGGCTGTCCAGGCACAGGGTGTACGTCGGGTCGGAGAGCCGTTGAACGATCCGGCGAATCCGGCGACCCACGGACGAGCGGTTCACGCCGGCCAGTCGGGCAAGCTGCTGAAAGCTGCATCCGGCCTGGATGTACATCAGCAACAGGGTCTTGTCGTCTCCGATGAGCAGGTCGACCAGCGGTTTCAACTGGTCCGCCGTGTCACGCAGGATTCTCGCCTGGTACAGGTCCAACTCCGCCGGCTGTTTGCTGAGGCGTCGCATTCTCTCACCTCCCAGAAACGTCGAGCCCACAGGCCACAAAGTGCCGTATCTCATCCGGGTCTCACTATGGCCCCTATTGTGTTCAATGAAAAACCAACTATATGCCTATGTTACTTGCTGCATGCGTCGCGTCAAGCGATTTTGTTTGATTGTGATTGAAAATTATGGTGCATCAACCATAACCTTTGCTCTTCGGAGGACTTATGGCGGCAGAAAAAATGGTCCCCGTCTACGAAAAAGAGCGCGGACAGGGTGACCTCGGCGTCTCTTTTCCATCGCCGAGACCCTCTTCGTTGCGGACACGCGGCGAGCGAGGAACGGACTGCCGGGGCCTCTTGGGTCGTTCCTCATTTGCAGTCGCTGTAGGAGGAGGATTCTCATTGATCTTGCGGGGCCGGTCGGATATACTCATGGATGACCTGTTGACTTCCTGCTGGTGTTGTTTCCTCACGTCCTCTACGCGGATGGCGCAGACTTTCTGATTGGCTCGATGCGGGTCGGATCGCGTGTCGCATGCGCGAAGACGCTTCTGCGCAGAGGAGAGACTGACGAGAAGGCAAATCGTGTGTGGTGTGAAGCTAACGAGGTCGCTGTGCCGGTTCCCCCGACCGTGCTGCTCGTGGCATGGACGCGGGGCTGGTCGGTCGCTTGCGACGCCGTAACGGCCTACAGAGACGACGTTGGCTGCCGATAGTACCTCGGCGGCCCTGCGGGGTGTGCCTCGCACATCCCTTTGTTGCATCAACAAGCCCACGGGGCTGGGGGTGTCTGACCTGCGCTCACGGCCCCTCGGCTTTCTACCTTGGCCGGAGACCTTGCGAGCGAAGTCCCGGCGGTTTCTCTTCGCGCATGAGAAAGGAGCCGTGGGTTCGAGTCCCACGGCCCCTGTCGTTGCGGCTGTTGGCGACGGGGCTTACAGCGACTTGCGTCGGCGAAGCCAGCCGACCAGGCCGGTGCCGAGCGTGCCAAGAAGGACGGCGCCAGGGCCGATGAAGTGTCTGCAAGCGGCTCGGCCGTCTTCTCGTGTCAGTCGTGCCGATAGAGCGTGACGCGGAGAATCCGAGGGTTCGTCGAGCCGGCGAATTGGTCTCTGTCGTTCGGCGGCAACTTCGCCTGCCAGTGGGCGGCGGTCTCATCGCCATTCAAACATCGGCCCGGGATCCATTCGCCTTTCTCGTACCACCCTTCCCACACCTGGAGAATGCCGGCATGCTCGGGGCCCGGCCCGCGAGGCGAGAAGTTCACGCTGAACCAATTGCCGGCGATGAGGAACTCGTCGTCTGCGAGTTGGAGGATCAGGCCGTAGGACATGTCGGCCGGATCCTTTGCGTTTCTGTTGTAGCGGACGTTGGCACAGTAGCCGGGCAGATCGATGGTTGTGCTCTCCTCCTGCGGGTCGATCTGGAGGACGGCGGCCATGCGATCCGTGCCGTGGCGCTCCGTGATGAGCGGCATGAGCTGACGCAGGATCTCGTAGCTGGCGACCAGGGGATGGTCCGGGCCGATGCTCTCGATCCCGAACGGAGCGAAGCAGATCGCATTGTGCTGAGCGACGGCCCAGAACACGTTCCGAGCCGCCTCCGGCCCCCGGCGAGCCTCCGGGATCATCAGCGGATTGCCGGAACGTACGTAGCTGGCGCAGACCGTCTTGAAGCCCGGCAGATAGATGTCCGGAGCCAGTAGATCCACCTCCGGCGCGGCCGCCCGCCAGATATCCAGGACGCGAGAGACCGGCCCGCCGCTGGGGTAGTCGCCCGGTTTCTGGCGGTCGTTCTGCACGAGCCACGCATTGACGTACATCGGCAGCGGGTACTCGGCCTTGCCCGCCCGTACGATTCGACTGACGTACGAGGCCATGTGCCAGGCCATGAAGACCTCGTCGGTCCAGGGGCTGTCGCCAAAGACCTCGGTCCACGTGCCGGCCGGCGCGAAACCGGTGGATTCCCACAGTTCCCTGACTTCCGGCAGGAGAGTGTCCTGCTGTGCTGTGAGGTAATTCATGAGTTCCTGCGGGACCGGTGACTGGAATACCCGGTTCGCCGCGGGGCTATGGTCGCGCGACTCGGGCATGATCCCGATTTCGTTCTCCACCTGAACCATGATCACCATATGCCGGTCGCCATCGACCCGGCGAAGGTAGCGCATCAGAGCCGCGAAGGCGCGGGCGTCGGCCTGCCAGGACGCCTCGTGAAACGGCGACAGGACGTCCTTGTTGTTGCCCCGGACGCCCTGGGCCCTCGGGAAGCGCTCGAGGTCCTTCTTCACCCACGGGGGGATGTAGCTGGAGACGCCGTTCTTCCAGCTTGCGAACCACAGCAGCACGAGCTTCAGATCATGAGATCGCGCCCCGGCCAGGAGCCCGTCCAGCAGCGAGAAATCGAACCGCCCTTCCTCGGGTTCGACCAGTTCCCAGGAGACCGTCGCCAGGACTGTGTTGAGCTTCATCGCCGAGAGCTTGTCCCAGATGGGCTCCATGTATGCCATGCTGGAGGCGCTCGAATTGTGCAGCTCGCCCCCGAGCATCACGAATGGCTGTCCATCGACGATGAGTTGCGTGGCATCGCCGGTTCTCGCCAGATGGGGGATGGCCCCCGGTGCAACTGCGCGCGACAAGAGAGCAAACACCGCGACGGAGAGAAGTATCGTCATGCGCCTTGCGTACATATCGGACTCCACAACAGGCCTTCCACGGTTGGACAGATACGGTGAAGCCCATTATGCACGAGGCCGGGGGATCGGCAAGGGCAAACAGGAGATGCGGCGTGTTGGCGCCCGCCTCCTCGATCACAGTCTGTTCGGACTGTGCCTGGAATGCACATGCACCGGGGTGGGGGGAAGGCTCGATTTCTTCCCGTGTGTTCGCGAGAAGGCGTTTCGCGTTGAATTCGCGGGCATGCGGTCTGCTGAAGCGTAGCGTCCGGTGAGCTGGTCTGTTATGATGGGTACACAGCAAGGCGTGCGTTGCATGCACGCCCGCATCGTGTGGCTCTGCAAGTGGAGGATCTTCGCAATGGCAAGGCGCATGAATACCAAGAGCGTGATACTCGGCGTAGTGTTGGGCGGCGGGTTGTGTGTACTGATCGGCGCTGCAGCCAACACGCCGGACGGACCAGTTGGGCGTTTCCAGGTCGCCTGCACACAGAATAGTGCATACCTCGTCGATACGATGACGGGCCAGGTCTGGCACAACAGCGAGCGGGACTTCCGATCTCCCAAGATCCGGACCGAACCGGCGATGGAGCCCCCTCCGGCGGCGACGGCTCCGGGAGTCCAGACGCCGCCCACGTTCATCGGCAAGTGGGTCTTGACGCACCCCACCGAAGGGCAACTCGGCATCCAGATTGAGCCGGATGGACGAGCCATTCTGACCGAGGGACAGAAGAGCTGGGAAGGGAAGTGGCAGATCGAGGGCAACCAGATCACGGTCAACACCGAACAGGAGACCGTCACCGCCCGGATCGACGAACAGGGCCGGCTGCTGGTCAAGGAAGGCACCGGCGAACCGATCCCATTTCGACGCGCCCAGTAACGAACCGGCGGTCTGCAGGGGAAGGAGTCGTGTCCGTCGCCGGAATATGACGATATCGGGAGTCTTGTTCGATGACCATCGACGAGAACGAAGCCGAACAAGTCGAAAGTCAGGAGCCGCCGACGCCGGTGTGTCTGCACTGCCTGCGGCCCGTCGATCCACTTTCGCACTTCTGCCCGCATTGCGGCGAGGCGACGGGACGGTTTACGACCTACCTGCCCTTCGAGAGTATTCCCTGGCAGACTCGGATCTGGGGCCGGACGTGGCGACAGCTCTGGTCTCGCAACGTGTCCTTCCCCGGCCGCCTGCTGCGGCTGTTCATGATCGTCTGGGCCGCGCCCGCGCTGCTGATCGGGCTGCTCTTTCGCCGTCGGCGGAACGCCAAGCTGCGCGATCCTGACAGAGAGACACAGGCGCGCACGTGACCCGGACCCGTAAGAGACTGCTGCCGGCGGGCATGGCAATCGCGGCGGTCGCTGCACTACTGGTCTGGGTCGTGTTCATGAGGCCGACTGCAAGAGCGAATCGCGTGCTCCACGACGCGGGGCTCGGTCGTCTGCCGAAATCCGCTTCCGCGCTGCACATCAAGCGTCGGGGCTTCGCGTTCGGCACCGCGAGCAGATACGTGCGTTTCCAGACGACAGCCCAGGACGCCGCACAGTTCCTCGAACAGAGCCAAATCGACCCTGCGAATGAACCCGTGCCGATGCGAGCGCTGCACTATGGGCCCAAGAGTCCCATCTGGATGCACTGGGGCACATCGGTCAACGGACGCATGTATCACATCGGCGAAGACAACGCCAGCGTCTGGCTGGCCATTGATGAGGACTCCAATACGATCTACGTGAGCCTGCACGAGTCCCGACCGGCTTGGTTTCGCCGACTCGTGGCCCGATGGTGACCGGTGTCTTCCCGAGCCTGGCTGCGAGACGACATGCCGAGGTTTACGCTTGCGTGGTGGCGGTTTCGTGCGATGATGGTGGCTGCCGGTCGGATGTGAGCGGCGGGGTGTACGCGCAGGTTGCGTTCGGTGACGGGTTTGGTTCGGAAGGGAATGCGATGAGCAACGTTGGGGATGAGTTTCAACGGCAAACGAAGTATCGGCCCGATGCGATGAGTGGCGAAGGGTTGCAGTGGAAGCTGCGGCCCGAGCCGTACAAGACCTATCCGGACCGGGCCAAGGTCGTGTTGCCGACGTTCGATCCGAGCCGGCCGATGACGCTGGATGAGGCGCTGCGCGAGCGAAAGAGCATCCGAGACTACCGGCCGACGCCCCTGTCGCTCGGACAATTGAGCTACCTGCTCTGGGCCACGACGGGGGTTCAACGGGCCGAGCAGGGGCTCGAATTCCGGACTGCGCCCTCGGCCGGAGCCTTGTTCCCAATCGAGACGTATGTCGTCGCCAATGAAGTCCGTGACCTCGAGCCCGGGGTGTATCACTATGGCATCCGCAACCACGAACTGGAGCAGATCAAGGCAGGCGACGCCCGCCAACAGATCGCAGCGGCGGCTCTCGGCCAGGCGATGTGTGCCACGGCGTCGGCGGTTTTCATTTGGACGGCCGTTGTCGCTCGCTCCAAGTGGAAGTACGGCGAGCGGGCCTATCGCTATATCTACCTGGACGCCGGCCATATCGCCCAGAATCTCGCGCTGGCGGCGGTGAGCTTGAAGTTAGGCACGTGTCAGATCGGGGCCTTGTTCGATGACGAAGTGAACAGACTGATCGAGGTGGACGGTGCCGGGGAAAGCGTGGTCTACATGTCGGTCGTCGGCATCCCGGCTTGACGGACGTGGGCAGCCCGTGGGTCTCGGCGTGACTCTATGGACGGCATCCTCCCATTATTGATCTTGCTGGCGGTGGCGGCGATTCTCAGCGGGCCCGTCGCTCTGATCGTGGCGGTAGTCGCCCTCCGAAGGATCGAGCAGATGCGCCGTGAGCTGGGCGATGGGAGGGCGCCTCGGTCGATGCAGAGTATCGACTCTTTCCCCAAGCCGGTCGTCCATGCGCCCGTCCCGGAGAAAACACCTTCCGAGCCAAGCGGCGAGAGGATTCACGGTCCGCAGTCTGCCGGGGGGGATTCCACGGAGGGCCGTTCCTGTGTCGTGCCCGAGGCCGCCGTCCGGCAGGCCGCGACTCTCGAACAGCGGATCGGGACGCGGTGGGTGCTCGTCGCGGGCGTCATCACTGTGGTTTTCGCGGTCGGATTCTTCCTCAAGTACGCGTACGAGAGTCAATGGATCGGGCCGTTGGGCAGAGTGGCGATCGCCGGGTTCGCCGGGCTGCTCGCGCTGGCGGTTGGCGAAATCACCCGCCGGCGCGGGTACGATTTCGTCGCCAAGGGTGTGACGGCACTGGGTTTTGCGATTCTCTACGCGACCGTGTTCGCCGCCCATCGCTGGTACGGGCTCATCGGGTCGGTCCCCGCGTACGCCCTGGCCATCGGCGTGACGGTGGCCGCCATGGCCTATGCGGTCGTTCTGGATGAGGTGACGGCCGCCCTGCTGTCGCTTGCGGGCGGATACCTGACGCCTATCGTGCTGTCCACAGGCGAGAACCTGCCCAACCTGGTGTTCGGGTACGTTTTGATCCTGAGTGCCGGCGCGATGCTCTGTGCCTATCGTCGCCAGTGGAGCGGCGTGAACATCCTGGCGTTCATCGGCACATACCTGCTCTATACGGCGTGGTTCGAGAAGTTCTTCCGCCCCCTGATGGATCTCCGCTGGCCGCCGCCGCAACTGGCCGTTGCGTTGTCCTGGCTGGCTGTGTTCTTCCTGGTGTTTCTCATCCTGCCCGTATTACATACGCTGCTTCGGCGAGTGCGGTCGCGGGTGCAGGACACGCTGCTGCTGGTGGCCAACGCCGCCGTCGTGTTCTACTATCTCTGGACGATGCTGACGGAGGGGCGCCAGGACGGGCTCGCCCTGTGCAGTCTGGCGATGGGCGCGGCGCATCTTGGCCTGATGTCGCTGGTATGCGTGCGGTGTCGGGCCGATGGCGATCTGTGCAACGCCCTGCTGATTGCGGGCCTGGCGTGTATTTCGCTGGCGGTGCCGCTCCATTTCGAGAAACACGCGATCGCGGTCGTGTGGGCGGCGGAGGCGGTGGCGCTGGCTGCGGTGGGACTGCGTTACCGCAACACGCTTGTACAGGCTGCCGCCGGCGCGGTGTTGGCCCTGGCGATTGGCAGGCTCGCAGTGGGCTTGCCCCTGCACGCCGGACCGTTCCGGCCAGTGTGGAATCCGGCCTTTGGTTCCTGGTGTTTCCTGGCGGCCGCCGTGGTTGCCTGTCACCTCTTGTATCGATTCGACAAGCGTCTCGATCCCGGCGTGCGACTGGTAGTCGCCGAAGTCGGCTACGCGGCGGGACTGTTGCTGTTGATGACGGCTATCACCCTCGAGTTGTGGTCTCACGAGCATGTGAACCACCCCCTCGGCGCAGACGCGTTCTTCCTCCGACAGATGCCGTTGGCTATTGCGATGTCTCTGCTTCTGCTCTCGGCCAGGCCGATCTGCCCACTGGGGAAGCTCTGTCAGATCATGGCGGCCGTGATGGCCATGATCGGCTCCGTGTTCCTCGTGGTTGTCTACAAGGACTTTCGGCAGGACTACTGGGCAGATGTCTTTGTGAACGGCGACTTCGGCAGAGCCCTGGTCTTGGTCGCGGCGGTGTTTGCGGCGGCAGGACTGCTGTGGCGCGCGGAGCGCGAGTGCAAGGAGGTTTCCGGGCTGCCCACGGTTGTCGCCCTGGCCGGCATCCTGGTCTTGTGGATCGTGATGACCGAGGAGATCTGGTTCCACTACGCGTCCCGGAATGCGACCGGTCAACGGCAGTTCCTGGCCCAGATGTGTATCTCCTTGCTCTGGGCGGCGTATGCCTCCGCGCTCATGGTCGTCGGTTTCTGGAGGAGGATCCGGCCGCTGCGCTATATCGCGCTGGGTATCTTCCTGCTGCTGCTGGCGAAGATCTTCCTCGTGGATACCCGCACGGTCGAGACCGCGTATCGCATTGCGGGCTTCCTGGTGACCGGCCTGGCGCTGGTCGCCGTCTCGTACCTGTACCAATACGTCCGCAAGAAGGGTTTCTTCGAGGCGATGTAATGACATGCGCAATCTGGACGGACTCTTCGAGGCGCTGAAACAATCCGGGTTCCGCAGCCGATTCCGACTCGGCGGCCGAGAAGCGGTCTACCTCCGGCAGAAAGGGATGGACACCATCCTGGCGCACGCGAAGGAGTTCGTCGAGCAGCGGCTGGCCCCTGCGGAGCCGGCCAACGACGGCAAGCAGACGCCCATGAGGAATCACCCGGTCTTCGTCGCCCAGCACGCGACCGCGACCTGTTGTCGCGGATGCCTCGAGAAATGGCATGGGATTCCTAAAGGTCGCGCGTTATCTGACCGAGAGATTCAGTACGTGGTGGCCGTCATCGGGCGGTGGCTCAGCGGGCAACAGCCCGAATGAACGCCACCGGGTGGCCGTCGCGGCTGCGTCCGGAAAAAACCGTTGTCGGCACGGAGCCCCGACACTATATTGACAGCCGGTGATGGATCATCGATCGTCACAGATCAATGCCAAGAGGATAGGAAATGACGGAACGGAAGCCGAAGATTGTTGTCATCGGCGGCACGTACATCGATCTGGCGGTGAGATGCTGTCATGTCCCTTCGCCGGGCCAGGCCATCAGCGGTTCGGCGCTTTCCTGCACCGTAGCCGGCCCCGGCCCGATTCAGGCGGTCCAGGCCGCCCTGTGTCGTTGCGAGGTGTCGCTCATCAGCAAGGTCGGCGGCGATGCCTTCGCCCAGATGGCCCTCAAGAGCCTCGCGGAGTACAAGGTTGATACCGAGTACGTGTTCTTCGCCGAGGCGAAGAATACGGGAGTCATCGTCACGCTGGTCAACAGCGAGGGCGAGAACGCGGTCTGCCACTACACCGGCGCCAACAGCGCCTTGCAGCCGGCGGATATCCAGTTGGCCGAGGACCGCATCGCGGAGGCGGATATCTGCTTGATCCACGGCTGTCTGCCTCAGGAGGCGATTGCGGCGGCCGTGCATTGCGCGAGCCTCCACAGAACGCGGGTGATCCTCAACCCGGCCCGGCCGATCGAGCAGACGGACCAGCACGGTGTCGACCTGCCTTCGGAGTACTTCGCGGCGGATGTCCTGGTGGCCAACCTGGAGAAGGCCGCCGAGATCACGGACCAG
>ENA-UPTA01004027-UPTA01004027.1-activated-sludge-metagenome-genome-assembly--contig:-NODE-4027-length-14118-cov-6.112992_pt1 | contig 14118 bp, 7 predicted proteins | sample MGYA00238184_ERZ773361 | MGnify/ENA primary metagenome ERZ773361 (study PRJEB29100, sample SAMN05720205) | activated sludge metagenome | isolation source: anaerobic digester from wastewater...
ACCTCGAAAAGCGGAATCAGCAGCAGGGCGAGAATCGCGCACAGCATGCCGCTGGCAAACACGGCAGCCACCTGCATCATGGCCAGCGAAAGAGGATAGCGCATCAGCACAGCCGAGGTCAGCGCGAACAGCGACCCCGCCAGACCGACCCAGAGTCCCACGCGAAAGATGTTGGCGCGGCGATGCACGTTCTGGGCGGTCTGCACGCTCACGGAAGTGACCAGAAGACCCAGCATCAGCACACTGAAACTGCGCCCGAACAGCAGCGCGACCGCCACGCTCGTCCAGAGACCCGCGGCCATGCCCACGCCGGCATCCAGCAGGATCGTGGCCAGAAGCGAAGTGAGCGCAACCGGCGCCAGATACCGGAGAACGGCCGATGAGGTCAGCGCCTCGAATCCCGAAAAGTGCAGCATGCCCTTCGAGGTCACAATCGTCAGCAGCGAAAGAATAACCACCAGCATCAGATGGCCTTTGGTGGTCAGCAGCGGTGATTTGAAGACCTGCAGCAGGCCCGCCATGATCATCAGGGCAATCATCAGCAGGCTCGCGTCGGCGATCATTCGCAGGAACCGGTCGAGCGGGGTCATCAGTTCCTCCAGCCGGCGCGCATGGGCGCGGAGTTTTTCGCTCACGGCGGCATCCACGGTGGCGCCGGCTTCGACCAGCACGGTTCCGGTCCGGATCAGCGTTTCGGCGGGGGGAACGGCATCGGCGGCTTCCTGGCGGAGCTGTTCCGTTGTGTCGGACTGATAGACCAGTGACGGCACCACCCACGGTCGAAGCATATCCCGCCAGACCGCGGCGCCGGCGGGCTTGAGTTCCAGTGCGGATTCCATGGCCGCCACGGCAGAGGCCAGCGCGGAAACCGGAGAAGCCAGGCCCTTGAACGAAACGCGCCGCAGGGTGCCGTCTTCCTGCTGGATCTGAATATGCGACCCCCTCACCAGCCCCTTGAAGGAGCTGGAAAGGTCCGCTTCGGAGACAATGCCGCCAGAGTAGGCTTTTCGAAGCGTGTTGCTGACCAGACCGAGAACTTCCTGCTCGCGGCCTTCGGGAACGGCTTTCAGAAATGCAGCCGGATCCAGAACGATGCCAAGCAGATCCAGAACCTTCTCAACGGCCTGCTCCTTCTCCTTGCGCGAGGGATACTGGTCGCCGGAATTCCGGATATCGCCCAGATGCCGGAAAAGTTTCTCCAGCGTCCGGATCGCATCGGCATATTTCTCATAGCCTGTCTTGAAGACCGGCAGAACGGCATCCTCGGCCCGGCGGCGGCTCATTTCCGTTTCCGCGAGGTCCACGCACTTGAAATCCACCTTGCTGATCACGGCCTCCGTGACCAGCTGACCCGGCGCCAGCGGAGTCAGGCTGGCAGTTCCGCCGACATGCAGGGTCACAAGCGTGGCCAGCCACAGAAAGAAGACCAGCAGAATGCAGGCCACCGGCCAGGGGCGGCGCGCCGACTTTCTTTCCTCGCGATCGCGCTGGCGGGATTTGATGCTTCTGGTTTTGGATATAAGCGCTGCCATTATCTGCTCCTGTCCGGTCTGGAACGGTTTTCTTTCGGCCGACCGTTTTCCGGGCTGCGGCCCTCGCGGTAGGCGGCAATCACCTTCTGCACCAGCGCGTGCCGCACCACATCGGCATCCCCAAGCTCGGTGAATCCGATTTCGGGAACGTTTTTCAGGATGAGCCGGGCCTCCATAAGGCCGGACCCCCGGCCGGACGGAAGATCAATCTGGGTGAGGTCGCCCGTCACCACGCATTTGGAATCAAATCCGAGCCGGGTCAGGAACATGAACATCTGCTCGGACGTGGTGTTCTGCGCCTCGTCGAGAATCACAAAGGCATGGTTCAATGTGCGGCCGCGCATGTAGGCCAGCGGGGCCACTTCGATGATGCCGCGCTCCACATACCGTTCCATGTCCTCCGGCGCCACCATGTCATAGAGGGCATCATAAAGCGGCCGCAAATAAGGAAAGACCTTCTGCTGATAGTCTCCGGGCAAGAAACCGAGCGCCTCGCCCGCCTCAATGGCCGGGCGGGTGAGCACAATCCGGCTGACCTCCTCTTTGAGCAGCGCGGAAACCGCCATCGCCATGGCGAGATAGGTCTTTCCGGTGCCGGCCGGACCGATGCCGAAGGCCACGTCCCTCTCGGTGATGGAGCGAAGATAGGCCATCTGGCCAAACGTCCGGGGAGAAACCGGAGGCTTGCCCCGGCCCACCGCGATGCGGCAGTCATAAAGCTTCTCCAGGTCGCTTTCGCAGCCCTCGGCAAAGGCGCGCAGGGCATAGGCAATTCCCGGCTCACCGAGCCAGATATCACGGTTCCGGGCCTTGCGCAGCGCCTCGTAAAAACGGACCGCGCGTTCAGTGTCGGTTCTTGCCCCTTCAATGGTCAGCCAGGTGTCCCGGGCGGTCAGCCGGACGCGCAGGACCGCCTCTATCTGGGCCATGAGGGCGGCCGGGAGCGCTCCGAGCTGGGCGGCTTCCCGGGCATTATCAAAGTGAATGGTGTGCTGTATCATATAAATGGGGGCCGACGGGGACGAAACCCGGGCCCCCGAAACGAATCAGGGGCGAACCGAAGTCCCGGCGCATCCGCAAATCGCCTGATATGATCTCCCTGCATCAGTCATCATGTGTAAAATAAACCCCATAGGCCGCTGATCGTCAATGGCAAACCGCCTGCGGCGGGCCTCTTCAGATCAAAAACCGTCCATAAAAATGGCCGCATGCAGGCCCGGAACGGGGATCGGGGTGGAAACCGGCGCCTTGATGACCGGCGCGCCGGGAAGCCCGGCCATATCCAGCCTGCGCCCGTCGGAAATCTGCTTCCACTGCCCCTCGGGGAAGGTGATCGGGAACGTGCCGTGACTGGATGAGGCATTCAGGAGAACAATGAAGGAGGCCCCGTCGTGAACGCGGCCGGCATTCACGATGTATCCGAGCAGCTGGGGATGAGGGGGAAGAATCCATTGAAAATAATCGGCCGGCGGACGGCTGCGCACCCTGAAGGCCGCGCCCTGCGGGGACCCGCGCAGGCGGCTCAGGCCGCGATAATAAGCCATTGCCTCGGCGGCCATCGGCCGGTCGCGGTCCTTCCAGTTCAGGGCGTTGACGCCGTCCCCCTTGTCATAGGTGTTGTGGTGTCCGTGCTTGCTCCGCAGAAACTCCTGTCCTTCGGCGACCATCGGCACTCCGAGCGAGGTGAAAAGAATCGTGGCCGCCAGACGGTTCACATCCACATCCGCCTGCTGGAGATTGCGGCCGTCGCGATCGGGGCGGGTGCAGAGCTCATCCGCCAGCGCCATGTCGTCGTGGCTTTCCAGATAGTTCACCGGCTGCAGCGGGTCAGCCGCCCAGGTTTCCACCGAGCCGAAAATCTGCTTCTGAAGCCAGTCCCGGTTGTGCCGGCCCGACACGAAGTCCTTGGCCGCATAACGGAAATCATTGTTCCATGCCGACCAGCCCGTGCCCTTCAGCTCCTGCTTGTTCTCGCCGCGGAAACTCCACGGCTCCGAAATCAGAATGGCATTGGTGTTGATGGAAAGCGCCGTGTCGCGGATGGCCAGCATGGTGTCCATGTCAATGAGCTCCGCGAGATCCAGGCGGAATCCGTCCACATGAAACTCCTCCATCCAGTAGCGGATGTTGTCCGTGATGAGGCGGCGCATCATCGGCGCCTCGGTGCGGACGTCGTTCCCGCATCCGCTGAAGTTGATGTAACTGTAGTCCGCGTTCAGGCGGAAGTAGTATTTCTTGTCGAGCATGTGGAAGATGTTCGGCGAACCGACGTGGTTGTACACCACATCCAGAATCACCGCGAAGCCCTGCCGGTGCAGTTCATTCACGAGGGCCTTGAACTCGTAATACTGCGAGCCCCTCACGGGCTCCTGCGCATAGGAAGCCTCGGGCGCAAAGTAGAACACCGTGGAATAGCCCCAGTTGTAGTCGCGCTCGCCGTTGTTGAACTCGCAGACCGGAAGGAGTTCAATGGCGTTGAATCCCATGTCGCGGATGTGATCCAGTCCCGTTCCGGTGCCGGAGGTCGCCGCGATGCCTTCGTACAGGCCTCGCAGCGGGGCCGGCACCCCTGAAGACGGGTGCGCCGTCAGGTCGCGAACATGCGCTTCATATATCACGATGTCCTGAAGAGGGGGCGTCACAAAATCCTGATCGGTCCAGCCTTTGAACCATTTGTTCGGGGCGTCGGGATCGATGACGATCGTGTTGTTTTCGGCATGCGCAGCCGCCCGCGCATACGGATCGCCAATCTGCCCCTCCGGATAGAACCCCTCCCCTTCACCGCGCGGTCCGTCCACATTGAAGGAGTACCAACGGCCCTCGTCGAGTCCCATCAGCGTGATCTCCCAAACCCCGTCGGCGGGATCCTTCCAGAGAGGATAGCGCTCGGAGGGCTTCAGCCGCTTGTAGGCCGGTTTGTGGATTTCATACTGGGGCAGGTCGAAAAGGCACAAATGAACTTCACGGGCACGCGGCGCGAAGATCCGGTAGGTGGTGGCCCCCTGCTCCTTGTCGAGCGTGACCCCGAGCGGTTTGTCGGAGAACATTTTGTCCAGCAGCTCTCCGGGCGTTGCAGCCTGACGCACCGTCCGGGGCTGAAGGCCGTCAATGGCCACCACGGGCGGAAAGGAAAGATCAATATCTTCCGCCGTGGTAATAATCAGGGATGAGCTGCCGCGGGCACCCAGATCAAGGTGCAGATTCGCGTTTCCGCGACCGTCGTCCAGCACATTCGGGGCGGTCTCCAGCACGGGGAGCCACTCTTTCCCGTTCAGGACAAATTTGAAGGCCATCTCCCGCTCCCCCGCAGGCGGCCGCAGCCCCTGAATATGTGCGGTGCCCTCCCAGATTCCGTCGTTGTCCGGATCGGTCAGCCGCCAGCGATCCCCTCCCTGCGGATTCCAGCCGTTGAAGTTTCCCGCGACCGTAACCAGTGTGGTGCTGGAAATGTCCAGGCCGTACAGCTTCTCGTCGAAGTAGAAGGACACCAGCTGCTGCACCACGGCGTAGCCCTGCCGGCGGCCCCCTTCTGCCCCTGACGCAAAGTGCCATTCCTCCAGCCCCGGACCGGGCTCCAGACGGACCTCCAGCCCCGCGCCCGAGGCCAGCGGATTTTTCAGAAACACCTCAATGCGCCGCCGATCCTGAATCGCCGCGCGGACAATCCAGTCCGAAGGTTTTTCCAGCAAATTGTCGCCTGATGCATAGAAAAAGCGGTCGGCACCCGGCTCCCACTGGCCGTTGACAACGAACTTGTACCGATGCTGGCCGAAAGGAAGTTCCAGAGGCCGGACATCCAGCTGCCAGATGCCGTTGGTGAGGATCATCGCATGATTCGTGCTCCAGTCGCTCCATGAGCCGCACACAACAACCCCGGTCGCCATGACATTGCGGTAGAGCAGCCAGGGCGTCGGCTCAGTTTCTCCGGGAAGGGCCCTGAAGGAAGGGGTCAGAATCACATCCGCTCGCGAAAGTCCCGCGACCAGCAAAACAGCCCATATCAAACGCTTTACCCGCATTGTAAACTCCGTGCCACTTCAAGCCGCCAGAATTAAGTTTGGGAACTTTCCCTGTTTAGCCCCAGAATGTCAATCACTCTGTCCGTGGAGGAAAGATCAGGCAGCACGTGGTCCGCACCCGCATGCATCAGAGACTGCTGATCATACGAGCCGGTCGCCACCGCGATGGATACGGCCCCGATTGCCCGCGCGGCGGCAATGTCAGCCGGGGTGTCGCCTATCAGAAAGCAGCGGCCAAGCTGTTCGCCCCTTTTCAGCAGTTTCTTTGCCCGCTCACGGGCGCGGCGGGCCAGTTCCGGACGGCGCGCATGCTCCCGGCCGAATGCGCCCAGCATGAAATGCCCGTGCAGATTGAAATGGCTCAACTTTATATGCGCGCATTCCTCGGTGTTGCCCGTAACCAGTCCAACAAGCACACGCTCATCGGCGGAAAGCTCCTTCAGCAGTTCGCAGACTCCGGGACACAGCGTGGCCAGATGCTCCCTGATGGATTTGCGCAGTTCAACCGGCAGACGCTCAAAAAATTCCTTCTCCTGCATTCTGCTGACCTTCAGTCCGCTGCGAATGCGAATTTCATTGAACAGATCAAGATCCGTGGCCCCGGCAAAGTGGATGTAACTGAGATCGTCATCATGATCAAACACGGCCTTCAGTGTGTTGGAGAAAGCATCCCGGCCCGCGCCGTGCGTATCGAGCAGTGTTCCGTCTATATCAAAAAATACAGCGGTTTTTTCAGTCATTTGCCGTGAAACCGTAGCATCCCGCCCGCCCGGAATCAATGCTTGAAATGACGGGTGCCTGTGAAGGCCATGGCAATGCCATAACGGTCGCAGGCGGCGATGACCTCCTCATCCCTGCGGGAACCGCCCGGCTGCACGATAAAACGAATGCCGGCTTCGGCCGCGTGATCCACATTGTCCGCGAACGGGAAAAAAGCATCGGAAACCAGCACGCTTTCCGCCATCACGCCGGCGGAGAACTGCGATGGAGTCAGGCCGTACTGCCCGGCTGCCTCGTAAAGCAGCCGGATATTTTCCATGGCTTTGGCAATGGCCAGCTTGCGCACGGCATCCACGCGGTTGGGCTGTCCCGCCCCCATGCCAAGCAGGGCATACTGGCCCTTTTCGTACTCGCGCACAATCACAATGGCGTTGGACTTCACATGCTTGCAGGCCATCATTCCGAAGAGCGCGAGTTCACGCCGGGACTCTGGGAACACGATTTCCGTGGGAACATTCCACGCGGCGGCAAGCTGCGTGTCGCGCTCCTGAACAAGCCAGCCGCCGCCGATCTGCTTCACCTCATAGCCGGGTCCCTCCTGGTGCAGGGGTTCGCGCAGGCGCAGCAGCCGGATGTCCCTGCTCTTCTGCATCAGGTATTCCAGCGCCTCAGCGTCAAAGGCCGGCGCTATCAGTGCCTCCACAAAGCGGCCCTTCAGCACCTGAGCGGCTTCAAGCGTCACCGGCTCCGTCACAGCAATCACACTTCCGAAGGCCGAGACCGGATCGCCCGCCCAGGCCGCTTCCAGCGCGGAAGCCACGGTCAGGCCTGTGGCAAAACCGCACGGATTGGTATGCTTGACAATCGCCGCGCCGGGCCTTCCGCAAAGTTCCCTGACCGCTTCGAGTGCGGCATGCCCGTCTACATAATTGTTGAAGGACATTTCCTTGCCGTGCAGCAGTTCAGCATTTGCGATGCAGGCTTCTGTCACCACCGGCTCGCGATAAAGCACGGCGGACTGGTGCGGATTCTCCCCGTAGCGGAGGGCTTCGCCCTTTGAACAGGCCATCACAAACGGGCGTGTTTCGGGACCCGAGGATATTTCGTCCGCCAGATGCCAGGCCACCACCGCATCGTACTGAGCTGTATGCGCAAACACCTTCTGCGCCAGCTCCAGCCGGAGCTCCGGCGGGACCGCACCTCCGTTCGCATCCATCTCCGCAACAACCCGCCCGTAGTCCGCCGGATCGCACACGGCCGCAACTGCTCCAAAGTTTTTGGCCGCCGCGCGCAGCAGCGCCGGACCGCCAATGTCAATTTGCTCGACGGCGGCCTCAAGAGAAACATCACCGGCTGCAACCGTGGCCTCAAACGGATAAAGATTCACGCACACCAAATCAATCGGCACAAAGCCCTGCCGAGTCATCTGTTCCATGTGATCCGGCTTGTCCCTGCGGGCCAGCAGGCCCGCATGGATTTTGGGATGAAGCGTCTTTACACGGCCGTCAAGCATTTCGGGAAACCCCGTGAAATCGGAAACCTCCGTCACCTTGAGGCCGGCTTCGCGGAGCGCGGCGGCCGTGCCGCCGGTGGAAATCAGTTCCACTCCGCGGGAGGCCAGATCCCGGGCAAAATTCACCAGGCCGGACTTATCCGACACGCTTAACAGGGCTCTTGCTGTCGCACTCATATTCCTCTCCTGCATTCGCTGATCAAACTAGAACATTCTGCACCTGTAATCCAGACCCGAATCAAACGATATGAGGCCGTGCACACGTGAAAACAGAAAAAGAAAACGAGCCATGGAGATGGTCGGGGCGGTGGGATTTGAACCCACGACCTCTTGGTCCCGAACCAAGCGCGCTACCAGTCTGCGCTACGCCCCGGAAAGCGCTGAACAATCTAAACGAATCGTGGTGAAACGCAAGCGGGAATCCTAACAAGTTTTCCTATTTTACCGGAATCCCGCCCGAAATCTCGCTGGCGGGGTCATGGCATCTGCAATCCCTTGAAATATTTTTCACCACCAAGACTCCAAGGCAGAAAGCTTCAGAGGACGATTCGCTGAATACCGTCTCGAATCAGGGGAACATTGAAGTTGATCAGCAAAGCCAAGCGGTGTCCCGTAAGCTTAAGATATGTCAAAACCTGTGCCTTGTGGACTGGCAGAAGTTTTTCAACGGCTTTGAGTTCAACAATAACGTCGTTTTCAACAAGCATGTCCAGACGCAGGCCGGCATCCATTTTCAGTCCGTCATAGAAAACCGGAAGCGAAACCTGCCGCTCGAGCTTCAATCCCCGCTTAATCAAGTCATGGGCCAGACATACTTCATAAACGCTTTCCAGAAGTCCGGGCCCAAGGGCTTTATGCAGATGAAACGCCGCATCCACTATATTCTGTGCATTGCAATCTGTCTCATGACTTACGGCCTCTCTTGGTGCCTTGGTGGTTCATATCCTATTTTACCGGAATGCCGCTCGAAATCTCGCCGTCGGTGGTGATGAGACGCATAACCGCGCCGCTGGTCGCGGCCAGAAGCATGCCGTTGGATTCTATGCCCCGGATTTTTGCGGGCTGGAGGTTGGCCACCACAATAATGGTTTTCCCGATCAGTTCCTCGGGCTTGTAGTGGAGCGCGATGCCCGCCACGATCTGGCGGCGCTCCTTGCCGACCAGAATGTCCAGCCGCAGCAGCTTGGTGGCATCCTTGACCGGTTCTGCATTCAGGATTTTTGCCGTGCGCAGCTGCACCTTCATGAAATCGTCATAGCTGATGAGCGCCACGCCCTCCGGCGCGGACGGCATGGTTTTTTTCTCGGGTTCCTTTTTCCCCGGGGCGGCAGGTGCATCCTCCGTCCTGATTCGCGGGAACAGCGGATCGCCCGTCTTCACTTCCGAACCGGGCTTTAGCAGCCCGAAATGCTGAAGCCTCGAGAAATCGGTTTTGGTTTCATCCATACCCAGCGTCGAGCGCAGGGCCTGCATTTTGCCGGGCATGACGGGCGACAGCAGAGCCGACGCCACGCGCAGCGCCTCCGCGGCGCAGTAGAGTGTTGTGTGCAGCGGGCCCTTGTCGTCCTGCCCGGCCAGCGTCCACGGCTGCTTGATCTCCAGATAGCGGTTCGTGGCGCGCACCGCGGCCAGCACGGCGGCCAGGCCCAGGTCGAGCCGCATCCCCTGCAGGGTTTTCTCCATTTCAGCCACGGCCTTCTGGACTTCGGCCCATAAATCGGCCTCATCTTTGCCATTCAGCGCATCCGGCGCGGGCGGCGGCAGTTTGCCTTCGCAGTAGCTTCCCACCATCTTCATTACGCGGCTCAGCAGATTGCCCAGATCATTCGCCAGATCAGAGTTGTACCGGCGGATAAAAGCCTCCTCCGTGAAGCTGGCATCCTGCCCCAGACTCATCTCGGCCATCAGGAAGTAGCGGAATGCATCCACGCCGCAGCGGTCGGCCATGTCCATCGGATTCACAACATTGCCGAGCGACTTGCTCATTTTGCTTTCGCCGGACAGCCACCAGCCGTGAGCAAAGATGGTCTGCGGCATCGGCAGACCCATTGCCTTGAGCATGGTGGGCCAGTACACCGTGTGCGTGGTCAGTATGTCCTTGCCGATCAGGTGGTACGACGCCGGCCACCACTTCGCGAACTGCGCGTCATCGGATTTGTAGCCGACGGCGCTGATGTAGTTCACCAGCGCATCAAACCAGACATAGGTCACATACTGGTCGTCAAACGGCAGATCAATCCCCCACGCCATGCGGCTTTTGGGGCGCGAGATGCAGAGATCATTGAGTTCTTTGCGCAGGAAGCCGAGTGTTTCATTCCTGCGGTAATCCGGCTGGATGAACTGCGGGTGCTCGTTGATATATTCGATGAGCCATTCCTGATATTTGCTCATCCGGAAGAAATAATTGGCCTCCCGAATTTTTTCCACCGGACGTTTGCACTCCGGGCAGCAGCCTTCGACAAGGTCCTTTTCCATGAAAAAACGCTCGCAGGGCGTGCAGTACCAGCCGTCGTACTCGTCGCGGTAAATTTCACCGCGGTCGTACAGGTCCTGCAGGATTCCCTGCACCACTTTTTTGTGCCGGGGCTCTGTGGTGCGGATGAAATCATCATGCGTTATCTCCAGCTTCTTCCAGAGATCCTGGAAGCGGATCACCGTGCGGTCCGCCTGCTCCTGGGCCGTGATGCCCGCCGCCTGGGCCGCCTGCCAGACCTTCTGCCCGTGCTCGTCCGTACCGGTCAGGAAATGCGAGGGGACATCCAGCATGCGGTAATAGCGCGCCAGCACATCCGCAAGAATCGTCGTGTAGGCATGCCCGATGTGCGGCTTGTCGTTGACGTAATAAATCGGCGTTGTTACATAAAAATGATCTCGCTTCATACAGTCCTCTTTTTCAGAAGCGCTATTATAGAGGTTGGCCCCCTTTTGCAAAGCATTCTGTGACGTTTGCCGCTTTTTCCAATCATTGGAAGTTCCTGCGGAAAAAGTTCCAATCATTGGAAGTTTTGGCGCAAAAAGTTCCAAGGGCTGGAACTTTTCGGACCGCGCCGGAGCGCTAAAAAAAGCGGCCGGAGAGCGATTCCACCCTCCGGCCGCTTTAAGTTTCAAGACTGGATCTATTCGGTCGTTACGCGATAGATGCGCATGACGTCCGCCGGATCGGCATCAGACAGCGTGATTTCATCCCCATCGCCCACCACGGTATCCGCCGCCGTCCAAACCACCGGATCGGCCGTTGGATCAACGGTGTATTCCAAATTGTAGGTCTGCCCGTTCACCGAGGTCAGCGTGACCGAAGCTGTGGCCCCGGCCGGGACCTCAAAGCCCGTGATATCCGGCTGGGTCGGGCCGCTGCCGGTCGGGGTCACGGTGCCCCAGATCACCACGTCGTCCAGGCGGAAGTCCCCGGTGCCGTTGGAACTGTACAGTTCATTGGTCCAGCCCTGGATCAGAACGGTCATCGAAGATTCCTCTCCGGTAATTCCAGTAACGGCCTGATTCAACTCCACCAGCTCACCCGAAGGAAATTCCGCCGCATAGGTGCTGGTTCCGCTCCGGATATCGAAGCCCAGCGTGCCCGGTCCAGCCCCAGTGCGATAGGCTCGGAAGGAAATGCCTGTCACAGCGACGGCATACCCGGGAGCAGGCTCAAGGGAGAAGGTGAAGTTCTTGGCTGTCACCTGATCGGGCTGTGACCATCCTCCTCTTTCTTGAATATAGGGTTCATTCGGGAAGTAGGTCCCAGTCTCAATGGCCGTCTCAATCTCGCCCGCCGACAGAGCCATGTCAGAGACGGTCAGATTCGGATCCTTTGTCGAGACCTGCAGGAACGGATCCGCCGTGAAGCGGAAGGAAAGAATGCCCTGCGGCGGCGCATCGTTTGCAGCGATTGTGAGTGTGAACTCGGAGGGGCTCACGACCGTGCCGCCCGCCACATTGGCGAGGGTCAGAACAACAGTTTCGGCATCCTCCTGAAGGGCATCATCATTGACCGTGATCGTGATGGTTGCCGACGTGGTTGCTCCGTCCAGCGTGAAGTTGGTGCTTGAAACCGTATAGTCAGCCGCGCCGCCCTCCAATGCCGCGCCGCCCAGCTCTATGGTCCCCGTCACCGTGCCTTCGGCCAGCGTCTTGATGATGATCACATCATAGGTTCCGACATCCTCGGAAACCGAAGCCGCCGAGGCCGTGAATTTCACATTGGTCTGCGGAGATCCTCCCGGAGCAACACCAAAGCCCGTCAAATCGCTCCCCGCCGCCACCGTTTCGAACCGTTCGCTGGGATCCGACCAGCCGTCTTTGTCGCCGTCGGTGATTCCATCCTTGAGCTGAATGTTCTGATTGATGGTGGAAACGCCGTTCCCCGCCCAGTAGTCTCCCGGATCCACACCCGGCTGCCCAAACACATCCTGCACCACCCCGCCCAGTTCCAGAACCATGGCATCGTCGCCATTGAATGTGAATGACTTCTCAACAGTCGGAGACATGTCGGCCGTTCCGATCACCCAAACGGCGCCGTTTGCCAGAGTTCCGCTGTTCACGGTAAGGGCGGATGCGGGGACCCCGCCGTTCACGCCGATTTTAAGATCCAGCAGGTTGTCCGTGCCGTCAAACGTGATATCCCCACCGGACACGTTCCAGATTTCAATGCCCTTGGGGGTAGTTCCGCTGTCAGTCTCTGTATACTGTGAAATGATGATCTGGCTGGCGCCAAAGTCATTGGCATTGATCGTCAGGGTGAAGACCGTCGGACTCACGGGATTTCCGCCCACTATATTGGCAAGTGTCAGAGTAATGGTTTCAGAACCCTCCTGATCTGCATCATCATTGATGGTCACCGTGAACGTGGCCGAGGTGGTTGCGCCGTTCATCGTGAAATTGGTGGCGTCGATTGTATAATCTGCGCCGCCGCCTTCGGTCGCCGTTCCGCCGAGCTCAATCTGTCCGCTCACATTGCCTTCGGCCAGCGTCTTGATCACGGTGATCTCATAGGTCCCCGCATCCTCATCCACCGAGGCCGCCGATGCTGTAAACTTGACATTGGTTACAACGGCAGCGCCGCCATAGGGTGTAATCACGATGTCATCAATGTTCTTTCGGGCTGAAGCTGCTCCGCCTATCGCGCGAACACGCACTCTAACGGGTACGTTTTGATCAACGGTTGCTGAATGCTCAGTTAACGCATCAACACCAAGACTGCTGAAACTTGCCCCCGCCGCTGTCCAGTTCGCACCACTGTCGGTGCTGTATTCCACCACGCTCGTGACGCCACCGTCTGTGCCATACCTCGCATACTGCAGTGTGACCGAGCCGCAGCCATCTGCCAAATCCTCCGCAAGCATGATGGTAACCAGTTCGGCCGAACCCCAACGCATGCGGCCTGCCTTGGTCCCGTTCTTCTTGTCGTTGGCGAGCGTGCCTATGACCGCATCTGCCAGGGTCCATGTTTTTCCGTTCAGAGTAACGTTCCCGTTGGTATAGGAGGCCTTTGTTCCATCCTCAAAGTCCACGGTATACTGGGCCTGTGCTGCAATATTCAGGCCGAGACAAATGACGAGAGCTGTAATCACCCACATTATGATTCTACGCATGGCAATACTCCTGATTCAAAAGCCGACCGATTCTGCGTTCTATTAGAGTTAAGATAGGGATTTCGTGGAAATTGTAAAACCGTTTTTCAGGAAATGGCGAACGCGGACGGAAATAATCCTACGCGATTCACCACTGAAGCGCGAGGTGTGTATAGAAAAAAGAACCGCCCCGACTTGCGTCAGGGCGGTTCGAAATGAATCCCGGCAACGAGCTACTCTCCCATGGCTAAAGCCACAGTACCATCGCCGCTGAAGAGCTTAACTGCCGTGTTCGGGATGTGTACGGGTGTGTCCTCTTCGCTATGGTCACCGGAAATCTCTATTAAAAGATTCGCATGGTAAATATCTGCCTTCCGGTCCGCTCCCCCGAAGGGGAGCGGACACGGAAAGCATCAAATAGAGGTCAAGCCTCACGGCTGATTAGTACCGGTCCGCTCAATGTGTCGCCACACTTACACTTCCGGCCTATCAAGGTCGTAGTCTACAACCTGCCTACAGTTCTCCCGAAGGAGAAGGGGATATCTTATCTTGGAGAAGGCTTGGCACTTAGATGCTTTCAGCGCTTATCCTTTCCGCACATAGCTACCCAGCAATGCCCCTAGGCGGGACAACTGGAACACCAGAGGTGCGTCATTCCCGGTCCTCTCGTACTAAGGAATGATCTCCGCAAATATCCTGCGCCCACAGTGGATAAGGACCGAACTGTCTCACGACGTTCTGAACCCAGCTCGCGTACCGCTTTA
>ENA-UPTA01004032-UPTA01004032.1-activated-sludge-metagenome-genome-assembly--contig:-NODE-4032-length-14106-cov-7.323963_pt1 | contig 14106 bp, 13 predicted proteins | sample MGYA00238184_ERZ773361 | MGnify/ENA primary metagenome ERZ773361 (study PRJEB29100, sample SAMN05720205) | activated sludge metagenome | isolation source: anaerobic digester from wastewater...
GCAGGCTTTGGCAATGAGGAATACTGTGTGGTGCCTGGAAATAAAAACTCGGGATATTGCAATGAAAACGTTTCAATCGTCACCTCATCTTTCTCGTACATGAATTCTCTGGCGAGGCGCTCATTGTAGGCTGCCAGACCTCCGCGTAGCGGATGCGCCGAACCGAGAATCGTGATTTTCATATCGTATGTTTTATGCGAGAATGAACTCGGCAATTTTGTCGCCAACAGCGGATGTGGAATACTGACCGTTGTTGATGTCCTCTGTTACAAACCCTTCCTGCATGGCTCTGTCCACCGCCTGCACGATGGCATTGCTTTCTTCCAGCATGCCGAAGCTGTACTCCAGCAACATCGCGGCCGACAGGATCGTGGCCATCGGATTGGCAATGTTTTTGCCGGCTGCCTGCGGGTAGGAACCGTGAATAGGTTCGTATAATCCGATGGTGCTGCCGATAGATGCGGAAGGCAGAATGCCGAGGCTGCCTGCAATTACGGATGCTTCGTCAGAGATAATATCGCCGAACAGGTTTTCCGTCAGGATAACATCGAATTTCTTGGGTTTGGTAATGACTTCCATCGCCGCGCTGTCGATGTAGTTGCACTCCAGTTCAATGTCGGGATGGTTTTTGGCATATTCTGTCACCACTTCTCTCCACAAACGGGAGGTCGCCAATACATTTGCTTTATCTAACAGCGTCACTTTTTTCTTTCTGTTTTTCGCGAACTGAAAAGCTTTTTCCGTAATGCGAAGGATTTCTTCCCGTGTATATACGCAGGTGTCGTAGGCGATGGACTGATCTTCGCTGCGGCCACGTGGTTTCCCGAAATAAATCCCGGAAATCAACTCGCGCACTACCACAAAATCTACGCCCTGCACACGATCCGTTTTCAGCGGAGATGCATCGAGCAAAGCATCGTAGCTTTTCACCGGACGGATATTGGCATACAGGCCGAGTGCACTTCTCATCTTGAGGAGGCCTTGTTCCGGACGGATTTTTGCGGATGGATCATTGTCGTATTTAGGGTCGCCGATAGCGCCGAATAAAATGGCATCGCTGCCGGTACACAAAGCATGGGTTTTATCCGGATACGGATTTCCGGTAGCGTCGATGGCGGCGGCGCCAATCAGTCCGTATTCCAATTCAAATTCATGCTGGAATTTTTTTTCAATCGATTTCAGGGCTTTCACAGCCTGCTCTACAATTTCCGGACCGATTCCATCGCCCGGCAAAACGGCAATTTTCTTCTTCATTTTTCAAAAATAATCAACCTGCGACTATATTTTATGTCTCGCGTGTTATTAAATTTATACTGATAGAACAAAAATCATTGAAAAAACTGGCTTTCATATTCGTGTATGGTGTCTTGGGTGTATGGTACGCAAAGGCCGATGTTTCAGTTATACATCCAAATGAGGTGAAAACCACCCTGGAGCGGGAGGAAAATACGTTGTCAATTCTTCGTTTTTTTATCCAGCGATTGACTAACGATGCTATTCAGCCGGATGCAGGAATGCTAGAAGAAAATCTGTATTACACCGCGGAGTGTCTGTTCCGGCTGAAAGCTTATCCGCAGTTGAATATTGTATTGGATCAGGGGCGCCGCTTTGCAGCCATACAAAACAAAATATCTCCGAGGCTGCAGCTCGTGGAAGCGAAGTATCTGATTGAAAAAGGAGTTTACGGCAGGAGCATGGAAATACTGGATGACATCGCGGAAGAAACGAAAGATGCGTGGCTGAAGGCCGAAGCACAACTGGCGCTCGGCGATATACTCCGCAGAAAAGAGCACTGGCCGGCGAGTATTGCATTGTACCGTCAGGTCGCCGCGACAGCGCCGGATACTTTGCTGCAGATGAGAGCCTTCAATGGAATCGGCAGCTGCTATCTGTCCGGTACTCAGTTTGATTCCGCACAATATTACTACAAAGCTGCACTGCAGATAGGGCTTCCTTCACTTGGAAAGTCGCATACCCGTGTGGCACAGGTCAATTATAATCTTGGATTGCTGGCCAATCGCGAAGGAGATTATTATGCTGCAGAACAACGTTTTCTGGAAGCATTGCGTATTTATTTGCAAAAACTTGGACCGCATCATGCGAAAACAGCTGAAGTATATGGTGCACTCGGAAGTGTCTGTTTGCTGAAAGATGATCTGGAAAAAGCGTTGTTATATCTGTTGAAAGAAAGGGACATACTGCTGTTGTTGGGTGAAGAAACGCCCGATTTGATTTACAGCTACCTCAATACCGGGAAAGTATATTATTATCAGAAAGAATGGGCGAAAGCGGAACAGGCTTTGCAAAATTCAGTGGATATGGCCTTGCGTTTTTTTGGCAAAAGTCATCAGTTGTATCTGCAATCTATAGTAGAATGGGCACGTGTGCAGGTGGAACAGCAACGATATGGGAAGGCACGCGTATTGTTAGAGGAGTTGGTGCAGATTCACCGGGAAGATCCGGATGATTATCTGGCAGATGTGTACATGCAACTCGGAGATATCGCAATGGCTACAGGTGCGGATGCGGCAGCATATTTCCGTCAGGCAAATAATTTATACGAAGCATTTTACGGACAACGCAATGTGTATTCGATAGATGCATTGTTGCGGATTTCCGAAGTGCATCTGAAAAACGGAGATGTTGCCGAGGCCATTCGCTTTGCGGAACAGGCATTGCAGCGCACCATAAGGTCGGAGCAAATTGTGTATGCATATGATCATTGGGAATGTCAGTGGCAGTTGCTGAGATGCTATGAGCAGCAATATGCTGATGGTGTGCGGCCGATAAAATTTCTGCAGCAGGACGTTGCTCTGATAAAAGAAACACTGCAGGAAGCAGCGCAAATCCGGCAGACTTATTTTTCATCCGGCAGTCGCCTGTATTATGCGGAAAAGATGACCGCGCTGAATGAAATGGGCATCCGGCTGCTGTCGAAATATTATTCACAGAGAGATCAGTATTTCATGGAACACGTATGGTTGTTTTCTGAAAATAATAAAGCGAATCTGTTGCGTTACAGGATGGATACCAGACAGGCCTATCAGTTGCTGCCTGAAAAAGTCCGGCAACAAATGGAGCAGCTTGTCAGCCGCTGGAATTACTTTATGATGCGCAATGAAAATGAGGAAGAGGCCGAACCATACATCCGGGATTCGCTCGTCTGGTATCAGTCGAAATATGAGACCCTGACAAAGGATATTTATTCCACATATCCTGAAGTTTACGGAAGAATTTATCAGGTTGAACCGTTGTCGTTGAAACAAGTGCAGCAAGGCCTGACAAAAGCATCCGTATATATCAGTTATTTTACGGATGGAGACAGTTATTACAGGATTGTTATCACTCCCAAGTCATATAAATTCTCTCCAACCGGAAAGAAAAAACATACAGACAGTCTGGTGCGGCAATGGCGGGAAGCGATAGAAAACAAAACACCGGAAAAACAATATGGCAGTCAGCTTGCTGCGCTGCTGCTGCCGGAATCGTTGCCGCAAAAACTGATTATCTCACCCGACGGAATGTTGCATCAATTGGCATTTGACGCGCTGCCTGTAAAAGGCCGATACCTGATATACGAACATTCGGTTTCTTCTGCACTTTCAGCCGCTACCTATTTTCATGCGGCACCGCCTCTTGTTACGGAAAAGATAGCGGGATTTTTCCCGGATTTTTCCCGTTCCGACTATCCGCCATTATCTGCGGAGAAAGAGAACAAAGCATTGAGCCAATTTACCGGATATACACGCTATGCAGGAAATGATGCCACCGCGCAGCAGTTGGTACTGGCCGCAAAAAGTGCCAAATGGCTGCATATTGCCACACATATCGAGATAGACAGTATTTCGCCGATGCATTCCAGACTATTGATGCAGCCCGGAACTGCCCCGTTGGATATCGGCGATATCAAACATCTTCAAACGTCGGCGCAGCTGGTGTCGCTGGCTGCCTGCAAAGGCAACTTCGGCCAGTGGCAGTCGGGAGAAGGCCTGCTGAACTTTGCCTGGGCATTCCGCTATGCAGGTGCCCACGAAGTGTTGCTGACACAGTGGAGTGCTTCTGATAAGGCAACTGCAACGATAATGGAAGGTTTTTATCATTACCTGTCCAAAGGAACAAGTACTGAAGAAGCATTGCAGAAAGCCAAACTGGATTATATAGCACAGACTGATGCTGTGGGCGCACGCCCATTTTACTGGGCGAATTTCCAATTGCTCGCTGACGCGGATGAGACGCGTTTGCAATCGGGCATTCCGCTGATAAAATATTTGACGGCGCTGTTCTTGTGTCTGATAATTTGCTATCTTGCATATGTCCTTTATCAATACAGGTTAGTAAAACCAATCCGATGAATATCTATAAGGCGCTGTGGCAAAATGCGCTGATGTATATCCTCTATTTCATCATTCTGTTCATCACAGGAACGATAGGGTATGTTATTATTGAAGATTACACAGCACTGGAAGCGCTTTTCATGACGACGATTACGCTGTCAACGGTGGGCTATTCGGAGACTAAGCCACTGCATGATGCCGGACGAATTTTCACCATATTTCTGATATTGGGCAACTTTGGGATACTTACCTATGTAATTGCTAAAGTATCCCAGTTTTTGTTTGATGGCGAATTCAGAATCCTCTATAAAAGATTATCTATGGAAAATAAAATTGCTCATTTGTCCGATCATGTGATTGTTTGCGGTTGCGGACAAAACGGATTTGAAGCCATCAAAGAATTGCGGAAAAGCAACCTGCAATATGTGGTGATTGACAAAGACGAGCCGGTGGCTTCCAAAGAAATTGAGTTTCTGATTCATGATGATGCGACCAGAGATGAAGCATTACTGCATGCCGGTATCAAGCGGGCGAAGGCCATTTTGATTACCTTGCCCAGTGACGCAGAAAATATGTTTGTCGTTCTGACAGCGAAAGAATTGAATCCGTCTATTACCATTATCAGCCGGGCATCGAAGGACTCTTCCGTGAAAAAACTCAAGGCAGCCGGTGCCAGCAACGTCATTATGCCGGACAAGTTGGGTGGCGTTCACATGGCCAATCTGGTACTGTTTCCGGATGTGAAGGAGTTTATCGATGTGATGAGCACTTATGGCAATGATGAAAACAACATTCAGGAACTTATACCCACTAAAACACAAACACTTGAACAGTTGAATGCCTGGCAGAACAGCGGCGCTACGGTGTTGGGCGTAAGAGAAAAAGGCGGAGAGTATGTGATTAATCCTCCGAAAGATTTTCTGATTTCTCCGGAAATACGTGTTATCGTGCTGGCTACCAGTGACCAGGCAGATGTGTTAAGGAAGTTGATATAAGTTGCAGGATTTTCTTAAATTTGAAGTATGTTAATGCCGTTGGAATATCATTTTCCCAGCAATACCGTATCTGCCAAACGGTTGGATGCCTTGCTTGCCAGCGGATATTTCAGAACCGGCAATTACCTGATGCGGACAAGGGTGCTGTATTTCAATGAACAAATCCTGAATACACTGCACATCCGCATATTGCTGGAGGAACACAGTTTTTCCAAAAGTATGCGCAAACTGCTCCGGAAAAATTCCGAGCGATTCACCTGGCATATACAGCCCTATAAAATCACCCCGGAAAAAGAATTGCTGTATAAAAAACACCGCATTCGTTTCAAAGGCAATTCCTCGCCGAACCTGACTGCCTATTTGTTTGACAATTACAACAAAAATGTTTTCAATACTTTTGAAATCAACTTGTACGACAACGGGCGATTGGTCGGATTCAGTTTCTTTGATGTGGGGCTGACCAGCATGGCCAGTATTATCGGCATCTTTGATCAGGCTTATGAAAAATACAGTCTTGGTATTTATACGATGCTCCTCGAAATTGAGTATGCGAAATCACTGCAGCTGAAATATTACTATCCCGGTTATGTGGCACATGAGCCCTCTCAGTTTAATTACAAACTCAGACTCGCGGAGAAATTTGATTATTATGACTGGTATACCCGGCGCTGGACTTCATTTGAGAAGCGCAATAATCGGCCGAAAGTAAATGATTTTCTGAGTGAGAAAATGAATGTGGCCAAAGAGTGGCTGAATGAATTGAAAATACCATTCACAGAACTGTTTTATCCTTTCTTCTATATGGGAAGTATGTATCCGAAGTCAGATTGCGTGAAAGGGGTACACCACCTGCTGCTGCACAATTTTGAGATGGAGGGGTTGTTTTACATGATAGAATTTCACCCCGAAAAAATGGAATTATTGCTGGTGGGTGCAACGGTACATAAATATCAGTTTGAAGAAGAAGTGACGGCCTCAGATGCCTTTGAAGACAATAAATGGAAAAGGGTGTTGCTTTATCTGCATCCGCAGATTCCTGTTCGCAGCAGTTATGAATTGTATGCGGGCTATGTCTTCCTGCAGGAATTATTCCGTCAGCATCTGCAGGGTATTGCCTCCGGCGCCCGGATTATACCCTAGCTTATACAGCGTAATGCAGTATATTGCGGATATGTTTTTTTAGTATCTTTATGTTATGGACATTACCAAGCTTCTTCCAACAGCACAACGTGTACTGCGGCATTACGATATCACTTTCCTGTCTCCCAAGGAATGGGCTACGTTAATCCAGTATGGTAAGATAAAGTCCTTCAAGAAAGGCGAGAATTTCATTACAGCCAATCATCTCAATACCAAGATTGCCTTTATCCTGAAAGGCGGATTTCGTTTTTTTTACACAAAAAATGACAATGAAATCACCTGTCTGCTGGCCTTCGAAAACGGTTTGATTGGTAGTTTCGAATCCAATATCCTGAAACAGCCCTGTACACAAACCATACAGGCGATTGAAGACAGTGAGTTGTTTATCATTGATTACAAAGACCTGGAACAACTGTATGACAAAAGCCCGAAATTTGAACGGGTCGGCAGGTTGATTCTGGAATATTATCTCGCTTTTTTACAGCAGCGAATTACCTCTTATCTCCTTGATACACCGGAAGAGCGCTATATGCGTCTCATTCGGGAAACACCGGATCTGCTGAATCGCGTGCCGTTGCAGTATATCGCTTCTTACATTGGTGTCACGCCGGTTTCGCTGAGTCGTATCCGCAAAAGAATCCTGAAAAAATAAGCAGATGAAGTTACTGTCCCTGCTGTTGTTGCTCATTTTTTCGCTTCACCTGCAAGCCGAAGATCGCATCATTCAAAAGATGGCGGATGCTGTTTGTTCGTGTATGAAAGAACAGGAGGTGAAAAAATCATCTTCGGAAATATCCGTAAGTGTGGCAGAGTGCGTGGCAGACCGTTTGTATCCTTACAGGAAGTCGGTGAAAAAACTCCTCCGCAAGATTATAAAAGAGGATAATGAAGGCGAAGACCTGGATGCATCGGAGGACTTTGAAGAAGCCTTCGATACTGCCTTTGCGGAGGATTGTTCAGGCCGGAGATTCAGCCTGTGGGATCTTTCTCTGTATATCCGCTGATTGGTTTATTTGTAGTATTCCGCTTTCGTGTATTTTTTAGGTACATATTTTCTGTTCAACAGCGGTTCTGTGCGCTTGTTCAGGAATGACTCACCGTCTTTACGGTCTCTGTTGATCAGCGGTTCCGTACGTTTGTTAACCAGTTTTTTGTTGGGGTCAAAGTTGGGATTTACTTTCTTAACGGTTGTTGTATTGCTTTTTTGTGGAGGATTGCCTGCAAATGAACGGTGGCTGCATACAAAGAAGATAACCAATACGGCGAAGATGGCTTTGAGGTGTTTGCTGTAGTTTTTCATGGTGTTTATTTTTTTGATTTGTTTGATGATGTAAAGATAGTACGCACTTTTTTCCGCGACTTCAGGGGAAAATGCCGGTATGAAAATTCAGGGTTTTCCTTAGGGTAAAAAAACGGCAGCAAATGATTTATAGATAATCCGCCAAAGCCTTTTCCAGCAAAGTAAGATCAGGCATGAACAGTGTGAAGCCATCCGCATGCTGCAATTGTGTTAAAGCTTCTTTTACAGAAAGCGTGGATTGCGAACAAGCAACGGCTTGTCCTGTCGCGGACAGCGACTGAGCCAGAAATTCCTGTTCCGTCTGTCCTTCTGCCGGAATCAGAATGGCCTTTTTCCCCAGTACCGCCAGGTCCATGACGGTTGAATAACCTGACCTGCAGATGATGGCACCGGCTTTCTGCAATGCGGAAAACAAGTCGTTGGTGTTCAGGTATGAAATAACAGTGAGCGGTCCGTCTTGTGTAATAGTCTGCTGTGCCGTTTTGCCTTGCACCAATACAGATTTCAGTGGCAATGCCCGAAGTTGTTTCGTCAGTTTTTTTTCCAGTTCACTGCGTTGCGGCTCGGGGCCGGACAAAACCGCCAGTACATCAAAGTCCAGGTCGTCAATAAAGGAAGCCTGTTTGATATAGCCGCTGAATCGGCTTTGTATGCCGATATATTTTGCCGGCAGAGGAAAGGATATGCCGTGTGATAATTTTCCGGATAAATTGCTATTGCTTTCCTCGTCCGGAATCCATAAGGCGTCGAAACGTTTTATCTGCTGTAAATGCAGCCGCAGAAAAACGGGATTCATCCACTGAAAAGGAGTGGGTGCCTGCAGTGCAACCTGATGACAGATAAAAATGCTTTTCACGTCATGAAGACGCACGCCGTAGCGGTTATCAGAAATAATAAGTCCGATTTTTTCACGTGCTGCAATCTCCGCCGTCATGTTGTTTTCTGCTTGTATGGTGCGCAGGATTTTGGGTGTCTGTAACAGCGCATGAAACGATGCGTTCCTGCCCGAAGGATAGGTGATATTATAACCCGGCAATTCGTAGTAAGTAAGGTTAGGGTATTGTTCCTTTAGCAAGTAGAGAGAATCGCCGTTGCCGGCAATGACCACGCGTTTTCCTTTCTGCAGGAGCATATCTATCAGCGGCATGCAGCGGGTGGCATGTCCGAGTCCCCAGTCGAGCGGAGCAATTAATATGTTACCGGTGTTTCCCAAGTGACTTGATAGCATCTAAAAATAGGAAATAAAGTGCAATCCGTTATCGCAGTTTTCTGCCTTTCCAGGTGTAGGGCAAAATATTGCCGAGTGTGCCTACAAACGGAATGTACCAGATATGCCACAGTTCGCTGAGCAGGAAGGTTTTCATCAAGTCGGTGCGTCTGAAGAAGGAAGCGGCGCTTGATAAAAAGAAAAAATCGGTGACCGTTTTTGCAATTATCTGTATAATCAGTACGATGGCAATAATCAATGCCGGCAGGAAATTAATCAGCCCGATTAAAGTCGGATTGGGGAACAGCATTGAATGAACAACATTCCACAGAAAATAAAAGGCATTGAGCCAGATACTCAATACAAACAGATACACCAGGCCTAATATTAGTGTGATGCGTTTATCCTGATAGCTGCCGGATTTGCTGGTCCAGCGGAAACGTTGTTGCAGAAATTCGCGCAATGTCGGCATGGGCGGCGTATAGACGATGGCCTTTTCATGTTTCAGAAAATGAACGCCGCCCCGGAACTGCTGTGCAATTTTATAGACCAGCAGCATATCATCGCCACTGGCTTTATCATCAATACCCTGATAGCCATTCACTTGCATAAAAGCCGTTTTTTCATACGCCAGATTGGCGCCGTTGGCCATATTATACATTTCCATTTCCAGGGATGCCGCCGTGATGGCCTGCATGCCGCAGAAATCCAGTGTCTGAAATTTTTCGAAAGAAGATTTATCCTGATAAAAACAAACCGGCGCAGCAATCAGCTTGCACGGGTGCTGTTCATATTGTGTAACGATGCTGCGTATCCAGTCTTTCTGTACGCGGCAGTCAGCATCCGTCGTGATAATCAAGTCGCCTTTGGCGAGCTGTACCGCGGCTTCTATCGCCCTTTTTTTGTAAGCGGAAGTCTGGTGGGCATCCGGCAGCAATGCCGACAATTGTTGAATATGAATGCGCTTGTCGCGGTCCGCGAATTCCTGTACTACCGCCAGTGTGTTGTCTTCGGAGTGATCGTCAATGACGATGATTTCGAGCAGCTGTTCCGGATAGTTGATTTGCGAAAGATCGTACAGAATACCTGTGATGCGTGTAGCTTCGTTTCTTGCGGGAATAATGACGGTAACGGCTGTTTTTACATCCGTTGCAAGGGCTGTCTCCGTTGGCAGGGCGTTCCACTCACGGCGATAGGACACCATAATTCCGATGTAGAAAATGGTGAGTAAGACAGAGGTGAGTATCCAGAACAACATAAGGCGTAATTACAGCAAGTATCAGTGATTAAATATAATGAAAAAAATCTGCATGCTGTGATTCCATTCCAGGAACTTATATCTCTATGCCGGCGTATTCGCGCAGGATATCATCGAGAATAGCGAAAAGTTCTTCCTCGTCGTTGGTGGTAACGAGTTTGGTGCGGTAAGGTTTGATATTGGGCAACCCGCGAAGATAGTTGGCGTAATGTTGTCGCATTTCCAGTACACCCAACACCCTTCCCTTCCATTCGATAGACTTGCTGAGGTGTTTTTTCACAACGTCAATGCGTTCTTCCAGCGCAGGTTCCGGTATGATGCTGCCGTTATCCAGAAAGGCTCTCACCTGACGGAAAATCCACGGCGACCCGATAGCAGCTCGACCAATCATAATGCCGTCCACGCCATATCTGTTCTTGTATTCGAGTGCTTTCTGCGGGGAGTTGATATCGCCGTTTCCGAAAATCGGAATGCGCATCCTGGGATTGTTCTTTACTTCCGCAATCAGGGTCCAATCTGCCTCGCCTTTGTACATCTGTTTGCGAGTGCGTCCGTGAATGCTGAGCGCCTGTATGCCGATGTCCTGCAGGCGTTCGGCTACTTCCACGATATTTTTGGAATTGTCATCCCAGCCCAGGCGAGTTTTTACGGTCACGGGCAGTGATGTGGCCTTCACGACTTGTTCTGTCAATCGCACCATCTTGGGGATATCCTGCAGGATGCCGGCACCGGCCATTTTACACACGACTTTATTGACCGGACATCCGTAGTTGATGTCAATTAAATCGGGTTGTGCCTGTTCGACAATGCGGGCACTTTCCACCATGGCATCTTCTTCTCCACCGAATATCTGTATGCCAATCGGCCGTTCATAATCGTAGATGTCCAGTTTTTGCATGCTTTTCGCGGCGTGCCGGATAAGTCCTTCGGAGGAGATGAACTCCGTGTACATCAGGTCGGCGCCATATTGCTTGCATACCGCACGGAATGGCGGATCGCTCACATCTTCCATGGGAGCGAGGAGCAGCGGAAATTCGCCCAACGATATATTGCCGATTTTTACCATTTTTTTGCTTGTAGATTGCGATAGGAAATGCAGGCCTCGGCCTGTATTCTATTTCTTATCTTTGCACAAAGATACGACTAATGACAGAAATCGGAAATAAAGATACCTTCCACACTGAAAAGACGGGTGGCCGCATCAGCAACCTGTCGCCGGATGTGCAGTTGCTGATATGGTGGGGGTTGTTTTTGGGTATGTTTTTCGTGGCGCAAATCGTCAGCAGCATCGTGATAGTGGCCTTTTATCAGACTGCGGAGATAGGTGATCTGGCGAAAAATCCCGATAACCTGAATCCACTGCGCTATGCCCAGATGATGGCTACCCTCATCGGATTTCTGCTGCCGGCGCTTATATTTCAGCGACTGAAATTCGGCAAGGAAACCGGATTCAATCATGCAAATGCCGTGTTTCCGATGTATCTTTTATTGCTGGTGCCAGCTATGTTGTACACGCTGTATGCGGTGATTGATATTTCTTTCTTTGTCAATAAATGGATGCCCTGGAGCGACTGGATGAAAGATGCCCAGCAGCAATATAAGGCATTGGTGGAGGCCATCATGGATAATACATCTGTCAGTGTGCTGGTGCTGAATCTGATTACGGTGGCTGTGCTGCCTGCAGTGGCGGAAGAACTGTTGTTCAGGGGTTCCCTGCAGCGCCTGCTGACGGAAAGGATGAATATACATGTGGCGGTATTGATTTCTTCTGTTTTCTTCAGCCTTATTCATTTTGAATTTTCCGGATTTCTGCCGCGGGTGATACTCGGGATGTTCCTGGGATATTTGTTTTATTATACCGGCAATATTATGGTCAGCATTTTTGCGCATCTCGTCAATAACGGCGCGCAGGTTATCTTTATGTACCTGAATAAAATCGGAATGTATAAGATCAATGTGGATGACCCCGTGATGCCCAAAACGGGGGAATTCATTCTTTACACGGCGACCTTTGCGGTATTATGGGCTGTTTTTATCATTTTACTCAAAAAGAAAAAATGAGTAACTTTGTCAGATGAGTCAGTTGCAACAGGTGGCTGTATGTAGTTGATAAAATCCTTAAATAGCAGACATGGGCGATATCACCACGCGGGTAATTACCGGTATTTTTTTTCTGATTGTCATGATTGGCGGTGTTGTATGGAATGAATATTCTTACCTCGTCCTGTTTTCTCTCTTAGTGGTGTTGTGTATCAACGAGTATCACGCCATCATCCACTCTATTCTGGCTTCTTCCGAAAAATGGAAAACGACCTACAAACTTATCAATACTATTTTCAGTGTCGTTATTTTCGGGATTGTGTTTATGGTAGCCAGTAAAAAAATCGCCCTTATTTCATTGTCGCTGGTATGTGGCTTCCCGCTGACGTGGCTGGTGATAGAAATGTATACCAAGAGTGAAAAGCCATTCTATAATGTGTGCCTGAACTCCATGGCCATTTTTTATCTGGCCATTCCGTTGTCGTCGGCCTCGCTGCTGGCATTTCACGCCGGAGAATACAGTTGGCACTATCTGCTGGCTATCATGGTATTTGCGTGGAGCAATGATTCCTTTGCCTATCTGTTTGGTAGGTTCTTTGGCAAAAACAAACTATTTGAGCGTATTTCCCCGAAAAAAACCTGGGAAGGCTTCTTTGGTGGCGTAGCAGGTGCGGTGCTGTTCGCTTATATTATCTATCTGCTGTTCCCAAGATGGACCGGATATGAAGTCAGCCTCACGACGTATGTTATACTGGCTGTCATTACTTCCATTACCAGTACCTACGGCGATCTGGCGGAAAGTATGATAAAACGCAATATGGATATCAAGGATTCCGGAACGGCACTACCCGGACACGGCGGTTTCCTCGACCGATTTGATGGTCTTATCTTCTCCTTGCCGGCCTGTACGGTGTACCTGACCTTTTTTCTGTAAGCTTATTGAACGATTACCTGATTGCCCATCATCTTGCGGAGGTTCAGCAGTGCATAGCGCATGCGACCTAATGCCGTATTGATATTCGTGCCGGTCATTTCCGCGATTTCCTTGAAACTTAAATCTGCATAGTGTCGGAGAATCAGCACTTCCTTCTGATCCGCAGGCAGCAGATTAATCATTTCCCGCACCTGCAAGGCGTTTTGTTCCCGGATGATTTTATCTTCCTTGCTTTCTTCCGACAGTTTTAATAATCCGGAAAAATCTTTCCCGTCGCTATCCACAAAAACAGGCATGCGCTTGTTGCGGCGGAAGTGGTCCATGCAGAGATTATTTGCAATCATCATCACCCAAGGCAGAAATTTGCCTTCCTCATTGTATTTCCCCTGATGCAGACAGTCGATGACTTTGTAGAACGTATCCTGAAACAGGTCTTCTGCCAGCGCACGGTCTTTCACCCGCATGAAAATAAATGTAAAAATTTTGCGCTGATGTTTTTTCAGCAAGGTAGCGAGCGCATTTTCATCCCCGTTTACATATCTTTGGATGAGCTCATGGTCGGTTTGAACAATAGGATGCATGGTGTCTGTTTTTTGTGGGTGATACAATTAGCCGTGTGCATGTAGATATTGTTCAAATAAGTATTGTGTTACGTGAGTTAATTTGACTCAAGATTAATAAACAAAAACGATTTAAGTATTGTCATTAACAGTATTTAACGCAAAGAGAAGAGGTGTTTTATGGCAAAGAATGCAAAAATAACGGTTAATAGGGAGGCCAGAATTTTTATAAAAGGGGCACGCACCCACAATCTGAAAAATGTGGATGTAGAAATACCCAGAAATCAACTGGTAGTCGTTACCGGTGTATCCGGTTCCGGCAAATCATCGCTCACCAT
>ENA-UPTA01004033-UPTA01004033.1-activated-sludge-metagenome-genome-assembly--contig:-NODE-4033-length-14105-cov-5.650036_pt1 | contig 14105 bp, 12 predicted proteins | sample MGYA00238184_ERZ773361 | MGnify/ENA primary metagenome ERZ773361 (study PRJEB29100, sample SAMN05720205) | activated sludge metagenome | isolation source: anaerobic digester from wastewater...
CGTCCCTTGAGCAGCAGATCCGCTTGAATGCAAGCTGGTCGGAGTATGAGGAGGACAAAAACGGCGACGACAACGAGAAGCTGTCCGCCTATGTCCACTGGCAGGTTCCAATTCTGAACAGCACATCTGAAAAGTGGCTGGCGCTCCGGCCCAACATCTACTACGAGCACTTCCGCGACGAGCTGCCCGGCTACTACAGCCCCGACTACCACATCTCGCTGGGCATTGGCCTGCACACCGTCCGGAAATATGCCCACAAACAGGTGCTGGAAATCGAGGTCAAGCCGGAATGGATCTTCAGGAATCCCAATAATGAGGATGAAGACACCGTGGCCATTCATGTCACTCTCGACTACTCGGTTGAGATCAAGAAACTGCTGCTGGGTGTCGGCGGTTTTCTGTATGCCGAGGAAGAAGATTACTGGCTGGGCGTCGTGAGCGGAAAAATCGGCTTCCGGTTCTAGGAAATCATGCGGCGCCGGCTGAATGTATTTCTCTTCCTGTTTCTTGCGGCGGGATGCAGCGGGGAACCCGTTCTGACCGATGCGGATTTTCTGAAGGCGGAATGGGAGTCCTACCGCTCGACCTATATCCATCGCGAGGGGTATGTCTTCGACCCCCACAACAATGGCGGTGAGGTCACCTCGGAAGGCCAGTCCTACGCACTGCTCCGCGCTGTGTGGATGGACGATGAGCAGACCTTCACGCGCGTTTTTCGCTGGACCGAGGAAATACTCAGGCGCCCCGACGGAATGTACGCATGGCAGTGGCATCCTGAAGACGGAACAAAGGACGCCAACACCGCCACCGATGCCGATCAGGATATTGCGCTGGCGCTGATCCTGGCCGCGCACCATTTTGACAAGCCCAAGTATCTTGACCGCGCCCGCGAAATTATTGTGGCTGTGCGTGAGCATACGGGAATTAAAGCAGGCGAGGGTTGGTTCCCGTCGGCGGGCAACTGGGCGGTGGATGATCGAGTCATCAACCTCTCGTATTTCATGCCGTATTCCTATCCGCTCTTCGACCGCCTGGATCCCGAAGGCGACTGGCCGGGCGTCATCGAAACCGGATACGATCTCATCGATCAGGCGCGCGCGCTGCCCGGTGCGACGCTGCTTCCCGATTTTATGGAACTCGATGAAGACGGAAAAGTTGAGCCCGTTGCCGAATATCGCGGATTGAGCGGAGATTTTTCGTTTGATGCCATGCGTATCCACTGGAGGGTTGCGCTCGACTGCCGCCTGAACAAGCGGCCCCGCGCCTGCGCCGATCCGGCGGGCACGCGTGAACTCGCCCGCCTGCTGGATGCGAACGGAAAGATCGTGCTGCGCTATACGACGGACGCCATTCCATTGAGCCACACAGAATCGCTGAGTTTTTATGGAAGCCTGCTCCCTGCCTTTGAACAGCTTGCGCCGGAAGCGGCCGCGCGAATCCGGGAAAAGGAGCTTTCACCACGTGTTCTGAAACACCTGATGAAAAAGAAAAACCGCTACTATGACCGCAACTGGGTCTGGTTTGGCTTTGCAGCCTCCTCCGGCCTCATCGAAAGCAAAATGCCGCATTGATATAGCCGCGCTGAACGACCTCCGTGATTATTGTGGAAGGCTTAGCGCATAGCGTTTCAGGTCTTCGATTCGTCGGCCGGGAGAGGGGTGGGTGGAGAACATGTAGGCCCAGTTCGGGATTTTCCCGTCGTTCTCTTTGATGATCTGGAAGAGGCGCTCGGTGCCGTCCGTGCGCCCATAGGTTTGGAATACAAGCTTCACTCCATATTCATCGGCCTTCTCCTCCTGGCCCCGCGAATATCCGCGCATCAGAATGTAGTTGAAGATGCCGCTGACCAGTTGATCGCCCATCTGCCGGTCGAAAAGGACGACATAAAGCAGCCCGACGCCCACGGCCCGGCCCATGCCGCGCAGATGGTCGCGGTTGTTGAAGTGGCCGATTTCATGCCCGATGACGAATGCGATTTCCATGTCCTCCTTGAGCGCATCCAGCAGGCCGGTGGTGAGCCCGATGGTACCGCCGGGAAACGCAAAGGCGTTGGGGTCATCCTCTTCAACAAGAACCAGCCGGTAATCCAGCGGTGGAACTTCGTCATTTGCGGTCATTGCGGCCAGGATAACTTTTGCACGCTCCAGCCGGTTGGTGTCCTCTGCGGCGTCAACCATGCGGTCAAAGATTCTGGCGCTGAAAAGGGCGGCTTCCTGCTCGAACGAAATTCTTTTCACGCAGAAATCGGCCAGCAGGCCTATCGCGAAGTACACCGCCGCGCCCAGAACCACCGCATAGATGCAAAGGCGAAACAGTTCGGGTCCGGCTGTATGGCGCTCAGCGCTCGCGTCTGCGGTTTTCGCCGGCATCCGGTTGACGATTTTCATGACCCGGCGGTTTTATCAAAACGGATGGCCGTGCCGTAGGCATAGACTTCAACGGCTCCGATGCTTTTCCGTCTGCCGCTGTTTTCCTTGCAGATGTTGCTGGTCTCGATCCGCAGGTTGGCGATGAGGTCGGCGTCCGGGCAGGACTCCTTCATGCGCAGAATCGCCTCGCGACGGCCCCGGTCGAGGAGGCTGCAGTAGGAGCGGACCTCGCCCCCGAAGATGTTGCGCAGCGAGGCGAGAAAGCGCTTGAAGTAGTCAATGGAAACGACCACGGATCCGTCTGCAAGCCGGCTTTCGGCAATCACGCCTTCGGGAATGGCGCGGGTGCTGAGGATGGCCATGTTCGCCGTGGCCCGCTCCCGTTCCTCGATGGATTTGTAATGCCTTTTCTCCAGAATGCTGCCCGTGATCATTGCGATGATGATGATGGCGACCGGGATGAAAAGATTGATGATGACATCCGCCATGTTCTATTCCCCGATCAGGACGGCTGTTCCGTAGACATAAATTTCGGAAGCGCCCTGCGCGACGGAAGAAGTGCTGTAGCGCACGTTCACAATGGCGTTGGCGCCCAGCTCCTGCGCCTGCTGAACCATCCGCTGGGTGGCCTGGTCGCGCGAGTCGTTGAGAAGTTCGGTGTAGCCCTTGAGTTCTCCGCCAACGATGTTTTTCAGGCTGGCCATGAAATCGCGGCCGACATGCTTGGCGCGGACCGTGCTGCCGGAAACCAGGCCGTAATGCTCGATAATTCTTTTCCCCGGAACCGTTTCGACATTCGTGAGAATCATGTTCAAACTCCTTTGTTTATCAAACAGCACACAGACTACAACGAACAAAACCGTCCAGTCAAATTCTTGCAACGCCGGATTTGCGTGCGGCCTCGGCCACGGCCTTTGCCACCGCCGGGCCCACCCGCGGATCGAACGGGGCGGGGATGATGCAGTTCTCGCTGAGTTCCTTGTCCGAGATGAGTCCTGCCAGCGCATAAGCCGCCGCGATTTTCATTTCGTCGTTGATGTCGCTTGCCCGCACATCGAATGTTCCGCGGAAGATACCGGGGAAGGCCAGCACATTGTTGATCTGGTTGGGGAAATCGCTTCTCCCGGTGGCCACCACCTTTGCTCCGCCCGCCTTTGCGTCGTCGGGGAATATCTCGGGTGTGGGATTGGCGCAGGCAAAGACGATCGCGTCTTTCGCCATGGTGCGCACCATGGCGGTGGTCAGCAGACCGGGCGCGCTGACCCCGATGAACACATCGGCTCCGTTGAGCGTGTCCGCCAGCGCGCCTGTTCGTTTGCCCCGGTTGGTGACGAGTGCCATTTCCTCCTTGATCCAGTTCATGCCCTCCCTGCGGCCGGCATAAATCGCGCCCTTGCGGTCGCACAGGGTGATGTCCACAAATCCGTCGCGAAGAAGCAGTTTCGTGATGGAGATGGCGGCCGCGCCCGCGCCGCTGATGACGATTCTGGCATCTGACTTATTCTTGCCGACGACCTTGAGGGCATTGGTGAGCCCCGCAAGCGTGATCACCGCAGTGCCGTGCTGGTCGTCATGGAAAATGGGGATGTCGCACTTCTCCTTGAGCTTCCGTTCGATCTCAAAGCAGCGGGGCGCCGCGATGTCCTCTAGATTGACCCCGCCGAACGAGCCGGAGATCAGATAAATCGTGTTGACGATGTCGTCAACATTCTTGGATTTGATGCAAAGGGGGAACGCGTCCACGCCGCCGAAGGTTTTGAAGAGAACGCATTTTCCCTCCATGACGGGCATGCCTGCCTCGGGGCCGATATCGCCGAGCCCGAGCACGGCGGTTCCGTCGGTAACGACCAGACACAGGTTGTGACGGCGGGTGAGGTCGTAGCTCCTGTTGATGTCCTTCTGAATCTCCAGGCAGGGCTGCGCCACGCCGGGGGTGTAGGCCAGCGATAAATCCTGTTTGGTGGCCACGGGAACCGTGGCGATGACCTCGATCTTGCCCTTCCACTCCTCGTGAAGCCTCAATGATTCCTTTGCGTAATCCATGAGGGTCAGATTACGCGGAAATCCTCAGAACACAATCTTGAAAGCAGAACGCGCCCGCCAGAAAAGGCTTGAAAGTGAGGCTCTGCAGGTGTTCACTCCCGGGTAGTGAGTCGGCGGTTTTTGTTGACTGCGCAGGTCGACAAGAGCAATCGCCGCAAAGGTGAACTGTGAAAAGCCAACTGCGAAAAAAACCGCCGGGGAAAACGACAGTCCGCGCGAAAAAGAAGGCTCCGGTTCCGGTCTCCCCGCCGGTGAATAATGCGTTGCAGGAAGCGAACGCCCGCCTGAAGGCGACGATTGACGCGCTTCCCGACATCCTGTTTGTGGTGGATCGCGCGGGCCGCATTTACGATTTCCACGCCCCCAACCCGGAACTCCTCTACGTGCCTCCGGAACAGTTTTTGGGCCGGAAGATGGTGGATCTGCTGCCTGAGCCCGCGGCGGGGATTGTTCACAGAGCGATCAGAAAGGCGGCGGCGCATGGTCATCATGCGGGCAGCAGTTATCCTCTTCCCACTCCCACCGGCGTGCGTTGGTTTGAAATCTCCGTTGCCGCCCAGGGCGAACCGCGAAAGGCGGGGGGGCGCCTGGTCGCCATTGTGCGCGACATCACCGAACGCAGGCAGGCGGAAGAAGCGTTGCGGCAGGCGAATGACTTGCTGGAGCAGCGCGTTGCCGCGCGCACGGCCGAACTGCAGGCCACGCTGGACAGCATTGGGGACGGCTTCCTCACCTGCGACGCGGAATGGCGCGTTGTCTACTTTAATCCCATGGCCGACCGCCTCCTGAATATCCGCCGCTGCCGGGTGCTCGGGAACAATCTATGGGAGGTATTTCCGCGTTTGAGGGGCACCCCTCTGGAGCATGAATTCCGAAGCGCCGCCGCCGGGGAAGGCCGGGACCTTGAGCAGTTCTATTCGGATCGCTGGTTTCGCGTGCGGTGTTATCCGCGCGAGGGCGGCGGGATATCCGTCTATTTTCATGATGTCACAAAATGGAAAATGGTTGGGAAGGAGCTGCGGGAGTCCGAAGAAAAATTCCGGATACTCTTCAATGCTGCGCATGACGGATTTTTCCTTTGGGACCCGAAGCGGATGCGCTATCACATGGCCAACCCGGCGGTTCTGAAAATGCTGGGATATACACCGAATGAATTCGAAGCCACCAGCTTCAAAAAAATGCATTTTAAGGAGGATTTGCCGTTCATCAGCCAGCTGGTGAGCAAGGCGAGCAGGTATGAAGTCATCGGACTGGAGGAGGTAACATTCCGGCGCAAGGATGGAAGCGCGCTGCTGTCCGAGGCGACCGCCACTCCTGTGAAATTCGCCGGCCATGATTACGTACTCGTGGCGATCCGGGATATCACCAGGCGCAAGCGGATGGAGGCGGAACTGAGGCAATCGCGCGAGGAATTGCGCGCCCTGCTGGCCAGCCTCGAACGCGCGCGCGAAGAGGAGCGGATCCGTATTGCCCGTGACATCCACGATGATTTCGGGCAGAACCTCACGGCCATCAAGATGGATCTGCATCAGATCGGACGGATTGCAGAGAAATCAAATTTGTCGCAGCCGATGATGGATATTCTTGAACGAACCGCCAGCGGGATCGAAATCGCCGATGCATCTCTGGCCCTGGTTCACGAACTTGCGACGCAATTGCGCCCGGGCGTTCTGGACCGGCTGGGGCTGGGCCCGGCGCTTCAGTACGAGGCCCGTCGCTTCCAGGAGCGCCATGGGATCAAATGCAGGGCGGTTGTACCCGAAGCCTTGCCGGATTTGCATCCCGACGTGGTTACGGCCCTGTTTCGAATTTTTCAGGAATGTTTGACCAACGTCGCGCGGCACGCCCGTGCGGACACCATCGCCGCCGAACTGGAAATGAAAGGTGACGAAGCCTGCCTGCGCGTCCGGGACAACGGGGTGGGCATTCCGGAGGCGGCCCTGACCAGTCCTGCTTCTCTGGGATTGATCGGAATGAGGGAACGCACCGCCGTTCTGGGGGGCTGTGCGGTTTTCCGGCGCGGAAAGAACAGCGGCACAATCGTCGAGGTGCGCATTCCCCGAAACACCTCGAACGGGCCCGTGGGCGGCGCGGATGAGGAGAAACCTGCATGAAGGCTTCGCTGAAATCCAGCAAGGTCCCGAAGCCCCGCGGCCTGCGCGTGCTGATCGTCGAAGACCATCCCATCCTGCGGCGCGGGTTGAAGGAAATTCTGCATGACGAATATCCTGAGGCCGTATTTGGAGAAGCCGGAGACTCGCGCACCGCGATCCGGTTTTTCGAACAGCAGGAATGGGATCTGGCGCTGCTGGACATCAGCATTCCGGGGCGGGACGGCCTGGAACTGCTCCAGGACGCGCGCCGGATTCGTCCCGATATGCGCGTGCTGGTCGTGAGCGTATATCCCGAAGAGGAGTTTGCGGTGCGGTCGTTCAAGCTGGGTGCTGCGGGCTATCTTGGAAAGGATCAGGCCCCGAAAAAACTCGTGGAAGCCGTGAAGAAAATTCTGGCCGGCGGGAAGTATGTCAGTCCATCGCTGGCAGAGCAGCTGGCAACCGCACTGGGCAGCCATATGGACCGGTCGCCGACTGAAACCCTCTCGACCCGCGAACTGCAGGTGCTGCGCATGATTGCGGCGGGCAAAACGGTTAAAGCCATTGCCGCGGAACTGGTCTTGAGCGAGAAGACCATTGCCACCTACCGCGCGCGCATCGCGGAAAAAACGGGCTTGTCCACCAATGTGGAGCTGGCCCGCTACGCGTTCCGTCACCGGCTGGCCCGATAGCGCCGTTCACACAAGCCGGTTTTTCGCCTGTCGGTAAAACTCCCTACGCCAGTTAGAGAAATCCGCCGACTGGCCGTCGGCAGGCCCGCGGGCTAATCTTTCTGTCATGAAACAAGAACCATTGATCCCTGCGGCCGAAACCCATTCCATACTGCTTGTGGACGATGCTGAGCTCATACGGCAGCGCCTGCGCAAGGTTCTGGACGAGGCGTCGTCCGGCGTGATCGTTGCCGAGGCTGCCAGTGTGGCTGAAGCCATAAACCAGTACGAAGCGCTCAAGCCGGGCACGATCCTGCTTGATCTTGGACTTCCCGACGGCGACGGGATGGATGTTCTTCGTCACGCCAAAACGGCGGACAGCAACTGCGTGGTGGTTATCCTTTCCAACTACGCGGACCCGGAAACACGCAAGCATTGTGCCGCGCTGGGAGCGGACTTCGTGTTTTCGAAATCCCATGAGTTTGAACATGCCATCTCGGCTGTGCGGCATGCATCTGAACAGGTTCTGGCGCGGATATCCCGCAAGGCGGGTGCGCGCCGGTTGCACAGCGCCAATCTGGTGGTGTCCAGCCCCTATGGCCTGCATGTCCGGCCCGCGGCACAGCTGGTGAAGGTGGCGCAGGGTTTCAAGGCAAACATTCATATCGCCTTCAACGGCGGCAAGGCCGACGCGAAAAGCATTCTGGAGGTCATGACCCTTGGCGCCGAGCACGGGGCGGAGGTGGCTGTGACTGCCGAGGGCGGTGACGCGGCGAAAGCGATTGCCGCGCTCGAAGCGCTCTTCGCCGGCAGTTTCAATGAGGCGAACGACAACTGAATATCAAGGCGCGCCGGAAATCGCTCCCCAAACACGCCCTTCAAAGACGGAGGGTCAGGCCATCCAGTTCACGGGCTTGTCGGGGTTCCACTTCACGGACACTTTTTTCTGCTTGGTCCAGAAGCCGATGGAACTCTTGCCCGTGATGTCGCCGCCGCCGACGATGGAATCCTTCCAGCCGCCGAAGGAGAACGGTTCGCGCGGAACGGGCACGCCCACGTTCACGCCGACCATGCCGACCTGGATCCGGTCGCAGAAAATTTCCGCCGCGCGGCCGCTTTGCGTGAAGATCGAGCCCCCGTTGCCGTAGGGCGACGAGTTGGCGAGGTCAATGGCCTCGTCCAGTGTCTTCACCCGGACAATGGTCAGCACCGGTCCGAAATTCTCTTCTGCGGCAATTTCCGATCCGGGCTTCGCGTGGTCAATGATGGTTGGCCCGAGATAGTTGCCTTTTTCCAATCCGGCCGGCGGCGTGCACTTGCGGCCGTCCAGCAGGATGGTGCAGCCATCTTTTTCTGCGCGATCAATGAATCCGGTGATGCTTTTCTTCGCCTCGGGATTGACGATGGCGCTCATGTTCACGCCGGGCACGTATTTTTTGGATTCCTCCACCAGTTTCTTGATGATGTGATCCACGTCGCCCACGGCCACCAGAACGCAGGCCGACATGCAGCGCTGGCCCGCGCATCCGAGATACGATGCCGCGATGTTGGCGGCGGTGTTGTCGGGATGGGAGTCGGGAAGCAGGATCAAATGGTTGTTGGCGCTGCCCAGCGCCAGCGTCCGCTTGTAGTGGGCGCAGGCGCTGCTGTAAACCAGCTTCGCCACCTTCGTGGAGCCGACAAATGTGACGGCCTCGATGTCGGGATGTTCGCAGATTCCGGTTACCAGCTCGCGCCCGCCGCAAACGACATTCATCACGCCGTCCGGAAGGCCGGCTTCCTTGAGCATCTCGGCGATTTTCAGCACCGTCAGCGGCGCTTCCCGCGAGGGCTTCATGACCATGGTGTTTCCCAGCACCAGCGCGTTGGGGAAGGTCCAGTGGGGCACCATCTGCGGGAAATTGAACGGGGTGATGGAGGCCACCACGCCCAGCGGGATGTGCTCGATCCGGCACTCGACGCCGCGGCTGACCTCTTCAAAATCGCCGGTGGCAATCTGGGGCATGGAGCAGGCAAATTCGGTCAGCTCCAGGCTCTTGGCCACTTCTGCCTTCGCCTCGTTGAATTCCTTGCCCATTTCGAAGTGCTGAAGCTCGGCGCATTCGTCCACGCGTTTGTTCAGGATTTCGTAATACTTGAAGAAAACAGCCGCGCGCTCCTTCAGGGTCCTTCCCGACCATGCAGGAAATGCCTTTCGGGCCGCCTGCACCGCGCGGTCAAGTTCCGCCGCATCCGACATGGGGATCGTGGAAAGCAAAGACCCGTCCACGGGACTGAACCGCTCGGCGCGGGGCACCTTGGGGTTGCTGGGCTTCCCGTCTATGAAATTCGCAAGGTTTGAATATTTCATTTTGTAATCTCCTGATTGAAAAAGACTGGGCAATATATGCCACAGATGCCCTCTGTACAAGCCCGAAAGGGAAATGCGCCCGGGGCGCGTATCCAAAAAACATGTTCAGGCGCCATAACGGCTTTACTTTTTCCGTCAATTTCCGGATATTCAACAAATTGTGAGATGACTGGTTTGTTTGCGGAAAATTCGGTGCACCTTGAAAATAAAAAAGGAATCACGTTATGGCGCGCATGATTAAGACTGGGCTGATCCAATGTTCTCTGCCTCTCCACGAAGGAGAAGGCACCATCCCGCAGATCAAGGAGGCCATGCTCAATAAGCATCTGCCCCTGATTGACGAGGCCGGCAAGAAAGGCGTTCAAATCCTGAGCCTGCAGGAGATATTTAACACCCCGTATTTTTGCCCGTCGCAGGACCCCAAGTGGTTCCGGACCGCGGAGAAGATCCCGGACGGCCCGACGGTCAAGCTGATGCAGGAATACGCAAAGAAATACCAGATGGTGCTGGTGGTTCCCATCTATGAAGAGGCCATGACCGGTGTGTACTACAACACAGCGGCCGTAATTGATGCGGACGGAAAGTATCTGGGAAAATACCGGAAGAATCACATCCCGCAGGTCGGCGGATTCTGGGAAAAATATTACTTCAAGCCCGGCAACCTGGGCTATCCGACGTTCCAGACCCGCTATGCCAACGTCGGCGTCTACATCTGCTATGACCGCCATTTCCCTGAAGGCGCACGCCTGCTGGCGCTTCACGGCGCGGAAATCGTGTTCAATCCATCGGCCACCTGCGCCGGCATCTCCCAGTACATCTGGAAGCTCGAGCAGCCTGCACACGCCGTGGCCAACGGCATCTTCATGGGATGCAACAATCGCGTAGGTGTGGAGAAGCCCTGGAACATCGGCCGGTTCTATGGCACGAGCTATTTTGTCAATCCGCTCGGGCAAATCGTGGCCGAGGGCAGCGAAGACAAGGATGAGCTGGTCGTCGCCGACCTGAATCTCGACCAGATCCAGGAGGTCCGGGACAAGTGGCAGTTCTTCCGTGACCGCCGGCCGGAAACGTATGAGGACATGACCAAACTCTTGCCGTAAGGCGCAACCAGGAGGAAAACCCATGGCCATTATCATCAAAGACGGAACCATCGTCACGGCTGCGGACGTTTATGCGGCCGACGTTCGAATTGAAGGCGAGATAATCACAGAGATCGGGAAGGACCTGCCGCAGCATGGCGGCGATACGGTGGTGAAGGCCAAGGGCCGTTACATCTTTCCCGGCGGCATTGATGTGCATACGCACTTCGAACTTCCGTTCATGGGAACGGTGAGCGCGGACGACTTCAAAACCGGCACCGTGGCCGCGCTGTGCGGCGGCACCACCACCGTCATTGATTTCGCCATGCAGGCGAAAGGCAAACCCCTGGCCGACACCCTGGCCGCCTGGCATGAGAAAGCGAAGAAGGCTGCGACGGATTACGGTTTCCACATGGGCATCACGGACTTCAACGAATCGGTTGCGAAGGAAATCCCCGGCGTAATCAAGGCGGGTGTGAGTTCGTTCAAGTGCTTCATGGCCTACAAGGGGGCGCTGCAGATTGACGACGGCCAGATCATCGGCATCTTTGAAGCCGTCGGGCGGCACGGCGGGCTCCTGATGGTGCACGCCGAGAACGGCGACATGATTGATGTCCTGACCCGGCGGTTCATCGCGGAGGGCAAGCAGGCTCCCGAATATCACTGGCGCTCGCATCCGGCGCTGGCCGAGGAAGAGGCCGTGCACCGCATCATCGAGCTGTCGCGCTTTGTGGACCTGCCCATCTATATCGTCCACCTCTCCAGCGCGGACGGATTGGCGAAGGTTCAGGACGCGGTCGCGCGCGGATACAAGGTCTTCGCCGAGACCTGTCCGCAATACCTGCTGCTTTCGGCCGACCTCTATCTCAAGCCCGATTTCGAAGGCGCCAAGTGGGTGATGTCGCCGCCGCTGCGGCCTGCGGATCATCTGGAGAAAATGTGGGAGGGCCTGAGCCGCGGATTCATCAAGACCGTGGCCACGGACCACTGCTCGTTCAATTTCAAGGGGCAGAAGGACATGGGCCGCGACAGCTTCGCGAAGATTCCGAACGGCATCCCGTCCATCGCGGACCGGTTCAACCTGCTTTACACCTACGGGGTGGGGGCGGGCCGCCTGAGCCTGACGCGCTTCGTGGATGTGTGCTGCACCGCGCCCGCCAAGCTGTTCGGCATGTATCCGCAAAAGGGCAGTATTGCCGTGGGCAGCGACGCCGATCTCGTGATCTTTGATCCCAAGGCAGAGGGCGTGGTTTCGGCTAAGACCACGAAGCATAACGTGGACTACAGCGCCTATGAAGGCATGAAACTCAAGGGCCTGCCGGAATCTGTTCTGCTGCGCGGTAAATTCGCCCTGCGCGATGGAAAATACGTCGGCGAGCAGGGGTCCGGCCGCTTCATTGCCCGCGGCGCATCCGGCAAAATGGTTTAATCAGGAGAATGCATGAACGCCAAAGAAATCGCAGAAGTCAAGCAGTGGGAGCGCGAACACGTCATCTACCCGTGGAAGAAGCAGGGGTGGTTTGAGCCCATTTTGATCGAGCGCGCCGAGGGCATCCACATGTACGGCGCCGACGGCAAGCGCTACATTGATTTTTGCTCAGGGCTGCTGAACGTCAATATCGGCCACCACAACCGGCACGTTCTCGACGCCATGAAGGCGCAGATGGAGAAGTTGTGCCACATAGCCTCGTCGTTTGCCACCGAACCGCGGGCCAGGCTGGCCAAGATGATTTCCGAGGTAACGCCCGGCGACCTCGATTATGTGTTCTTCACCAATGCCGGCGCCGAGGCGAACGAGAATGCCATCAAGGCTGTGCGCTGGATGACCGGCCGGCACAAAATCTATTCCAACTGGCGCGGCTATCACGGGGCCACGGCGGCCTGCTCCACACTGACCGGTGATCCCCGGCGAATCCCGTGCGAGCCCGGCATTCCCGGCGTCGGAAAATTCTTTGGGCCTTATTGCTACCGCTGTCCTTTCGGCTACAAGGATGAAAAATCCTGCAAGTGCCAGTGTCTGGAGACGCTGAAGACCCAGATCATGCTGGAGGGCCCGAAAACGATCGCCGGCATTTTCATGGAGCCCATTGTCGGCACCAACGGCATCATTATTCCGCCCGTCGAATTCATGAAGGGCGTCCGGCAGCTCTGCGATGAGAACGGCATCCTGCTGGTGATGGACGAAGTCATGGCCGGCTTTGGCCGGTCCGGAAAATGGTTTGGCTTTGAGCATTTTGGCATTGTGCCGGACATCATCACGGCGGCCAAGGGCATCACCTCGGGCTATGTCCAGCTGGGCCTGATGATCTGGAGCAAGAAGGTATGGGATTTCTTCTGCGAGCATCCGTTTGTCGGCGGCCTGACCTACTACGGGCATGCCTTGGCCTGCGCCACGGGCGTCGCCAACCTTGAGGTGTACAAGAGCGAAAACCTGATCGAGAAATCCAGGATCAACGGCGAGTATCTCGAAAAGAAGCTGTGGGAGCTTTATGACAAGCATCCCTCCATCGGCGATGTTCGCTGCAAGGGCTTGTGGGCCTGCCTTGAGCTGGTTGCCGACCGCAAGACGAAAGAGCCGCTGGCCGGCTATGGCGATTCAAAACAGAATGTGATGGGCGAATTCACCAAGCGCATACTTGACATGGGCCTCTGGTCGTTTGCCAAGTGGGATTATATCTTCCTCGCCCCGCCGCTGATCATCACGCCGGAGCAGATTGATGAATCCATCGCCATCCTCGACAAGGCCCTGGAATATCCGGATTCGCTGCTGAAGAAATAGCCGCGCGGCTCTTTATGCAAAGCGCAGTCGCGGCGAGTACGCCTTGCCGGCGCACTCCAAAGCCGCTTCGCGGCATGGGATGAAAAAACGGCCCAAAAATGGCTGAAAAAGGCCAAAAATGGCCCCAAAACGCTGAAAAACGGCCTAAAAGAGCCCAAAATACGCAAAAGAGCCATTTTTATTAAAATTGGTGCAAAAAACAGCACCATCCTTCGCCGGAAAATAAATCGTGTATAAATCCGCTTCGAAGTGTTTAATCAGAACATGGAGACAGAACATTCCATCTATAAAAGTGAGCCGCTGAAAAGTTTGCACTGATTGCACTGTCAGCCCAAGTTAGTAGAGAGCGAAAGGAACCGCATAGAATGCCAGGCAAGCCGCTGAATCGAAGTCTGCACGCTGCGAAGGCGACGAAGCAGGATGAGTTCTACACCCAGCTTTCCGACATAGAGAAGGAATTGCGGCATTACACGAAGCATTTCAAGGGCAAGACCGTCCTGTGCAACTGCGACGATCCCAAGGTCAGCAATTTCTTCCACTTCTTTTCGCACAACTTCGAGAAGCTCAAGCTGAAGAAACTGATCACCACATGCTACAAGAACTGCGAGCCCGATCTGTTCAGCCAGCACACGGCGGAGAGCGGAATCTATCTCGAATATGGCGGCGACAAAAACAACAACCGCGTTCCCGACCCGGAAGAAATCGGCATTCACAAGTTAAA
>ENA-UPTA01004034-UPTA01004034.1-activated-sludge-metagenome-genome-assembly--contig:-NODE-4034-length-14102-cov-15.088275_pt1 | contig 14102 bp, 4 predicted proteins | sample MGYA00238184_ERZ773361 | MGnify/ENA primary metagenome ERZ773361 (study PRJEB29100, sample SAMN05720205) | activated sludge metagenome | isolation source: anaerobic digester from wastewater...
ATATGAAAGCAGAAAACATTCTATCGGTAAAACTTAACAAGAAAGACAGATCATCAGTAGTAAATGTATCTTATTTCTATCCAGAACTTAACCGTAACAGAGATGAAGAGATAGCAGATGTACCGCACAAAGACTTCTATGCTGCAATAAATAAGCTTACAACAATGTTGTCGTCAGTATTCTATGCAGTAGATGATGATAAATATTCCGCTACTGGATTCAAGAAAGTAAAAGATGATGTAGTGCAGATAACAGGCAAGGTTATTACTGCCAATGAAGGAATAATTGGTATATCTACTCCTTCAATCAATCTGAATGATGATCATTTTGGATTTGAGGAAGAATTAAGAGATGCAACGGATAATATATGCCTTGAAACATTAATGCTCTTAAATGGCTCCAAATTAGGTGTACAGCAACTTACTATTGATGCTGCTATAGCTGCTAATGCAAATAAAATAGCTGAAGGTGATCAGAATCTATTTGAGAAAAATCTTGCTATTGAAGAACAAACTGACGAGATAGATCACGATAATGCGGTTGATGAAGAATTTCCAGATGTGGACTCATTTACCGATACTGATAAACATCAATAAACAATGTTTGTAGCAATTATAAGTACATTAATAATATTCTATTGCGTAACGCGTCTTGTAGACGCTAAACCGCTATATTTATATGTAACAACAGAAGATTACATTACTTGGTATGATACTATATTCATAATATTGATAATGCTTTGGACTTTCATTAATGTATTTATGTTCTCAGGGCCGGTTTCATTACTGGCCCTTATAGCATTAGTATTTATGAATAATCAAAGAACAATAACTATGTCTAATTTAAGAATCATGCTATCTATTATACTTGCTGCAAGCATAGTAATAGGCATGAATTCTATCTACTTTAAGTTTAGTATGTGGGAATGGATATTTAATTTGTTGCTATAATGGAATATAAAAGTCCAGGAGAACAATACTTCCAATGGTGGTTAGATGATCTTAAGGAACATGGTATAATTAAAAGATATGTATATGAGTACACATCATTTACATTATCTACATCAAAATTTTATAGATCAACAAAACACCTTATAACGAAAGTAAAACTTGTAGAGCATAGTCTTCTTGATGCACATCAGTATACTCCAGACTTCCTTATAGAATGGAATAAGCAATATGATGGAATATATTACAGAACTGTATCAGGTGATAAATACACTCATAAAGTTCCGTTCTTTGCAGTTATATCAAAGAAAGATAATGGTCATTATACGTTTTTTGAAGTAAAGCCTGAATTTGATCAGAATAATATGACAAGACTATTCAGATTAAATCAAAAATGGTTATATGATAAGTATGGATTGTATGTTGAACTTGCAGTACTACCACGACTGTTCAAGCAAACATTTGTCCCAACACGCTTTTTAAGGACAGATAAGGACACTACAGCACGTAAGATAAATTTCGACATACGAAGCCTTACTGACTATACTAAGTGGCTTAAAGCGCAAATAAAGTAGTAATAGAATGAATCCGAAAATGAATAGAAAGACATTTATTTTGTATTTCGATGACAACTACTTTAAAAAAGGTGATATTCTTGATTCTGGCACTTCATATCAAGTTAAAGTCATTAAAGTATATAAGTACAATCTGTTCCGCAGACTATTATTTAAGTGGTTTAATATACCATTTAAAATGTATAATTGCGTTAAAGTAAAAGATATATGACACTAAAAGAATTCCACAAAATACTCAGGAAGCCAAATCATGATGGAAGACTTATTAACTTTTAAAATAGGTAAGTATGGTATTGAATATCTTACAGAATTACCATCATACTATATTAAGATGCCTGATCTATGGCAGTTATTTATTATGATAGATCCAGGCAAAGGAAAAGTAAATGGTAATATGAAGATAAGAAATAACATCACTTTACTTATTTATGATCCTTACGTTAAAGAATACTATCCAAGATATATAGGTGACAATAGTGATAAAGAAGCACTATATAAATACTTCAAAGACGGTAATCTATACATCAACAAAGACGACCTCCTATAAATTGTTTTTGTAATGTGAAAGGGGCATTGCTTTTATAAGCTTTGCCCCTTTTTTACAGTAACAGGTTAATCTATCTCCATTTATTCTTAGCATCCCATTGTAAGATTCTAGATATATCAGAAGATTCTTCTACTCTTTTTATAAAATCATAATAACTTGCAAATAATGGCAGTGACTTTTTAACCTGATTCCATCCCCTAAAGTCACCTTTCTGTGTAAATGCCTCTTCTTTATCACCGATAGCATAATCCCATGCAGCACCCATCATAGTTGCAAATCCAGTCATAGCATCAAGTGATCTTGTAAATGCTACAGGCTGTAATGATTGTACGCCTATCTTAGCTAATTCTCTAGGATCATACTGCTGTATAAAGTTATCAAGCAAGTACATCTTATACCACTTCTTAAGACTATCATTATCATCATCATCACCAAACATCATTAAATATGCAGTATATAACATTGCATACATACCAAATGATAATCCGGCATCTACTACATGCTGCTTATATAATGGTGGCATTTCTGACCAACGATACTGTCTTTCAAATGCATTTCTATTAATAAGTGTTGCAGCCCATTTACCTAGTATCTTAAACCTTCCTTCATTCATTCTCTGCATCCAGGTATATACATCTTCTCCTTGCTGCTTTTCACCAAGCTTCTTCATATAACCTAGATCATCTTCTTTCCTACTTGATGAGAAAGCATTCATTAATAAGCGTGGATAGTACTTCTTGAACTGCATAAACATCTTGCCTACAACATATACTTCAAGTGCAGATGCTTCTTCTTTGCGATATCCTCCTTGTAGTCTTTCGTATACTTTCTTAAGCTTTGCTACTTCATGTGATGTAAGTTCTGTCATATCTTCATACCACACTCTGTCTGCTGAACCATGCTTAAGTTTACCTCTTGAAGGAACTTCCTTATCCCATTCTACATCATATTCACCATTACCTTTATCTACTACTTTATAACAGTCATAGATACTCTTTCCGGTTGTAGGATGTTTAAGATGTTTTAACTGAGCAAGCATTGTAATGATAGATACAAACTCTTCTGGTATCTTATGAGGTGCATACATTGTATTCTCGCTAATAAGCCTATTGCTTAATGATAGTAAGTATCTGTCTGCTGACCTGTAATCAAAGTTGTCAGGCATATATCTTAACTTTCTCACAAGTAACCATATCTTGTTTCTATCAAGCTGACCTTTTGCTGCATCCCATAAGAAACTATTGAAGTATTCACCATCAGCCCATAACTGATCTTTAAGTGTAAAATCAATAGCATCCTGTTCTACACCAAAGATCCTGGCTGATACAGTACCTTTTAACGCATCCCTATGCTGTAATAATGATGCATGAAGACCGTTACCACCACCAGTAAATGGCTTAAGCCACATAAGAGTAGCTGATGTCCAGTTCTTCATTAGCATTAATATAGCATCTGTTCTCAGTTCTCTATCTTCCCACTTAGTACCAAATGGCTTTAATGCCTTACGTGTTAGCTTAGGTCTTATAGTTCTTCCAAGTATATCAGATGTTAGCTTTCTTTCAAGCATCTTAACAGTATTGGCATACATAGGCTGGCCTTTATCTCTTTCCATATCAAGAGTCATTCTTACAGCTTCACCACTAGCATATACACCATCCATATGCTTTTTATATTCCATACTATTGATAAACCTGTCAAACTGAAGTTCCCCACTATAAGTATATTCCCTGGTATTATCTATATTAAATGAACCAAGATATTTAAATGGTAGTACCATAGCAGAATGTGTTCTACCTTGATACCTGTTTTCAATATAATATGTAAGACTTCTATGAAGCATATCTTTTATGAACTTCATATTAATTAGTCCTTTTACATAACTACCCTGTCCTTCATCATAGATTACTTCTTCTATCTCCTTTTGTACTTTTGGAAACCAACCAGGATAATATCTGAACTTATCATTTTCAGAAAGCTCTCTATTATATAGATCAATATTTTTAATAGGAACCATTTCACCTTTTTCAGGCACATATGTAGATATCTGATTACCTAGTGCATTTTCTCCTTCAAAGTATGATCTGTATGTTTCATTAAGATAATCAAGATAATTCTGCTGTGCCTGTGTAAGATTGCCGTTAAAACCGAATTCGTCCTTATCAAGATCTCTATGCTTAAGTCTTAATTGAGTAGATCCATTATTATCAAACTCTTTATACATAAAAGCATACATCTTTTTATAATTGATGAAATTCATCCATTTCTTATTTCTTATTGGTAATGGATGTTTCTTATAATATTCATCAACTACAGCCCTATGTAACGATCTATACTTATTCATTTTCGTATCTATCTCCTTATACATCTGCAGTGAGAAATAATCCCTTAATTTCTTCCACGTCTGTACTCTTGGATCTGATATATCTGAATAGTTACCTAGTATGCTTGTAAGTAATGAAACGTCATACTTATCACTTACATTAAGCACAACTTCTGGGTCTCTGAATATCTGTAATACTCTCTCAGAAAGATTTTTTAATAATTTTCTATCATCACTACTAAGTTTAGGATCATCATATTTATTCTTACCTAATTCTATTATTACTGGAGCCTTACCAATTATTCTTTGCATCTCAGCAAGATATAGTTCGGCTTTTCTCCATGGTTCTTTGTTAGAACTTTCTATATCATCTATTGTATCTGCTATTGTTCTTGTTCCTGGTTCTCCTTTACCAATTTTCTTAGCATTATACTCATATGAATATTCTTCGGCATTAAAAATACTAGGACTTGCTGCTATAAGTTCACTATAGGCATTTTCATTCATACCTAATTCTTTAAGCAACTTTTTATCTTTAAGAAATGACTTAATCATTTCTAGATAATCAGCTACTTCTACTTTGAGTGTTTTATCTCTTGATTGAGACCAATATTCATTAGGAGCCCAAAGTATACTTAATCCACGAAACTTAAGATCAGGATTGTTTGCTTTCATCATTATAGCATACAACATCAACTGTAGTTTCTTAAGTTCTTTTGGTGAATCCATTATAGATATGTTTTGATCACCATATCTGAGTATTCTACTTGATAGTCTATCATTGAAATTAAATCCCGTTGCTATATCAAATAATGATACACTACCGTCATGATGTTCTACAACCATATCTGCAGTACCAGCATGACCAAGTATTTCACTTGCTACCGTTACTTCTGATGCTACTATATCTTTAATCTCATCTGATATATCACTCTGAGCATTTATACCATATGTTTCCCATATCTCTTTTGATCTTCTTTCAAACCAAAGATATTTATCGGGATCTTCTTCTATATGTATCTCATATTCTTTACCAGTACTATCTTTTAAGTAGTAAGTCTTATAGCACATATCCTGTATTTGCGCCTTTATCTTAGCTTCATTAAATCCACCGTTATAAAGCTTATCTACTACCATATTGTTAATAAGATGCAGTACACGTCCTCTGATAGCAGTCTTAAGCCATTTTTCGTCTTGTGATATCTTATATTCATCATAAGACATCAGTTTGCCACCTACATTTCTTTTCTCTTCTTTGCTAGTATACCTCCATTCTCTATCCGCCCGTCTTTCACCAAACGTTGTGTTCTTACTTTCCTTTCTAAAGAAACTAGTTAATCCTGTTCTTATATCAGATACCCTACCTAGTAATTTAGTACCAGCACTATTACGATATTTATCTGTCTGTTCACCATGTTCATCAAGTATGATAGACCAATCAATACCTTGTTCTATAATCTTATTAATCCATTTTGATTTAGAATACATAGTATGACTGTAATTCTTTTCTTCTATCTCTACTAGTTGGCCTCTGTTATTTCTGTATAGTTTATCAGTTATCTTTTCATAATAAGGTACTGGTTTAAGATTATCTTCTATATATTTATCAATACTATATGCAAGATTAGTTTTGCTGCCTTTATTAAGCCACCCAAATAACCACTCAAGAATCCTCTTAACAATACTCTTCTTATTACCAGGAGTACTTACATCTCTTAAGCTATTATAAAGGTTCTCATCAGTCCAGAACTCTTCAATGAATTCATATCCATCAGGATCACTAAAAGCATACTTGTTCTGTTCTACTATCTCAGGATGATTTTCTTTTACATAATTCATCCATTCTTTAATCTGCTCTCTGAATTCCTTATCTTCAAACATTTGCAGCATAGAAATAGCATGAACAAATTCATGTAATATAATAGTATCTAGGTCTTTTATTCTTTCACCCTCACTTTGTTTTCTCCTGGTTATTGCATGAGCAAGATAATCTACTGAGATAGTACCATCAGCATCAAACTGTGCTATCGTAATCTTATTACCTTCTCTCTTATCTATTCTCCTTGATACTATGTTGGGAAGATTCTTTTCAATATATGGCCTCATTCTTTGAGCCATCATCTTCTGGAATGGTGTGCCTCTTTTTATTATATCATCAATAATTTCAACAGCATCCTTACCTTCATACTTAACTCTATAATCATATAATACATTAAGAACCCCTTCATCGACAAGCGTAATATTCTTTTTAAGATCCTCAACATCTTTAATGTTCATAAATTCTGTAAGGAATTCTTCTGCTTCATCGGCTATTATAATACCATTAGCATAGAATGTAAGCTGTCTGCCAAGCAGGTGTTCTCCAAGTGCTTTTTTATCAATTATTATCTGTAACTGACCAGATTGATTCTTTATAATCCTTACTATCTGTTTTCCATTAGCATATTCTTCATTAAGCTTTATTACATATTTAATGGCTTCGTTATATCCATGCTTTAACACATATATTCTACCTGCAAACTTTCTAGTAGGAGCTTCTTTTAATGAAAGTCTTTTCATTATCTCATTATAGACCCTATCAACAAACGGAGAATCTTCTTTATATCTTTCTCTCAGTTTATCATTTGATATGCCCTTGCTTTCTTCAAGCTTATATCTGTTTTCAGATGTTACCTGTTTTACTTTATAATATTTACCATAAATAGCACCAGGATCATTATGTTCAGATATATATACAGCTTCACCTACTCCAAGTTTATCATATTTATTTTCATATATATCTCTGAATAATGATCCCTTAAGGAGTTTTATGCCACTTTGAGCTATTCTTTCAAATAAAGCATCACCATTATATGTTATTGCATCCGCAAATGATTTGAGATAGTATGTACCATCATCATTCTTGTGACCTATACGTACATAGAATGAATGTTTATCATTCTTATCACTAACTCTCCTGAATATAACTATATCCTGTCCATACTTCTCTATATGAAATCTTGGCCAATCTCTAGGTATTTCATTTATAAAATGCCTGTCAAAATGTAATCCATTGTACTTACTATTTATATCAGGCTCTGCCTTTGTATCTACTACTCCGCTATAGTCTTTTTCGTTAGTATTGTCATCAACAGTATAAACCTTCTTAAGCGTCCTGTTATTTGGACGAATCATATTACCTGTAATAGCTTCGGGGAATACTTGTACTAACTGCGCCTCAAATGCTTCAGCAAGATATCTTAATTCATCGGAATTAAGCGTTTCAACCTTATGCAATAATTGTATCAGTTGATCACTTAAGTCTTTATAAAGATCTCCAGGCAGTACTTTACTATAGTTCCTTAATCCGAAACTCATTCCATAGTTAAGAAACGCATACTTAACAAACATTTTCTGGAACTCAGTATATCCACCAGGAGTTACTTCAGAAAAGATACTATCAGTCCTATTGTCTTTTACTATTTCTCCCTTCTCGTTCTTATTAAAGTCCATTCTCCATAACTGTTGAAAGCTATTACGATATAGATTATGGTCTTTATTATCCATCATTGAAGGACCATTGAACTTAAGTGTCTCTCTTCCGTTCCACCATTGTTTCTTTATAGAAAGCGATTTTAAGAACATATTGCCATCATAAGGTCTGTCAGTACCCTTTGATGCATTTACAAGCATTAAATCGAATCTTTTAGCATCCCTGACGTATTCTATGAACCTTTTATTAAATGCTGCCGGTCCATATAACATTACATTCTTTGGCTTAAGATCCTTTCCTTTCTTCTCTTTTCTCCATGTAGTAAATTCTGCAGGTTGTTCATCACTTAAGTCAATAAGAGATGTCATTAAGAACTTAACAAATTCTTCTCTTATCTTTTTCTTAGTCTTTGCGTTTGATATCTCGAATTTAATCTTTGTATTCTCAAGTACTATATCAGATATCTCTCTGAACTTACTGCCATACGTAATAAAGTTCTTGTTTACTATACCAACAACCCATTCCATTGATATAAGAGCACTCCTTATATGTTGATTAACATTAAGGAAGTTATTCATGTAATAAGGAAATGCAGAATTAGTATCATCTGCTGTTACATTTGATATTCTTTTATCTCTTGGAATACCTAATATATGCTTTGCTTTCTCTATTATCTCCTCAAGCTCATCAACCTTAACAGGCCAGTTTCTTATTATATTGGCTAGTGAGGCAACCTTAGAAAGTTCTTCTCCTAGCTTATCAAGTGTCTTAAACTGATTAAGTACAGCTAACTGATACTGTAAAAAGTCCCTTTCTTTCTTTGTCAGCTTTTCTTTACCTGCGAGTTCTTTTATGTATTCAGGTGACTTTTTTAAGTAGTTCTGCATAGATATATCTTCAAGCTCTATCTGTGCAGTACTTAATTCAGCACCATCAAATATTGTCTTAAGCCTCTTCTCTAATATACTGGCATCTCTTTTACCAAACTTAGTTGAATACTGTAATATAGGCTGACCTATGAAATAGTTTATAGTGCGGAACTTTATACCATGCATAACCATTACTGCATATGCACGTATAGTTTCTCTGCCTACATTAAGCTGTGGGAGAACGAATTCTTTAAGGTTATCAAGTGCAGCGTTTGCAAGTGAATCAAACCTTACTCCTGTCTGTATATTTGAGTCACCAAGATCAGACTTCTCTGTGTAGTCTACAAGGTCTGTATAGTTGGTATTATTAAACCTTATTTTATTTATAAAGATCCCTTGTTCATCATCCCATACGGCTACATAATCTTTTTTAAGTTTTGTTACATCATGTATCTTCTGCGATTTATCTCCGGTCTTTTCTTTATATGCCCTATGCATTAAAGCAAATCCCTTAAAGAGATTCATGAATAAACCAATAGCATTGTCACCAGTAAATACTGTATCATGTATAGCCTGTACGTCTAATGCATCTGATGGATCAAGAGTACGTTCTGATGTTCCCTTTATCTTATTGATATGTGCTGCCTCATTATGTAACTCGCCTATATAAATGGGCGTTATCATTCTGTCTATATTCTGTCTGCTTGTTAAGGCAAGAATAAAGTTCTCAGCAACATTATTAAGATGGTATGCCTCAGTAATAAGTCTGTTAAGCCTATCTCTATCAGGTAATCCTTCTGTTTTCTTTAATTCATCCTCAAGCCACTTAGGATTAGCCTGGAATACATACCTACCAGTCTTTTCATCATACTCATATCCTATAGGTCTTCCATTTGATCTTTCATATGTAGGAACAGTCTTACGTTGTACCGTAAACAAACTATCAATATCAAAGTCAGAACCATGTAATGCTACTAGTAATCGTGGCGCTACAATAACATTCGTCTTACGTGAGTCATAGAATCCTACTATCTTAATAGGAATACCACTATGCATCTCTGATGATGGTATCCTGAACCCAAACAGATCAGCAGTCTTAATCTCTTCTTTATTTGCAGGCTTATAAAAGAAAAAGTCTTCTGGTATCTTTCCTTTTGATAATGCTTCATCTATTCTCCTTGCAACATCATCTGGAACCATATCTCTAGGAACAAATGCTTCTGCATAGAAACGACCATTTTCATCTCTCTTTATCTGTGGCTCTCTTTTCATATCCTCACTAAGAGTCACACCTTCTTCCTCAAATATTTTCTGAGATCCTACTGCTGTCTGTAGTATTAAATCTTTCCCCGTAAACTTAGTCTTAATAGTCCTGTCAAATATTGACGATAAGTAATGAGTTAACACGTTATCAACAATACCAGGGAAATTTATATCAACACCTTCAGATATTAGATTAGCTACATTATCCTGCTTTACATGCTTTAAGAACTCTGTTATCACTTCTTTCAGTGATTTTGGAGTCATCCATGACTGAAGATCCTCAAAGTTATTCTTAAATATTGCAGCAAGTGAACTATAAATATTATCAGCTATAGTATCATTAACACCATAAAGATTCATGATATATGATAACTGTGTTGGCAGTGATACTTTTGCCTCTAGTGTTGACTCAGGATTAAACTGAACACGATAATCAGAGTTATCAACCGTTATAATGGACTCAGGAATAAACCCACTGTCGGTATCTGTTAGATCACTCCATGTATTCTGTCTTGACGGCTTACCAGTCTTAACACCGCTATCAAATATTACTTCATCTATAGGAGCAGGATTACCTTGTGCGTCTTTATTTTCACGCATCTTCTTACGTAACTTGCCAAGAGGTGTAAGTATAGGATCTCCGTTTTCATCTTTACCTCTTTCACATATATCATTCGATAATACTATCTGTGAGTATTTAAATGCCGTTGCATTACCATCGTCTTCTATATGATAGTATACTCCTTTAAGTACATTACCAAACTTTTCACCAAACCCATAGTTGATATCATCCATTCTCTCAGGAAGCATGAATCCCTGTGAATCGGCAGGCTTAAAATCTTCTGGATAGGCTTTAAGTATTTCTTCAAGATCACTGCTTGATAGATCATCACCTACTATTGCCTTAAAGAAATTCCGTAATTCTTCCTTAGTATTTACTGGATCAGATATGACTGCTGTTCTAGAATACTTATTCATTCCATACTTATCATGCACATATCCGTTCTTGCCTGGTGCAAATGCTATAGAAAGTCTCTTTACATAATCCTTAACATCTTTAAATGATGAATGATCTCCTGCTACTAACTGAGAGAAATGATAGCTATTAACGTAGTTATTGATGTAGTATGATGAAACCAATGCCTGTATATGTTCAGGCTCTATCATATATCTTTTTTCATCACCCCTGTCAAATGCAGTAGACCTATCTATATCTTTTTCTTCATTCTCTTCCTCAAACTCTTTCCATGTTTGTGTAAGCTTAAGATGTTTAGCAGTCTTACCGCCATAACTCGTTTCTACACTAGGTATATTACCAACTGTATAATCTTCATAAAGAACCCTGTCTACTATTTCATCAAGCTTAGATTCGTTTGGCAGATTAGTGTCAAATGGCATCCTATCATATATAATACTCTGAGTAAGCTCTTTCGATCTCTCATTAAGTGCATTATATATTTCTATTGCTAGTCCTTCTACTGACACATAATCATTCTTTGTCTTTGTTCCCGCTTTGATTTCAGCCTTAGAATTAGTAAGATCTTTCTTATTTCTTATTACCGTTCTATCGCCAAGTACTTTTGGCAGTATATCAAATCCTAAGAAGAAGTTTCTTTCACCTTTATAATTCTTACTACTCTTATCATAATGTTCTATCTTATCGTATATCTGATTTATTGATGCTTTTATAGAATCAAGCAATTGTTCACGCTTAAGAACATTAACTACTACTCCAAAAGGAGTTTTTCTTTCGTTAGGAGTTATAAACTGAGTATATGTAGGATTGTTTTTCTTTGAATGAGATACATCATTAAGAAATCCTAGTACAAACGTTCTAAAATTATGATCCTCTCTCTTTTCATTTCTGTATTGTACTGGATACTCATTACCATATACTGAGTCATACTTAAATCCGTCATCATCTATTAGCCTGTATATCTTATTTATTCCATTGATGAATATGTTATTCTTAAAGAATGGCTTTTTATACTTATCCATTCTCTTAACACTATTCATTCCTTCTATTCCATTCTTGCTATTTATGAGGTTGAATATATTTCTATGACCCTGACTTGATAACACAGCATTGAATCTACGATTGTTCTTAGCATCGTTTGATGCAAGTACTCTGGATAGATTGTCAACAAGTGCTATAGCATCTGTAAGATCATTTAAGAATGATGTTTCCTGGTTTTCTAATATGTCTTCAACAGTTAACTCATTTACTAATCCTGCTTCTGCTTCAGCAAGAGCTTCATCTTTATCATTTGTCTTTTCAATCTGTGGTATATAATCTTCACCAAATCGTCTACCTATATTACCTCCATCACTAAAGACGCTCTTAATATCCTGTACAATGAGTGCTGCATTATAATCTCTTAAATCACTATTGTATTCAGGAAGTCCTATATATGATAGAAATGCTTTTACAAAATCAAGGTTGTTTCCTTCATAATCCTTAGACCACTGACGTATTTGATTCTGTATATTTATAAATGCTTTTTGATCAGGTATCTTATTACCTATAATATTAGCAAGGTTATCTCTTATACCATTTACTACTGCATTACCACGGGCAAAAATGTAGCGTATCTTGTATGATCCATAATGTATCTTTCTTTCTCCTATACGTGGATCTCTTTGCCTATGTGAGTTAAAGTGATTGACAAACTTATTCCAGATGTTATTATAGTATTGCTGCTTACTTAATGCTCCTATCTGATCAATAGAAAGCCCTGTTTGTGCCATTATCCTATCAGCAAACTCAATAGACGTTTCTTCTTCTCCAGGTCTTTTTACTATAGTTAATACCTCATCATTATCTATTCTTCTGTCGTGAATATGCTTGATATCTGTTACATCACCACCTTTCTTATATACAAATACATCGGATGTAACATATTTACCTTCATTTGTTATTAGATGACCATCTTCTGTTACTCTGTTAATTACATTACCAATAACATCATCTTTGAAATATGTAAGTATTGCTTGTTCTGCAGCAGTAAGATTCTTAGACCTCATTGATTCGTCTATCATCTTCTTAAGCACATTAAGATCATTACTTGTATCCTGATCTAATGGCATATTACCAAACATAGCAAGTGCCTTAACATATACATACCGCCATGATAACAAATGATCTATAGTTGTCTTATCAGGCTTATATATAGCAACGTATGATAGCAGTTCTTTTACTTCATGTGATATATCGTTTTCAGTATTATGATATTCATTGTCTATTATCTGCCTTGACAGATTATCGCCAGCCTTATTCTCGTATATTTCCTGCTTTGCATCTTCAGTAAGCTCCGATATATATTCACCTCCGGCAAACGTGTTGAATCTTGGATATATATCGTTCTTTATATCCTCATAGTGTTTGATTATAAGATTAAGCTGTGCTTTTGTTCTTAATGCTGCTGGTGATTTCTTGTCTTTAAGAATATGGTCTACCGTATATTGATAATCTTCTAATAATCTCTTTGATATCTCTTTATTAGTTAATACCAAACCACTTATACTTGCAACTCCATGTAATCTATACTCTCTTAAATCCTTCATTACCCTATCAAGACTATATAGATATGTTTCCATATCATCAAATTTTGATAAGATATCTTTCATTAATCTGGTTGTGTTATCTGCAATGCTATGCCTGGTAACAAAACTGCCATACTTAACCCCAAAGAATATATCTTCAATAGTGTTTGTATGATCTACATATATCTTAAGTAGTCTGAGTATGCGTTCAAAGAAGCTCCTTATTTCATTTCCTATTGTTTTAAGTAGCCCATTATTCCATTCCTGGTATTTACGTGCAAGGAATTCCTCTATTATATAGTCTTCAGTAAGATCTCTTACGAATGACTTGTAATCAGGAAACTCTTTCTCTACAAGATTTCTTATTTTTTCTCTTTCTGATTCAGTAAAGTATTCATTCCATATTTTATGAAACACCTCATGCCTTGCTACATTCCTATATACTGTTTCGTCGGTATTTTTGGTAAGATATAATACTCCATCCTTAAATAATCCCCAAGCAGGTCTTTCTGCTAATGCATCTATCTGGTGCTTTAATAAGAACTTTACTTCTACATCCTTTATAC
>ENA-UPTA01004035-UPTA01004035.1-activated-sludge-metagenome-genome-assembly--contig:-NODE-4035-length-14102-cov-7.743504_pt1 | contig 14102 bp, 5 predicted proteins | sample MGYA00238184_ERZ773361 | MGnify/ENA primary metagenome ERZ773361 (study PRJEB29100, sample SAMN05720205) | activated sludge metagenome | isolation source: anaerobic digester from wastewater...
TGCCATCCGCAACTGAGTCGAGCAGCGCCTCCAAGCGCAGGGATTGTTCCCGCGTCTGGTTGAAAAGGCGGGCATTGCGCACCGCAATGGCAGCTTGGTTGGCAAAACTGGTAAGCACAGCTCGGTCGTTGGCGGAAAACGCGCCGCGGTAATTGCGGAAGACGTAAATCTGACCGATGAATTCCTTTTGGAAGATCATGTTGATGCCCACGCCTGTAATCATACCCATACTGACCTCGCTAAGCATGCGGTTGATCTCAGGGACGTAGATTTCGCCGTTTTCTTCCCCTACCTGCGGTAAAGATTCCAGCCAGTTTTGGATATAATTGAGCAAGGCTTCTGGCATGCCTTCATGAACCGCAATATGCCAACCCCGCTTCTCCTCCTTGAGCGCAATAAATCCGGCATGCCCCATAAGCATCTCGATGGCGATGCGCAGAATACGCTGCAACAACGCCTGAAGATCGAGCTCTTCGGTCAACAGGCGCGAAATCTCGAGCAGGTAATCCCTTTGGCGAACGCGATAATCAGGCAGCATGGCTCAATTTTACTGCATGATACTAGAACATTTTAATGATGATTTGATAAACACTCTTTTCTCGCTGGTGTCCTCACCAGCGAGCGAGTTTGACCACACGTCCTTGTTCTCGCCGGTCTGCTGAGTGCGAAGCCTACCCATAGGGTGCCGTCCAGGAACATGGATCGCCTTATATTTTTGTTGTGCCGTTGCTTCAAGCTAAGGCGTGCTCTCTCTCCGCCAAGCTGATTGCCTCATCCAAGATCAACATGGCTTCATCCACCTCGCTTTTTGTGGTCGAAAGCGGCGGAGTCACGCGGATGACACTTTTGCCGCAGCCTAGCAGCAGCAACCCGCGCTCAAAGGCTTTATAGACCACATCATCTCGCAGGCTCTCAGCGGGGTGTTTACTCTCACGGTCCTGCACAAATTCAACGCCTAACATAAAGCCTTTACCGCGCACATCGCCAATGCTGGCGTGCTTGGCTTGCAGCTCTTCTAAGGCTTCTTTGCAATACGCCCCGACCACGCGGGTGTTCTCCAGATATTGCTCTTCAATCAGTTGGATGGTTGCAAGTGCAGCTGAGCAAGAAACCGGGTTGCCGCCAAAGGTGTTGCCATGTGAACCTTTGGGCCAATCCATCAGCTCTTTGCGGGTAACCATCGCGCCTAGCGGCATCCCTGAGGCAATCCCTTTGGCTGTAAGCAGGATATCTGGCTCCACGCCATAATGTTCAATCGCCCACCATTTGCCCGTTCGCCCCATGCCAGATTGGACTTCATCTACGATGAGCAAAATATCGTATTTGTCGCACAGCTTACGCAAAGCTGGGAAGAAATCATCCGGAGGGTAAATATAGCCGCCCTCACCTTGGATCGGCTCAATCAAGATGCCGGCGACATCTTCACCAGGCATCAGGCGTCCTAAGATTTCATCTTCAATGAAAGCAACAACCGTTTCTCCCTGCCCCATACCTGGCCGGCGCTGCAGCACGGGACGGTACGGATTGGGGAAAGGGACATGCACAACTCCGTTCATCAAAGGGAAAAAGCCGTTCTTATAATGCGCTTTGCTAGCGGTAAAAGATACGGCTCCCATCGTGCGCCCATGAAAGGCGCCCAAAAAACCAATAAATTCGGTGCTGCCGGTATGATAGCGCGCAAGTTTGATCGCTGATTCAACGCTTTCGGTGCCCGAGTTGGTCATAAAGCACGCTGAAGGCCCGTTCCACGGGGCAATTTCAGCCAGCTTTTCAGCTAAGGTGATCCATTTTTCGTGGTAAAAATCAGAGGAGATGTGAATAAACTTTTCGGTTTGATCCTGAATGGCTTTGACCACCTGGGGGTGGCTGTGACCGGTGGAAGCCACCGCAATGCCGGCTTCAAAATCCAAAAAGCGGTTGCCATCCACGTCCCAGACCTCGGTACCCCGCCCGTGGTCCATTACGAAGGGGTAACCACGCGGGTAAGATGGGGAAATGACGGCATTATCGCGCTCGATCAAGGCTTGCGCCTTTGGGCCAGGTAAGTTGAGGGGTTGCATGAGTAAGGCTCCTTTCAGAAAGAAATTAAATTAAAAGAACCAACCAGGGTGAGCGTTGGTTGGTTCTTAGGGTTTCATAGACAAATTATAACACACTCATTGACTAAAAAACGTTCCGCACTGTTGGAAGTTCTTAATCTAAGCTTTCGGCTTTTCAGGGTGATAGGCGCATAGTACTACCGGCACCTCTACACCATAGAGCCCAAGCAGCCGCACACGTGCAAGATATGCTGCCCCCGTTAAAATCTGCAGCGCTACGTCTGCCACGTGCCGGTTCTCCGGCTGCTCTAAGTAGGTGCCACGGGACCAATCGTTAAAAGCCCCAAGCGACGGCCCGCACCAGATTTGATAATCCATCTCGCGCCCCGGCTCGGCTGTGACTGCCCAGCGGGAAGAAAGACCCAAATACCAGCGGAAAATCAGCGCCAGCTTATAGTGCGGGTCTGCTTGCGCGCGCTCTAACTGCTGCGGATCGCGCTGGGAGAAGAAGCTCACCGTCTCCTGCCAGATATCCTCTAGCGGACGTTTGAAGATTTGCTTCTCAAGCTTCTCTTTTTCGGCCTGCGGCAGCTCTTCCACGGAGTTGTAATGCGAGTAGAGTTCATACAGCTTTTGCGCGCGCGGGGCAAAGAGCGTACCGCGTTTGAGCACCTGCACGCGCACCCCCATCTCGAACATATCCGCCGCCGGCGCCATAGCCACATCCGTGCTCGCCGCCTGAGCCAGCAGCTGCTTCACCTTTGCTGAGGTACCTGATTCCACACAAGCTTGGTTGACCGAACCGGTGACTACATAATCCGCGCCCAAAGCAAAAGCCGCGAGTGCTCCTTCGGGTGTGCTGATGCCGCCAGCTGCGCCAATCCCGACCGGCTCAGCATAGCCACGTTCGGCTTGGATTTGATCACGCAAAAGGAGCATAGAGGGCATCATGCTGACCAGTGGGCGGTTATCGGTATGCCCACCAGAGTCAGCCTCTACGGTGATGTCATCTGCCATGGGCACCTTAGCTGCTAGGTCTGCTTGCTCAGGTGTGATCTTCCCAGTTTCTACCAAACGCTTTAGGATATCTTTGGGTGCTGGCTCCATAAAGCGCTTGGCCACTTCCACGCGCGAAAGCTTGGCAACCACGCGGTGCCCAATCGCGACAGAGCCATCTGAGGCTGGAGCTAGCCCTGAGGCGCGGTAATAGACTAGCGGCTCCGTGATGCTGACGAAAGCTGAAGCTTCGATGGCATTGACACCATGCTGCAAGTAGAGCTCAACTAACTTAGCTTCCAGGCCCGTCTCCCCAGGGCTGGATATCAGGTTAAAGAGATAAAGCCCTTGCGGTAATGCGGCTTGCACCTTTTGAATGGCTGCCTCCACCCGCGCAGGCGAGAGGCCGGCTGCGCCAAATGAACCCATCATGCCGGCTCGGCCAAAGGCAATGGCCATATCCTCGGAAGCAATGCCATTTGCCATCGCACCGCCATAGAGCGCATACTTCAAGCCGTAGCGCGAACGGAAAGCGGCACTCCCTAGCGCTGAGAGAGGCACTGCTGGCAGCATTCCTACGGCTTGAGAACCAGCTGGCGGTATCGGCACCAAGTCAGCTTGCTGCCCGGTGATAAGCAAGTAGAGTGGCTGCTCAATCTGGTGCAGAAGCTCTGCGCTGCGGCTGGGATCAATCAACATGGCTTTTTCTTCATTATAAACTGTTTTATTCATCAGTAATTCCTTCAATTTATTAAGAGTAAAGGTACTTCGAGCACCATTTCCCGAAGGTTAATTTGAAAAGTCTCAAGATACTCGGCTTGGGATAGCACTGCTAAGCTGAGCACAAAGCCTTCCTCTCTGCAGGAGAAGACCTGGCATGCACCTGCCTTGAACAGCGGACTTTGCACAAGTAGCGGCTGCCAGCCCTCCGTACGAATGGGGGTATTGCCAGGCAAGATTTCCACTTGGCGCGTGTCGACGCGTAGGCCAAGACTAAGCGCTTTGAGTATGGCTTCTTTAGCGCTCCACAGCCGGTTTGTCCATTCAGATTGCATGGCTGCCGGCAGCATTTCAATGAACGCGGCTTCCCGGGGCGTGAAAAAATCCTGCACCAAGGCTGCCGAGCGCGGCGCGAGCATTTCAGCATCCACCCCTAAGGTAAAGCACGGCGTAGAAGTATAAGCGCTTACGCCCAGATCGCCACTGTGGCTGAGTGAAAGGGATCCCAGGATGGCTTCACCCTGTACCAAGGCGATCGGCACGCCTAAAGGATTATTTAGGATGGTCATTTCCCTGGGTTGGAGATTAGCAAATCCCGGCTGCTGTAGAAGCAGGAGCTTGCCTGCCAGCCGGCCAAGTAGGTAGGACTGCTGGCGCGTCGTAAAGCTCAGCTGCCTGTAGTGTTCGGCCTCAAGTGGGCTAAGGAAACCTTCGGCGTCTTCCGGCAAGCCTTGGATGCTGCCACAACTTACATCGACGCTTTGCATGCTCATGCCACCAGCCGTTTGAAAGGCGCGATGCGCTCGGCCTCTGCTTGGAAAGGCAGCCGAACTGTGTGATAATCACGCAGCTCTATTGCCAAGGTGCCACTCGCGTCTGCCACTTTAGCCGAGAATGTAAGCGTGCCATCGCTGCCTTGCTCTGGATGCACTTCTGCAAACAGCATCCCTTCTAGATTTGCCATAGGATAGAGCTTGAGCCAGCCTATCGAGCTGGGCAAAGATAAGGTACCGGTTATGGCTGCTTCCCAGACCCCTGCGGTTTGCAGAGCCAGCTCCAGCGCTCGAGGGTTGGTTAGGAGGGCTTTACCTTCGCTCACCAGTGGGGGCAGCGGCGCGTTCATCTTTCCGAGCAAGCTTCCTTCTGCGCGCTGTACCCTGTCCAATACCTGGAAAGCCGGCCCATGGAAGTAGAGCTGGTAAATCTCTTCAGCAGTGAGGGCTCCATTCGCTTGCCATTGCGGGGCAGCCAATTTTGCGTGCACGCCTTTTGCCTCTAGCTGCAAGTGTACCCGCCCGCTAAAGTGAAGCACGGGCTCTGCCGGCCGACCCAGGCGCTCGAGAAGCGACTCAAGCCGTACACTAATGCAAAGGCCGTCTCCCTCGGGGAGAGCGCGCGCCTTGAGGGTGAAGCGCCGGGGTTGATCGCGGTAAATCTTGAGGGGCGCTAAAAATTGAATATCATCTAGATAGTCCAACACCAAACCATTAGCTTTGCCGCCAAGCACCCCTGCAACGACTTGTGCCGCTTCCACAAACGCTTCTACACCCATCACGCCGGGTAAGAGCGGAATCCCCTCACGCGCATGATCGCGCAAGAAAGGCTCCATCAGTGGGTCGAGCTCAGTTTCATATTCAAACCCCTCTTCGGGTGTAAATTGAATAACCTGTTGCAACATGGCAAGCTTAGGCTGCTTTTGTTGGATGACTTTATTGGCTTTCTCCGCATTGAGGGTATTTTCTTGCGAAAGCCCTGCTTCCATTTGGCCTAAGGAGCCAGCTATGACGGTTTCACCAGCCGTCGCGAAAGCCAGCTCGCGGAAAACACAAGGCGCAGCGGCTGCCGGCTTGAGCAGTTCGATGCCAGCGCGCTGCATCAGCTCGGGCATGTGGCCGCGGCTGGCCATCCCAACTTCGCCCCAAGCCCCCCAATCAATCACCTGGGCTTTGACCTCGGGATGCTGCTGGCGTAAAGCGCTGACCATGCGGCAGAGCAGGTCATTGGCAGCGCTGTAATCTGTCTGGCCAGCGTTGCCAAAGCGCGCTGCCACCGAAGAAAACGCCAGGATGTGGCTGGGTAGGGCGTTGGCAGCCAAGAGGGCATGATAGAGGTTGAAGAAACCGGTATCTTTCACCGCCACCGTCTTCTCGATTTCCTGCTGGGCTTTGCGCTCAAAGCCCCGGCTAAACTCTACTCCAGCCGCATGCAGCAGCACGTCCACTCGGCCAGCAGTTTCCAGCGCCTGCTGCACCGCCGTTTCGGTGGCTTCGGGTGAGGTTACATCGCATATCAGGTAATGCACTTGAGCGCCATGCTCGCGCAATTTTGCAACGGTGTCCAAGGTGCTGGCGGCGCGCTGCAAGGCGGCCAGCTCTTCTTCCACACGTGCAGGGGTGGCTTTCTCGCCGCGGCCTGCCAAGCGCGTCATCAAATCTTTTTTGAGGCCTATAGGGTCCGTTTGTAAACGTGCTAGGTCGCTATCTTCAGCCTCAGGCAGCGCGTGCCGCCCTAACAGGAAGAAGCTGCCCTGGGTATGATCTGCCAGGTCCAGTAGGATGGGTGCAATGATGCCGGCTGTGCCGCCGCTGACCAAGTAAACCGGCCGCTCGGGCAAATCGGAGCTGCCTGTTTCGCTTAAGGGTCGATCTTCAAGCATCACGCCAAAGCGCTGCTCGCCGCGCCAACCGACTTCATTGATAGCCGGGTCCCAAAGGGTTTCATCGATCAAATGGCTGGCGATGGCGGTGGCTGATGCATCCGCCTCAAAATCAACCGTTTTAACCAAGATTTCTGTGCGCTCGCGCATTAACGCTTTGGTAAATCCGCTCACCAAGCCGCCCATGGGGTTGGTCGCGCCCTCAGGTGTGTATCCCATCAAACCGCCGCAACGCGTTGCTGTGACAAGAAAAGGCGGCTGAGGTAAAGCTTGTAGCAAACGGGTGAGCGCAAACAGTCGCTCTTCCAGTAAATCCTGCCAAGCCTGTGGCAAAAGCGCTTCTAAGGCTGGCTCGCTATCCAGCGCAGAAAGGAAGTACACGCCCTCCACCGGCTGCCCGCCAAAGGGATCGGGGTTCAGCACGGTGCCGGCTTTTTGCAAGGAAACTTCGAACTTTTTGGCACGCAGCTTCTTGGCCAAGGCGCTGCCGGCACCGCCCCGGTCAGCAACCACAATCACGCGCATCCCTGCGCGCAGTTTCACGCCCGTAGGCGAGCAAAGCCCTGGCTCTGGCAGCAAGATAGGCATAGGTACACGCCGGCGGGGAGCAGCCAGCAGTTCTTTGGAATCTGGTGCTTGGGCCTGGGATGGCATTTCTGCCTCATCTCGTTGCTCAGCAGGTTTAGCTTCCAGCACAAAGTCCATCACCTTGCGCAGGGTGTTATATTCGGCTAAGCGCAGGTCCTCGCGCCGCGGGATGCCATAGTACTCGCGTACGGCGGCAAAAAGTTCCGCCTGCTTGACGGTATCGATGCCCAAGTCCGCCTCAAGGTCAAGGTCCAGGTCGAGCATCTCGGCTGGGTAGCCGGTTTTTTCGCTCACCAGCCCAAGCACAAAAGCTTTCACCGCCTCTTCGTCGAATGCCTGAGGGGCAGCAGCAACTCCCACTTGCCCATTTGGGGCAAGGGCAGGCGGCTCCACTGGCATGGCCGGAACTTCCTGTGCTGGGCCTACAGCTGAGACGGCAGCCTTTCCGCCATTGACCGCAAAATCGATCACTTTCTGCAGGGTGTTGTAATCCGTCAAGCGCAGGCCTTCACTCCGTGGGATGCCATAGTGCTCGCGCACAGCCGCAAAAAGCTCAGCCTGTTTGACGGTATCGATGCCTAAGTCCGCCTCCAGGTCCAGATCGAGGTCGAGCATTTCGACCGGGTAGCCTGTTTTTTCACTGACTAAGCCTAAAATAAAATTTTTAGCCTCATCCTGATTTGCTGGAGCTGCTTGGGAAGTAGTCTGCGAGGGTGCCGCCTGAAATAGCTCAGCAACCGCGGGTTGGCTCTCATTTGCCACCTGCGGACTGACAGGCCAGGCCACAAACAGCTCAGGTATTTCTGCCCAGAGGGTCGGCCCTTCGCCCATCCTCCAGCATGAGGTCGCGGGCGGGTTCTCTGGCAAGCCGTTTTGGCGGATGCGCAAGGTATGCTGCTGCACCTCGAGCTCTGCGCCGGGGTGACCGCTAATCTCATCTAACCAATGCTGGTAGAGCTCTGGCTGCTGGCGTGCGCCATCCCCAGGGATGCGCCGCAATAGCGCCATGGCTACCTGCGAGCCAAAGCCCGCACCTAAGCGCAGCGCGTAATTGAGTGGGTAGCTGCCGCCGTGTGAAAGGTTGAGGTCGCCAAGTTCCGGGTCAGGCTCGAAGTGTTCATCCAAATTGGCAATCGGGGGCACACGCCCCTGCACGAGGGCCTGGACCGCCACAACATCTTCGATGCCCACGCCCATCGCATGCCCAGTGAAACCTTTGGTGTTAGCAATCACAATTTGATTGGCTTTACTCCCAAAAGTTTGACGCAGGGCATGGATTTCCGCTGCGGCACTGCCGCCGCGCGCAGGGGTATAAGTCTCGTGAGACATGAACATCATTTCGGCGGTGAGATCTGAACGCTGGAAGCTAAAGCGCTCCTCAACTTTGGCTAAAAGGCGGCCCATCACATCAGAAATGTGGTTGACATCAAGCCGTGTGCCATGAAAAGCGCTATTGGCGATTTCGGTGGAAAGCACTTCTACCAGCCCACGCATACCGCGTTCCCGCACGGCATCTTCCGACTCAACCACCAATGCGGCCGCGCCCATCCCCACGATCATGCCGTTGCGTCGGCGGTCAAAGGGCAGCACCGCTTTGCGCAAGTCACCTTCAGCTGTAGCGGCGCCCGTTGCCAAAAAGCCGGCTTCGATCCAGGCGCCTAAGTTGCCGTCCGAAACGTCATCTCCAGAGATGATCACAACCCGCCGGCAGCGTCCGCTGCGAATCCAATCTTCCGCCACACTAACCGCTTGAGTCATCGAGGCGCAGGCAGCATTAACCTGGGTATTAGGCCCACGCGCGCCGATGTATTCCGCAAACTGCGAATGCCCCATCGAAAGAATACGGAAGAGAAAGCGGCGGTCAAAATGATAGTCCAGCGTGGCTAGCTCTGCCTCTAAAGCAGCAATGCGCTCGGCTAACGCCTTCGCCAGGGCAGGCTCGCCCGAGGCTAAGGCTTGCAGGTTGCGCAGCTCCTCCAGCTGGGCCGAGAGCTTCTGATGGGTATAGAAGCGATCCGCTTCGTCGCTCAGTTGAGTATAGCCTGGGAAAGCTGAGCTGAAAATCACACCAGTCTCATCGGCCAAAGCCGGTGGCAGCATCCAGCGATTGGGCAGCTTGCCACCTGTGCTAGTGTTTTTATAGGTCATCATAAGAGGGATGCTGGCCTCGCGCAGGGCTTCGATGCCGGCTGCCATAGCCAGCTGCGTGGTGATATCGGTCGATTCGACTAAGTGTTGCGGAATGCCAAACTCCGCTGCTGGGTCGAACTGCCCGCGCTGGCCAGCTAGCTTGATGGTCTGCTCAAGATCATCAATCGGGACCATTTGTGCGCCGGCATCGCTCTTTTCCAGACGAACAATGCGCCGCTCTAGGATTTTTTGGCGTAGCTCCTCCGGCAGGGGGTCGATCAGCACAGTTCCATTCAAAATAGTTTCAACGTTATCCTCTTGGAAGACGTGCCGATTGTGCCCAGGCAAGCCCAAGCCCGTACCGCTGATCACCACCGAGCCCGTAAGCCCGGCATGAGATGCGGTGGGCATAAGGATTTGCGGCAGCGTGCGCGTGTTGATGGCTATAGGCTGCACCACTTGCTCCGCCACGGCGTAAGCTGGAGCATCAACTGGAGTACTTTCTGTCTTAGCAGTTGCCGCTGGCTGAGCAGCCTCAGCTGCAGCACTCGGCGCCCCAGGCTGCTCATTGAGCGCATCCACCACAAAGCCAATCACTTTATTTAAGGTGTTGTATTCGGAAAGGCGCAAGTCTTCCCGACGCGGGATGCCAAAGTGCTCACGCACCGCGGCAAATAGCTCGGCTTGCTTGACCGTATCGATGCCGAGGTCTGCTTCCAAGTCCAGTTCCAGGTCAAGCATTTCCGGCGGATAGCCCGTTTTCTCACTCACCAAGCTGAGCACAAAATTTCGGATCTCTGCTTTGTCATCCGCCTTTTGTAGGGTCGGCTTAGCAGGCTCAGCGTGAATCTCAAGCGTAGGGGCGCTCGCGCGGCTCTCGGCTGTCACTGCCGGCACATACCCCGCCGCGAGCAGCGCGCAGAGGGCATCATGCATGCTGGCCATGCCGCCTTTACGTGGATGATTGGTAGATAGGACTGTAATATCTTCGTGCCCTTTGAGGATATCTGTGGTGAGGCCGCTCAAAACACGCTTAGGCCCGACCTCCACAAAGGTGCGCGCTCCCATCCCATAAAGCGTCTCGATCCCCTTGATAAATTGGACTGGCGAAGCCACCTGCCGCGCAAGCATATCCAAAATTTCATCAGGCGTATTGGGGTAGACCTCACCAGTAACGTTGGCAGCAATCGGAATTTGCGGCGTGTGCAACTGCATGCGCGCAATCACCTGGCGCAAAGGGTCGCTAGCCGGTGCTACGATGCGTGTATGGAAGGCATGCGACACCTGAATCTTGACGGCTTGATAACCCTTTGCTTGGCAGGCTGCCATGGCGGCCTCAACCGCTTTGGTCGCCCCGCCAATGACCGATTGAACCGGGCTATTGACGTTCGCAATCACCACATAGCCATCCACACTTTGGATAATGCGTTCGACCTCAGCCAATGGAGCGGAAACAGCCGCCATGCAGCCGTTATCCGCGAGCGATACCCGCGCCATCTCCCGCCCTCGTGCGCTCACCACCTCCAGCGCCTCCCCAAAGCTCATCACGCCAGCTGCCACCAGCGCCGCATACTCCCCTAAGCTATGCCCAATAACCATATCGGGCTTAAAGCCGTACTTCTCTAACACACGCAGAAGCGCCACATTAGCCGTTAGCACAGCCGGTTGGGTAATGGTCGTATCGCGCAGGTGTTCTTCGGCCTCTTTCAGGCTAGCCTCATCGCCCTCCATATATATATAGCTGGTGAGCGCGCGCCCCCCAAAGATGGGCGTCATGATCTCATCGGCTTCGCTGAAGGTCTCCGCCACTACAGGCTCGATTTCACGCAGGTCGCGCAACATGTTGACGTATTGCGAGCCTTGCCCGGGGAAGAGAAATGCTAACTTGCCTGGCTTGCCGCTACTGCGAAACACACCTTGCGCAGCTAAAGCCTGCCAACCTATCAACGAATCGGCTTCGAGGGTTTTTTGGGCTTTCTCAGCTAACTTGATCAGATCCTCAGGCGAGCTATAGGAGATGGCTAAGCGTTCTGACTGGTTTATGAGCTGTGCATCTGGCAGCCCAGAAGCTGGGAGAGTACCCTGTTGAGCTTGCCCAAGCGTTTGCGCCAGTTGCTGTTGCAGCTCTGCATGCGTCTCTGCTCCTAAAAAAAGGAGGTTGGAATAGAGCGCCGGAACGCTGGCTTCCTTTTGCGATTCCCGCAGGATTTCCACTCCTGGGTAGGCCTTCACAGACTGGGTTGCGAGCCCCGGGAGGTATTCCTCCAAGACTACATGGAAGTTGGTACCACCAAAGCCAAAAGCGCTCACGCCAGCGCGGCGTGGCTGATCGTTGGATTGTTCCCAAGGTTGCAATTCGGTCGGAACTGCAAAAGGCATGTGAGCAAAATCCAGCTGCGAGTTGGGGCGCTCGAAGTTGGCACTGGGCGGCAGCACATGATCATGCAACGCTAAAACAGCCTTGAGCAAGCCGGCAGCTCCCGCTGCGCTCTTGAGGTGCCCAAAATTGGACTTGACCGAGCCTAAAGCGATGCTGCCCGCACGTAAATTTAACCTACCGAAGATTTCATTAAGGCTGTTCACTTCCACCACATCTCCCACCTTAGTAGAGGTGCCGTGCCCTTCAATCAAGCCGGCACTGGCTGGCGAGATTCCGGCAGCCTTCCAAGCACGTTCGACTGCGCGCTGCTGACCCAGTGGGTTAGGCGCGGTGATACCCTTGCCACGTCCATCACTGCTGGCACCCACAGAGCGGATAATGGCATAGATATGGTCGCCAGCTTTTTCTGCATCTTCCAGGCGCTTGAGCAGGAACACAGCAGCCCCTTCGCCCATCACAAAACCATTCGTGCCATCAGCGTAAGGCCGAGAGCCATCTGGGCTAAGCGCGCCGATCTTGCTGAACTTGACGAACGTCTCCGGTCCCATGTTGTGATCCACGCCGCCAGTAACGACAACGTCAAACTGGTCATTAGCCAAGCCGGTGATGGCGGCTTGCAGCGCGGCAAACGACGAAGCGCAGGCTGCATCCGCAGTGAAATTAGGGCCGTAGAAATTGAAGACGTTAGCCACCCGGCCGGCAATAATATTGGCGAGCTCGCCCGGCATCGTATCTTCGGTGATATTGAGAAAACGCTGATCGAGGCGGGATTGCAATCCTTGCAAGAGCGCCTGTTGCATATCCTTTGGCAAACCTTGGAATGCAGCGATATTTTGCAAGTCATCCAAGAATTCAGCCGAACGGATGCGCACGCTGGAGTTATAGGTGCTTTCGCCACCCATGGAATTGCCCAAGATGACCGCTACACGCTCGGGATCAAGAGCCTTCTGAGGGTAACCATAGTCTATCAAGGCTTGCCGGGTGGCAGCAATAGCCCACTTTTGGGCTGCGTCCATAGCTTCCGCCACGCGCGGCGGAATGGGAATGCCCCACTTGATCGGCTCAAAGTCAAACTCCCGCACCCAACCGCCAATTTTCGAATAAGTCTTATCCGGGATGGAAGGATCAGCCGCGTAATACAGGTCTGGGTTCCAGCGCTCAGGCGGCACTTCGGTAATCGAATATCTTCCGCTTTTGATGTTATTCCAAAAAGAAGGGACGTCCTTGGCATCCGGTAAAACAACGCCGAGTCCCACGATAGCAACCAATTGAGGAGTGGTCATAATCTTCTCCGATAAATTCTGAATAGCAAAAATTGAGTCTTTTAAGCCTTAACTTTCTGAGTCGACGCGCACAAGTAATGCGTTCTTTTCCACCTGCTGGCCAGGCTGAGCCGCCACATGCGTTACCCGCCCGTTGCAGGCGGCGCGTAGCTGCATCTGCATTTTCATCGATTCGAGCGCAACGAGCGTCTGCCCTTGCTCCACATGCTCGCCAACCGAGACCGTAACGCTCACAATCAATCCAGGCATGGGGGAGTATAGATCAGAGTTGTTCACTTCAGTGCGCGGATGGTTGAGGCGTTGGGGTAAAGTTTCAACCTTTGCCAGTACTCTACGGCTGCCTACCAAGATCTCGAGGGTGTCTTTTTCTTGAGAGTCTAGGAAAAGCTCCAGCGTCTGCTTTTCGCACTGCAGCATGTGCAGGCCAGAGCCATTCAGCTGGTGCAGCCTGCCCTCGAGGGGCTTACCGTTCACTTTCGTCTGTGCGCCGTTCAAGTCCACGCGATATTCGTTTTTTCCTATAGTAACGTAATATAAAGACATAGGATTACCTCCTAACATTTTCCTGTCATTTGTTCCTGCCAGGCTGTGTGCTGCCAGAAGTCCAATGCATTGGTTTTAGCAGAAAATTTACGCTCATGGTGTTCATTGGCATACAGAGCTGCAGCCAAAGCCACTGCACGCTCAAGCTCCGATTCCGGTTGGGCATCTGACGGTTGAAATTCTTCCAAGTAGGTAGTGGTGATATTGCCTGCGCGGAAGCGGGTGCTATTGATAATCTGCTTGAGGAATTCGAGGTCGGTGGCCAGCCCCCCGATCTGAAATTCGTCCAAGGCGCGGCGTATGCGGCGGATCGCAGCTGGGCGGTTCTCACCCCAGGCGATGATCTTGGCAAGGAGCGAATCGTAATCGGCGCTCACTTGCATTCCCTGATAAACCGCGCTGTCGATGCGGATTCCCGGTCCACCAGCTTCTTTGAGGAAGCTGATTTTACCCGTAGAAGGCAAAAAGTCTTGCGCTGGGTCTTCGGCCAAAATACGCGCCTCGATGGCTGCTCCACGCAGCTCCACTTGATCCTGCAGCATGCGCAGCGGTGCGCCTAAAGCTACCATTAGCTGCTCTTTTACCAGGTCCATGCCGGTGACCATCTCCGTTACCGGATGCTCTACCTGGATGCGTGGGTTAACCTCGATGAAATGAAATTCGTTTTGAGCATCGAGCAAGAACTCAACCGTGCCTAAGCCGCGGTAATTGAGCTGATGCCCCAAGCGAAAAGCAGCCTCGTAGAGCTTTGTGCGGATGCTCTCCGG
>ENA-UPTA01004036-UPTA01004036.1-activated-sludge-metagenome-genome-assembly--contig:-NODE-4036-length-14101-cov-5.853695_pt1 | contig 14101 bp, 12 predicted proteins | sample MGYA00238184_ERZ773361 | MGnify/ENA primary metagenome ERZ773361 (study PRJEB29100, sample SAMN05720205) | activated sludge metagenome | isolation source: anaerobic digester from wastewater...
CAAGGGTATGTTGCCGGTCGGGATGCCCCAATACCGGTTTCTTTTCACAGACACGGGACGTGCACGATGGCGCCGCATGGCGGGTTTTGCTCCCTCTGATTGAGCATATGCCTCAAGGCTCCACGCCCATGCATCGGCGTACAATCATCAATAGACGCGTGTCTGAACCGGTTGGCTTGCGACGGAGCCCGTTGAGCCGCATTGGCAATCGGCAGTGCACCAGCACGGGGTGCGTCCTGGAAAGACAATGCACACGGACGACGGTTCAGATGCATGCCAGAGTCACTCCGTGGCCAGTTAGCCGGAGCGCAGGTACGGGGCCCAGGACGGCGTGCAGGGATATGCGAAACAAAGACCATGTGCCGATGAGACCGCAGCAGAGACAACATATACCGATGGGAGTCGCATCAAATCAAGGAGCCTCTATGACAACACAAGTTACTACAGATTGCATCGCCTGCGGGAGGTGTGCCGAGATTTGTCCGGATGTATTTGAAATGGGCGACGAAATCGCCCGTGCGGCAGACGGACACGTGGTGTCAGAGCATGAGGAAGCCGTTCGGGAGGCGGCGAGCGAATGCCCTACCAACGCCATCCTGATTGAAGAGTAGACACTGTGATCGGTGTCGGCGCTCAGGCAACAGATGTCTGCCGCGACACCAGAAATGAACGATGGAGATGAGACGATGTCCCACTTGAGCGAACACATTCAGAAAGCCGACTGGAAGAAGGAAAAGCACGTGCCCGTGATCGACTGTCCGGACTCCGTCAAGGCCGGCGAGGTATTCCAGGCAACGGTCACACTGGGCAAAGAGGTCGCACACCCCAATACGACGGAACACCACATCCGCTGGATCAGCCTGTACTATCACGATGAGGCGGGCAAGTTCGCCCATGAAGTGGCTCGCGTCGAATTCAACGCCCATGGAGAATCAGCCGATGGCCCCAACCAGGGTCCCGTCTACACGCATCATGCGGCAACTGTCAACCTCAAGATCTCCAAGCCGGGTATGTTCCACGCGATGGCCTACTGTAATATCCACGGGCTCTGGGAATCAAGCAAGGAAATCCGTGTGGTCTGAACCTATGAGAACCTGCGGGCGGTCAACGCGGGGGACCTCGGGGTCGTCATGAATCGCGCGCCGGAGCGATGAAACACAAAGCGACTATGTCAGGTGCATAAGGATGTGCATTATTGCGGAACACAGGATGGCGCTGCATCTTCCATCCCGCCGAGGGGCTGCATGCGGGAGAAAGGACCGGATCTCCCGGCAGGACAAGGGGTGTGGTCGAGGGAAGTACTGTCCGCGCGAAGCAGAGCCAGTTGATCTCCCCAGAGCAGATCGTTTCGGCAAGGTGCAGGCTGTCCGCCGTCAGATCAGGCAGGGGAAATACGACATTGACTCCCGTCTCGCCGCTATCATCGACAGGATAATCGAAGATCTTGTCGATTGAGTTGGAGAACTCACATCGGGCAGAACCATCCATCTGCCGTCAGGCAAGCCCATACAGACCGATACCCTCGCGCTGCAAAGTAGTATTAGGTAAATCCCCTATTATGACGAGACGTTTCCCTCTTTACACTTGCCACAATGTCTCACTGCGGATATGATGCCCCAAGAGGAATCAAGTGGTGAGGACATAGTAGGCATTCTAAGGGGATGAAACGTGGTTGTGCACCGGACTGATGATTCAATCGGCGGCAAAGGCAGACCCCACTATTCATCCAGGCAGCGCAACCCAGGGAAGCCATCCACGTCTCGCAAGAAATCCGTTCCTCCGCCCCCTGCACTCCCACCGACGGCCCTGCAGGGGGTTGCCGACGGCCTGATGATTCTGGACCAGGACTGGCGCTTCGCGTACCTCAACGAGGCAGCAGCATCGTTCCTTCAAACCAAGCCCTCAAAGGTACTGGGGAAAGTCATCTGGGACGCATTTCCCCATCTGAAAGACTCCCGATTCTACGAGGGATTCACGCGGGCGGCCGGGAAGAACATCTTCGCCAGAGTGGAGGAGTACTACGAGCCACGGAACCGCTGGTACGAGTGCCGCTGCCATCCGACTGAAGGCGGACTGACAGTCTTCATCAACGACGCCACCAGTCACAAGAAGATCGAGGAGGTGATGCTGGAGAGCCGCCAGGTCTTGGAGATGGCAATCACGGGCTCCAACGCCGGCATCTGGCGGGCTGATCTGGACCCCCAAAGACCCGGGTACGTTCCAGACTACCTGTATCTCAGTCCGCATCTCAAGGCCCTGGTTGGCTTTGAGAACGATGAACTTCCGAATTCTCGCCGCGCCTGGTACGATCGCATCGTGCCCGAGGACCTGCCGCGCATCCAGGAGGCCACCGAGGCACACTTCCAGGGCCGCACCGAAAAGTATCAGGTCGATTTCCGTATCCGTCACAAAGACGGCAGCCTCCGCTGGCTCAGCAGCCAGGGCAGACTCTTCCACGATGAGTTCAACCGCCCCATCCGCTGGGCCGGCATCGACATGGACATCACGGAGAGCAAGCTGGCCGCCGAGACGTTGCGAGAACAGGAGGAACAGCTTCGCGAGGCCTTGGAGGCCGGCCGGGTCTTCACATTCGAATGGAATCCGGCGACCGACGTGGTGTTGCGCTCCGCCAACTGCACACCGATCCTCGGCTGGACCGGCGATACAACACACGACACCGGACAGAGCTTCTTCAAGCGAATCCATCCGGAGGATCGCGAAGGGTTCATATCTCTGGTTTCCGCCCTCTCGCCGGACCATCCCGTCTATGAGACCACGTACCGATACATGCGCGCCGACAACGGACGCGAGGTAGTCCTGGAGGAATCCGGATGCGCGGTCTTCGACGAGTCCGAGAAAATGGTCTGCCTGCGCGGCCTGACGAGAGATGTCACCGCGCGAAAGCTCGCTGAGGAGGCACTCCGGCGGCTGAATGAACAGTTGGAGCAACGCGTCGAAGAGCGTACCTGTGAGATCCAGAAGGCCAATGAAGCCCTGCGGCAGGCCTCCGCCTACAACCGCAGCTTGATCGAAGCCAGTCTCGACCCGCTGGTGACCATCGGGCCAGATGGGCGGATCACCGACGTGAACCGGGCCACCGAAGAGGTCACCGGCCGGTCTCGGACCGAACTGATCGGCACGGACTTCTCAAACTACTTCACCGAGCCCGAGAAAGCGAACGAGGGTTACCGTACGGTCTTCCGCAAAGGTTCGGTGCACGACTACCCCCTGGAGATCCGCCACGCGAGCGGACGCATCACCCCCGTCCTGTACAACGCGACGGTTTATCGGGACGAGGCGGGAGAGGTGATCGGCGTCTTCGCCGCCGCCCGCGATGTGACGGAGCTGCGACGCGCCTCCGCCTACAACCGCAGCTTGATCGAAGCCAGTCTCGACCCGCTGGTGACCATCGGGCCAGATGGGCGGATCACCGACGTGAACCGGGCCACCGAAGAGGTCACCGGCCGGTCTCGGACCGAACTGATCGGCACGGACTTCTCAAACTACTTCACCGAGCCCGAGAAAGCGAACGAGGGTTACCGTACGGTCTTCCGCAAAGGTTCGGTGCACGACTACCCCCTGGAGATCCGCCACGCGAGCGGACGCATCACCCCCGTCCTGTACAACGCGACGGTTTATCGGGACGAGGCGGGAGAGGTGATCGGCGTCTTCGCCGCCGCCCGTGACATGACGGCCCTTCGAAGAGCCGAGCACGTCCGCGCACGGCTCGCCGCGATCGTGGAATCGTCGGAGGACGCCATCATCGGAAAGAATCTGGACGGCATCATCACGAGCTGGAACCGGGGGGCACAGGCGCTCTATGGATATGCCGCCGAGGAAATCATCGGCAAATCCATCACCCTCCTGGAGCTCAAAGATAACCCCGGCGAGATCGAGCGCATTCTCGACCGGGTGCGCCGAGGCGAGGCGATCGAGCATTGTGAGACGGTCCGCGTCACGAAGGGCGGCCGTCCGATCTCCGTTTCCCTCACGGTCTCCCCGATTCGCGACGCGGCGGGACAGGTCACCGGCATTTCCACCATCGCGCGCGACATTACGAGACGAACACGGGCCGAAGAAGCTGTGAAGGCCGAGCGGCAACGCCTCTTCGACGTGCTGGAAACGTTGCCGGTCTACGTCATCCTGTTGACGCCGGACCACCACGTGCCTTTTGCCAACAAGTTCTTCCGTGAGCGATTCGGCGAGTCCGGCGGCAAGCGTTGCTTCGAATACCTGTTCCAGTTTACCGAGCCCTGCGAGAACTGCGACACCTACACGGTGCTGAAGACCCATGCGCCGCATCACTGGGAGTGGACCGGCCCGGACGGTCGCATTTACGATATTCACGACTTCCCCTTCACCGACTCCGACGGCTCGACCCTGATCATGGAGATGGGCATCGACATCACCGAGCAAAGACGCGCGGAAGAAGAGCTGAAGAGGCATGGCGACCACCTGGAGGAATTGGTCGCGGCGCGGGCCGCGGACCTGAAGGCGGCGAATGAACGTCTCCAGTTGCAGACCGAGGAGCTGACGGCTGCAAACGGGGAGTTGTGCAAGCGAGAGCAGGAACTCGAGCGCGCCAAAGAGCATTGGGAGCGGACCTTCCACAGCGTGCCGGACCTGATCGCGATCATGGACGGCAAGCACCGCGTTGTCCAGGCCAACCAGGCGATGGCCGACCGGCTGGGAGTGACGCCGGAGGAATGCATCGGGCTGCCCTGCTACCAGGCGGTCCACGGCTTGGACGCCCCGCCGGCCTTCTGCCCCCATGCGAGGACCCTGGAAGATGGCAAGGAGTACGAGGTCGAGGTGCACGAAGACCGCCTCCACGGCGATTTCCTCGTCAACACGACTCCTTTGCACGACGAGAAAGGCCGGATGATCGGCTCCATCCACGTGGCGCGTGACATCACCGAGCGAAAGAAGGCCGAGGAATCGCTGACCGAGGCGCACCGGCGGACCCAAGGCATCATTGATAACACCGCCTCCGTTGTCTATGTCTTCGATCTGGAGGCGCGGTTCATCCTGGCCAATGCCGCCGTCGCCAAGGTTCTCAACACCACGGCGGAACAGTTGCTCGGCAAGCGACGCCACGAGTTCATGCCGAAGGAAGACGCCGACTGGCATGAGGCCAACGATCGCAGGGTCATCGAGGCCGGCCACGCGATGGAGTTCGAGGAGCACAGCGAGCTTCCCGGTCGTTCGATCACCTGGCTGACAACGAAGTTCCCGCTGCGCGACGCGCAAGGGAGAATCTACGCCGTCGCGGGAATCTCCGCCGACATTTCCGAGCGAAAACGCACCGAAGAGGAACTGCACAAACACATGGAGGAGCTACAGATCGCCAACGAGGAGTTGACGCGATTCAACCGCGCCATGGTCAATCGCGAGGTGCGCATGGTCGAGTTGAAGAGGGAGATCAACGAGTTGTGCCTTCGGAACGGCCAAACGGCTCGCTACAACACCGACCCGGAACAAAAGGAGAAGCCATGAAGGGACTCAGACACGGGCGCGCGCCGACGCACAAAGGAAGACCGGCTGCAAGAGAGAATGTCAAGCTGCATGCCGGGCTTGCCAAGTGTCCTACCGGCATCAGCGGTCTGGATGAGATCACACAGGGCGGCCTGCCGCGAGGACGGCCCACACTGATCTGCGGCGGCGCCGGCTCCGGCAAAACGCTTCTGGCGATGGAGTTCATCATCCGCGGAATCCTCGATTTTGGCGAGCCGGGCGTGTTCATGGCCTTCGAGGAAACAGCGGAAGAGCTGACCCAGAACGTCGCCTCGCTCGGTTTCGATATCGCGGCTCTGGTCCGTCGAAAGAAGATGGCCGTCGACTACGTCCATGTCGAGCGCAGCGAGATCGAGGAAACCGGCGAATACAACCTCGAGGGCCTGTTCGTCCGCCTCGACTCCATGATTCGCCAGACCGGAGCCCAGCGCGTCGCGATCGACTCGCTCGAGGCGCTCTTCGCCGGTCTGCCCAACGAGGCCATCCTCCGCGCCGAATTGCGGCGTCTGTTCCGTTGGCTCAAGGACAAGGGCGTCACCACCGTCATCACGGCCGAGCAGGGCCGCAACTCCAACCTGACCCGCCACGGCCTGGAAGAGTACATCAGCGATTGCGTGATCCTTCTCGACCATCGCATCACCAACCAGGTGGCCACGCGCCGCCTGCGGATCGTCAAGTATCGCGGCTCCGCCCACGGGACGAACGAGTACCCGACGATGATCGACGAGACCGGCCTGTCGGTCCTGCCGATCAGCTCGCTCGGGCTGAACTACCCGGTGGTGAAAGATCGTGTTCCCACGGGCGTCCCGCGTCTGGACGCCATGCTGGGCGGCAAGGGCTACTATCGCGGCAGCAGCGTCCTGGTCAGCGGAACCGCCGGCAGCGGCAAGAGCAGCCTGGCCGCTGCGTTCGCCGACAGCGTCTGCCGGCGAGGCGAGCGGTGTCTGTATCTGTCCTTCGAGGAAGCTCCCTCCCAGATCGTACGGAACATGGCCTCGATCGGCATGGACCTGGGCCGCTGGGAACGACAGGGGTCGCTGAAGTTTCACTCGGCGCGTTCGACCCTCTGCGGTCTGGAGCAGCACCTCGTCAGCCTGCACAAGCTGGTGAACCGGTTCGAGCCCACGGCCGTTGTATTGGACCCGGTCACGAACCTCTCCGCGGTCGGCGATTTGGACGACATCAAATCCATGCTCACGCGGGTGATCGATTTTCTCAAGGGCCGGCTCATCACGGCGGTATTCACCAGCCTGACCGAAGGCGACGCCGCCTCCGAGCGGACGGATGTCGGCATCTCGTCCTTGATGGACACCTGGCTGCTGCTGCAGATGGTCGAGTCCAACAACGAGCGCAACCGCGTTCTCTACGTCCTGAAGTCCCGCGGCATGGCGCACTCGAACCAGATGCGCGAGTTCGTGCTCTCCGACCGGGGCATCGAGCTGGTGGATGTGTACACCGGTCCCGGCCGGGTCTATACCGGCTCGGCGCGCGTGTCGCAGGTAGCGGCGGATCGGGCGGAAGCCCTGGTCCAGGAACAGGCCGCCCAGCGACGCCGGCGCGAGCTCGACCGGCAGCGGTTGACCCTGGAAGCCCAGATTGCATCGCTGCGGTCGCAGTTGGACGCCGCGGTGGCCGAGCTCAAGACCGGCACAGCGCAAGACAAGGCGAGGCTCCAAACACTCACCCACGATCGTCAGGCGCTGGCCCGGCTGCGCCGGGCGGATCGAACCACGCGAGGGAATGGAACATGACTATGACAACCGTCGCACAGCAGAACAAAGCCCATAGGCCGTCCGTACACGACCCGGAGGGCTGGAAACTTCGGCTCTACATAGCCGGCCAAACGCCGCGGGGGGCGACCGCCTTTGCCAATCTCAAGCGAATCTGCGAAGAACACCTGGCGGGCCGCTATGAAATCGAGGTGATCGACCTGCTGAAAAGTCCCAAACTGGCCGCCGGCGACCAGATCCTGGCCGTGCCGACGCTGGTCCGCAAGCTTCCGCAGCCCATGAAGAAGATCATCGGCGACCTCTCCAACGAGTTGCGCGTGCTCGTGGGTTTGGATCTGGTAGCCCGTTGAACGAAAGGCATCCTGATGACGAAACAGCATTCCGCATCCACCGGACGAGATCTGGCATCTGCCGCCCAGGCCGCACTGCACCAGCGTTACGTCCTGCGCCTCTACGTGGCGGGCCTGACGCCCCGTTCGCAGGAAGCCATCCGCACTGTCACCGCGATTTGCGACGAACACCTTGTAGACCGCTATGAACTGGAGGTCATCGATATCTACCAGCACCCGGTGCTGGCCAAGGGTGAGCAGATCATCGCCGCACCCACCCTGATCAGGAAACTCCCTCTGCCTCTGCGGAAGCTCATCGGCAGCATGGCGGACAAGGACAAGGTCCTGGTGGGGCTGGATCTGAAAGAGAAGTCGCAGCAGGGAGGACGGGAATGAAGGCGCCGCGAGGATTCGCAGGCCCTCGTCCGCATCCCCCTGCCAGGAGCATCTTATGAGCATTTCCAAGTCCCGCACGTCCACGCAGGCGACCGAGGAGGTCGAGCGACTGCGCGCTCGGCTTGAGGAAGCCGAGCAAACGCTCGACGCCATCCGACACGGGGAGGTGGATGCTCTGGTCGTCGCCGGTCCGCAGGGGGACCAGATCTTCTCGCTGGCCGGCGCCGAGCACATTTACCGCGTCCTCGTCGAAACGATGTACGAAGCGGCTCTGACCGTGGCGATGGACGGAACGATCCTGTTCTGCAACCGGCGTTTCTGCGAGCTGATGAAGAGCACGCTGCCCAACGCGATGGGCCGGAAACTGGCTGCTTTCGTCGCCCCTGAGCACGCTGGGGAGATGTCTGAGCTGCTGGCCGCCGCCCGGACCGGCCCGATTCGGCGCCATTTCGTCCTGCGGTCCGCCGACGGCATTGCCGTCCCGGTCCAGATTGCCGCCACCCCGCTCGATGGAGGTGAAAGCCCGACCATCTGCGTCGTGGTGTCGGATCTCACGGTATTGGAGGGTTCGGCGAGGTCCATTCGCGACCTGCGCGAACATGAGCAGGCCATGGAGAAGGCCCAGACCGAATTGCGGGCCTCCCGCAGTGCGGCGTTGAACCTGATGGAGGACGCGATCCTCGCACATCGACAGGCTGAGGAAAGCGCCGCTTCGCTGCGTCAAAGCGAGGAGCGATACCGCATCCTGTTCGAGACGATGAGCGAGGGCTTCGCCGTGCACGAGATCGTCACGGACGCTCAGGGTCGTCCGTGCAACTACCGTTTCCTCGACGTCAACCCGGCCTTCGAGCGGTTCACCGGGCTCAAGCGCGAAGAACTGGTCGGCAGGCTTGTTCTGGAGGTCTTGCCGAACACCGAACCATACTGGATCGAGAACTACGGTCGTGTGGTGCTTACGGGCGAGCCATTGCATGTGGAGGACTATTCCTCCGGACTGGGCCGGTGGTACGACGTGATCGCCTATCGCACGTCGCCCGGGCGATTCGCTGTGGTGTTCACCGATATCACCGAGCGCAAACGGACGCACCGAGAATTGGAGCGAAGCAATGATCGTCTGCGGTTGCTCTCAGAAACGGCCACGGAGCTTCTGACGACGGAGAACCCTTTGATCGTGGTGCGCGACTTATGTCGCACGGTCATGAAGCACCTGGATTGCCAGGTGTTCTTCAACTTCCTGGCCGATGAGAAGACGGGACGGCTGTACCTGAACGCCTGCGCCGGCATCTCCCGAAAGGAGTTCCGCGAGATCGAGTGGTTGGACTACGGCGTGGCTGTCTGCGGGTGTGTCGCCCGTGACGGCGAGCGCATCGTCGCCGAGGACATCCCTGGTCATCCCAACCCGCAGACCGCTCTGGTCGCATCCTATGGGATTCAGGCGTACGCCTGCCATCCCCTCCAGGCCGGCGGCAAGACCATCGGGACGCTGTCGTTCGGCACGCGGATGCGGACGCACTTCAGCGAAGACGACCTGTCGCTGATGAAGATCGTCGCCGACCAGGTCGCCATCGCAATGGAACGGATTCGCTCGCAACAGGCGTTGCAGGAGAGCAGGGAGCAATTGCGGCAGGCGAACGAACGGCTGGAGCAACAGATCGAAGCCAAGACACAGGAGCTGAGGAACACGATCGACCAACTGCAGGACCAGGTGGTTGGGCGGGTGCAGGCCGAGGGCAGACTCCGCAGGAGCCTGCAGATGCTCGAGGGGTTCTTCCAGCATACAATCACGCCGTTGGCGTTTCTGGATCGAAACTTCGGTTTCGTACGGGTCAACGAGGCATACGCCAAGGCCGACGGCAAAACCCCCGAGTTCTTCCGCGGGAAGAACCACTTCGAGCTCTATCCGCACGACGAGAACCGCGCTATCTTCGAAGAGGTAGCGCAAACTGGGCTGCCCTATCGGGCCTATGCGAGGCCGTTCACCTATCCGGATAGGCCGTCACAGGTAACCTACTGGGACTGGCAGCTCACTCCACTCAAGGACGAGCAGGATGAGGTACAGTATCTCGTGCTCAACCTGCAGGATGTCACACACCGGCAGCTCGCGGTCGATGAACTGGAGCACCGGGCCTTCCAGCTCCAGAAGCTCACTCTGGAGCTGTCACTGGCCGAGGACCACGAACGAAAACGCATGGCGGAGATCCTCCATGACGATCTGCAACAGCAGCTTGCCGCCGCAAGGTTCCACCTGGGCACACTGCACAGCGGGACCGGAAACAGCCGGATGATACAGGAAATCACCGCGCAACTCGATCAGATCCTGGCGTATGCAATCGAGCAATCACGGAACCTCTCGCATGATCTCTGTCCGCCCGTTCTGCATCAGAGCGATTTGGGCGAGACATTTGAATGGTTGGCCCGGCAACTGCTGAACCGGCACGGTCTGACGGTCCATACCGAGATCCGTGGCTTCGTGGATTCACAATCCGACTCCATCAAGGTCTTTCTGTTCCGAACGGGCCAGGAGATCCTGTTCAACGCTATCAAACATGCAAAAGTGAAAGAGGCCCGACTGCGTCTTCAACGCCGGGACACGTGTCTGTGGCTCACGGTCGCCGACCGGGGACTGGGGTTCGACCCGAAGACACTCAAGAAGACTGCCGGCATTGGCTTGCTGAGCATCCGCGAACGCGTCGGGTTGCTTGGCGGCCGGATGCGAATCCGCAGCGCTCCGGGCCGGGGCAGCACCTTCCTCATCGCAGTGCCCGATATTCTGATACCTGAGGACAGGGAACCGCCATCAGATGACAGTCGTGTCCTTTTTTCATCCTCGGTCTCACGTCCCACATCCCCGCATTCTCGGTTGCGGGTGTTGCTCGTGGACGACCACAAAGTGATGCGCGAGGGGTTGGCCTCCTTGATCGGCAGACAACCGGATATGGAAATCGTCGGCCAGACGGGAGACGGGGTGTCCGCCATCCAACTGGCGCGCGAACTCAGGCCGGACGTAATCGTCATGGACGTTGCAATGCCGGCGATGGCAGGAGATGAGGCGACAAGACGGATCAAGATGGAGATGCCACAGGCGCGCGTGATCGCTCTATCCATGTTCGATGAACCGAGCATCCGCACCAAGATGTTGAACGCCGGGGCCGGAACATACTTGTCGAAAGTTGGACCGTCGGAGGAACTCCTCGCCGCCATTCGCGGGAGCTGAAATCCGTGTCACAGGTCCTCGGAGGTAAGTCCTTCTCGGATTGCGTACTTCGTCAGTTGAGCGACGTTGTCGATCTCCAGCTTGTTCATGAGGCGTAATCGATGCGCCTCGACGGTCTTGGGGCTGATGTGCAGCCGAAGCGCGATCTGCTTGGTGGTATTGCCCTCGGAAAGAAGCTGCAACACCTCCCGCTCTCGTCGCGTCAGGAACGAGAAGGCGGTCGATGTGGCGTTGTCCTCCACGCGCAACAGGTCGGTCACGAATGCCGTGCTAATCGAGGGACTTATGAACGTCTTTCCATCCGCCACGGTGCGGATCGCACGAACCAGTTCGGCAAAATCACACCCCTTGAGAAGATATCCGGATGCCCCGGCGCGGAACATCTCGGTGATGTGTTTGAGCGTCGTGTGCATGGACAGAGCGACGACTTTCACGGCTGGCGTTTCCTTATGAATCTCCCGCGTGGCTTCGATGCCGTTGAGGTCCGGCATCGTGATGTCCATCACGACGATATTCGGCACAAGTTCGCGCACCATGGCGATAGCCGAGCGTCCATCGCCGGCCTGGCCGACAACTTCGATGTCCTCTTCCTGTTGGAGAACCTGGCTCAGCCCGTGCCGTACAACCGCATGATCGTCAGCCAGCAGAATACGAATGCTCATGGCTCCACCCCTTCTCTGCAACAGTCCTCCACCGAGGTGCATCTCCGGATACAGGGATTACTCCACAGTTCTGATTTTCCACTATAGCGTCTTGGATGACCACAATCAACAATCACGGACATGGAAACTGCCCACATCTTTGACGGTGCATTTTCAGTCGGCGAAAGCCTACTTGCGGCTTGATGGAGAATCAGACGAAGAGGATGATCCATCTCATCCGTTCCCGGAGAATTGACCAGGACCGTGGCCTCGATCGGCCCGTTGCTCTTCTGCTCTGAAACATGGTGAACTACGCCGTTCCACAGGGCCCCGATCCCGGAAACCCAGAGGCGGGCGCCAACAGTCTGCTGCCTCGTACGTGTGGTCGAGTTCTTCCGGACCATCTCCAGCACTTCAGCCTGATTCCTTGGGTGTTTATAACCGGTCATATCCAGCAGACCGTTCGGCCGGCGTTGCTGGCCACGTTTCGCAAGTTCTCCTTGCCTGACCTCCATATTCTGGCCAAGTTCAATACCACTGGCATATGAGGAAATCACTCCATCTTCTATCGGGGCAAACCCCTATCGACCTCATCGCTCCACGGGCCGAATCTGGTCTATCTTGGCCGCCATGATGAAGTCATTGCCGTGAAGACCGTCGATCTTGTGAGTCCAGAGCGTAATCGTCGCCTTGCCATATGTGAAGTGGACATCAGGGTGATGATTCTGCTCCTCGGCCAATTCGGCGACCTGTCGGACGAAGTCCCAAGTCTCGGCAAAATCGTCGAAAGACCAGGTCTTTTCGATCTTCTTGCCCTCTATCACGCGCCAACCCTGTCCCAACTGACGGGCACGTTGGTTCAGATCTTCGCCCCTGAGCGGTTCGACGCCGCCCTGGCACGGAACGCATTTTTGTTCAGCCAATGTCGTCATGCAAGGTAGTCCTTTCTCTTTGTCCACTGAGCCCGCCGCACTGATGCATTCCTCCTCGTGGCAAGGTCGCCACAGTTGCACCGGGCACTGCAATCAAGTATACGTCCTGGTCGAGACAGAGTACATCCGCCGTTTCCTTCATTCACCATGCTCCATTACCTTAGCCCGAGAAGTCTCGGTGACAGTAAAGAGTTGCCTGTTTCATCGGGTATGGTTTCCTGTTCTGAGCGGCTGCCCATGCTGCAGCCAGATGGGATCATGGCGGCGGCCCCGATCCCTCGCATGATCCGCCGGAGAGTATCTCCCTTGGCACTGATGGATAGAAACAAGCAAGCCCGCATTCGTCTCCTGAAACGTGAGGAAGACGTGCAATGAACACGAAGAGACGATTCGTTGGGAGTGGACTCCATGGAAGAGCCATCCGTATCTGTCAATCGCCAATGAGACCATCTCGCGCACCGCCTTATCCCCTTGGAGAAAGGACAGTTGCGCCGCCAGATCGCGAGGCTGGCCTCCTGTCCCCCATCCAACGTCATAATCCATCTCGAATCGGCATCTGTCGCTCGGCGAACCTTTGAGGAGGCGGCATGTCGGAGAACATGGCAGAAAACCTCGATATCCTCTATACATCGGAGTGGCACACCCGAAACGGTCTCGCCGGGTGAGTTTATCGCATTGCGGCCTCCGGCTTGAACGCGAACGAGGCGTTCGCTTGCGGGACTGGGCGTCGCTCGGGAGCGTGCAACGCCCCTCCATGCTGCTGGCGCAAGAGAAGATTGCCGCGCTTCGTTCGCAATGACATGAGCGGGAAAATGCCAGGGGGCCGCGGACGGCGTCCCCGGTCTTCCCCTCGGATCCCGACGGTCCCCACAGGGTCTGGTTATTGTCCCAGCCCTTTCCGATGATGACGTCGTCGTCGTGGCCAGCAGCGTCCGTTTTCACCCAAGTCGACGCGGTCAGGTCGCCTGTAAAGGCAAAAGCCTTGCCGGTATCCCCCAAATCCACATAGTCGCGGTCTCCATCGACCTTCAATGTTCCCGCCCCGAACTTGGCCTCGGGACTGATCACCGCATCTCCGTTTGGGGTGCCCCCCAAATCGCCGACGGTATCCGTAAAACCGTCATCAACCGTCAAGTGTTCAGCAGGGAAAGCGATTCCATGAGCGGCTGCGGAACATCCCTTTCGTGTCATTCCATCGAGAGACATTCAGCCTCAGCCGTGCCCCTGTGAGCCGCTCGCCACCGGCCCGTGTTCGGCAGCCGCGAACATGGAAACGGCTACCGCCTCGCCGCACGATTGGAGATAGCAGTATGATCGCTCCTGGTTCTCGGTAGTCTGGCAGGAT
>ENA-UPTA01004039-UPTA01004039.1-activated-sludge-metagenome-genome-assembly--contig:-NODE-4039-length-14096-cov-10.366356_pt1 | contig 14096 bp, 18 predicted proteins | sample MGYA00238184_ERZ773361 | MGnify/ENA primary metagenome ERZ773361 (study PRJEB29100, sample SAMN05720205) | activated sludge metagenome | isolation source: anaerobic digester from wastewater...
AGAAGTATTTTAAAAGAGTTTAATATCGAAGAAAAAAACTTTATATTAATTCAAATGACAGCATCATCTCCAATTAGAACACCAAATCCTGAGTTATGGAAAAAATTAATAAATATTTTAACCGAGAAAGGTCATAATATTTTAATTACTGATTCACCTCATAAGTCACCGGATGTTGATAATTTTATTTCTAAATTAGATAATAAAGATAAGGTTAAAAATTTCTGCCAATATTCCGCAACAATAGCAGATACAATAGCAATGGTTTCTTTAGCCAAATTAACAATTGCAACAGATTCAGCTTTAAATCATATATCAGAAAGTTTAAATACAAAATCATTTTCTATAATGGGTCCATTCCCTGGAAAAATTAGATTTTCAACGTATAAAAATAATGATTGGATTGATGTAGAAAGAGAGGGATGTTCGCCTTGTTTCCAACACGGAATGCAACCTTGCAAACATTCAATAGGCGGATATTCTCAATGTTACAACAATTTAAATTTTGATTTATGTGTTGAAAAAATTGAAAGGTTAATTAGTAAATAAATGTATAAAATATTTGTTACTGTGCGGAACAGACTATCATGCACAACAAAATTTATCACAGCGTTAAGAAAACATTCTGTTCTAGAACATCAATTATATGTTTATGATAATTGCACTAATCATAAAATTAAAGAACATTTTATGTATTTTTCTTTATTATATGAAAAAGGATATATTACACAATATACTGTTAATACAAAAGAATCTACATTTAATGCATTTAGTAAAGCTGTAGCGTTTAATCAATTTTTATTAAATCATGAACAAGATCCTAATAAAGATAAATGTGAATTTTTAGTTTGTTTAGATAATGATATTATAGTTACTCCTGGTTGGGATAGGATTATAAGAGATGCTTGGTTGGATGTTAAAAAATATAAAATGAATAATGTAAAAGTTATTGGTCAACTTCCTGGAGGAATAAAATCTAAAACAGTTGTTAATGAAAAGATTGCGGGAATAAAGGGAAATAAAATTGGAAAATTAGGAGGTTCTGGATTTTGGACAATGCTTCCTACATTTGCAAAGGATGTTGGCTATTTAGATGTAAAAAATTTAGTTGGATTTAATAAAAAACATGATCAACATTATTGGACCAAATTAGAAAAATCTACAAACGGAAAAGATTATATTCTTGGATTGAATTATAAATTGTGTATACACGTTGGATCTATTGCTGGATCAGTTTGTAATGTTCTTACAAAAAATAAAAATTTAAAACAAAGAAATCCAGAAGAATTAATTAAATTTGAAGAAGCTGAAAATAAACTCGATTCAATGAACTTTGATGAATTCTATAAAATGATTATTAATAATAAAGAAATGATTAATAACTGGTGAATTAAAAAATGACAAAAGCCGTTTTATTTCATATGTCTGGAGAAATGTACTGGGAGTTTGGAAGATTTGTTCCCCATTTTATATGGAAAAGAAAGAAACAATATAAAAAACAAGATGATGTAAAATTTATAGTAATGACTCGTCCAGAAAATTTTGATATGTATGGAAGATATGCTGATATATTAGTGCCATTTAGATTAAAGGATGATACTAAATACAAACCAAATTGTTTCAGATTAGATAATTTAAAACAAGAAGAATATATATCAATAATAAATTTATTTAAAAAACAGTTTCAAGATAGATATCAAATAATAGAAACTATATATCCTGATATTACAAAAAAACAATATGTGAATAGAAATCAATATCCAAAAGATAAAATGAGTTATGAATATTTACCAAGAAAAGCAAATTTAGAAATGATTCAAAAATATATGAATGGTAAACCGGTTGTAATTTTAGCTCCTAGATATAGACATGGTTTTAGAAGAAATTGGCCGTATTGGAATCAATTATATGATATGATATGGGAAACAAAAAAATTAACAGACAAGTATAATTTTGTAATATGTGGAAGATATCCAGATTATGTTCCGGATCAAAAAGATAGATTCTTAGATATTAATAAAATGGATCAAAATATTAATACAAGTTTAATTGGATTAACAATGGAATGTATGAAAAAATCTGTATTAACAATTGGGTCACAATCTGCAATTCCAAATATATCCTTATTGTTTGGTGTTCATGCATTAGAATGGGGTCATCAAAAACATTTACATACAGTTACATATAATGTTAGAAAAACAAAAGTTACATTTTTAGAAGATTTAAAATATGAAATATCTCCAAAAATAATATATCATGAAATTCTAAAAATTTTAAAGTAAGGAAAAATAAAAAATGGCAGATGTAATAATAAAAGAGATGATTTTAGACGCTCCAGATCAAGTAGTTAAATTGGATGCTAGTATAGATAATATAGATGAACAAATATCAGCTTTTGAAGATAAAAGAGATTCTATAAAAGGAAGTGTTTGTGATAAAGTTGCTACTGATTTAGAATCATATTTAATGGGAACAAAATTTGCGCCTGTCTCCAATTTTTATATGCAAAAAGGATCAGATTATAATCAATCTCTAATTTCATCTGGAAGTCTTGTGGATTGGAAAATATATGAGATAATTAATGTCGATGCTACATGTTCATCTACAACAGAATTTGTTACGGAAGGAGATACTACTTCGGATTTTATTCCAACTGAAGATATTTCTTTTATTTTATCCCCATCAACAAGGGTTTATAGTACAATACAATCATCAACATATGATGCAGGAAATGATGAAACCACTGTGGTTATTGATGATACAGTTTTAGATCCAGCTACTTTTTTAGAGATTTGGAAATTCAAATATTCATATATTGCAAGTGATGATCCAACAATAGATGATTTTAAAACACAGTGGGATTTTGGTCATGATTATTTAGTTCTTCCAATGGGAACTTCCGGAACATATGGGATTTTAGATAACATAGCAAAATTAACATTAGCGAAGAACTTATTGTTTGCAAATAGAACAAAAGTTAATGATTCAATAACAATTTTAGCACCATTTGAATAAAGGAGAATGATGATGATAAAATACACAGAAGAAATGTATGTAAAACAAAATAAAGAAACTGATAAACTATTACATTTTTTACAAGAATGCAAATTTTCAGGATCATGGGATACAAAAGTAGATTTAAATGTGATTATTAAAACAATTGCTAATTATCAATTTGTTATGAATAATTTAAGGAAAGAAATCACAGAATTAGAAAATAAAATTAAAACCCTTATGGAAGATAAAAATAAATGACAAACGCTGCAAAAATTGGAAGTGTAGGAATAGGAATATGCGCTGGTCATCCACCTTTACCTCCAATCCCAATGGTTGGGACTATAATCACAGGTTCACCAAATGTAAAAGCTGGAAATATATCATGTGCTTATAATACTAGTATTGTTCTCGGAACATGCGGACATGTTGGAATTATAGTATCATCTTCATCAACAGTTAATATTAATAATTTAAATAAATCTAGAGTTGGAAGTACATTTGTTGGAATTTTTACAGGAACAATTACAACTGGTGATGGAACTGTTATAGTTGGAGGCTAATATGAAGATAGTATTTAATCTTATGGGTGTGGGATTGGGAAATAACGGTGGCTCATCTACGCTCATTAAGTCAGCAAATACTCTTTTTGATCTAGGTGAGAATGTAGTTATTGTAGATTCAGGTTCTTCAAGATATACATGGGGACCGATTAAAGTTCCGCATATGAAGTTAAATAATATTAATGAAATAGATGGTGATATTATAATTGGAACTGGAATTGGAAGTTTGGATCATACAAATAAATCAAAAATAAAAAATAAATATTTTTGGAGTAGAGGCTGGGAAGTTTGGAATGTTGCAGAATCTAAATTAATAAATATGTTAAAAGAATCTAAAACAAAAAAAATAGTTAATAGTATTTGTCTTCAAAAAAAATTAAAAAAACATGAAATGGAATCTATTATTATAAGACCCGGTCATAATTTTGATGAAATTTTTCCTTTAGATATTAGAAAAAATAACAAAAAAATAATTTTGGGTGGACTATATAATGAAGGGAAAAAAAGATCAAATAAAAGAACAAGTTGGATATTGGATTGTTATAGTATTTTGAAACACAAATATAATATAGAATTATATATGTTTGGATCCGATGGTACTCCATCTTCTTTATTTTTGGATAAGTTTTTTAAAAATCCAGATATTAAATTGAAAAATGAAGTTTATAATAAAATTGATATCTGGTTATCCCCAAGTGAATTGGAAGGTCTTCATATTGCTCCAGCAGAAGCTATGTTGACTGAATGTGTAGTAGTTGGGAATAATTCATTTCTTAACGGCACTGAAGACTACTTAATCGATCATGAAACAGGATTGATTTCAGAAAATAATTTTAAATCTTTTTTAGCTAATGTAGAGATTTTAATTAAACATAAAACATTAAGATCTGAATTGGGAAAAAAAGGAAGAGAAAAAATATTATCTCTAGGGGATAGAAAAGAAAACATGAAAAAATTTATAAAATTGATGGAAGAAGATTTGTAGAAATCATGACTAATAAGATAATAATAAATGATATACAAATAGCAAAAACATCTGAAATATTAAACAGATTAGATTATGCTATTAATAATAAAAAATCTTTTGGACTTGTTAGATTTGGGGATGGTACAACAAAAGCTATACATTCTTTTTTAAATAAAGATTATGAACAAATGATAAATATATCTAAGCAAGAGGGAATACCAATTTCAGTTTTTGATCGAATTATTGACTTCTGGAAAACATCGGCTAATCATTGTGATTATATTGATACTCCAGAGGTTTATTTTTCTGATAAGTTTTGGGGAAGAACAAAAGGTTTAAAAAAGAAATCTATGAGCAAAAAAACAATTATGAGATTAAAAATGTGGAAAAAATTATATTCTAAAATTGGTATTGTTAATGAAAATTATTGTAATCCAGAAGTTAATTTTTTATCATGCATTATTGGTAAATATGGAAAAAAATGTTTACCAGATTTACTAAAAAATAAAAAAATATGTTGCATAACTTCAAGATGTGATGTAAATGAAAAACTTTTAGATTATGATATAGATGTTTTAAAAATAAATGGAAAATTTGAAAATCAATACATTAACTCTTTTGAAAAAGTAATTGAAAAAATTGATTCATGTGCAACTAAATATGATTTATGGTTAATTGCTGCTGGGGAACTAGGAAGAATATATCCCGGATTAATTAAATTTAAAGGTGGCAGAGCATTTGATATTGGATCATTAATTGATTATTGGTGCGGAGAAGGAATACCATCTAGATTAAAAGCTTACTTAACTATAACAAATCATCATCCATTAAAATTTGCATTAACTACAAACGGAAAGGAATTTACTCAGTATATATGATGACAAATAAAACACCATTGGTTAGTGTAGTTATGTCATGTTATAATTCAGAAAAATTTATAGCAGATGCAATTAAAACGGTTGCAAACCAAACATATAGAAATTGGGAATTAATTATAGTTAATGATTTTTCAACAGATAATTCAATAAAAATAGTAAAAAAATCTATAGAAAGATTTGGAATATCTAAGAAAGTAAAAATAATAAATCATGATAAAAATTGTGGTTGTGGTACAAGTTTGAATGATGCTATAGCAAATTCTTCTGGTGAATTGGTGGCAGTTTTAGATTCAGATGATGCTCTGGCTTCAAAAGAATCTATTAGAATTATGGTTGATGTTCATTTAGATCATCCAGAAGCTTCTTTAGTATATAGTAATTATTGGGAATGTAATCCTGGTCTTAAAAAAATTAAAATGTTTAAAACAAGACAAATTTTAGACCATGAAACATATTTGGGTACAAAAATTAGAATTAGTCATTTTAAAGTTTTTAAGAGGTCATTTTATGATAAAACACCTGGTGTAAATAGAAATTTAAGACAAACTGTTGATAAAGATTTAGTTTTAAAATTAGAAGAAGTTGGTAAACTAATACATGTTGATCAAGAATTATATTTATATCGTCAGAGAAGAGATAATTTAACAAAATCAGTAGGAAAGAAAAATAAAGAATATAGAACATTTGTAAAAATTATGAGATATAAAGTTTATAATGAAGCAAGAATTAGAAGAGGATTAAGACTAAAAAATGTTGAGGAGATTACAGAATGGGAAAAAAACAATCCGAGCTTTGGATGAACAAAGAAAAGTGTTTAAAATTACAGAAAAGATTTGGTAGTTATGAAACTTATGAAGAAACAGGTGGTGGTAGAGGAGAAAACAAACAGTCAGTTATTAGAGTTTTAAAAAAAATCGCTAAAACATTTAAAGAGAAACCATCAGTATTAGAAATTGGGTCAGGTCCTGGTCATTTTTTATGGGTTATGAAAGATGTTTCAAAATCTATAACTGGTGTCGATATATCACCTCAAATGATTGAATTGGCATCAGATGTTTTTAAATCAAATAACATTCCTGTAAACTTCGTAAAAGGAAGTTGCTGGGATATTCCCATTGATGATAATCAATATGATTTAGTTTATCAAGTTGATGTTTGTATGCATGTTGGAGGTTCATTAGAATCTATCTTAGAGATGATTAGGGTATCAAAGCGATATGTTGTTTTTACAGGGCCATCTTTTGAATTCATAGATTTTAATAAAGATATTGATAAACAGATTGGAAAACTTTCTTGGGCTATTAGTGTTCCAATGTTAAAAAAAGAATTAGATCAATTAACAAAAGATAAAAAAATCAAAAGATATTATTTTGAAAAGAGACCAAAAACTGAAAACTATAAACATCAAATTTTGGTGATAGAAAAATGATTGTAATTTTATCTAAACATCCCGCATGGGGTGCTTCTGATAATTTTTACAGAGCATTTAAATCATGCGGATATGAAACCAAATTATTATGTTTAAGAAAAGATCCATATGAAAGAATATCAAAAGAAGAAATTATTTTTATCAATAAACAAAATTTAAGACCATATGTTGAAAAATCTGAATTATTAGTCATATGTTCTCCAATAACTATTAATACAATTATGCGAAAAACAGATTCAAATTTTTCTAAATTTTTAAAAAATATTAAAAATAAGGTAATTTTTATAACAGGAACTGAATATATAAAAAACTATAAAAAATGGAATAAATCATTAGATCATATGAATTTTGATAGAAGATTTTGTGAAGCAGAAATGATAAAATTAAATCCTGAAAAAAATATATTCTTACCTCATCCAATGGAGTATGATATTTCAATAGTTAAAAATTCAAGAATAACTATTAGTCATGCACCTGGATTAAAAGAAAGACCTGAAAAGAAAGGCACACCAATAATCATATCTGTAATAAATAAATTAAAACAAAAATATGATTTTGATTATGATCATATAGTAGGTGTTCCTTTTAATGAATGTTTAAAAAGAAAATCTAAATCTCACATCTTTATTGATCAAATAAATCCTAAAGTTGGCGGAATTGGAAAAAATGGATATGAAGCACTTTCTTTAAATTGTATAACCCTATCTTCTGTAAATGGTTTTAATGATATACCCAAAAAAATAAGACCTCCAGTTATAAATGTAAATGATGAAAATGAATTATATAATAGATTAGATTTATTATTGGCAAATTTAAAAGATATTAATAATAGAATGAATTATATTTCAAAATGGAAAGAAACTATAAATTATAAAAATACGGTGAAAAAATTATGGCATTAATTACAGCTAAAGGTTATCAATTTGCTGGGAAATATCCATTATCAATTCCGCATAAATTTCGGTGGCCAAAAGAACCTTATGTGTTTTTTGATTTAACAGGTTCCCGTGTAGTAATAGAAAAAGATGTAGCTTTTTCTAGCGGCATAAGAGTATATACTCATACACATCAATTTGAAAAAGCTAATTGGAGAAAATTGCCTCCAATTTATTCTAAAAAAGATACTGTATTTAAAAAATATTGTTTTGTTGGTGCTAATGTTATTATTTTAAGTACATGTAAATATATTGGGATTTGTTCTGTAATTGGTGCTGGATCTGTTGTTACTAAAGATATTCCTGATTATGAAATCTGGGCTGGAAATCCTGCAAAAAAGATTGGAGATGTTCAACATTGAAAATATTTTTAGATTCTAAAAAACATATACAAATACAAAGATTAGAACCAATATTTAATCAGTCAGGTTCTATTATTTCAAGAGACCCAAAAAATTGTGATGTTCAGTTATCTTTAGTATATTTAAGACATAAAACAAAACTGCCGATTACTACAAGACTAGATGGAATATACTATGATTTAGCAATACCATATAGAGGAAAAAACAAACCAATTTCAAAAGCTCATTCTTTATCATCTGGAATCATATATCAAAGTAAATCCTGTATGATAATGTGCGAAAAATTTTTATCACCAAGAAGAACTAAAAATTATGATATCGTGTACAATGGAATAGATCCAAACTGGGCAGGAAGTTTTATAGAACATGAAGGAATTAATATAGTAACATCAGCTAAATGGAGAAGATTTAAAAGATTAAAAGAAATTATAGATTTATTTTTGGATTTTCAAAAAATTGTTCCCAATTCTAAGCTTCATATTTTGGGAAGACTTCATGAAAATACTGTAATAAAACATCCAAATATAATTTATTATGGTATGGTTGATTTTAAAAAAATGTCGGACATTTATAAAACTGGAGATATGTTTATTCATTTAGCAAAAAATGATGCATGTCCAAAAACTGTAACTGAAGCATTAGGTGTTGGTATGCCAGTAATTACTACTGAAGCATGTGGTGGAGCAACTGAAATGGCTTCAATGACTGATGGTTGTGTAATTTGTAAAGGTGATAAAATTACAATTGAACCGGATTATGTTTATAGGGATGAATGGAATATTTTAACAGATACTTTAAAAAAAAGAATTTTAAAAAGTATGATTCAAATTTCAAAAGATAAAAGACGAGTAATTTTACCAGAAGAATTACATATTGAAACTACAGCAAAAAAATATTTACAAGTTATGGAGAATTGTATAAGATGAAATATTTAGAGAAAGAAATTGGTAAATTTAAAATGAGAATTAAATCTAAGGAAGGCGGAATCCATGCTGATCTTAGAAAGATGAAAACAGGAAGCACAAAAGAAAGAGAACCAGAGTTATTAAATACTATTAAAGATGAAGTTAAAGAAGGTTTTACTGCAATAGATTTGGGAGCTAATATTGGTTATATAACTTTATTATTATCAGATCTTGTTGGTAAGAAGGGAAAAGTTTTAGCCATAGAACCAGAACCAGAAAATTTTGAAATTTTGAAATATAACTTAGAACTTAATAAAATTAAAAATGTAGAACCAATAAATTTAGCAATTAGTGACGGAGATAAAAAAATATGTTTTCATATCGGAAAATCTTCAAATTTGTCCAGCATTCTTCCATCTAAAAATTCAACAAATAAAATAATAGATGTTAATTGCTTAACTCTAACTTCATTGTTAAAAAACAGACCTTATCCAAATTTTATTAAAATGGACGTTGAGGGCGCAGAAGTAGAAATTTTTAGAGGGATGTATGAGTATTTTAAAAATAATAACGATGGGAATTGTTTAATCATTTTAGAGATTCATCCAATTTTTTATTCAAAAAAACATAATTTAGAAATTGAATTTAAGAAATTTTTAGATATTGGTTTTTCAACAAAGTATGTGATATCTGCTGGAGTTCCAATTCCTGATCTATTTAAAAAATATGGGTACACCCCAGAAAAAGTTTTTAGAAACAGAGGAGTTTATACTACAGTGACTGATAAAGATATGTTATATTTTTCATGTCAGCAACACATTCAAAAAGTTCCTGGAAAAAAAGATTCAACTAAAATAGTAAGATATGTTGGGTTATATAGGGGAAAGTAATGAAAATTTTAATTCTTGGAAAAAATGGAATAGCTAGAAAAAATTGGGGACATCAACTATTTTTAAATTCATTTAGTAGACACCATGAATGTATTTACTGGGGAGAAGGACATAAAAATTTTGATCCAGATATGACAATTTCTCATGTAATATCTATGTATGGGGAACCTGATTTAATTTTGACATATCTTGCTAAAAGGTCTTATACATTAAAAGGTTTAGATAAATTACATGATTATAAACGAGTTCATATTGAGATTGATTTTTTTGATAAAACTGGAAATTATAAAGGACAATATGATAGTTCATCAAAATATAATAGATATGATCAATTCTTTAAAGAATATAAACCACAAATCATCTTTGCTCCTGTTACTACAGTTTTGAATGGATTGATTAAACATAAACTTTGCAGTAAGAATTTCTTATTACCTTTTTCTGTCGATATACAAACATATAAAAAACTAGATTTAGAAAAAGTTATTGATGTAATGGCAGTATTTTCTAATTCTTCAGCTGCATACCCAAGAAGAAAAAGTATTCAAAGAATGGTCAGTAAATTAAAAGGAATAAAATCAGTTACAAGAAAACACAAACACAATGATCATGTTAGATTAATTAATCAATCAAAAATTATCATAACAAGTAATAATTTATGGAATTCTTTAAGTATGAGATATACTGAAGTTTTAGCATGCGGAGGATTTTTATTAGCGGATAAACCAGAGGATTTAGAAAAATTAGGATATGTTGATGGAAAACATTTAGTTATCTATAAAGATTTAAAGGATTTAGAAAATAAAATTTATTATTATTTAAAACATGAAAAAGAAAGAGAAAAAATAGCAAAAGAAGGAATGAAATTTGTTTTACAAAATCATACTACTGATATAAGAGTAAAAGAATTTACTGATATAGTGAATAGAGAATTATTTGGAGGAAAATAATAATTGAAATCTTTAGAAAAACCCTCTATTTTTTATGATAAAAATATTACTGATATGGAGAAAAGTGAACATAGATATGAAGAATTATATACTTCTGCATGTGATATGTTAATAAAAAATAATATTTCATTAGATGAACCAATTATTGATATTGGTTGTGGGATTGGTGCATTTGCTTTATACTTAAAAAAGTTTGGTTTTAAAAAATATGTAGGAATTGATTTTTCTAAAAGAAGAATTGATAGAGCAGCGGAAAGATTTCCGGAATATAAATTTGTATGCGGAAATTTAGTTACAGATAAAATACCAAAAAAAGTTATTAAAAAAGGAAATGTTTTTGTTTGTTTTGAAGTTTTAGAACATATAGAAAATGATAAAGAAATTATAAAATGTATCCCTAAAAATTCTTTATTTATTTTTTCTGTACCAAATATTTCTGGACATGGTCATGTAAGATGGTTTGAAAATCAAAAACAAGTTGAAAATAGATATAATGATGTATTACTATTTACTGAAGAAAAAATTCAAATGATTAAAAAAGGAAAACCTCATCATAAATTATTTTTATTTAAAACATATACTTTGGAGAATAAATGTTAATAGACAGTCATGTACATATTGGAAAAACAGAAAAAACTGAAAGATTTTTTTCTTTTGATTCATACTTAGAATTGATGAAAGAATATTCTGTTGACAAGGCTATTGTAATGCCAAATGTATCCAGTTAATTATAATATAGAAGATTGTATTCCAAAAGAAATTATTGAGAAATTAAAAGATTCAAAACAGTATTTAGATAAACATTCAAAAGAATTAAATGGATTGATTAAAGAAATGGATAAAAATGAAAGAAGAAAAAAGAAAAGGAGAAAAATTAAAAATGAAAGTTCCTCTGAGCAGATTATGGATTGATAAAAATGAATTGATCGAAATTAAAAAGGTATTAGAAACGGGTTGGTTAACAAAAGGTCCTAAAAACATTGAATTAGAAAAAATGATTTCTGAATATCTTGGAGTTAAACATGTTGTTTGTTGTTCATCTTGTACAACTGCATTGCATTTAGCTTTAATTAGTTTGGGAATTGTAAGTAGAGTTGATGAAGAACCAGAAGTTTTAGTTGCTGATTATACATATCCTGCCACAGGACATTCAGTAAAATATTGTGGAATGAAACCTGTTTTTGTTGATATAGAACCAAAAACTTATAATATGGATTATAAAGATTTAAAGAAGAAAATAAATAAAAAGAAGACAAAAGCTATTATAGTAGTTCATACTTTTGGTCAAGCTGCAGATATGGATAAAATTATGAAGATTGCAAACAAAAAAAATATTCCGGTAATTGAAGATGCAGCCTGCGCAATGGGATCTAAATATAAAGGACAGTATTGCGGAACCATTGGAAAGATAGGATGCTTTTCAATGCACGCAACCAAAGGTGTTGGTGTTGGAGAAGGTGGACTTCTAGTAACTAATGATGATGATATAGCTTTAAGAGCGAGAAGTTTTGGAACGTTTGGATTGAATACTTGGAGTAGAGAAAATAGTAAAGAATTTGAAATTCCGGTATTTGAAAATATTGGATTTAACTATAAACTTAGTGATTTAGCTGCTGCAGTTGGAATTGCACAATTTAGAAAATTAGATAAAATTATTAAAAAGAAAAATGCTTTAGCTAGATATTGGAACAAAAGGTTAAAAGAAATTGATTATATTAAAGCACCATACACTAGAAAGGGAAAAGGAAATATTCATAATTTTCAAGGATATAGTTGTTTAGTTACTCCAGTTGTGAATAGAAATAAGTTAATACAATTATTAAAAAATAATGGTATACAATGTCAGATTGGAACATATTGTTCTTACATTCAACCTTGTTATAATAATATTGATGATAATTGTGAAATATCAAAAGATGTTTTTAATAGATCAATTAGATTACCAATGTTTTATAAATTGAAGCGAGAAGAAATTGATTATGTTATTGATGTTTTAAAGAAGATTAGAGATCAAGTTTTTATTTAAGTGAACAAAAAAAACGGTTACCAATGTGATCTCCCCTTCCGTATTTGAAGTATAGGGCATTGGTGTTGAGTTAACCGTTTAATCCTCCGGATCAACCAGGAGCTATGTAATACATTTGCCACCTATTTTCATTGCATTCCAATACGGGACCCCTGTATTTATGGATGGCTCATAAAACTATTGGTGTGCAATGGAATTAACTAACGGATCAGGTTAGTTTTAAAGAAATATCAACTCAACAAAATTCTTTCTTTAACTCAATAATTAATATATATAGTTACATATTTTATAATGAATTTTTATGAGGTAAAAAATGATAATTTTAGTTAGTGGTTCATGTGGATTTATTGGAATTCACTTATGTCAGAAGTTATTAGAATTAGGACATGAAGTAATAGGTATCGATAACTTCAATGATTATTATGATCCGAAAATAAAATATGATAGGTATAGTTTAATAAAAGATGATGTTGATGTTTTAAATGGAAATATTGAGGATGAAAAAATATATTCAATTCTTCCAAGAGTTGACTTAATTATTCATTTAGCGGCACAAGCTGGAGTTAGATATAGTTTAATAAATCCAGAATCATATATTAATTCTAATATTGTAGGAACATTTAGATTAATTGATTTTGCAAAAAAGTGTGAATGTGAAAGATTTATATATGCATCATCAGCTTCAGTATATGGAAAAAATAAAATTCCATGGAATGAAAATATGAATTTGTCAGAACCAATTAGTTTGTATGGTGCAACTAAAATCTCAGCAGAATCCATAGCGGATTCATATTTTGAAATGTTTGGATTAAAATCAGTTGGATTGCGATTCTTTTCTGTATATGGACCTTGGGGAAGACCAGATCTGTCTCTATGGAAATGGACAGAAGGAATTTTAAAAGATGAACCAATTAAAGTTTTTAACTATGGAAAAAATAAAAGATCATGGACATACATTGATGATTTGATTCCTGGAATAATATCTACAATGACCTCAGATGGAAATATTGAAAAGTTTAATTTAGGATCTGATAAATTAGTAGATATCGATTATTCTGTTGATTGTATATCCAATTATTTAGGAATAAAACCTAAGAAAGAATATGAGCCGATGCAGGATGGTGATATAGTTGAAGCTAATCCTGATCTAACTAAATCTAGAAAAATATTAGGGTTTGAACCAAAAGTAGACTTTGAAGA
>ENA-UPTA01004043-UPTA01004043.1-activated-sludge-metagenome-genome-assembly--contig:-NODE-4043-length-14094-cov-5.655887_pt1 | contig 14094 bp, 14 predicted proteins | sample MGYA00238184_ERZ773361 | MGnify/ENA primary metagenome ERZ773361 (study PRJEB29100, sample SAMN05720205) | activated sludge metagenome | isolation source: anaerobic digester from wastewater...
CGGTATCAAGTTCAGAAAGTTTATGTTGAATATCTTCAATGCTTTCCTCGAAAATCAGGGCACTTGTCCCGTCAATATCCTCTTCAATACTTTTCTTTTCATCAGTATTAAGCTTGATATTTCCCGTTGCGATATAATCAAACCGTGCTATTAATTCACGGTCATCAATACCAGCATCATACCCTGGTGTCGCAGAAGATTCGAGCGTATGGAGATCAATATTTTCAAATTCTTTTAAAAAGACCGCACCTTCAATGGATCCGATTTCATAATTTGATAATCCTAATATTTCAATTGCCAGTACCGTGTCCCCGCTACCTGCATCTTTTACATGACTGACAGTTTTGATCTTTTCAAATTCCCTGTATTCTGCAGAAATAAATGTATCATCAACAAAATCAGTTTTTTCATCGATAAAAGAATATTCATCAGCAAAATCGATTAAGAGGTCTTCAAAGGCAGGGGCAGAACCGCTCATAATGGATGCTATTCTGTCTTTATCATCCTCAACATTAGCTTCTCGTAACACCCGTGAATCACCCTCAACGACCTCAACCATATTCGCAGTAATTTTTTCCAGTTCATTTTCTTCAAATATGAAATTTTCAGATTTCTTTTCATCAGTCTGAACATTTTCATCATCGATCAAATATACATTTTCACTGCCCGTTAATGATGCATAGGCATCAGGGATTGTCTCCATGACCGGAACTTTTTCTACTGCAACAGCAACCTCTTCAATCTCATCAAGTGCTGCTTCCTCCGGTAAAGGATACGAATCCTTTTCAGCATTATCAATTATTTCTTTATCAACCATCAATTCCGTTTCATGTTCTGAAACAGCGTCTTCGCCTTTTACTTTATCTTGATTTACGTCTTCAATTATCGTATATTCATTGTCCATATCTGAACCAGTAATATCTGATCCAGATATTTCATCTTTCATTTCCCTTTGCTCATGATCCGTCAATTCACTGGAAATAGCTATTTCATCGACACTAACATTGCCAATCTCTTCATAATTTTCATCATCGATTACTAATGTTTCTTCGATACTACCGGTATCAATACCATTATCATCGATAATTTCATTATCAATTATTTCATCGTCAGGATTACTTTCTTCCTGCAGCTCCCTGCCACTACTATCAATATCATCATACTCAACGACTGTTGTTTTCGTCCTCACACCGGCATTCAGTTCTTCATGTTCCATTTCACTGATTATTTCATCGATATTATGCTGAAATTCTTCATCGTCGGTAACAATTTTTATATCGACCTCATCGTTGGCATCTTCAATGGGAACAAGATCAATATCCTGGAGCTCTTCAACAAGATCCTCTTCAGAAAGAAAAACTATATCCTCCCGTGCGATCTTTTCAGCCTCTCTCAAGTCAAAGGCTTTAAAAGATTTTATATCAAAATCTTTTGAAAACTTCTCTTTTTCTTCTTCTGAAATATCAATAATGATTTCATTTATTTTTTTCTCACGCCTTTTAACTGTCGCTTCTTCAGGAATGGAATTGCTACTGGCAGCCATTTCGTCCCCGTCATCAGAATATTCTGCTTCATGTGTTTCTTCATCAAGAAGAACCAGCTCTTCTCCCTCCTCAAGGTCACTCTGAAGTATAACAAATTCATCATCGAGAATATCATCTGAATCTTCAATAGCGTTTATTCGGTTTTTTTTGTAATTGCCCTGCTCTGTTGAGACAGTATTTTTTGCTTTGTATTCCCTGTACGCCGTTCCAGTATTATCGCCACTTTCTACACCCACGCCGCTCAGGGCACTTTCATCATCGATAATATCCAGAATCTCATCGAGGGTGTCAAGGGGGCCATCTTTACTATCGCCGCTATCTTCCCGGCGATCATCCAATTCATTTCTATTTTTCAGCGAATCCTGGTGAGCTGTTGCTTCATCAAGTATCTCATCAATGCTGAATTCTTCCGCACTCAAATCCTCAATATTTATTTCATCTATCGTATCGATTTCAGCAGACAGGGACTCAACATCAATTTCATCATCAATGCCGGTATCGACAGCGTTACTCTCATGATTATCATCGTCCAGGATTTCTACTGTCATTCTTTCTGTCAGCGGAATATCAGTAATTGATTCATATTCAACACCATCATGATAGCTATCATGTGGATCTGTACTGATCATATCATCATCAATAAGCTCAATACTTATATCCTGAAGATCAGTAATCTCTTCGAACGAAACATCATGTTCCTTAGTGTTTACTTTTTCTTTACTTTTAAGCATGCCATTATTCTTTATAAATAGTACTGAACCGCATATTGAAGATACAGGGATAATAATTATATTTCGAAATATTTTTCAATAATTTAAATATCATTTACCGGATGTCTCTTCTTTAACTATCGACATATTTGCACTTTATCCTTTATTATTAAATATTACCTATAATTATTCTTTATAAGATATCAAAATATTTCAATAAAAAAAGAGAGTGTCATCAGACGCTCTCTTTTTTTATTGAATGTATTGTTAAAATTTATTTTTCTGCAACTTTAAGGCGTTCTTTCAACTTTTTTACTTCGAAGGCAACCATGTCTCTCTCATGAAAATCTTCCGGTTTTTCCTGGGCAAGTAAATCGTTCAATGTTTTCTCAATCTGCTGTTTGTTGAGTTCTTCTTTCTTCAGTGCAACTTCAGCAAGCACAATGAGCTCATTCTCGCGTATTTCGACAATTCCGCCCTCAACAACCATTCGTTCAATCACATCTCCCCGATACATCCTCACTTCACCATATCCCAACTCGGAAACAAGCGGTATGTGATTGTAGAGAAAACCACGTTCACCGTCATATGCCTGTACTACTGCAAAGTCAACATCACCCTGATAGAGTACACGATCCGGCGTAATGACGGTTGTACTAATCTTCATTGCCATGATCAGGCTCCTCGCAGCTTCTTAGCTTTTTCTATCACTTCATCAATAGGTCCAACCATGTAGAAAGCCTGCTCCGGTAGATCATCATGTTTTCCGTCTATAACTTCCTTGAAACTCTTTATTGTCTCTTCGAGTTTTACAAATTTTCCCGGCATGCCGGTAAACTGCTCTGCGACAAAGAATGGCTGAGAAAGAAATCTTTCAATTTTTCTTGCTCTCTGGACAAGCAGTTTATCCTCTTCAGACAACTCTTCCATACCAAGAATCGCAATAATGTCCTGCAGATCCTTATATCTCTGAAGAATCCGCTTAACTTCCATTGCGACATCATAGTGCGCATCACCAATCAATTCAGGAGCAAGAAGTCTTGAAGATGAATCAATCGGATCAACAGCCGGATAAATACCCTTTTCAGCAATCTGCCGTGAAAGTACGGTCTGAGCGTCAAGGTGAATAAACGCAGTCGCAGGAGCAGGGTCTGTCAAGTCGTCAGCAGGTACATAAATTGCCTGTACTGAAGTGATCGATCCATTTTTTGTTGATGTGATCCGCTCCTGGAGCTGACCCATTTCAGTTGCAAGAGTTGGCTGATATCCTACTGCAGACGGCATACGTCCGAGAAGCGCAGATACCTCAGAACCAGCCTGTGAGAACCTGAATATATTATCAATAAACAGAAGAACGTCTCTTCCCGACATATCACGGAAGTACTCACACATCGTAAGAGCACTTAACGCAACACGAAGACGAGCTCCGGGAGGTTCATTCATCTGACCATACACAAGACATGCTTTGTTAATAACTCCTGACTCTTTCATTTCAAGCCAGAGGTCATTACCCTCACGTGTTCTCTCACCAACACCGGCGAAAACAGAATACACGCCATGCTGCTGAGCAACATTGTTAATAAGCTCCATAATGATAACTGTCTTACCAACACCGGCACCACCGAAGAGGCCGGTTTTCCCTCCCTTGATGTAAGGAGCAAGCAGGTCAATAACTTTAATACCTGTTTCAAAAATCTCAGCTTTCGGTTCGAGCTGATCAAACTTGGGAGGATCTCTGTGAATAGCTCTGAACTCTTTCGCATTAACATCGCCGGCTTTATCAACAGGCTTACCCAGCAGGTTAAAAATCCTGCCAAGAGTCTCTTCCCCAACAGGAACTGAAATCGGTGCGCCAGTATCAACAACTTCGGCACCCCTTTTAATTCCATCAGTTGACGCAAGCGCGACACATCTTACTCTGTTTCCCCCGAGATGCTGCTGCACCTCACAAACAAGTTCCAGTTTCTCACCCATAACTTCAACGTTAAGGGTCAAAGCGTTATAAATCTCTGGTAAATTGTTTTCCGGGAACTCAGCGTCAAGCGTTGAACCAATTACCTGAACAACCTTTCCTATATTCTGGCTCATAACTTACCCCTTTCAAAAGAAATAAATATCTATTATAAACAAAAGTATATCCTACAGCGCTGCTGCACCACCGACAATTTCAGCAATTTCATTGGTAATCTTTGCCTGACGGGCCCTGTTATACGTAATGTTCAGGTCCCGAACCATATCTGTAGCTGCATCAGTCGCATTTTTCATTGCCACTCTACGCGCAAAATGTTCAGAGAAGTTCGTTTCAAGAAAACAAGTATAAAGCTTAACTTTCACATAGAGCGGGAATATTGAAGCAAGAACCTCATACGCACTCGGTTCAAAAATATAATCCATCTTAAACTCTTCCCGCTTATCAATAACATTTGTTTCCTCTGTTGTTATCGGCAGCAGACGATGAATAGTCGGTTTCTGACTTGATGAAGAAAGTATCTTCGTATAGGAAAGATACACTTCATCAACTTCACCTGTTGTAAAAAGATTTATCAATTCACTACCAAGAGCGCTCGCTTCAGTAAAAGTAAACTTATCCTCAGGGTTTTCCATCGCTTTAAAAACTTCCTGACCAACAAATCTGAAATAATTCGCACCCTTCTTACCTACATTATAGATAAGCACTTCCTTCCCCTGCTCGATTGACAGCTTCTTTTGAAAGTTTAATGTGTTTTCAATCATGTTTGTATTGAATCCACCACATAATCCGCGGTTTCCGGAAAGTGTTAACACCAGAATCCTGGAAGGATTTGTTCTTTCTGCAATCAGCGGATCGTACACATCATCAGCAGCAGAATCACGAACGTGCGATATTATTGTATCCAGTTTACCAGCATACGGTTTGGTCATTTCAAGCCGCTGCTGCATTTTCTTCATTTTAGCAGTCGAAACCATTTCCATCGTTTTCGTAATCTTACGAGTATTGGTGACCGACTTTATTCTAATTTTAATTTCCCTTGGTGTTGCCACAGCTCATTACCTTCTCTAAATAATTTAGTTGTACATTACACCTGCGCCTTTACCATCTTTGCAAGATACTGTTCTGTAAACTGTCCGGTAATTCTATTAACTTCATCAAGGCTCTTCAATTCACCTGTGGATGACATCTCATCAAGTATTTCACTGTGCTGTTCCTTGATAAATTTCAAAAAATCTTTTTCGTATTCACGGACACTTTCAACAGGCACCTTATCGAGATAACCCTGTGTCGCCGCATAAATAATTACAACCTGTTCAGCAACATCCATAGGCTCATATTGTTTCTGCTTGAGGATTTCTACCATCCTCGCCCCTCTATCCAGCTGTTTTTGCGTTGAAGCATCAAGTTCAGTACCGAGCTGGGCGAACGCTTCGAGCTCCCTGTACTGCGCGAGATCAAGCCGCAGTGAACCAGCATACTTCTTCATCGCTTTAATCTGGGCATTACCACCAACACGAGAGACTGATATACCAACATCAACAGCAGGACGGACACCGGATGCGAAGAGAGCCGGCTGCAGATAAATCTGCCCGTCAGTAATCGAAATAACATTAGTAGGTATATATGCAGAAACTTCACCTTCCTGTGTTTCGATAATAGGAAGTGCTGTCAACGACCCGCCGCCATTCTCATCTGACAGCTTTGCCGCTCTTTCAAGCAACCGTGAGTGGCAATAGAAAATATCGCCAGGATACGCTTCACGTCCAGGAGGACGCTTGAGAAGCAGAGAAAGCTCACGATACGCATTTGCCTGCTTTGAAAGGTCATCATATACGCAGAGGGTGTGTTTTTTCTCATCGTACATGAAATATTCAGCCATCGCGCAACCGGCATACGGCGCTATATACTGCAGTGGAGCCGGATCTGAGGCGCTCGCATTAACAACAATAGTGTAATCCATTGCTTTCATCTGCTCAAGTTTCTCAACAACAGCAGCAACGGTAGACGCTTTTTGACCAACAGCGACGTAAACACAAATAACGCCCTTGCCTCTCTGGTTTATAATAGCATCAACCGCGATCGCAGTTTTTCCGGTCTTCCGGTCACCGATAATAAGCTCACGCTGACCTCTACCAATAGGAATCATAGAGTCAATAGCTTTTACACCAGTTTGTAACGGTTCCTTAACCGGCTGTCTTTCTGCAATTCCCGGAGCATTAAACTCAACGGGCCGGATATGACTTGTATTGATTGGACCTTTGTTATCGAGAGGCATACCGAGAGGATTTACAACACGTCCGAGCAGTTCTTCACCGCAGGGAACAGCAAGAACCCGGTCAAGCCTTTTTACCTGGAAGCCTTCTTCGATCTTAAGATAGTCACCGAGAATAACTGCTCCAATCGAATCTTCTTCAAGATTAAACACAAGACCATTTACACCATTCTCGAATTCAAGCATCTCACCGGCCATCGCATTACGAAGACCATAGATCTTTGCGATACCATCACCAACCTGAATAACCGATCCAACTTCACTGACATCAAGTTCAGATTTATATCCTGCAATTTCTTTTTTAATGATAGATTTAATTTCTTCTGTTTTAATCTTCATAAGCCACTTCACTCCTGACTTTACTTATTAGTAGTTTTTGACGTATATTTTTAAGATCTTTCGCCAAAGACCCATCGATTATTAAGTCACCGATTTTAATAATAATTCCACCGAGAATTGACTCATTGATTTCTTCATCAAGTATTATTTCTTTATTATATTTCTCCCGAAGGGCCTGGACGACTTTCTCCGTGAGAGATTGTTCAAGTTTCGCACTGGTTATAATCTTGACACGAAGTCTATTGTTTTCAATGTCAATCAGTTCAACTAACGATTCATAGATCTCATCTATAATGACTTGCCGATCTTTATCAACTAACACCTTTAAAAAATTTACGACCTCTTCCGACAACTGATTAGAAAAGACTTTATCAATAAATCCTATCTTGTCATCCGTAGAAATACCGGGGGCTTTCATGTACAACATGAAATCACTATCACCCTGCAGCAACTGAGCGACAAACTTCATCTCATCGTTGACCTGCTCCAGGATACCCTTCTCTTTGCCGACTTCCAACAAAGCGCCTGCATAAACTCTCGCCACCTCATTAACTACCACAGCACTAACCCTATTATATCAGTTTTAACGAAATTAAAAGATAAGGACAGTTCAGTACTACTGAACTGTCCTTATCTTCGAAAGGGCCTCTTCGACATAACCCTTTTGATCTTCAGGATTTAAATTCTTTTCTATAATCTTGGATGCTATTTCAGTAGACAAGTTTACTACTTCAGTTTTCACTTCCTCTAATGCCTTATCTTTCGCACGTTCAATATCTTTCCGCACGCGTTCCGTCAACTCTTGAGCTTCCTGATTTGCTTTCTCAATGATCTCGTTCTTGACACGTTCAGCACCAGCTTTCCCGTCAGCTATTATTTGTGAAACCTCTAAATGAGCTTTTTCCATCATATCTCTATGTTCCGCAAGCTGCTTCTCCGCATCAATACGCATTTTCTCAGCGTTTTCGATATCGGATCTGACTTTTTCCGCCCGCGAATCCAAAGCTTCAACAATAGGTTTCCATGCGGTTTTCCACAATATCAGCAATAGCACAACGAACGTTATCACTGTCCACAAAAATAAACCCGGATCAACCTTCAACAAACCTTCTTTAATTACTTCCATAGCATACTTTCCATTTGAATAGATTATTAAATGTTACGTCAACAACCTGTACGGCAAACCTAAACAGCCAATAAAAAGCACTAAATCGATTACTGTCCTGCGGGAGCTTCCTGCTGTGCTGCTGGAGCGGGAGCTGCTGCAGGCATCGGAGCTGTCTTTGTTGCAAGCATAAACGTAACAACGAGAGCAAAAAACGTGAAACCTTCAATAAGAGCTGCCGCAATAATCATAGCCGTTCTCAGGTCACCGCTCAACTCCGGCTGCCTTGCCATACCTTCGAGTGCACCAGTAGCCAGCTTACCAATACCAAGAGCTGCACCGAATACAATTAAACCTGCTCCAAAACCTGCTCCCAAAAAAGACATTCCTAATGCGCTTTCCATGTGGATTCCTCCTGTGAATTTATTAATTGGTTTTCGTTACTAAACGTAAAACTATATTTTATAAAAAATTATACTACAAAACCGGTACTTCTTAGTGTGCATGCATTGATTGACCGACAAACATCGCCGTCAATGCCGCGAATATATACGCCTGTATAAAAGCAACCAGAAGCTCAAGCATGCTGATCATAAGCGCGCCGGTAACAGAACCGATACCCACCCAGTAGCTTTTAAACATCATGACCAGATAAATAAAAATTATTATTACGATATGCCCCGCTGTCATGTTCGCAAAAAGACGAACAGTGAGCGCGAAGGGTTTAATGAGAAGACCCATAACCTCAATAACCCACATGAGTGGAAAAAGGAATACCGGTATACCGTGAGGTACAACGCCGGTAATTATCCACAGGGGACCCTGTTTGACAGATCCCACAACGATCATACCAAGAAGAGTCAGAGAAGCTAAGCCTGCAGTAACAGCAAGATTTCCTGTCGCAGTAGACATCCCGGGAACCATCCCCAGGAGATTACAGAAAAGAATGAAGAAGAAAAGAGTTCCGAAATAAGGCATCGCCTTTTTCACGTAATGATGATCAAAGTTCGGCTCAACGATCTCATCATGAACAAAACCAATCAGAACTTCCCACAACTGCACCCACCGCGAACTGGACCCAAGCTTCGCTTTTTTGATCTTTCGCGCTACAGGAATAAACACGAGAAGACAAAGTAAAAGGGCAATCCACATCATCAGAATCCACCGGGTAATCCGCATATCAAAAATTCCGAAAAGTTTCTGACTCAGGACCGTGTTATTTAGATCAGAAATAAACTTAATAATAACATTCGACTCCGGCCCTGCTGTAATAACACTGTCGGTAAGGTGGTGCATTACGATATCGCTAACCGACTCTTCCTGCCCGCTTCCACCATGGGATGTAATAAACGCGCCGATATTATGAAGCAAGTGTATCATCAGTCAATGCCCTCATTTATAAATTTATAAAAGTTGTGAATGATAACAGTCTGCTACATCCATTTCGTTCTTTTTCTTTCCTGGTTCTCGTCCTTTTCTTCCTGCATCGCCCGGTCAACTTCCTTCAAGCCCTTTAAAAGATTATAGAGTCCGAAGACCATTCCGAGAATTGCTCCAAGAAGAACAAAGAGCGGACTTGAACCAAGTCTTACGTCTAACTTATATCCCCCGTAAACAAAAAGAACAAGAATGAGAGCCAGTTGAAGACCCGCTGTTGAATAAGCAATAAATGCATTTACAGATCTTTTTCCCAAAAAATAACTCTGTGCCCTCAATATTTCCAATCCATACAATCAACACAACCCTATTTGTCAACAAAATAAGTTCAACCTACATAAAAAAAATTTTGATAAAATTTTTTATAGCGATATCTTTGCATTTTATTTTGTTTTTTTCATGCCACGTCGCTGGCTTCGTAATTATTTTTATGTCGTTCTTATTTTACTGTACATTATTCATACCAACACTCGTGATTTCCGCGCCTTGACGCGGCCCGCCCCGATGTGATCAACTATTGACATCGTCCTCAATACGCGAGAAGCTGCCCGGCTCCATTTTCATTTATCAGTAAAGCAATAATTCCATGGTGACGATAATAGCAGTATCTTCCACATAAACAATACAGAGGGAATCGTGAAAATAACTGTTAAGATCTTTCAGACCGGGCGGGAATATATTGCGAACTGCTCAGAGCTGGACATAAACTGCTACGGATCATCTAAAAGCTCCGCTGTTCAGCGCCTTGTCCGTGTGCTGCAATTTTACATTGATGCAGCAAAAGAATTCGGTCTTGAAGTTGAACGGCTGGATTCAATAACAGTTGACGGCGAACAATATATTGATTTTTCCCGTAACGAAGCAGTACTGCATAAATCGACTCTCGTTAATTAGCAACACGCTCTCTTTGTACTTCATTCCTTTCACAAAAAAAAAGCCCCCGGCTTTTTTTTTGTCATTTATTCCGGTAATTAATCACATGTTTATTATTACATCAGGTTAAAGCCTCCCCCCGGAGGCAGGTTTCTTTATACCTTCGATTATACAAGAAATAATAATCTGTTAATCAACATGTGCAAGAGGACAGGGATGCATGACAACGACAGGACATACGTAAATAATTTCGCACTGGTCTATTCACAGTATTCAAAATATGTCTCAGACAGCATTAACAGGATGGTTATGAACCGTGAATTATCCGAAGAAATTAGTCAGGACGTTTTTTTAAAACTTTTCGAAAAAAGGACACCTCTCGAACCGGGGAATCCCACACTTAAAGCATTTCTGACACTGGTAGCCAAGCACCGGGCCATTGATTTCATAAAACGGAATCAGCGGGAAGACCGCGCCATGCAGAGCATCGCCATTGAAACTGTCGAGTGTGGAAACAATTTTTATTCGGATCTGGAGAATACATATATTGAAGGAGAAGTTCTCTCCACGCTTCATGACGTGCTCCAGGAACTGCCTTCGATAGAAAGAAGTATTATTGTAAACAGGTTCTTCTACAGAAAGACACTAACCCAGATATCTCATGATATTGAACGCTCAAGCACAACTGTTACGAAACTGTTTAATAATGCCAAAAACCAGCTTCGGAATAAAATCTCCGCATATTACACCCCCTGATCCCGAAACCCCACATTTTTTTGTTGAACCGTGAGCTACATGCCTGTAGAGTGCCATCAGCGTTTTCAGATTAAACCCCGGGCATGTAATAACAATGAAAAAAAAGGAAATAACAGCAATAAGTCCCGAAATGGCCTGCAACATCATCCTGAGGGACATAACACCCCTGGGTGATGAAACAATTATGATATCAGAAGGGTACGGCAGAATACTTGCATCAGATATCGTTTCTGATATAAACATCCCCCCCTTTGACAATTCAGCAATGGACGGATACGCCCTCAAGGCTGCATCAACAAAAGGAGCTTCACAATCAACTCCCGTCACCCTGTCTGTTGAGGGGGAGGTTCAGGCAGGAGGTGCTGTTTTTAACGGCGACCTGTCTTCCGGGAAGGCCATACGTATTATGACAGGCGCCCCGGTTCCGGCCCAGGCTGACGCGGTCCTCCAGGTCGAAGATACTGCCGAGTCAGATAATGTTGTTTCCATCTTCAGGGAAACCCGTCCGGGGGACAATATCCGGCGTGCAGGTGAAGATATCGCACTGGGACAGACTATCCTCAGAAAAGGAGACCGCCTGAACTCCGCTGATATCGGCCTTCTCGCTTCATTGAACAGGAAATCTGTTCAGGTATTCCGCGCACCCCATGTCGCAATAATATCGACCGGTGACGAAATATCCGATCTGGGTGAAGAACTGAAACCAGGGCAGATAAGAAACAGTAACGCATACACACTGCAGTCGGAAATACGGAAATATAACGCTGTGCCCCATTTTATCGGCATCGCCCGGGACACCATAGCTGACACACGGGAAAAATTTCTTAAAGCCGCCGAGTTTGACGTGATTATCAGCACCGGCGGCGTTTCAATGGGGAAATATGATTATGTTGCTGATGTGATGAATGATATCAACATCGAAATATTGATCCACTCAATCAGCATGAAACCGGGAAAGCCCTGTGTTTTCGGGAAACTGGGCAACAAGCTGTTTTTCGGCCTCCCGGGAAATCCCGTATCCACAATGATTTCTTTCATCGAATTTGTGCGCCCTGCGCTGCTTCGACTCATGGGGGCCAGTGTTATCAACAAGCCAGTGGTCCCGGCAGTCCTCGATGAAGAAATAAGAAAGAAGCCGGAAAGAACCCATTTCATCAGGGGGTTCTTTTATATGAAGGACGGAGCGATCCATGTAACCACCACAGGGCCCCAGGGTTCCGGAATTCTCCGCTCCATGCATGAAGCGAATTGCCTCATCATTCTTCCTGCAGACACATCTCGTGCGGCAAAAGGATCAACTGTGTCGATACAGCTTATCAACCATGACGAGGTACCGTGGGCGTAAAAGGCATACTGCTTTTCTCCGGAGGACTTGACAGCCTCATTGCCGCGAAACTGCTCATGGACCAGGGCATTGAGATGAAGGGTATTAATTTCATTCTCCCCTTCGTCGCCCCTGACATCAACCCGAAAGCGTTGAAATCATCACAGCTCGCTGAACAGATCGGACTCCCCCTGGTCCACGTCCGCTGCGGAAAAGAGTATATGGAAATAATAAAAGATCCCCCCCACGGTCACGGTAAAAACATCAACCCCTGCATTGACTGTAAAATCTACTTCATAAGAAAGGCGGGGGAACTGATGAAGGAAGAAAACGCGGCGTTTGTCGCCACCGGTGAAGTGGTCGGCCAGCGGCCGATGTCGCAGCTTAAGCAAATAATGCGGCACATCGAAAAACAAAGCGGCATTGAGGGAAGGCTCCTGCGGCCTCTTTCGGCAAAAAAGCTTCCTCCTACCATACCGGAGAAAGAGGGCCTTGTTGACCGCAGCCGCCTTCTTGAAATCAACGGGCGGGGAAGAAAGGAACAGATGGAGCTCGCTGAGCGTTACGGCATCAGCGATTATGAAAGTCCTGCGGGAGGGTGCCTGTTTACCGACCGCTTCATCGCGGAGAGGGTCAGGGACCTCCTGGACCACAACCCCGGCTACTCCATGACCGACGTATATCTTCTCTCAATAGGGCGGCATTTCAGGCTGCACGGCGACCTGAAAATCATCATAGCAAGGAATGAACATGAAAACGGCGAATTGCTTAAGAACGCCGGCAGCGCCGACTGCATAATTGAACCATACTTCAAAGGGCCCGCCGCCTTTCTTCGGGGACCTGTTTCAGCTGAAGATATCGCAACAGCTTCATCGATGGTTGTCCGCTATGGGAAACCTCACAGCGGCCCTCCCGGCCTGAAGATTAACACGGCGAAAAATGAACCATACCACATTGACTCACCGGCACCGGTTTCCGACAGTTTTCTGGATACAATTCGCATATAGCGGTGCTGGTTTTTTTCGATCAAAGGCGAAATGGTGTCCCGCTGTATCTGCATTTCATTCTGCTTTCCCGCAGGATTATTGCTCATCAATCAATGCGCCGCAATGTCTCCCGATATTGCGTTGTAAGGTCAACATATACCTGCTTTCCCAGTGTCCACTCCTCTTTGTGGCGCTCCAGAACATCCCCTTTTTCGACAGCCGGTGCGCCGGCAAAGATTTTCATCCCGGGGACAACCTGATTTCTTTTCACCAGAGATTGCTCCGCAACAATTGCCCAGTTTCCGATTGAGGAAAAGTCAGATATCATTGCCTGCATGCCTATCACCGCATTGTCCTGAATCGTCGCATTGTGAATCATCGCCATATGCCCGATAGTGACCCGGTTCCCGATTTCGGTTGTGCCGAAAGGACGCGCATGAATTATAACACCTTCCTCAACAGCCGTCTCGTCACCGATTATTATTGTTCCGTAATCACCACGCAAAATTGCCCCGAAACCGATATAGCAATTCCGTCCGATCCTTACGTCCCCGATTATTTCTGCAGTGGGCGCCACCCATGATCCATCTCCGATAACAGGAACCCGGGTATTTATCTCAAATAATGGCATAGTCTTTCTCCTGATGATTTTTGGATATCGTAGAATACAGTATGGTATTCTTCCAGTCATTTTATCAATAAATCCAGAAGTTAAAGAAGATATTTCTCCAGTCAAAAAACTCAAAAAAAATAATTAAGACTAACGCTCTTCTCAC
>ENA-UPTA01004056-UPTA01004056.1-activated-sludge-metagenome-genome-assembly--contig:-NODE-4056-length-14082-cov-5.748485_pt1 | contig 14082 bp, 9 predicted proteins | sample MGYA00238184_ERZ773361 | MGnify/ENA primary metagenome ERZ773361 (study PRJEB29100, sample SAMN05720205) | activated sludge metagenome | isolation source: anaerobic digester from wastewater...
CCAGAACGGCGTCGATCGTCTCGACGGCGCAGTCGAGGAACTCCGCAGCCGCCGGATCGGAGACGCGCCTCGCGCGCGTGGCTTCAGCCACGGCGCGACGACCCAGGAGTCCCTGGCTGAGGATCATCCCCCAGTCGGCGCAGATATTGCTGATCGGCCCCAGTTCGTGCAGCTTTCTGCCTGCGGTCAAAGCCTTCCAATCCGAGGGGCTGTACAGCGCCGGAACCTGTTGAATCGTGCGCGTGAACACGATGCGTTCATCCGGCCCGATCACGACCTGCTCGGCCTCGCACATCCGGCGAGTCAGGCGAGCGCTTCGCCGGATCCACGAGAGGTCCTGGCGCTCGCACTCAGCGAGCAGATCGACCTGCGCCCGACAGCGTCGGACCCTGTGATCGCCATTGCGTACGGAGTGTCGCATCGTTTCGAGACGGTTATTCATCCTGCTTGGCCTCTTTCGTTGTCAGTCCCAGCGCCGTGGCCTTCAAACCGGCGTCCGTGAAGATCGCCGTGTTCGCGTTGACGGCCTGCATTTCGTTCCAGGTCGGGTTGAAGGGAATCCCCAGACCTGGGTACTTCCCGCCTGCGGCCCGGTTGTAGGCCAGTAGATTCACCTCGACCAGGCCGGGAAGATCCCGGATCGCCTCGGCAATCCCGGCCAGATTCCGATCCGTATCGGTGACGCCGGGCACCAGCGGCACGCGAATCACATAGGGGGTCCCCAGTTCAGCCAGAGCCAGGAGATTCTCCAGGATCGGGCGATTGTTTTGTCCCGTGAACCGCCGATGTTCCGCCGGATCGATCAGCTTGAGATCGAAGTAGACCCAGTCGCATCGCTGCGCGACCCGACGGAAGTCCTCGCGGTCGGAGTAACCCGAAGTGTCCAGCAACGCGGAAATCCCGTCCAGCCGATCGATCACCTCCGCGACGAAGCGGGCCTGCATCAGGGGTTCCCCGCCGGAGAAAGTCACTCCCCCCTCGCCTGCCTTGAGGATGGGGGCCTGGCGGTTCAGAAGTCTCGCCAGGTCCTCGGCGCTGAGGGTCTGGCCAACGACGCGGTCGCCCACCGTCGTGGACATCGTCTGGCGTTCGGAGACGAACCCTTCGGGATTGTGACACCAGGCGCAGCGCAGGGGACAGCCCTTGAGGAACACGGTGGTCCGTATCCCCGGGCCGTCGTGAACGGCGAACTCTCTGATATCGAAAATCGTGCCTGAGACCATGATGGTTCCGACCTGTGGGCGATTGAGGATCACACGGCGTTCGCTGCGGCGGTGTCCCGCACTTCCCGATTGAGTTTTCGACGTTTGAGCAGCTCATCCGTGATGACTCCGATGAAGATCACCGTGCCCATCACCGCAAAATCCAGGGAACTCCTGATGCCCAGCAGGTTCACAAGGTTCTTCAACACCTGCAACAGAGCGGCGCCAAGGATGATTCCAACGACCGAGCCCTCGCCGCCCCGGAGGGAACAGCCGCCCAGAACCGCGGCGGCGATCCCAAAGACTTCATAGAAGTTGCCGTGAGAAGACGGCTGGACCGCGTTGGCATAAAAGGCGAAGAAGATCGCCGATACGGCGCCCAGGCCGCCGGAAATCACGTAGGCGGACGTGACGATCCGTTTCGTGTTCACGCCGGAGAACCTCGCCGCTTCCTCGTTCTGTCCCACGGCCATGAGATACCGGCCATAGACGGAACGATGGAGCACAACCCATGCGATCGCGCCGATGACGCACAGGAGAACGAAGGGAATCGGAATCCCGAGCAGATTCCCCGTCGCGAAGGCCGCCAGAGGCTCGAACCCCTGGCAATTGCCGAATCCCTTGGTCGAATCGTTCGCCAGGAAGCTTGCCAGGCCCCGGTACCAGAGCATGCCGCACAAGGTGACGATAAAAGGTTGCAGCCCGAGTCGGGTCACGACGAGGCCGTGAAACAATCCGAGAAGCCCGCCCAGGCCCAGGACGGCAGCAACGACCAAAGGCCAGGGAAGCTGGTAATCCACCAACCCCAGGCAAAGGAGCACGCCCAGAAAGGAGAAGAGCGAGCCGGAGGACAGGTCGATTCCGCCGGTGATGATCACGAAACCGACGCCAATGCTGAAGATGCCGAACATGCCGATCAGACGCGAGGTGTTCTGAAGGTTGGTCGCGCAGAGGAAACGCGGATTCAACAGGGCCAGGATCGCGCACAACACGACGAAAATCAAAAGGATGCCGATGTCTTTCTTCATGACCTCGCCTCCCCAGGCTCTGCGAGAGAAGATCCTACGGCCAGATGCATAATCGTTTCCTCGGAAAAAGCTTCATGCTGGACTTCGCCGGCGATGCGTCCTTCGTGCATCACCAGAATGCGGTCGCTCACGCTCAGGAGTTCCTCCAGGTCCGAGCTGATCACGATGACGACTACCCCACGATCGGCCAGTTGGCGCATCAGCCGATAGATCTCCGCCTTCGCGCCCACGTCGATCCCCCGCGTCGGCTCGTCGAAGAACATGACCTGGGGGCACATCGACAACCATTTGGCCAGCACGACCTTCTGCTGGTTTCCCCCGCTGAGATTCTGAACTCGCGCTTCCACCGAAGGCGAGACCACATTCAAGGTTTGACACTCCCTCGCGGCGGCGCAGGTCTCCCGGGCGCGGTCCACCCATCCCATGCGGGCATATCGACGAAGACCGGGCAGCGTGACATTCTCCCGGATGCTCATCCGTCCAATCAAACCCGACCTGCGACGATCCTCCGGAACGAGGTAGATTCCCTGGTCGATTGCGTCCCGCGCGCACTGAATGCGAAGTGTCCGTCCAGCCAGGCGAATCTGGCCGGAGGGCCGAGGGTCCATGCCGCAGATGGCTCGGGCCAGCTCAGACCGCCCGGCTCCCACCAGGCCGGCGAATCCGAGGATCTGCCCTGCGCGGGCGCAGAAGGAAACCGCGACATGGGGATTCGCGAGCGTGCGCACCGACTCCACATCGAACGAGTCGGACAACATCTGCGACGCCGCACGCTGCGGAATCGCCAGGTCACGGCCGACCATGAGCCGAACCATGGCCGGTTCCTGAATCTCGTCGCCGCACAGCGACCCGGCGTTGCGACCGTCGCGCAGGACCTCCACCCGATGGGCCACCCGCTTGACCTCGGACAGCCGATGGGAAATGTAGATGACGCTCACCCCCGTGCTCTGGAGATCCCCGATGACCGCCAGAAGTCTGTCGGTCTCGGCCGGAGTCAGACTGGACGTGGGCTCATCCATGATCAGAATGCGGGCCTCCAGGGCCAGCGCCCTGGCGATTTCCACCTGCTGACGCTGGGCCAGCGACAGCGAGGCCACCAGCGCGCGGGGTTCGACCTTCAGGCCCAGTCGTTCCAGATAGGGCCGCGTGGCGGCGTAGAGCCGGCCTCGATCGATCAGTTGCAGGGGCCCGCCCCAGCGAGGCTCGCGTCCGAGGAAGACATTGCCAGCCACGTCGATGTTCTCCATGTTGTGGAGTTCCTGGTGGATGAAAGCGATTCCCAGGGCGATGGCGTGACGGACATCGCGAACGACCGTCTGGCGTCCATCGATCCGAATCTGGCCGGCATCCGGCTGAATCACCCCTCCCAGGACGTTCATCAGGGTGGACTTGCCGGCGCCGTTCTCTCCGATCAGGGCCAGAACCTCTCCTTTGCGGACGTTCAGACTCACCGACTTCAGGGCGTGCACGCCGGAGAATCGCTTGTCGATGCCGCACAAGGCAAGGATGGGATCGCCGCAGGGCTTCATGACTGGAGGGGCTCTCCCCGGCGCAACGCATCGATCTGCTTCATGAACTGCGCCGCGTCTTGCTGCCTGATGACCCGGGTGGGGATGATGATCTGCTTATTCGCAGGAATCCTGGACGTGTCCCCTTTGACCATGCCGGCCAGCAAGTGCATCGCCTGGTAACCGAATTCATACGGCTGCTGGACGACGGAGGCGTAGATGTGCCCGTCGAGGATGCCCTGCAGTGCGTCCTGCTCCTCGTCGAAACAAACGACTTTGATCTTCCCCAGTTTGCCGGCGTCCTTGAGGGCGTGGAGAATGGCCGGACCGTTGTAGCTCCAGAGCCCGACGAAACACTCCACCTCGGGATGCTTGATCAGCGTGTCGTTCACGTTGGCCTTGGCTCGCACGCGATCGATATCGTCCGTTCGAATGTCGACCACCTCGATCTTCGCGTCCTGGATGACCTCCATGAGACCGTCGATACGTTCCTTGGCGTTCTGCGCGTCCTTTTTGCCGACGAAGAGCATGACCTTGCCACCGTCGGGAAGGAGTTCCTTGAGCAGGCGGCCGGCCTCCCTTCCGGCGTCCACGTTGTTCGTGCCCACATAGCACTGCCGCTGGCTGGTCGGAATGTCGCTATCCGTGATCACCACCGGAATCTGGCCGGCCAACTGATCGATCAGCGGCCCCTGGTTAGCCGGGTCCAGCGGCGTGACCGCCAGACCGTCGATGCCCCGCGCCCGCAGGTCCTCCAGGACCCGTCTCTGTTCCACGGCGGTGCCGTCCGTCGTGAAGCGAAACTCGACAGTCACCTCGTCAAGCTCTCGGTCCGCCTGTTCGCAGCCGCGACGGGCAAAGGTCCAGAAATCAGTGGACGCGCCGGCCACGAAGGCCAGGGTAACCGTCTCCGGGTTCTGGCCGCCCCCCTGCTTGCCACAGCCGGACAGTCCCCAGATCAGTCCCAGACACGTCAGCAACGCAACGACGCTACGTCCTCTCATGTTGCACCTCACCTTCAACCTTCGATTGTCGATCCATCCCAAACCCAGCGACGAGTCCAGAATACCGCGGTCGTTGACACGTGTCAACACCGGCGGCTCCGTTTTCGTATTTCTTCGCGACGACCGCGTCGGCGAGGCCTCGTCCGATCCGGCCTATTTCACCTTCCACTCCAGAATTCCACCGGAGTACTCCGCCTGAAGCTGCGCCTCGATTCGCAGGCCGGTCGTCTCGACCTCGTCGAAGGTCACCTCGTTGAACCGATCCAGCTCCACGCCGGCTGGGGCCGCGTTGCGAACTTCGTTCCACCGGCCGTCGTCCGCATACAGGACGCGCCATGACTTCGGCGCCGCGCACTCGCCGCCGGCCGGCCGGTCGTCCCACCAGTAGACGGAAACGGCACGGACCCGTCGCGGTTGGTCGAAGTCGTACTGGACCCACTCCGTGCCGCCTTTGTGGTCCCACCATGTGTGACGGGGAATCGAATGATCGTTGGAGTTGGCCGGCGACATGCCGTCGCTCAACGCGAGGACGGTATCACGGTCGAAACAATGAGAACATCGCGGCGTGAAGTTCGCCGCCAACCCCAAAGAGAGGGCGAGGTTTTCCTTTTCCGCGATCCATGTATCGACGCGAGCGTCTGGCCCCCGATTGCTCTGGCAATAGAACGGGATCGCCGTCAGGCGGACGGGTTCGCAAGCCTGTCCCTCTTGCCGGCGCAGCGCCTGCCCTTGGATCACGTTGACGCCGCCCAGGAGTTCCGGCTTATGGACCAGGGACAGTTCAGAATCGGGCTGCAAATAATAGGAGGTCTGGCGGGGATTGTCGATCCCTTCCAGGCAATAGACCAGGGGCCCCGAGGCGAGAACCACACGTCCCAGGTCGGCTTGGACGCTGGGATGGGCATAGACGCGTCGGACCGACATGGGGAGCTCGAGCGAAATCGTATCCCCTTTCCGCCAGAGGCGATGGATCGCGGCATAACCACGAACCAGTTTGAGATCGTCCGCCGATTTTCCATTGACCTTGACGTCCACCCGGGTCAGATCGCCGGAAGAAGGCAGATCGGAACGGTACAATCCCAACGGATTTTCCTGCCCCTGCGCCCATCCCGGCACGCGAACGTAGACGGTGAACGCCGTGGGTTCTTCCGTTTCGACGGCAATGGAGACTTGCCCCTGCCACGGGTAGGCGGTCGTCTGCGTCAGAGCGACCTGTGTCCCGCCCCAGTTCAGCTTGGCCTTGCTGCCGACAAACAAGTTCACGTAGATCCCCTCGTCGTCGTGGGCATAGATGTAGCCCGGAAGCGCGGCCACGATCTTCAGGAACATGGGCGGACAACATGGACATCCATGCCACTCCCAACGAGGGCGTCCGGCGTGCGTCAGAGGATTCTCGTAATAGTAGCTGTTCCCCTCCAGGGACACGCCGTTGAGCACGTTGTTGTACAGGACCCGCTCCAACTCATCGATGTACCGCGCGTCCCCGAGAAGAAGATTCATGTTCCGATGGAAGAAACCGGCTCCGACGGCCCCGCAGGTTTCCAGATAGGCGATGTTGGGCAGATCGTAGTCGGCGCCGAATCGCTCCTGGTCCGCGTGTGTCCCCACCCCTCCGGTGATGTGCAGCCGCCGGCCGACCATGTTGTCCCAGGCGCGACAGGCCGGCAGGACATCGTCCTGTTGACGGGCATGGCGAGCTGCGGCGGAAACCCCGGTCCAAAAGAGGGTGGCTCGCACCGCGTGTCCCTCAATCGTGTTCTGCTCCTGCAGGGGCAAGTGATCCTGCGAATACGTCCCCAGGCGGCGAGTGCCCTGCGGCCGGTCGTGACCTCGGTCGTCGATCCAGTACCGGGCCAGCGCCAGGTATCGCTCTTCGTCGACGGGAACCGTCAGTCGGGATTTCAGGGATGGCGTCTGGCGGAACAACTCGTACAACTCGACGAACGCTTCTTCCGCCAGAGAATGCCCTGGGATCACGCGATGTTTCGGCGCCGGTCCCAGGACGTCGCACATGTGGTTGGCGAACCGGACGGCGGTCTCCAGGAGCATGGTCTTGCCGGTGGCCCGAACGTGGTGGACGGCCGCTTCCATCAGCGCGCCGGCGTCGTACGTTTCGTGCTGCCAGACGATGTCCCCGCCGTTCAGGCCCCACCGCTGATGAGGCCGGTCAAGCTGGGTGAACGTCATGATGTATCCGTTCGGGTCTTTGGCCGCGGCCGCCGCAATGCGTTGAATGTATCCGTCGAGCCGGGCCTCCAGGGCCTCGTTCGGATGCGAGGCGAGAAAATCGGACGCGCCACGGATTGTTTCGTAAATCAATCCATCGAACCAGGGCGGTCCCTCGTGGGCCCCCTTCTCGACGCCCGCCACGCGGTCAAAATTGCGAAACGCACCGCTCTTCTCGAACTTGTCGAACACGTCGCAAACCGTTTTCTCGCTCCAGAGCTCCAGTTTGGGGGCCCAGAACGTATCGGTCACCTGGACTTGTTGGATGGACACGGGCTCCAGGACGTGAGTCTGCTGCGCGTGGGCCGGGTAGACCAGCAGCAGCGCCACGATCAGAGCGCCCGCCCCGCTCAAACTCCATCCGATTCGCTCGCGGTTCCAACAACGTGTGATTCGCATCATGCTACTCCAACTTTTCGATGATTCCTTGCTTCAGGCCGACTCCCGAATGATGAGTTCGGAGGGAAAGGTCCGCTGGATATACTGGTCCGGCTCGGCCTTCTGCTCAATCCGGTCGGTCACGATCTGAACCGCCGCACGCCCGATTTGTTCCTTGGGTTGCCGGGCGGTGGTGATGGACGGCTGCGTGTAGGCGCTGAAACCCAGGTCGTCATGCCCCGCCACCAGCACGTCTTTGCCCGGCCGAAGGCCGACCTCGTACAGGGCCTTCATCGCGCCCAAAGCCAGGCTGTCCGTAGCGCAGAACAATCCCGAGGGCCTCGCTCCCTGTTTGAGCCAGGCGGCCATGTTGTCGTACCCGAACTGGGCCGTATCCTCGCCTCCTGTCCCTGCGACCAGCGGCACAAGCACAGGCTCCTCGCGAAACCGTTTCATGGTCTCCGAATACCCATGCTCCCGCTGACAGGCCGCCACATTCTGCAGACCGTGCGAGCTGCCCAGATACGCAGGCGTCGCGCCCCGAGAGATCAGGCGTTCCACAAGCATTCGGGAACTGGCGATGTTGTCGTTCATGACAAAGCTGCTCTGCTGCCTGAGGTACCGATCGACATAGACGACCGGCAGCAGCGTTTCCAGCTCGTTGAGGAGCTTGCGATTGGCCTTGGGCACGACCGGCGCGATCACCACGCCGCAGACGCGAAGGATTCGCAGGGTCTCGATGATCTGCCTTTCCTTTTCCGCATCCCCATAGGAACACTGAACGAGCAGTTGAAAGCCCTGGGAAACCGCTTCATGTTCCGCAGCGCGAATGATTTCCCCGTAAAACGGGTCCGTGATATACGTCACGATCATCCCGATAGTGCTCGAATGCTGGCGTACCAGGCTCACGGCATGGGGATTCGGAGAATAATTCATCTCCTTGCACACCTTGAGGATATGCCTTCGAGCATCCTCGCCGACCGTCAAGTTGCCGTTGAGGACCTTCGACACCGTGTAGCGAGAGTATCCCGCCTTCCGCGCCACCTCCCCCATTGTCACGACATCATGCATATGTGCTTCTGTCCTCTTCGACCTGCGCATCATACTTTGAATCCCTCGTATCCCACCCAGGAGCCGGACCCGATCCGGCGGGCTCGCTCCCGGACCGACATGGGATTCTTTTATATGCGTGTGTCTGTCGCGAGTCCAGATTCCTTTCGCGGAAATCCCCCTTTTCACCACCAGAAGGTCGGGCTGCCATACCGGTTTTTCATCCCCGTCCAGGGCCGCCACTCGATGTGGCCGTCGAGGAAACCGATGTTCCCGCCGCGAGGCTCTTCGTCTGACTTCAAATGGCTGGTCCGATCGATGAATCCGCCCTCGGTCCACGAACCGCCGACGGTGATCTCGCCGAAATTGTAGCCGTGCTTGGTCTTCGTATCTTCCTGGCCGAGCGTGGCGTCGATGACTACTTCTTTTTCCCCCGGGTTCTTTTCCAGGGTGGTCTTGCACCAGATCTTGTTGGTTCCGATGTCCCCGTCGTTGGGATAGGTCTTGATCTTGGGCCGCTTGGCGGAAGAGGCCACTTCAAAGATATAGCAGTAGCCGGAGACGATGAAGTCCGTCGGCGTCGGACTGGTGAACTGGTTGTTCTCCCACTCGCTCTTGGTGCCGTACTTCCAGAAATGATCGTTGTATTTCTGCTGAATCAGATTTGAAGGGCAGTAGAACATTTCCCGCGTCAGGCCGGTCTTGAGCATGTAATTGACCGTGTTGCATCCGACATCCCACAGCCAGTTCCCCGCCGTCAGGGGCAGCGGCAGTTTCGAATCGTTGTCGTCCGCGTACATCGTCACCGCCAACACGTGCTGACGGACCTGCGATCCGCAGGACTGGACTCTCGCCTGCTCCCGAGCTCGATTCAGGGCGGGCAGCAGAACGCTCATCAGGAGAGCGATCACGGAGATGACGACCAACAATTCGATGAGCGTGAATGCCTTTGTTCGCATGATTGTGTTCCTTCCATAGTCCTCCAGGGCGTCGATCACACTGGAGGAGCTGCGACCGGCGCCGCGTGCAGCTTCGCGAAACCGAGGCGAAGCTGCACGCGTCCGAGCCGCTGTGGATTCGAGCCGTCCATCGGGTCCGGCTTGAATCGGAGAGCCTATTGTGTCATCGATCGCCAACCAGGTAGCGAATCTCCGCACCCGACAACGTGCGTCGGTAGATGCGGAAATCGTCAAGCGAGCCCTGGAAATAGGCGTCCGTCTCATATTGCGAGCGGCCCAGCCAGTTCTGTGAGGTCGTTCCGAGATCGACCGGCAAGGTCGCTGTCGAACCTTCGGCGGCCAGTTCACCATCCACGTAGATCCGCACCGTCATGCTGTCGCTGGCAATCGTCACGGCCACATGGTGCCAGCCCGTCGGCAGGCGCGAGTCGGTGGTAACGATGGATTCGCCGCTCCCGTCGGAGGTCGTGATGGCAAACCAGATCGGGCCGTTCGTTTTCGAACACGGACACAGCAGCATGTAGCCGGTGGTGTTGCTGTTGCCGAAATCGAAGACCCGCTGCCAGGCGTTCCCGTTGTTCGCGAAGTTCACGAATGTCGCGATAGTGCAGTCCTTCAGCGTGGACACGAGCGAACCGACGGCCAGATCGACGTAATCTCCCTCGCCGTTCAGAGTGACCGCCTGGCCGTAGTCGCCGGGGCCCTCGACATAGGTCAACAACCAGGGCGAAGAGCCGTCGTAGCCGTGACCCGTGACGTCCTTCAGGTTGTTCTCGAACGTATAGTGAGCAGCCAGATCGTCCGTGCCGGGATCGACCGCCGGTTCCGGCAGAGACGGCGCCGCGCGATACAGCCGGATGTCGTCGACAAACAGCAGACCTGAGCCCTCGCCGGACACGCCGATCGTCAGAGTCGTGACCTTCTTGGCCGCGTTTCCGAGAGACGCCAGGTCAACGTCCCACTGCTTCCAGACAGGTGACTTGAGCTGGGCCGTGCTGCCGTTGTAGTTCACTTGGACGCCATTGACCTTGATGTACAACTGTGCAGCGGCGTTATCGAGACTGCCGCAGAAGTACAACACGAGGGTCGTGACGCCGGCGTCGGTCCAATCCTGCGCCGTGTCGAAGGTCAGATCGGCCTCGGAGTACGGCACACCGGCCGTGTTCGTATAGAAGAACGGCATCGACTGCTTCCCGCTGTGGACCGTGACGCCCTCGGCAAACGGGGCCTCGATATAGCCGACCTGCGAGCCGCTGCTCTTGTCCACATAACCGTCGATCCACGTCTCATAGATGAGGTTGTCGCTGTCGTTGTAGCTTTCAAAATCGTCGATCAACCTGTACTGCTGGGTGGTAAAGCTCCACAAATCGCCCTGCCAGGCAGCGAAGGCCTCGGCCTCGTTGACCTCGACGATCCTCCAGAAGTATTGGGTGTCCAGATCCAGGACGTCCGGATCGTACTCGTTCCGGGCGACGGTATCGACCAGGGCCAGATCGTTCGCGTCCGTTCCCAGATACACCTCGTGGGAAGCGGCCTCCCGACCGGCGCGCCACATCAGATCCGACTCTACAGAAACCCCTGCGGCGCCGTCGACCGGTTCCGGCTCGTAGGCCCGGACCGGAACGTAGGAGAAGCGAACCTCGCTCAGGCCGTATTGGACGAGAACGCCGCCCCAGTTGCTGATCGGCGTCACCTTGACATACTGGGCCACCGCTCCGTCAAAGGCCACGGTCGTGTTGGCCGCGTAGTCCGCCTGGGCGGTCGCCTGGGCGAACTCCACAGCGCCCAGCGAAATCCAATTGGTTCCATCGACGGAATACTCGACCATCGCTTCCTGGATGCCAAGGCCCATGTCCAGCTCCACCTCCAGGTTGTGGTTCCAGACCATCATCTCGTGCAGTTTGAGCGGCTCTGCAAACGTGAACAGAATCCACGGGTCCGTGTCGCCGCTCTGGGTCCGCCACATGTCCGCCACGACCATCGAGTGCAGATCCTCGGCGTTCAGACCCGAACCGTCGACCACCTTCCCGGGTCCCTCGGATGCGCTCTTGGAACTGGAGGCCGTAGCTGTAATGGAGGCCGCCGGAACGACGTACGCGAACGGCTCGACCGTGAAATTCCAGATGTTGCCCTTGAAGATCGTGCTGTCCGGCGCCGCACTCACCTCGTCGACGCGCCAATAATACGTCTGGCCGTATGCCAGGCCAACCGGTTCATACGTCGAGGCCGTTTGCCCCTGGCTGACCAGCACATTGAGAGGATTGTCCCGGGTCGCAGCGCACACGTCGTCAAAGGACAATCCCAGGTATACGTCGTGCTCGATCGCGAACTCCCCTGTCGTCCAACTCAGAGGCTGATTCCGCAGCACATCGGTAGCCTCATTGCTAGGACTGGGATCGTAGGCTTTATCGCTCGTGACATTCTCGCCTTCCATCCTGAAATAGTCAAAACTGCAAACGATGGACCTGTTTGCCCACGATTTGACGATGAGCCCCACCTTGAGCGGATTCAACGACGGCGGGGTATACTCGCCCAGGTCGGTCCATTCGTCGCCCTCCGCCAGTTTGTAGCGGCAGAGGTATGTGTTTCCCGTCTTCTCGACACGGGACCAGACCTCGAGGGCCTGCGTGCTGTGGGTGGTTGCTCCATGGCCTGAACCGTCTTCCACGTATTCGAACGATACGACGCTCCCCCCTCCGCGCACCACATAGAGCCAGTCCGTCGAAGGACTATCCGTATCGTCGAAAACGATGATGCCCGTCCACGTATTATCCAGCCCTGCACTGGCGTCGGGCTGGATCACGTAGTGGGATTCAATCGCGAAGTCTCCTTCCGGCGCATCCCGGAGAAGCTTGGGAGCGCTATCAAAACCGCCCCAGATGTCATGCGTGCCCTCCAGATGAACGACAAACGATCCCTCCTTGACCTCGACCACATTCGCGGCATGGGGATCGATGTATTCCCAACCGGCGTCGAGCGTGTTTCCATTGAAGTCATCCTGCCACACTCCGGCATTTCCCGGCATCGCCAGGCACGCCGTAATGGCCACACACATCAGAACACTGTTCCATTGACGTCGCATTACCTTTCCTCCTAAATCAGTCGTCAGTTGTTTGAACCATCACATCGTTGTCGACGTTCCCCCCGATTGGCGACAGTTGCTGTGTGCATTCAGCATCACCGGTAGTACAGACTCACGCCCCTAATCCTTTTACATCGACAGGGAATCCATCCGCTCAGTGTGTCATCGCTGCCCCCTCTCTCCCCGAATCAGCCGGTGCACGGCTGAATCGAGCTCTCTCCCCGCAAATCCAACCTCGATCGCTCATATGACCCCTTTCTGCACTCTGCGATCCACCATCGTGGCGCCGACTCCATCGGTCCGGGAACGAGGCGTTCGACCGAAAACCCCCGCCAGGAAACTCGGGAACGTCGCGTGGCCCGCGCCGGAGGGGTCGGACAACGACATTATCGCCATACTAACACATGGAGTTTACACGTGTCAACTTTTTTTGCAGTTTTTTCGTCGGCTGGGGATGGAGTACTCAAAGATCGCTCAACTCGGAATCCGATGTGCACAAGGGCCAAGGCAGGTGTTTGTCGGCAGGCAACGCCCGCTCGGCGGGATCGCGACGCCCAGAGGGAATCGTCGCAGTCGGTCGCAAGCCAGAATTCTCCCGCGTCAGCCCCATTCAAAACGAGATCTGCCGCTCCGCCTATTCCGAAACGAGAACAGCCGTCTCCTCAACGATGCACGCGCGTCGGCGAATCCTCGTACATCATGCGAACTCCGTCATCCGAGATCAGTTTGCCGGTTTCCTTGTCCCAACGTCGCGTGCGAACGGCGAGGCGGTGCTTGCCATGACAATCGGTGCACAGACGCTCCTTTTCGACGGCCTGGCCAAACACCGGCTTGTGCGACGCCGAATCTTTGATGTCCGCCTCCGCATGGCAGGTCATGCAATATGCATCGACTTCGTCACGAGAGAACATCTTCTCCGGCGGCGTAATTCCATCCTCGTCGGCACTATGACGATCCGAGACCCCATGACACGTCGCACACCCCACGCCCGCCAGTTCGTGGTTGAGAGCCAATTCCTCCCCGTCGTAGTTCATGTGACATACGAAACAATAGAAGTTGTCCGCGGCCTGCGGGGGCTGCTCCGAACCGGCCGCCGAGCCGGTCGCTGGAACAATCCGTTCCGGAGAGGAAACCTCCGCCTGCGCGAGGGCTTCCACGCCGTCACGGACGTCACCCATCTGCACGGCAGACACCTCCCACTCGGCGTCTTCGTAACATGCGTTGTCGTTTCTGGGCGAACATCCCGACAACCCGATTCCAAGAACCATCACCAGTGTGTATACATACCTCATCTCTGCTCCGTTCCGCCGTGCAGTCCCGAACATTCCCTGTTCACACGCATCTCCGGCGACGATACATCGGGTCGTCCGGCATCACACGTATTCCCAGCTCTTCAGCCACTGGTACTCCGCGGGAAGACGCGCGTAGGTCTCCTCGCCGATCGCCTGGAGTTGGGCCTTCTCCTCGGCGTCGAGTTCCCGACGCTCTTTCACGGCCAATACGGCATTGTCCACCTGATGCTTGCTGATCAACCCGGGGATCGGTGCCGTGATCGCGGGATTACAGAGAATGTACCGCAACGCCAGGCGAGCCCGCCGGTCATCCTCCTCGGCATGAGGGCTGTCCGGCGAACCGTCGCCTCGGA
>ENA-UPTA01004057-UPTA01004057.1-activated-sludge-metagenome-genome-assembly--contig:-NODE-4057-length-14076-cov-48.411240_pt1 | contig 14076 bp, 11 predicted proteins | sample MGYA00238184_ERZ773361 | MGnify/ENA primary metagenome ERZ773361 (study PRJEB29100, sample SAMN05720205) | activated sludge metagenome | isolation source: anaerobic digester from wastewater...
TCTGGACCGTGTCTCAGTTCCAGTGTGGCCGGACACCCTCTCAGGCCGGCTACCCGTCATAGCCTTGGTAGGCCATTACCCTGCCAACAAGCTGATAGGACGCAGGCTCCTCCTCAAGCGCCTTTTGGGCTTTGGTTTCATAACCATCGTTATGAAACGTTATGCGGCATTAGACCTCCTTTCGGAAGCTTATTCCCCACTCGAGGGTAGATTACCCACGTGTTACTCACCCGTTCGCCACTGGCCAGTGCTCCGCACTGGCCCCTTTAGGGGCGAGACCCTTGAAACCCCAAATTTTTCTTTAACAAAAAAACATAGAGGTTTTAAGAGACCCTTCCCTTAAAGAAGCTAACGCGGAGCGTTAGCCCGTTCGACTTGCATGTGTTAGGCACGCCGCCAGCGTTCACTCTGAGCCAGGATCAAACTCTCCAGTTATTTTGAACTCTTGCGAGTTCTTTACTTTTGAGTTTAGACAAATAGGTCGATCGCTGGTTGCTCCGCTTTTTCTTTCAAAGAACTGATTTCTTTCTATCCCGAGAAAGAAAATCCTTTTAGGCTATTTTATTTTTTTAATCAATGACGTAATGTCTATCGACCGCCAAAAGGCAAAACTAATATAAAACCAAAACGTCTATTTGTCAAGTGGCCACTTAAAATATTTCTGACCACCTTCAGGGTCAATGTTTATTGTCCTTATCTTATTAATTTTCAATTAGCCAGTCAACATTTGTTTACCCCAAAAATCAGTCTGAGGCAAAAAACTGGCTGGGAACCCAGGCTTCAACTGGCACGCCGATTGCAAATCTTAAATCGGTTTGATTGGTATCGGGTAAATTGAGGCCTTTCAGATGATCGGAAAGATAATCGATAAAAAGAAGATAAGGTTGAGATCGCCACTGGTAACCTTTAAAGGTTCGAGCTTACTGGAAGTGACCATAGCCATGGGTCTTGTTTTTTTCTTGTTGACCGGCCTGGCTCAAATGCTGGCCTCATCTCTTCTTATCAAGCAAAAAGCCGATTACCATCGCCTGGCTGCAGATATCATTTCCAATCAATTCGAACGGCTAAAAAGCGCCGGGGTTGAGGCACCGGAATTGTCGCCCGGCCTTCACCAGGAGCCGATTGAGGATCCGGTTTCAGGTAAAAAGTTACTGTTAAACTGGGAGGTTACAGAGGTCAACACTAATCTCAAGAAGGTCTGTTTGAGCCTCTACCCCGCCCAGGCCAGCAGCCGGCTTACCGAAGTCAGGGCTACCCTGTACTTTTCACGCCACTTAAATTTTTAAGAGTTAACTTTTTATAGACCGCGCAGGCTAGGTGAAAGAGCAGAGGATGATAATGGCTTCCATTCTCCATTTCAGAAACCATTTTCTCCAGCCCAGCTCAACCTGCCAGAGACGAACAGTCCAGCCTGGATTTCGTTTCAAAGGTTTTTCGTTGCTCGAAAGTCTTATCAGCCTCACTCTCAGCTTGTTTATTTTAGTCTCTGCCCTGGAAGTTATCACTCAGGTCAAAAAAGTTTATTACCGGCTGCAGGCCGAGCAGGAAGTTTCTCTTGGAGCGAGTATTGCCCTGGAAAAAATCAGAGAAGATCTGGAGATGGCCGGGACTGGTCTTAACGGATGCTGGCCAGCGGGTGATCGGTGGCCAATAGAGGTGGGAACTTCGCGAATTACCGTGCTTTCCAGCGAGCTCATGATAAAGATAGCTGCTGATGTCCAGGCCGGCCAGAATTGGGCCTTGATCGTACCCTGGACGGGCTTTAGTTCAAAGCTCCGGGCAGGGAGGGCCATCCTGATTACCAGTCAGAACCAGACTGACCTGGTAGAGATAGTCAGCATTTCAAATAACCAGGTAACTCTTACGCCAGCTTTTTCCAGCTCATTTCAAGCCGCTGAATCAATCGCCTATCTTCTGGAAGAAGTCGAGATTTATCTGGATTCAGAACAATCCGTTCTAAGAAGGAAGGTTAACAAGACTTCTGGCCAGCCCCTACTTGAAGATGTCCTGAGCTTCGAACCTGCTTATGATCCGGACACCAATCTGCTCTGCCTGAAACTTCAAACCGGCCTGAAAAAGGAGAAAACTTATGAACTTTTTTTCTATCCTAAAAATACCGCAAAAAAACCATGACTCTGGTTCGGCCCTGGTGGTCTGCTTGCTGGTCATGACCATTTTTGCCTCTCTTGGACTTGGCTGGCTGGTTAGCTCACAACTCTTTCTTCAGGTCGAGGGCAGCCGGAAATTAAGCAGACTTACTCTCTATGCGGCTGAAAATGGCCTTAAGACCTCTCTGGAATCGATAAGCGAGTACCTTCAGAAGTCCTGTTCCGGGCGGGAAATAGATGATGAAACATTCCAGCACCTGAGAGATCGCCTGCTGGCCGGCCAAACTCCCCTGGCCTATTCGGTCATATCCGAAATAATAGACAGCCAGGAAAGTGTTGATGATTTTTCACACCTCACCTGGACTGTTTCTGCTGGCCTGGAAAATGCCGGTGTGGAAGATTTTGAGCAGTATCTTAGATCAACCTGCAGGTTAATCATAGATTCAACTGGTCTGGTGCAGGGTTTCACCGGACAAAGGTCAGAAGAAGTTGTCGCTCTTTTAACCTTCTATGCCGGTCACCTGCCCCTCGACCAGTTGCCGGCAGCTATAGAAGAGAGTGGAATTTCAGAAGAGAGCAAAGAACAGATAAAATTGGTCTCATCAGCAGAAGGGAGCATGGGCGGTGATCTTCCTTTGACTTTAAGCAAGGACACGATTCCCGATGATGCTCTGCCGCTTATCTCCCGGGGTCTTAGACTTTTAAAGCCAGATGGGCTACCCAATTGGTTACTACGCCAGGCTCTGGACCTGCCGCCTGGTCATGAACCTGTGCCGGACGGAGTCTATCTGATTAGAAATGACCTGGGTCCGGGCGGAATCTTTGTACAAGGCGACCTGGACGAGTTATTACTTGGAATTCAGGCTGAGTGGCAAATTGTCCAGTTCAAGCAGGAAGAAAAAACCTGGCAAGTAAAATTTAGTCCTGCCACCCAGAAAACAACCTTCATCTCTCCTGATGGACCAGAAAATTTCGACTGGCTGTTGATTCCATTGGTGATGATCAATGGCCGGGTAAACAATCTGGCCTGTGGCCAGCCCAGCCCTGATGGCCTGATGAGCCCGTCAGCTGAAGAAGACACTTTAAGTGTTCTGGCGGGTTGTCAACTCGCTATTGTCTCCTCTTCCGAAATAAATATCACGACCAATCTTAAAGCCCAGGGCCTGGAGTGGAAAGAAGGTATTCCCTATCTTCGCCAGAAAAACTCTCCCTTGATTATCTGGTCTACCGGCAAAGATTTTCAAACAGAGAAACTGGTCGATGGAGGAATTAATGTTTTCTCCAGAGAGAACAGTCCACTGACCATAGCTGGAAATTTGATAGCCGGCGGAGAAGGTCTAAAGGTTAATAACCCTGGAAAAGGGGAAGTGCAAATCGCAGGCAGCCTGGTGGCCACCAAACTGGAGGCTGGGGAAAACGAACTAACCGTTTTTACTGGCCTGTCAAACCAAAGCGGCCCCGAAAGTCCGGATGCGTTTCATGTTTTATCCAATAAGACACTATTTCACCTGAGCCAGTTCAAAATTGTTGAATGGAGGTCTAAAAAATGAGCAGGACAATAAAGAACCAGCCTAAATTAAGAGCTTCAGGTTATTCTCTGCTTGAAGCAGTTATTTCTATGTCGATCGTTATGGCCATCGTCTTTATTGGTTCATCATTAAGACCTGATGCCAGAAAACACCAGCTACAAACGGCAGTCAATCAAATTTATTCCAGTTTGTCTTTAGCCAGGTTCAGAGCGATTCATCGGCAGGTGCCAGTTAAAGTCAGTTTTCACGAAAATTTCTGTGAACTATCAGAATTCGACAGTCAGAAATCATTCTGGGTCATTAGATCAAGGCGATTTTTAGAAGGCGTGGAAATAACGTCCAACAATGAACCAATTTTTTATCCTCAGGGAACAGTATCCAACTTAGCCTCAATAAAGGTCAGCAATGATCGCGGTCTCTATCTTATAACCATAGCTATTACCGGCCGACTTAAAATCAGCCAGAGCGATTGATCGGCCAGTCAGGGAAACATCTAATATTTTTGTTGAATTAATTTTTGCTCTAATTTATAAGATTCCATGAGGAATTCTTCCTCCATCATTTTTACAAAAAGGAGAAAGGCCATGCCTGCCAGCCCAGCCAGAAAAAACTTAAGCATTTTGTTTTGTTTTTTGTTTCTAATTTTCTCTATCAATCTTCTTTTCGCCCAGGAACCGTACAGGCTACCGCCGAAAGAAATTGTCGATATACTTGATGCCCCTCCTCTCCCTATGATCAGTCTCAATCCACAGAATAAAACAATGCTTCTCAGCTACTATCAATCGATGCCTTCTATCGCTCAGGTCAGTCAGCCCTTTCACCGGGTGGCGGGCCTGAGAATAACGCCTCATAATAACAGCCGGCAGACGCTGCGCTTTTTTACCAAATTTGTTTTAAAAGACATCAAGTCCGGCAAAGAAATCCCGGTCGATCTACCACCAGAAGCGGTTTATAGCTTGCCTGATTGGTCCCCTGATGGCCAGTACCTGGCTTTAAAAAAATACCTCGACCAAGGCCTGGAGCTGTGGCTAATAGAGGCTTCAACCGGTCGGGCCAGTAAGCTCTTTGGCCCTTCTCTCAATGCTGTTTTGACGGAAGGATATGTTTGGTGGCCTGACAGCCGGAGCCTTTTAATAACTATAAATCCGGCTAATCGCGGCTCAGAACCTCAACCACCTCGTGTGCCAATAGGACCAAATATTCAGGAAACTTCAGGCAAGAAAGCAGCTGTAGCCACTTATCAGGATTTGCTGCGAACTCCATTTGATGAAAAAATATTCGAATTCTTTTCCACAGTTCAGCTGGCCAGGCTTGATATTCGTTCGGGAGAGCTCACCAATTTAGGCCAGCCTGGAATGTACCAGGAAGCCTCCCCTTCTCCCTCAGGTGAATTTATTCTGATCAATAAAATAAAACGCCCATTTTCTTATAGTGTTCCTTATCGCCTGTTCGGCCACACCTTTGAAGTTTGGGACAATCAAGGCAATTTGATTAAAGTGATTGCTGACCTGCCGGTGGCCGACGAGGTCCCAAGAAACGGCGTTCCAGTTGGCCCACGAGCCCTAAGCTGGCAGCCACTAAAACCGGCAACTCTAACCTGGGTAGAAGCTCTTGACGGCGGAGACCCGGAGAAGAGCGTTCCCGCCCGTGAAAGACTTATGTTGCTTGAAGCGCCATTTAGCCAGGAGGCAGTAGAAATTTTAAGACTCCCAGAAAGATATCAGGGAATCGTCTGGCTGGGGAAACCAGGTCAAGGGCTCATCTCTCAATACGAATGGAAAAGGCGCTGGCGGACAACCTACCTTTTCTCAACCGACCGTCCAGGATCGCTGCAGAAGATATTTGATTTAAGCACCCAGGATCAGTATAACGACCCAGGACGACCGGTCATGACTTCAACTCCGTCTGGAGATAGAGTGGCTGTTCAGGATGGAGATTATATCTACCTGAGAGGAGAAGGTTCATCACCTGAGGGCGATCGTCCGTTTATTGATCGATTCAATCTCAAAAATGGCCAGGTGCAAAGGCTTTTCCAGTGTGACCGTGGTGTTTATGAGACTTTTATTTCATTTTATGATAAGAGCAAAACAGAAATAATCACCTCCTTCGAATCACCCACGACACCACCCAATTATTATCTGGTCAATCTCAAAACAAAGAAGAGAACAGCTTTAACTTCCTTTCCTGACCCCGCCCCGCGGTTGACCGCGGCTAAGCGCCAGCTCATCAAATATAAAAGAAACGATGGCGTAGAGCTTTCGGGCTTTCTTTACCTCCCGCCAGACTATAAAGATGGCCAGAAGCTACCCCTGGTCGTCTGGGCTTATCCTATGGAGTACAACGACCCATCAACCGCCGGACAGGTTAGAGGATCTCCCTACCGATTTACGTTTTACCGTGGGGCCAGCCAGCTATTCTACTTAACCCAAGGCTATGCTGTCCTGGACAATGCCCAGATGCCAGTAGTTGGCGATCCTAAAACCATGAATGATACTTTCATCCCGCAGATAGTCGCCAATGCCCAAGCAGCCATAGATACTCTGGACAGGATGGGCATTATTGATCGAAGGAAAGTCGGCGTCGGCGGCCATAGTTATGGAGCCTTCATGACCGCCAATCTGCTGGCCCACTCCGACCTTTTTGCTGCTGGCGTGGCCAGAAGCGGGGCCTATAACCGGACACTGACTCCGTTCGGATTTCAGAATGAGAGAAGAACCCTGTGGGAAGCTCCTGAGCTATACTGGAAAGTTTCGCCTTTTATGTACGCCGATAAGATTAACGAGCCTCTTCTTCTCATCCATGGCGAAGCTGACAATAATTCGGGCACTTTCCCCATTCAATCCGAACGAATGTTTGCTGCCATCAAGGGGCTGGGCGGAACGGCCAGACTGGTCATGCTGCCGAATGAAAGCCACGGCTATTCAGCCAGGGAATCAGTGCTTCATGTTCTGGCCGAGATGATTGACTGGTTTGACAGGCATGTGAAGAAAAGATAACAAGCATTGGAGATGAAAACTTTTTCCACAATTCCTGTGAAAATCCCTGTGGAAATCTGCGGCCAAAGGCGGTTTATTGCTTTGAAAATAAACGGGTTCTGATAAACTGCACATTTTTTGTACACCGATGGCTGGGGGCTTCCCCTGGGCATCAGGGTAGTGATAGGATAAGATGAGAATAGCAAAGGAGGCAGTGTGAAAAAGAACTGGCTTAAGACTTCAATTTTCATTTCGCTTTCGGTTTCTGTCATGATTTTCAGCTCGGTTGTAGCTTTTCCCGTAACAGTAGCCCGTGGTCAGGTGACTGACATTAAGGTTGAAATCAAACAGGTAGAGCCTTTTGTTTATTGTTCTTTGAGCCGAACCGGATCTTTTTCTGACATTGAGGCAGCCGTGGGCGAATTGCTGCAGCAGATGCAGATTCAAAACGTTTTTCCCATGGGTTCAATGATTGGCATCTATCACGGCGACCCTACCTTATCAGACCCTGAAAAAATCCAATGGGAAGTTGGCTTCCCGATCAATGAACAAGCGCTGGTCCAAGCCCCACTTCAAAAAAAACAATGGACTTTTACCACTGTGGCTGTCGGACTTCATGAAGGGCCCTATGAAAAAACTGGCGAGACTATTTTGCAGATGCGGCAGTGGTTGGAAGATAACGGCTATGTTCAGAACGGACCGATTCTTGAGCGTTATCTGGATGCTGACCCGGCTTCAACTTCACCTGATCGTCTGAAAACAGAAATCTGGCTTCCCTGTAAAAAGACTTGAAGCGCAGGCTCGGTGAGAACTGTAGCCAGGAGATCTGATGTCTCTTTCTTTTCAGTCCTCAGAGGAGTAATCTTTCAACCGCTTTTGCCCGTAGCAGGCTTTAACGCAGACACCGCAGATAAACTGACTGACCAGACCGGACCGGCGGAACTCCTTTAACTGAGCATAACAACCAAGATGGTCAAATTCTTCCGGGATATCTTTTATCGCTCGAGCTGGACAGGCTAACTGGCAGCGGCGGCATGACCCACAACCAAAAGGAAGAGGCTGGTCTGTTTTAAGGGGTAAATTGGTCAGGACGGTCACCAGCCGAAAACGAGACCCAAATACAGGGTTGACCAGCAGATTGTTCCGCCCCAGCCAGCCCAGGCCGGCTAACTGGCCAACTTTTTTATGAGAAACATGAGCTTTCTGATCATTCCAGTCTATGATCTGAGAAGCGGCTATAGGCAGGGCCAGAAAGCCACGAGAGGTAATTTCCGCCGCCAGCTGCAGGGCAGCTCGGTCAAGGAAGTTATTAAGTTGGCGATAGTGATGAAAATAGAGCGGAGTTGGAGCCCCCTCCACCTCCTCAAGAACAGATAGCAAAACTTCCTTTCCAAGAGAAATAGCCACCGGATAGTGTTTGACGAGGGAAGACGGGAGAAGGAAACTATCCCTGACAGGTAAGATGTCAGCCACACCGAATAGGTCTAAGCCGAGAACAGCAAGCGAAAACTTTCTCAGAAGTTCATAATTTTCAGCGGAATTATCCTTATTGGCATCAGTACTCATAGTTAAAAATTTTATGGCGAGATGAACAGAATGTCAAAAAGTTAGAATAATCCCCGCTGTTGACCAGTAGAGATTTTTAAAGTATAAATTCAATTTAAGGAAAAGGCAGTTTCTCGCCAGCCAGGAAAAATAAATCAGGGAGAGGCAAAGATGAGCGAAAAAACTTTGGCCATAATCAAACCAGACGCCGTCAAAAAAAGAGTCATCGGTCGGATTATCCAGAGGATAGAAGATGAAGGATTTAATATCCTCGGCCTGAAGATGCTCAAATTAAGTCTGGAAGAGGCAAAAAAATTTTATGCAGTTCATAAGGAAAAGCCATTTTATGAGAGTCTTACCGAATTTATGTCTTCTGGCCCGATTGTGGTTCTATTACTGGAGGGGGAACAGGCTATCAAGCACTGGCGGGAAGTGATGGGGGCCACTAACCCGGCCGAGGCCAGACCCGGCACGCTGCGGAGAGAATTCGGATTTTCTATAGAGAGGAATGCGGTTCATGGGTCGGATAGTCCTCAAACAGCTGAGGCGGAAATCAAATTCTTTTTTTAAATATCAGATAATAAAAAACTTATTTATCCCCAGGGCAAAAAATTTTACTTGACAAATGGCAGAAAAAATTTTATGTTTTTTCTGCGCCTTGGAGGAGAATGAAAAGCAGGGGGTATTGGACTCTTTCCTGCCCTCTCTGTCTGTCATCCCACAGGGCTAATTTTAATGGATGGAGGATTTCATCATGCGTAAATCTTTAACCAAAGCTATCGCCATTCTGGTTTGTCTGGTTTTCACCATCAGTCTGGTTCCAGCTATGTATGCAGCCGAAAAGAAAGTTTCCAAGGACGACAGATTGCTTTTACAGAAGCCAATGAGTCTGCTGGTTTCTCTGTTTCCTTTCCTGGGAAGCACACTGGGCAACAGCAGCAAGACTATCAGCAATGGCAATGTACCCAGCAAGAAGAGCCTGAAGCCGACTGCTGAGATTCGTATCGGCACGAAGCCTGGAAGTGAAAGAGACTAGAACGAAATCTAATAATTTTTTTACTTTTTCTCACCTTTGGGGGTGAGAAATAAAGTTTTTTCTCACCCCTTTCTTCCCCTCTTTAAATGATTGACAAAAATAAAGATAAGGTTAATCTATATAATCCAGGCGGTTTCTAGAGTGAGAAGCTATATTCGGATAGTGACAGTCTGCTTTCTGGCCAGTTTCTTATACTGCCCGCTTTTTGCCCAGAACAATCCTGCCAAAGTTAAAATTTCAGCTAATTTTGACCGGCTTTTAACAGAAAGTCAGAATTATATTAGAGAAGGCCTTTACAAGCAGGCTCAGAATAGCCTCCTCCAAATCCTGAAGACGGCCAGGACACCTCAGGAAAAAATGACCGCCGCTTTTAAGCTGGCAGAAGTTGAAGCCAACCTCGGTGATCTGTCTAACGCCTATGACTATTATCGCCAAAGTCTGCAGTTAGCCCTGGAAAGTGAAGATAAAAAAATAGCTGATTATTGCCAGAAATCTATCGAAATTATAGACGTGTATAACAAGGCCAAAAAACTCAGACAGGAAAATCATTTTGAAGAAGCTGTAAGTTTTTTTAATGAAGCTATCACTTATTGTGATGAAATTAACAACTCTATTTTAAAATGCAAGGCTTTGAGGCAGCAGAGTTATAATTACCTTAACCTTAATAAATTAAAGCAATTTATGGAAAATAACCTTAAAGCTAATGAAATTGCAAAGCGTTTAAATAATGTTGTTGAAATGATCATAACTTTTACTAATATCGGGCACTATTATTTTTTAATTGATAATATCAATCTTGCAATGGAAAACTTCGATAGTGCTATTTTGCTTTCAAACAGTGAAGAGCTCCCCCCGGATATTATTTTTGATGCTTATTATAACGCCGGAGTGATGAGAATAGATATCGGTCAATATGATAAGGCCATTGAACATCTTAATACAGCCATGCAACTTATTTCGGGAGATAAATCTGACCCATATTATACAGCCTGCCTCATAAACCTTGGTTATGCACACACAAAAAGGGCTCTGACTGCTGGGAATAGAGAAGATTATGACCGTGCCCTGGAATATTTTAATCAAGCCCAGGCCGCTGCTGAACAGGTGGGAAATGAAGCCTTCGAAGTGGCGGTTCTCAATAATATAGGATCACTTAAAGCCCACCTTGAAGAAAATTTAGATGCTCTTTATTATCTTAACAAAGCCCGAAATCTGGCTGAAAAGATTAAACTCAATAATTATCTGGTTTCTGTCTATACGAATATTGGCATTATCTATTCCCGGCAAGGTGATTATCAGAACTCTTCTCTTTATTATGATAAGGCTATAAATCTTGCCCTGAGCGAAAATGAAAATCGGACTCTGTGGGAAAGCTACCTGGAAAAGGGCAATTTGCTCAAGAAACAGGACAAACTGGCTGAAGCTCAATTCTACTATCTTAATTCAATTAACATTATAGAAACTCTTAGATCAAAACTGACCATGGAAGAGGATAAGGCCAGTTTTCTGGGCTCAGACAAAAGACTTAACGCCTATCATAATCTTATAGATTTATTGATTAATCTAAATAAGCAAAAGGGCGAACCGACTTACCTGGCTCAAGCTTTTAATTTTATGGAAAGAGCTAAATCGAGAGCTTTCCTCGATAGTATAGACAGCTCCAGCCTGGAAAAAGAAATGCCGGTTGATATCAAGCTGGTCAATCAGGAAAAAGAAGTCATGAGCGATATGTCCAGGCTCTATACCAGGCTGATCACTCCTGATCTCAGTGAGAAAGAAAGAGGAGAAATTCTCCAGGAAGTGAAGAGCCTGGAAGCCAGGCTTGACAATATTAAAAGGCAAATTCGTTCCGAGAATCCAGCTTATGCCAATCTAACTTTTCCTGAAATCATCACCTATGAGCAGGCCAGCAAAGAGTTTATTAAAGGTAAGACGGCCATTTTTACTTTCGTCATCGGAGATGACAGCGCCTATGCTTTCGCTTTGACCAATCGCGGTCTTAAGGTTTATCCTGTCCCTACCCGCCGCGAATTAAGATCAAAGGTTACAAACCACCGCCGGGCTATTTCTGATATAGACAACAAGGATTTTCCAACAGGCCAGGAGCTTTATGAACTGCTACTCAAACCTGGCCTGGTCGACGGAATAAAAAACCTGATCATCATTCCCGACGATATCCTTAATCTTTTGCCATTTGAAACACTTCTTACCGCTGACCAGAACAGTGACTGGCTGATCAAAAAATATACAGTCTATTATGCGCCATCGCTTTCCTCACTTAGGGAACTGGCCCATCGCCAGAACAGAAAAAATCGCCCTAAGCCACAGCATAATTTACTGGCCGTTGGCGACCCTTATTATGGAGATTTAGAAGAAAAATATCCTGAACTTTCAACCAAGGCTATTTTCCAGGATTTTTATACCTTGACTGATCTCAAATTTTATCGACTGAGATATTCCCACGAGGAAGTCAAGCGGATCTCAAGCCTCATACCGAGAAGCACAGTCCTCGAGCGGGAAAAAGCTTCCGAAGATCTGGTTAAAAGCGCTAATCTGGTAGATTATAAAATTATCCATTTTGCTGCCCATGGGCTGATCGATGATCAAAAGCCAGCCAGATCGGCCATTATCCTCACTCTGGATAATGATCCTGCCGAGGATGGATTTTTACAGATGCGAGAAGTCTTCAATCTGAAGCTTAATGCTGATCTGGCGGTTTTATCTTCCTGTCAGACTGGCCTTGGTCAGTTTATCAAAGGCGAGGGCATGGAAGGCATTAGCCGGGCTTTCTTTTATGCCGGCTCTTCTTCAGTCGTGATGAGTCTCTGGACTATCAATGACCAGGTATCTGCCCAGTTTATGGAAAGGTTTTATTATCATTTGAAAGGTAATGAAAACCTGGCTGAAGCTTTAAGAAAGGTAAAACTCGAAATGATACAATCAGAAATTGTTTCTCATCCATATTATTGGGCAGGTTTTATCCTCAGTGGCGACGGCTCGACCCGGGTTTTCCAACCAGTCTTCAATAAAGCTTTAATCGGGCTGGCCACAGCTTTTACTGGATTGTCTCTGACCATTTTCATCTTCAGGAAAAAGCTTTTTAACCTGAAGAGACCACCAAGATAACTTATGAGCCAGTCCGACTTTCTACTTGGTTAACCAGTTCTGATCTCTAACTGTAATAATCGAGTAAGGGACCAACCACCACTGGAAAAAGAAGGCAAAGAGGCCCTCTAGAACACCATAATAAAGCCACTTTATATTTTTTTGAACTCGATAATTATTCAAATTTAAGGCCATAGTCAGAACAGTCAGAAAAATCAATTGATTAATAAAGAAATCAGGCCGGATAAAAACAGAACAGCTTAGAAGGGCCAGAGCGGTCAGATGCAGCGGATGAAGCATTGATTGGAAAAAAAAGTCAATGGCTGGCAGTATATAATACTTCCGCCGACCGCGAAGAAAAATAAATCTGGCAAAAAACCAGGACTCACGGACAGCACTCCTGGTCCAGCGCAAGTACATCCTGTTAGCCTCGGACATCCTTTCCGGCACCCTGGTATTAACCACAGCATTGGATTGATATTTTACCAGGTAACCCTTTTTTAGAATCAGATTGGTCAGAGAGCGATCTTCCCCATGCTGGCAGGCAGCCTTTAAAAATTTTTGCCTCTTCCAGCTGTGAATAACCTTCAAGAGAATTCTCTTTCGGAAAGCACTTAAAGCTCCCGGGCAGCACAAAACGCCACCATAGACACTTTGATAAGCTCGCCCAAAATCAAAGGCCAGAGCATAACGAATGGCCAGCATTCTAGTCATCAGATTCTTATTCTCATTTAAGACAGCCACTTTACCGGCCACTGCCCCCACGCGCTCATCAGCCAGTAAAGGCAAAATCAAATTTTTGATAGCCCGACGCTGGAGCTGGCTGTCAGCATCGGTGGTAATTACGATCTGACCGCTGGCTTCTTTTATCCCTCTGAAGAGTGCTGCTTTTTTCCCCCGATTTTGATTAAAGCTGATAACTTTTATCCTGGCCGGGTCATGCCGCCGCATCTTCTCCAGCACGGACAGTGTACCATCGGTTGATCCATCGTTTATGCAGATAAGCTCCAGCTTATCCTGTGGAAAATCACTGGCCAGGATGGATTCAACTGCCCGGCCAATCCATTTTTCTTCGTTGTAGGCCGGCACAATAACCGACAAAAAAGGAAAATCAACCGGATCCACAGTTTTTATAGTTTCCGGGCGATATTTTAGCCTCAGGCTTAGCCTGAAAGCCAGCCCTAGAAAAAGCACGATTAAGCAGGCCAGAAAAAAATATGAAATAATTTTGATCAGACTGGAACTATCAATAAAGCTTACCCAAAAAGGTATGATTTGCAGATGATACGTGGTCACAGCCACCAGACTCAGACTGGCCAGCCCAAAGACCAGACTTTTCCACCTTTGCCCTGGCCTGGATTTCTTTATATTTCTCATCCTTCCTATAGAAATAAGGTCTGATTAATCAGTCTTTCTTTTGATAATATTAAAAGGAAGATTGACAGTCAAGAAATAGATTTTAAAAAAAAGAAAAAAATCTTTCTGGTAGAAATAAACAGCATTTTATAAAATGAGTTTTTCACTTTCATAAGCCAGGATAGAGAAAAATATTTTTCTATAATGAGAAAAAAGAGCAGTTATCACCATCTATATAAAATTGATAAGGGCTGAAACAAAACTCAAGATGATAGACAGGGAGAAAAAAGAAGAAATTTTTAACCAGCTAATGGAAAGCTTCTCCAGCTTCATTCATTCCCATGTCCTTAAATACAATCTCCAACGATTTGGCCTTGAAGCTGAAGACCTTGTTCAAGAAATAAAATTAAAAGTCTGGAAAA
>ENA-UPTA01004058-UPTA01004058.1-activated-sludge-metagenome-genome-assembly--contig:-NODE-4058-length-14076-cov-7.586121_pt1 | contig 14076 bp, 15 predicted proteins | sample MGYA00238184_ERZ773361 | MGnify/ENA primary metagenome ERZ773361 (study PRJEB29100, sample SAMN05720205) | activated sludge metagenome | isolation source: anaerobic digester from wastewater...
CGGTGTTCGAGAGCGGCGGCTGGATGAAGATAATGAAGAAGACCAAGTAAGGTCTTCTTTCCAACCCAGTCAAACCCCTTAACTTCCCTTTTATCTTCTTTCAGCCTTCGATGTTGTTCAGCACCACCGTTAGATCCCTGCCATAGGCCTTCTTGAACGCCTTCCGGTCCTCCTCCATGCGCCACATCTCCAGCTGGGGGTCCCCGCTGGCGGTGACGATGAGCTTCACCGTGCGCTTGCCCACCTTGCTGAACCGCACGTTCTGAACCAAGTTCGAATGGGAACGGTCCAGGCTCTCCGCCATGCGCAATAGCGTGGAGAGGCGGACCAACGTCTGCTGGTCCTTCTGGTCCAGCTCCCTCAGGTCGGCCGCCCTCATCTTCGGGGTGCGCTTGCGGTGATACTTCGCTATGTTCGCCATGAGCAGCACCTCGCGGTTGGAGAAGCCCAACAGCTCGGCGTGGCAGATGATGTAATGCGAGTGCAGGTGATGGTCGTTGAAGGAGATGAAATCGCCCACATCGTGCAGGAACGCGGCGTGGTGCAGCAGCTCCCGCTCCTTCTTCCCCATGGTGTGCAATCCTTTCTTAGTGGCGCTGTCGAACAGCTCCAGGGCGATGGACGTGACGCGTCTGGCATGCTCCTCGTCGATGGAGCAGGCCCTTCCCAGCTGTATGACGCTTCGCTCCCGTACGGACAGTTCGCGGTAGCCCGGGAACTCCTCCAGTCCGCCGAGGTAGTCCTGCAGCATGCCGTCCCGCATGCTTCGCGGGCTGACCGCCACCTCGCTCAGCCTCAGCTCCTCCATGACCGTCTCCAGGACCATCGCTCCGGCGACGATAATGTCGGCCCTCTCCGGATTCATCCCGGGCACCTTGCGCCTGGCGGCCAGGTCCAGGGCGGCCAATTGGGGTATCAACCTCCTCAGCTGCGAATACCTGATCACCCCGGGGCGCGAGCTGCTGTCCTGGCGCAGCAAGATCTCGCCCAGGTTGACCACGGTCCCGGAGCTGCCGAAGGCCAGGGACACCTTGCTCTGCAGTATCTCCTTCTTCGCCCTGACCAAAGAGCTCTTCACGTACTTCCGCATCTTCGAGAGCGCATCGTCCGGGACCGGGGCCTCCGGCCTCTTCACGAACATGGTGGTGAGGCGGATCGCCCCGACCTTCAAGCTCTCCAGATAGGAGTACTCGTTCTGATCGCCCATGGCCAGCTCGGTGCTTCCCCCGCCTATGTCCAGGAACAGGGCGTTCTTGCGGCCGATGTGATGTCCGCTGGAGACTCCCAAGTAGATCAACCGGGCCTCCTCCATCCCCGAGATGATCTGCAGTTCCAGGCCGGTGGCCTCCTTCACCCGGTCCACCAGCTCGGAGCGGTTGGAGGCCTCCCGGGTGGCCGAGGTGGCCATGGCCACGAACTCCGTGGCCCCGTACGTCCTGGAAAGGTCGCAGAAGTTCTTTATCACCCGCACCGCCCGCTCCATGGCGCTCTCCAGCAGCAGTCCGTCGGAGAACTCCTGCTCTCCCAGCCTGACCATCTCCTTCTGCTCGCTTATCACCGTGTAGGAGCGGTTCGGGTTGATGCGCACCACCAGCAGGCGGATGGAGTTGGTACCCACGTCCAGGAACGCCACCACCTTGCCTTTATCAGGTTCGGTCATCGACGGTCACCTCCCGGCCGAAGGCCCGGGCGAACTGGCCGGCCTTCCTTTCTCCCCATTCCTTCTCCAGCGAAAGGTCGCCCTGGCCGGAGATGACGATCCTGACCGCCCTTCTGCCCGTGGCGATCTCGAGGCCGCCCACCAGCGAACCGTGGCTGCGGTCCAGGCCGTCCGCCAAGGCCAGGATGGCCGAGAGCTTGCCCACCCTCTTCCGCTCCGATTGCGTAAGTCCCTTGAACACCTTGTCCTGACGGCGCGGAGAGCGCAGGCCGTGGTAGCGGGCGATGCAGGCCAGCATCCTCCTCTCCACCTCCTCCAGGGGAAGTTCGGCCTTCATCACGATGTCCAGTGCTCTTCTCTGATGGTCCTCGGCCCCTCGGCTCAGGCCCACGTCGTGCACCATGGCCGCCATCTCCAGCAGCTCGCGGTCCTTGGGGTCCAGACGGTGCAGGCCGCGGGTGTGGTCAAAGATCAAGGTGGCCAAGGACCGGACCTGCTCGGCGTGCGCTCGTTCGATATGGAACGCCTCCGCCCATTTCCCGGCGTCCCGGACCTTGTCCACCGTCCGTCCGTTCTCCAGGTCCTTGGGCAGGTCCTTGAAACCCTGTGAACGCAGTTCATCGGCGACCCCTTGGGCGTCATAGGGGACTCTGACCATCTTCACGGCCATGGACGGGAAGTCCAGAAGGGCGTAGGAGGCCTCCGGTCCCTCCCTGGGGCGCCCCACGCTCCCCGGATTAAGGAAAACGGTACCCGCGCATTCCCTGCTCATCGGCTCGTGGGAATGGCCGGTGACGATCACGTCCGCCCGGCTCGCCTCGGCAAGATGGCGCAATCGGGATTCCGGCGTGCTCAGGGTCAGCTTCTCCGCCTCCTGCCCGGGGGAGGCATGGGTGACCAGAACGGTTCGGCCGCAGATGTCCAGGCGGAGCTCGTCCGGTAGGGAGGCCAGCCACTCGAGCTCGTCATTTCCCACCAACTCCGAGGCCATCTCCAGCTGGCGGTCGTTGATCTTCTTGCCGGCCGCGGCCCGGAGCGCCGCCCGGTCGATGTTGCCGACCACGTTCAGGACCTCGACGGCCTTCAACATGGAGATGACCTCCGCGGGTCTCGGCAACCCCACAATGTCGCCGGCGTTCAGGAAGGCGGTGGCACCGTTGGTCCGGGCGTGGTCCATCACCGCCTTCAAGGCGGCGGCGTTGCCGTGAACGTCCGATATGAGCGCGACCTTTACCGGGCAGGTATCCACCGGCCGCGGTCCCTTCAGCTTTTCCAGCAGTCGGAACAGGAAACGCTCCTGCTGCAGGCCCGACCACATCTCCACCAGCTTCGAGTGCAGCTCCCTGCGGCGGGCCTCGAAGGTCGTGGCCAATCGGTCGATGGCCTTGGCCGCGGCCGGGGTCTCCTCCCGCAGCCCCGGCAGACGCTGCAGCCAGACGTCGCAGTCGTGCAGCTCGCCCACCGTGTCCTGCAGTTTCTTCAGGACCTTGAGCTCTTCCTCCAATCCGTCAGGGTAGGCGTCCCGGAACGCTTCGAGCGCATAGCGCAGGTGCTTGCCCGCAATTCGTAAGGCGTGGTGACCCTGCCAGTCCTCGTACACCGGAACGGAGTGCGAGTGCTCCATCAGCTCCTCGACGGCCACCGAGGCGTGGGCGAAGGCGTAGGGATGGAGCGCGGACGGATCGCCGTTCCATTCCCCGGCTACAGCGAGCTCCGACCTCATCTCCCCGAAGGCGCCGTCGCTCACTATGGAATCCATCATGGCTGCTATGTCCGGCTGCAGGGACGTCCGCCGGCATCTCAGCGTTTCGATCACCAGGGCCAGGCCGACCGCCTCCTCCCCCTCCCAGCCTTTGCCGATGGCGCCGAGCAGGTCCATCTGCACGTCCAGGTCCCGGGCCTCTCCCAGAGAGACGGTGACCCGCTTCACCGCCTTCCGCCAACGCCTGACCTTCTTTCCTTTGAAGCATTCCCCGAAAATGCGCAGGGCGGAGCGCAGCCGTCGGGAGGCCACGCGCATCCGGTGCACATGCTCGATGTCCTCCCCGTCGCGCACTCCATCGACCTCGGCCAGGATCGCTTCCAGCCTCTGGGCGGTCATCTTCCGCCCGTACGCGCAGAGGCTCTCGGTCAGGGTCATTCCTCCCTGTGCCAGGAGCCGCGGTTCCTTATCAGCCAGTCCTGGGAGTCCACCTTCTCCTCTCCCTTGGCCGCCCTCCTCTTCACGTAGGTTCCGTCCGGCAGCATGTCCCGGGATTTGGCATTGTCCTTCAGGTGGATCGGCAGTATCTCGTCAATGAGCTTCCTGCGATATCCTTCGTCCAGCACCGGGAACAGCACCTCCACCCTCCGTTTCAGGTTGCGGGGCATCATGTCCGAGCTGCCCAGGAAGACCTCCTCCTCCCCTCCGTTGCGGAAGTAGTAGATGCGAGCATGCTCCAGGAAACGCCCGACTATGCTGTTCACCCGGATGTTCTCGCTCAGCCCCTTCACGCCAGGGCGCAGGGCGCACAGCCCCCTGACGTTCAGGTCGATGCGCACCCCGGCCTGGGACGCCCTGTACAAGGCCTGGATGACGTCCGGGTCCAGCAGCCCGTTGAGCTTGAAGGCCAGATAGCCATCGCCATGCTCCCTGTGCCTGGTCGTCTCGCGGTCGATGCGGGCGATCATCTCGTTCTTCAACGTCACCGGCGCCACCAGCAGCCGGCGGTAGGAGTCCTTGTGCGAGTAGCCGGTCAGATAATTGAAAAGGTCGGCCACGTCCGCCCCGATGTCCGGGTCGGCGGTCAGGTACCCGATGTCGCCGTAGATGCGGGCCGTCTGCGCGTTATAGTTGCCGGAGCTCATGTGGCTGTAGCGGACGATGCTGTCCCCCTTCTTGCGAACGACCAGGAGCAGCTTGGCGTGCACCTTCAGGTCCAGAAGTCCGTAGACCACGTGGACCCCGGCGTTCTCCAGCGCCCGCGCCCAGACGATGTTGTTCTCCTCGTCGAAGCGCGCCTTGAGCTCGACCACCGCCGCCACCGCCTTGCCGTTCTCTCTCGCCTCCATCAGAGCGTCGATGATCGGGGAGTGCTTGTCGATGCGGTACAAGGTGATCTTGATCGCCAGCACCTGGGGGTCGTTGGCCGCCTGCTTCAGGAAGGTGACCAGCGGAACGAAGGAGTCGTAAGGGTGGTAGAACAGCCTGTCGCGGTGCTCCACCGCGGACATCAGCGACTTCTCCGGCACCAGGTCCGCCGGCACGTAGGGAAGGAACGGCGGGTCCTTGAGGTCCGGGCGGTTCAGGGACAGCAGGTCCCAGAAGCCGACCAGGGATAGCGGGGCGTGGGAGCGGAACACCATCAGCGGATGGAGCCCGAGCTTGGTCGCGAACAGGTCCACCAGCTTGTCGGGCATGTCGTTGTCCACCTCCAAACGGATAGGGGAACCGACCCTCCGGGTCTCCACGCTCTCCTCGATGGCGGTGAGCAGATCCTCCGCCTCATCGGTGGTGATCTCGATGTCCGCGTCGCGGGTGATGCGGAACATGTGCGCGTCCCTGACCTTCATGCCCGGGAAGAGCAGGTCCAGATTGTCGGCCACCAGGTCCTCCAGCAGGACGAAGTCCTGCGCCCTTCCCTGTGCTCCGGGGATGGGCACGAAGCGGGGGAAGAGGTCCAGGGGGACCTTCACGCGGGCGTAGCGGTCCCCTCTCTGGGGATGCCTGACGCTTACGGCCAGGTTGATGCTCAGGTTGGAGATGAAGGGAAAAGGTTGATTGAAATCCAGGGCCAGGGGCGTGAGGGCTGGAAAGATCATCCGCTCGAAGTAATCACGCAATCCCTGGCGCTTGCCCGGCTCGAGGTCCTTCACCGAGTGGATGGCGATCCCGGCCGCCTTCAGTTTGGGCAGCAGGTCCCCGTACCACAGCTTGCCGTGGGCCTCCAACAGCGGCAAGAGCTCCTCACTGATGGCCTCCAGCTGCTCCAGTGGCGTCAATCCGTCCGGCGGGGCTTCCAGCGCCCCTTTCTTCAGCTGCCCTTTCAGCCCGGACACCCGGACCATGAAGAACTCGTCAAGATTGCTGCCGCAGATGGCCAGGAACTTGATCCTTTCCAGAAGAGGGTGGGTGGTGTCCTGGGCCTCCTCGAGTATGCGCTTGTGGAACCTGACCCAGCTGATCTCCCGGTTGATGAACGGCGAGTCCCCGGACCGTCTCTTGGCCTTGCTCTTGCGAACGCTTTTCTTGAGGTCTGCGCTGCTCTTCCGGGCGGGCATGAGATTCCTTATTACATCCTACCTCCAGTATATATGAGGTTACCGTCCAGTTCATCCGTTCGTCAATATCATAACATATACTGGTACGGTCCGATTTTTTATAGTCAGGAAACGGTCGTTCCCGGCATGGCCGAGCTTATCCGCCCGGGAGAGAGGGACGAGGACCGCCACGATCGGACCAGGCTAGTTCCCTGGGTGGACTTTGGACGGATCGATTCGGCCAAGGTGCTGGTGGTCGGCGCGGGAGCCCTGGGGAACGAGGCGGTAAAGGACCTCGCGCTATTCGGTTTCCACCACCTGGACGTCCTGGACATGGATTCGGTGGTACGTTCCAACCTCAGCCGCTGCGTTCTGTTCCGGGAAGGCGACCAATCGTCCGGGAAAGGGAAGGCCTCATTGGTCGCGGAAAGGGCCAGGGAGCTTGACCCGGAGCTCCAGGTCACGGCCATCGAGGGCAGGGTGCAATCCTTGGGGCCGGAGGAGATGAAAAGGTATGATATCATATTGGGTTGCCTGGACAACGTGACGGCCAGGCTGCATATGAACGCCAACGCGTATCACGCCCGCGTTCCCTACGTGGACGGCGGCACGGACGGGTTCCGCGGGAGGGTGCAGGCAGTGGTGCCGCCGATGACGCCCTGTCTGCAATGCGGCATGAACCGCAGTCATTTCAGGATCTTGGAGCGCCGTTTCAGCTGCACCGGCCAGGATACCGTGTTCTACCAGCCGAAAAGGGCGGCGGAGATAACCACCACTAGCATCATCGCCGCCGTCCAGGTGCGGGAGGCGGTGAAGATACTTTCCGGCCGGCCGGCGATATCCCATGTCATGCACTACGACGGAGTGGCGGGGACCAGCGAGGTCTTGGCCTTGGACATCGACCCAGGCTGTCCAAATCACGCCCCCGCCAAATTATCATAATGCTAACTCTAATGGAAAGGATTATACCTCCTTCCCAGGGATTGACCGGGGCGATAAAATGGTGGTCAGGGTCAGGGTCAGGAACGCGGAGACCGGCGCCACGGTCGACATGGAGCTGGAGATGGAGAACACCGTGGAGGAGATCATCGAAGGCGTCTCCGCCTATTGGGAGAAGGACCCGGGCGCCTATGTCATTCGAAAGGGCCGCCGCCTGCTGAGGGGGCAGCAGAAGGTCCAGGAGCTGGAGATCCAAGCCAACGAGGAGCTGGAGCTGATCCCCGACCCCGAGGGCGGGAACCGATGACCCTGCCCCTGGAGATACTTCACATCAGGTTAAGGAACGAGCTGGAAGCTTGCCGTAACAACCTTCCCAAGGACTTCGATTACAGCGAGGAGCACCTTACGACCTTCCCGTTAAAGGTGGAGGTGGCCATGGAAGGCATTCCCGGGCCGGTCATGGAGAACGGCAAGCTCGGTTACCGCTACAGCCACCGGCTGGAGCTGATCATCGGCCGGGAGTATCCCTTCGAGAAGCCGCTGGTGATCTGGAGGACGCCCATATTCCATCCCAACATCATGATGCCCGAGGATGGCGGCCACGTGTGCATAAAACTGCTATCGGAGTGGTCCTTCAATTCCACGCTGTCAAATTTCATCAAGGGGCTGGAATCGCTTCTGATCTCTCCGAACGGGAACAGCCCCTTCGGCACCGACACCTGCACCGCCGCTGCCCAGTACTTCAATTCGGCGCCTCGCCGCACTCCGCCTGTGATAATCGTCCCCGCCCCCAAGGTGGTGCGCAGATGAAGGGCGCGCCGGTCATCCTGGGCGGGAAGGACCTGGAGGTGGAGGAGATGCTCCCCCCGGCGTTGGAACGGACGCTGCCCCACAAGTGGCTGCCCAAGGAGGCCTTGCCGCTGTACGCCGACCGGAGCGGGGCGGAGATGTACCTGTTCAAGACCGCCGAAGAGAAGGTTCGCAACCACGCCCTATCCCAGGTCAAGGAGGGACTGGAGGTGATGGGCTTCCTCTTGGGGGAGGTTTTCACCCATCAGGGAGCGGAGTATACCGTGGTGCGGGATGTGGCCACCACCAACCTGGAGGCGACCTCGGTCAGCGTGAGGTTCGACCCCGAGGGCTTCGAATCGCTGTTCGCCTCCCTGGAGTGCGCCCGCTTCCGATATGTGCTGGTGGGCTGGTACCATTCCCATCCCGGGCATGGCTGCTTCCTCTCCTCTACCGACGTATCGACCCAGAAAGGTATGTTCGACAGGCCTTACCACACCGCCCTGGTGGTCGATCCGTTCCGCAAGGAGATGGACGCCTTCTGCCTCACCAACGGGGAGGTCCGCCGCCGGAAGTACCTGGTGTACTGGGACGAGTTCCAGAATCCCTACTACGGGGAGAGCGTCCGGCCCAAGAAGATAAGAATGTGATCAGACCCAGATGGCGTGCCTGCGTCTCAGGGAGGCCTCGTCCTGGTTCAGCTTGGCCATGAGCAGCGGCACCATGGAGTCCATCATGACCATGCTGGACGCCTCGAATATAGTTCCCAGCGGAGCGTTCCTCTTCTTCTGTTCGTCCCTGGGCTGCACCAGTTCCATGACCATGTTGCTGGCGATGCCTAGCTTGGAATGGGCGCTGCCGGTGATGCTGATGACCACCGCCCCCAGTCGGCGGACTATGTTGGCGGTCTGCACCGCGGACATGGTCTCCCCGGTATTGGAAATGATGAGAACCACATGCCCCTTCTCCACGATCGGGGTCGTCGTGTCCCCCACGAAATGAACGTTGAGGCCTATCTGGACCAAACGGGCGGCGAAGGCCTCCCCGACCAATCCGGAGCGGCCGACCCCGTAGATGAATATCTTGGGGGCGGTGGCCAGGGTGGTCACGATGTCATCTATGGTCGATTCGTCCACCCTTTCGATGGTCCGCCTGACCTCCTCAAGAATGTAGGCGGTGGTCTCCTTCAATCCTCATCCTCGTCCTTGGCGCCCTTGCCCTTCTTGATCTTGATGTCCTTGGACACCCGCTTGGTCATCACCCTTTCGTAAATGACCTTCATGTACATGGCGTCGTGTTCCAGGAGCGGGGAGCTGGAAATGACCGTGGCATTGAGATTGGCGTCGGCCAAGTATTCGGCCATCGGCTCGAAGCGCAGATCTCCCTTCTTGATCGGGGTGACCCTCCGCTCGTTCCCGCCCTCGTGCTCCACGCCCGAGAAGTGAGTGTAATGCAGGTCGCCCACGTAGCTGCTGACCTTGTCGAATACATCGGCGAAATCTTCCGGTTCGCGGAGCATGCCGTTGTTGCGCGCGTGAAGGTGGGCGAAGTTGACCACCGGTGTCAGGCGGTCGAACTTGTCGCAGAGATCGATGATCTCGTCCAGGCCTCCGAAGACCTCCTTGCGTCCGGAGGTCTCCAGTCCCAGTCGGGGAGTGAGCTTGTTCTTCTCCCACCAGGTGACGATCTCCTCCAGGCGGTCAGAGATGTTCTCCGCGGCCTCGCGTCGGCTGATGTTGCCGTAAAGGCCCATGTGAGTGACGACCATGTTGCCGCCCATCTCCTGGGTCATGAGCCCGGCCCAGCGGATGGAGTCCATGCTCTTCTTGGTGAGGTCGCCCTCCCCGGCCAGGTCAATGTAGTAAGGAGTGTGCATGGAAAGGGCCACGTCGAGCTCGCTCCCCATCTGGCCGAGCTTCTGCAGCTCGTCGTAGTTGTGAGCGAGGCCGGAGGAGAGGCTGATCAGAACGTCGTCCTCCTTGATCTTCTCATCAAGGTTGGTGATCTGGACCTCTTTCTTCCCCTTCTTGCGGTGGATCTCCACCACCAGGTCGCTCTCCAGCTGGCGAGGCGTCAGGCCGACCTCCTCGTCATCGGGGGAACGGGACATCACGTTCACCCGGACCATCTGCACCTCCATGGCATTGAGGCCGAGACCGTGAACGTCCTCGATGCCGTCCTTCAAAGTGCGACCCTTACAAGAAAGCGGAATACCAGCTGGACCAAAGCGAATCATCTATAACCCCGAGCAAACTAAACCATATGTCCAATGACATATATAAGGGCTATCAAAAATTAATTTAAAAGCGTTAATATTATAGGGAGCATCGTTCAATCACCGTTGCGGCAAAGGCCGGGATCCACAGGTCGCATGGATGAATATCCGGACCGCTAATTTCCCGGGCCAGCAGTTGGGAGATGGCCTGTGCCCAAGCCTCGCTTGGATGGCAAAGGTATTTAATACCCCTCCATATTAGAGGGGCTTACCAATGTCGGGAGAGTCAGAACATGACACATGCAAAGACTGACCCCAACCTCCTGGAGCTGATCTCCGCCCTGAAGGCGGAGTCGAGGTCCAGCGGAGTGGGGATCTGGCGAGACATTGCTCTAAGATTGGAAAAGGCCAAGGCCAATTGGGCCGAGGTCAATCTGAGCAAGCTTGAGCGATACGCCTCCGAGGGCGACGTCATAGTCGTACCGGGAAAGGTGTTGGGGTCTGGAGCGATCAGCAAGAAAGTGACCGTAGCCGCCTACGGGTTCTCCGAGTCCGCCAAGATGAAGATCGAGGCCGCCGGGGGCAAGAACCTGACCATCATGGAACTGGTCAAGGAGATGCCCCAGGGGACCGGCGTGAAGATAATGAGGTGAGCAGATGGTCGCTGTAATAGACGCTGAGAACCACATCGCAGGAAGGCTTGCTACCGTTGTAGCCAAGAGGCTTCTGAAGGGCGAAGAGATCGTTATCGTCAACGCCGAGAAGATCATCATCACCGGGGAGCGCGACTCCGTGCTCGCCGCTTACAAGCAGAAGAAGGACCTAGGGAACGTGAAGAGCGGACCGTTCTTCCCCCGCCGCGCCGACCTCATCATGAAGAGGACCGTGCGGGGAATGCTGCCTTGGCAGACCACCTCCGGCAGGGAGGCCTACAGGAGGCTGAAGGTCTACGTGGGCGTTCCGAAGGAGTTCGTCGACGCTCAGAAGGAGAAGGTCGACGTGGCGATAAAGACCGGGCTGACCCAATACGTCACGCTCAGTCAGATAGCTGAGTTCCTGGGCTCGAGGGTGAAGTGATATGTCCGAAGTTGTCAATACCAGTGGAAAGAGGAAGACGGCGGTGGCCCGCGCGGTGGCCCGCGAGGGTACCGGCAAGGTGCGCATCAACAGCGTGCCCCTGGACATCGTCACCCCGGAACTCGCCAGGCTCAAAATGGCCGAGCCTTTGACCTTGGTGCCGGAGAAGGCCGCCAAGATCGACATCGACGTCAGCGTGGCCGGCGGAGGAGTGATGGGACAGGCGGAAGCCACCCGCACCGCCATCGCCAAGGCCATCGTGGAGTACTACAAGGATGAGGAGATGGAGCTGGCCTTCAAGCACTTTGACAGGTCCCTGCTGATCAGCGACATCCGCCGCAAGCTCCCGAAGAAGCCGCTGGGTCGTGGTGCCAGGAAGAAGAGGCAGAAATCGTACAGGTGAGCAGAAATGATAATACCGGTAAGATGTTTCACGTGCGGCAAGGTGGTGGGAAGCTCCTACCAGACCTTCGTCAAGAGGGTGCAGATGGGGGAGGACCCCCAGGAAGTGCTGGACGATCTGGACATCAAACGGTACTGCTGCCGCCGTATGATAATCTCCCACTCGGACCTGCTCGGCGAGCTGATCCCCCTGGGTTAAACCTCTTTCACCCCTTTACAACTGGGTCTGTGGGGTAGCTTGGAATCCTTCCTGCTTGGGGTGCAGGTGACTCCGATTCAAATTCGGACAGACCCACCAGTCCATTCATCATCCAATTTCCGGGGAAATTATCTTGTCGTATCTGGACGACGCAAAATTATATCTCAACCTTGAGCGCAAGGAAGTACCAGGTCTATTATTCTGCCTCATCGTAGCCGTGGGCAGCTATGTGCTCACACGGGGCACGGTCCTGGAAGGCGGACCTAGGCTGCTTGATGCAAGCCTTTTTTCTGATAACCTCTTCCTCTCCATTCTGTTCAAAGTCGGTCCCATCGTGTTGGCGCTGCTTGTCGGCCTTCTTGTCAACATTTCCCCGTTGAATCCAGGAGGGGCTTACGCTGGACGGTACCTGCTGCGGCTGGCCATCGTGCTGATGGGCGCCCGGGTCACCGCGGACGTGCTGGCGGGCGCCTCGGTCATCGGGATAGCCATCATACTCGTGGTCATGGCCATCACCATCTGGCTGGCCATGTTCCTGGGGAAGAGGGCGAACCTGGACAAGGACGCTGGAGCTCTCATCGGAACGGGCAACGGTATATGCGGGGTTTCGGCCTGCCTGAGCGTGGCCCCGGCGATCAAGGCCAAGGCCTCCAATACCTTCGCGGTCATCGGGGTCATAAGCCTCCTCGGGCTGGTGGGGGTGTTCACCGTTCCATGGCTGGCATCCGCGCTGGGACTGTCCGCCGCCCAGGCCGAGGTGTTGATCGGCGGCTCCCTCCACGAGATCGGCAACGTGATCCCGGCCGCCGACCTCTACCACAACGCCTTCGGCGGCGAGGACGTCACCGCTCTCGTCCTCGCGTATAAGATGATAAGGGTGGCCATGCTGGTAGTGGTCGCCTACGTCCTTTCCAGAATGTTCGCTAAGGGCCAAGAAAAGGGGGAGGTACGCATGCAGGGATTCCTGATCGCCTTCGTCATCGTGGCCGCCCTGATGTCCCTGGTCATCTATGTACTCCCAGACGAAGGGAGGGAGATCAGGTCCACGCTAGTCTCCCTGTCCGCCTCCCTGCTCACCGTGGCCATGGCCGGTGTGGGTCTGGCCATGGACCTCCGGGAAACCTTGGAGGTGGGGAGGAGGTTGCTGCCCATCGCTACCCTGGTCTGGGTGATCCAACTGTCCCTGCTTCTGGTGCTGGCCGTCCTGCTGGTCTGATTGCGAACGAGAGATGGATTGACTATCTCCACCACAACGGCGAATTAGGGCCTTTGAGGACTTGCGTCCTGTTTTCCTTTTTTTGCAAAGGCGAGCATCGAGCTCAAGAAGGTAATATGGGAAATTGAAGAGCATCGCATACAGCAGGGACGAGAAGGAGGTCATGCTGGGCCAGGCCATGAGCCAGTGGTGGTTGGGAGCCATAGCCACAATGATAAAGGCCATGGGGCTAGAAGCGGCTATTAACAAGGACGATCCCTACTGCGGATGGTGCATTGAGAAGAAGAGGTAGGACAAACCACACTGGGCGGTAGCCTGCCGCCCGTTCTTTTCCGATAGCAAACTTATCTTAATGGGTAACGTGTTCTTTATGCGATATTCAACCAATAGCCAAATGGCACGGAGCGTTGATGGATGCACGTCATTGTGGTCGGGGCGGGGAATGTCGGCTATACGATCGCCAGGATGCTGTCCAAGCAGCATTCCGTCCTGGTCATAGAGGACGATCTCAAGCGCTATGACTACGTGGTCAACCATCTCAACGTCGGGGCGCTCAATGGAAACGGCGCCAGCCCCAAGGTCCTGAAGAGCGTCATAAACGAGGACTCCAATCTTCTCCTAGCTGTGACGGAACGGGACGAGACGAACATCTTCACCTGCATGATGGCCAAGCAGATCAACCCCAAGATCGTGACCGTGGCCAGGGTCCGCAATCCCGATTACATCGAAGGGGCGATGGCTTCCAAGTTCCTGAACGTCGACCACATCATCTCCCCGGAATACCTCACGGCCGTCAAGCTGATGCGCATCGCTCTCCTGGAGAACGCGGTGGGTTGCGAGACCATACCCTCGCTCGGCGTGGAATTGGCCATGTTCAAGGTCACCGGGAAGAAGGAGAACGTGGTGATGGTGCCGCTTCGGGAAATGCCCGTCCCCGAGGACTGCAAGATATTGATCATCCATCGCGGGAAACAGATCATCGTCCCCACCGGGAACGACGTCCTGATGAAGGGCGACCAGGTCACCATTGTCGGGAAGGGTCAGGCCATAGCGGACTTCAACCGGATGCTCGGGTTCCTTCGCGAGCCGAGGGACGTGGTCATCGTCGGCGGGGGGATCGTCGGCGAGCATCTTGCGACCCTTCTTGAAAAGGAGAAAATGTCCATCAAGCTCATCGAGAACGATGAGGACCGCTGCCGGGTGTTGGCCAAGAAGCTTAGCAAGACGATCATCATCAATGACGACGGCTCAGATCCCTCCGTTCTGCGCAACGAGAACGTGAGCATGGCCGACGTGCTGATATGCGCCACGGAGAACGAGGAGGACAATCTTCTGGCGTC